>Ga0137429_1000204_pt1 | contig 31861 bp, 27 predicted proteins | sample EasRivERMZT736_2_FD_102304 | JGI IMG/M metagenome (GOLD analysis project Ga0137429, IMG submission 102304) | Soil microbial communities from meander-bound floodplain in the East River, Colorado, USA - East River MetaG ERMZT736_2 | ecosystem: Environmental > Terrestrial > Soil > Floodplain ...
GACGGGAAGGGTGGGATCGAGGGCCCCGGTCAGGTCAGCAAATCGCAGCGCAAGCGCGAGATGCTCGCGCTCCAGGATATCGGCCAGCAGCTCGTGGAGCTGGGAGCGCAGCAGCTCGCGAGGCTCAACCTCCCCACGCCGCTGCTGGAGGCGGTGCTCGCCGCGAAGCGCATCTCGAAGTTCGGGGGGCTCCGCCGCCAGATGCAGTACATCGGCCGCCTGATGCGGGAGGTCGATGCCGGGCCTATCCGCGCCCAGCTCGACGCTTGGAATGGCGCCTCGGCCGGGGAGACGGCGCGGCTGTATGTGATCGAGCGGTGGCGCGCCCGCCTCGTCGAGGATGAGAGAGCGCTGCGGGAGTTCCTGGCCGAGTGCCCGCACGCCGACTCGCGGCGCCTGCGGTCCCTCATCCGCAACGTCAAGCGCGAGGCCGAGGCCGGCAAGCCGCCGCGGAGCTTCCGCGAGCTGTTCCGGGAGGTGCGCGAGATCCTCGCGCACCAGGGGCCGCCCGCGACGGAGCAGGGCGGCGAGGGGCCCTCCTCCCCGGCCACGGCGGAACCGGACGATGAACCGCGCTGAGCCCCGTCGTTGACCCCCTGGCGAATCCTCGGCAGCGGACGGGCACCCCGCGGCGGCGAGCTGACGCTCTATCAGCGTGGGAACGAGTTCTCGATCCGGATCGACGGGAACGAGCTGATGACGAGCCGCGCCTGCCACTCGGAGCAGGAGATGGCGCGGCTGGCGGTGGAGCGGCTCGATCGGCAGGCGGGAGCCCCGCGGCTGCTGATCGGCGGTCTGGGGATGGGGTTCACCGTACGTGCGGCGCTCGATGTCTTGCCGCCGGGGGCCCAGATCACCGTGGCGGAGATCGTCCCGACGGTCATCGCCTGGAACCACGGGGCTCTGGGGCACTTGGCCCGGTGCCCTCTCGAGGATCCTCGGGTGAAGGTCGATCTCGGCGACGTGGCGCGCCTGATCGCCCATGCCACGACCCCGTTCGATGCGATCCTGCTCGATGTCGACAACGGTCCGAGGGGTCTTACGCGGGATGCCAACGAGGCTCTCTACTCGGAGGCGGGGCTGGTTTCAGCGCGGTCCGCGCTGCGTGCCGGCGGGCTGCTGGTGGTCTGGTCTGCTTCCCCCGACGCCCGGTTCGAGAAGCGCCTGCGCCAGACGGGGTACACGGTCGAGACGATGGAGGTTCCCAGGCGCGGCCCCAGCGCCGGCGGCACCCGGCACACCCTCTTCTTCGGCCGCACGCCACGATCCGGGTAGCGCGCGGCGGAGCGGACTAGCTCTCGTCCACCAGCGGCGCGTCGAGCGGCTCGATCCCGACCATGTCTGGATCCACCCCGGGCTCGCCAGCCGGTCGGTTCGCCCGTTCCCCTTTGCGCTGCGCTCGACGTTCGGCCTTCTTCTGCCGTCGCTCCTCGCGCGTGCGCTCCTTCTGCCGCTTGGTGACGGTTGAACCTCGAGATGTGGTCATCGCTTCTCCTCGGGAATACAGCACGGCCCCAAGAACGATCGGTTCCCGGGGCCGTTGCCGCCGCGCCAAGCTCTAGATAGCCCGGACTCTCTCGGCCGCGGGCCCCTTCGGACCCTGCACCACCTCGAACTCGACGCGCTGGCCCTCTGCCAGGGTCTTGAACCCCTGCATCTCGACCGCGGTGTGGTGGACGAACACGTCCTTCTCGCCGCCGTCAACCGTGATGAAGCCAAACCCCTTCGCGTCGTTGAACCACTTTACTGAGCCCTGTGCCATGTTCGGATCTTCCCCTTGTGGAACGCTTGGGCTGGATTGCCCGGCGCCTCCGCAGCCCACCGTGGGCGCGTGGACACGCTGCGCATCGACCTGCCCAACTGATTGCCAACGTTGGGGATACCAACTGAGGGCGAACATGGTGTGCACAGGTGGATGGTCCGGCCATTCAGACCCCCGTCGCTACCGACGGTAGCGGGGACTGTCTGGCAGGAAATCACATCCTACCTCTAATAGACTCCCGGCGTCCGCCCACCGGATGCGAGGGTGGCTTCCGGGTTTGTCGGCGGGTGGTTCGCGCCGTATACTTGCCTCGTTCAGCGCGCAGACTCTCTCGCCCCAAACTATGGTCCGCTCTCGCTGAGCCGGACCCCACTCGGCTGCGGCCGGACCTGGAACACCCCTGCCCTGTAGGGCTTTTGGCGGGGGAGCGCGCGGGGCCCCGGCTCAGATCCGCAAGGATGATCATGTCCGTGAAGCGTGCCCGCCGTATCGCACTTGCCCTCGCCGTCCTTCTCCTGCCGGTCACCGCCGCGCTGTCGGCTCCGCCGCGCCCAGTCTTCGTGCCCGGCGAGCTGCTCGTCCAGTTCCACCCGCAGGTTGCCGCGGCGACGCGGGAGCGAGTCCTCGCTACCCACGGCCTTGCGCTCCTCAAGGCGCTGCGCGCCGACGGGGTCGTGAAGGCCAGCATCCCGGCGGGGAGCGATCCCCGAGCGCTGGCCTCGCGCCTGCGGAGGCTCGGCGAGGTAGCTGCCGCCGAGCCGAACTACTATCGCTACCTCGACGCGGTGCCGAACGACCCGCGCTTCGGAGACATGTACGGGCTCGACAACTCGGGCCAGACCGGCGGGGTCGCCGACGCCGACATCGACGCGCCGGAGGGGTGGGACCTCGCGGTGGGCAGCCCGGACGTCGTGGTCGCGATACTCGACTCAGGCATGGACATGGCGCACGAGGACCTGGCGGCGAACCTGTACACGAATCCCGGTGAGGTCCTGAACGGCGTGGATGACGACGGGAACGGGTTCATCGACGACCTGCACGGGTGGGATTTCCGCGACAACGACAACGACCCGACGGATCCGAGCGTGCTTTGCGCCAGCCACGGAACGCACACGGCGGGGACGGTGGGGGCGGTCGGGAACAACGGCATCGGGGTCAGCGGCGTTGCCCAGAACGTGAAGCTGATGCCGCTGCGGGCGTTCTACGTTTCGCTGCTCTTCTGCACCGCCCAGGATTCGGACCTGCTCGAGGCGATTGCCTACATGCGGGTGATGCAGGTCCCGATCTCGAACAACTCCTGGGGGGGTGGGCCTTCCAGCACGGTGATGAGAAACGCGATCGGAGCCACCCGTCAGCTCTTCGTCACCTCTTCCGGCAACGTGGGATCGAACAACGACGCGGCCCCCTCCTATCCGGCCTCCTACGCCCTGGAGAACATCGTCGCCGTGGCGGCGACGAACGCCAGCGACGCGCTGGCGAGCTTCTCGAACTTCGGCGTCCAGTCGGTGGATCTGGCCGCGCCGGGGCAGGGGATACTGAGCACGACCCGCGGTGACACCTACGGGCTGCTCGATGGCACCTCGATGGCCTCGCCGCACGTCGCCGGTGCCGCGGCGGTGCTCCTCGGCGACGATCCGACCCTCACCCCGCACGAGATCCGGGCGCGGCTCCTGCGCGGGACCGATCCGAAGGGACTGCCGGTCGCGACCGGCGGTCGCCTGAACCTGTTCGGATCCCTGACGCTGCCGTCCTCGACCGTCGTCGTCGAAGTGCTTCCCCAGGGTTCGACCGCAGTCTCCCCCGGGGACACCGTCAGCTACACGGCCCAGGTGCAGAACACCAGCGCCTCCGCACGCGTCGTCACCGCCTCGGTGCGGGCCTGGACGCCGGGGGGAATAGTGGTCACGCTCCAGGGTCCGTTCTCCCTCAATCTGGCGCCAGGCCAGACTAGCTCCGGCACGTTCAGCGCTGTCATCCCCGCGGCGGCCCCGGCCGGGAGCTATCGTCTGATCGGGCGGGTCGAGAATCCCACCGACGCGTTCGACGAAGATCAGGTCATCTACGACGTGAACTGATCCACGCGGGTTCCGCATCCGAGGCTGCTTCGCCGCAGACGGCGAAGCAGCCTCTTTTTTCGAGCGCGTACTCTCCGACCCTTCCAGCGGAGGCGGACGGTGAATCACCGCCGCGCCGCTTGCCGATACTCGCTTGACAAACGCCCTGGTCGGGCGTAATCAGAGGCCACCATTCGTGCTCTCTACAGCAGGATCCTCAGGGGAGGGGACTCATCATGCGACTGGCCGCCGCACTGCGGGTTGGGGGATTGCTCTGTCTCGGCGTCGCGGGGACCTCACCCGCGCTCGCCAGCTTCCACCTGATGCAGGTGGAGCAGGTGATCGGCGGGGTCAGCGGGGATTCCTCGATCCAGGCGATCCAGCTCCGCACGCGTGCCGCCGGCCAGAATCTCGTCTCCCAGTCGCGGCTCGTGGTCCGTGACGCCAACGGGCTGAACCCGGTCCTGCTGATCGACATCACGACCGATCTCCCAGGTCCGAGCGCCGGCGGTGACCGGATCCTGCTTGCCACCTCCGCCTTCGCGAGCTTCACCTCCCCCGCGGTCACGCCGGACTTCATCATGTCGCCGATCCCCGCCGCCTATCTCGCCGCGGGGAGCCTCACGTTCGAGGACGACTTCGGCACGATTCTCTGGCGCCTGAGCTGGGGGGGAGCCGCCTATCTGGGCCCCAACACCGGCGATCTCACCAACGACGCCGACGGGAACTTCGGCCCGCCGTGGCCCGGCGCGCTCCCATCCTCGGGCCAGCAGGCACTGCGGTTCCTCGGGACGGCCGCCGCGCCGAGCACGCAGAACTCCACCGACTACGCCCTCACGGCCGGGCCCGCTACCTTCTGCGAGTACCAGGGCCCGTGCGGCGTCGTGACCTCGCTGCCGATCGCGCCGGGCGTGGACCTGTTCACGACCCCTGACGGCGGCACCACGGACCAGGACTTCGCCGGCATGCCGATCCCACCGGGCTTTTTCGGCCCCGGGTCGGATCCGTTCACCGGCGTGATCGTCTACGGCGGCCAGCCGCTCGCGACGGCTCCCCCGGGCGCCATCTTCCCCGCGGACACCATCGTCGAGCGCCTCGACACCGCACTCCTGGGCGGACCTGGGACGCAGGACGTGATTCCGATCGAGATCGTCGCGCTTCATCTGGTGAGCGTGCAGCCGATCACGGTGACCTACAACGGCGGCATGAACCCCCAGCTCTGGGACGTCCAATCGTGCCTGTCGTCGGCGGCGCCCCAGCAGGTCGGCTCGATGGCGATCCGGCTTGGGTCGTGCGACCCGCGGGAGGGAGGGACGTTCCAGGCGATCCTGCCGGTGCTCCCTAGGCTGGTGTTCACGGAGGTGGGAAACCCGCTGAACCAGCGCATCCTCGACATGGGGGCGTTGCTGATCCCGCCGATCCAGTTCCAGACGGTGAACGGCCACTGGCTCCCCCAGGACCCTTCGAACCAGTTCCAGATCATCCCCTCGCCGCCCGGATTGATGGTCGACCATGACTGCGATCCCGGTACCTTCAACGTCGGTCCGCTCCCGTCCTCGAGCAACTTCGTCCCGGGGCTGCGCGCGGAGCGGTGCGACCCCACGAACTGCAGCGGTGCCCCGATGTTCGAAAAGCGCCTCACGAACGAGCAGGCCCCTCGCGCGGCGCACGGGGTGCTCCCCGCCCAGCCGCTGAAACCGGATGGGGACGGCGACGGCTTCGCGGACGACGCGGACAATTGTCCGGGCGTGCCGAACTCGTTGCAGCAGGACGACGAGGACGACTCCGTTGGGGATGTATGCGACAATTGCCGCGTCGTCGCCAATGTCTGCCAGCAGGACGCCGACGCCGACTCGGTAGGCAACGCCTGCGACAACTGCGTCGTGATTGCGAACCCCCTCCAGGTCGACGGGGACGGCGACCTCCACGGGGACGTGTGCGACTGCGACGACGCGAACGGCGCGGTCTGGGCGACGCCGCTCGAGTCGGTGGCGCTCAACCTGACGCACGGCGGGCTCCTCAGCACGCTCATCTGGTCGGCGCCGCTCGATCTCGGCGGGGCCTCCGTCGTCTACGACACGATCTCGTCCGGCAACCCCGCCGATTTCGTCACGCTGGCGACCTGCGTCGAGACGAACGGCGCGAACACCACCTCCACCCACGCGACCAGCCCGGCCTCGCGGCGGGCGATCGATTTCCTGATCCGCGCGGAGAACGCCTGCCCCGGCGCGCTTGGCCAGGGGTCGCTCGGCACGAGCTCGGCGGGTGTGCCGCGCACCGCGCTTCTATGCCCGTGAGGGGTGGGCAGGCAGACCGAAGCCGCATCCTCCGATGGGTCGGGGTGTGCCTCCTCGCCGCGGTCGCCACGCTCCCGGCGTTAGCGCGCTCGGACGGGCCGCCGGGCGACAAGGTGAACCGGCCGGGCGGGATGGGGACCTGCCGGTCGAGCCTCTGCCACGGGACCGTTCCGCTCTCTCCCGACAACAACAACCTCTCTCTGGGCGGGCTGGCGCGGCGGTTCGCCAATCCCGCCTTCAAGGTGATGTACGTCAAGGGGGCGCTCTACGACCTGACGTTCACCCACCAGGAGGTCGGTCGCAAGCGCTGGGGGTTTGAGCTGGCGGTCCTGGACACAGCGACCAGCACTACGAACGCGGGACAGCTCCAGGTCACCGACGCCGTGAACACCAAGGTGATCACCTTGACGGGGCGCAACTACATCGAGCACACGCGCGCCGGCACCTGCCACAACAGCCTGGCTTGCCCGGTCGGGACCGGCTGCCCCGACAGCCGCACCTGGGGGTTCGGCTGGCAGTCCGCCGCCACGGACTTGAAGGCGACGATCTACGCGTGCAGCAACGCGACGAACTCCGACTGCAACAACACGGGCGCCGACAACATCCGCTGCACCAAGATCGACATCGACCCGGAACCGGCGCTAGCCGTGACGTACCTCGGGATCGACACGGCGGACGACGTGCAGCTCGACTGGACGGGAGGCGTTGGCCCGTTCAACGTCTGGATGCACGTGGCGGCGGACTTCGACGACCTGTCGGCCGGCAACCCGCTCGAGCTCGCCGCCGAGCCCGCGAGCCCCGTGGTGCTTCCCGACTGCGGGGGAAGGGTCTGCTACTACCTGGTGGAGTAGGGGCCCCACTCCGAGCCCGTGCAGCGGGCGAGGGAGCACGGCCCCGCGGGCCGTGCGTTCGTGGGGGGGGGGAGTAGGAGTCAGATCGGCTCGCGCCGTGGATCCGGCCGCTTCCCCCCCAGGGCCGCCCGCAGGCGCAGGCGCGCGCGCAGCAACGGCGCGTACATTCCCCAGACGCACGCCTCGAACTTCGCTGGTGAGGTGAAGTGTGCGCTCCCGACCCGTCGCAGGCCGAACGGATCGTCGCCCGGCGAGTTGAGCCCGAACTCGAGGCTGACCGCGCCCCGGTATCCCGACCCTTCGAGAATCTCCGCCACGGCTCGGTCGCGGTCGCCGTACGGGAAGCAGAACAGATCCGTCGTGTTGTGCAAGGCCCGCTCGAGGGTCCGCTTGCTCTCGACGATCTCGCGAGCCGCCTCGGTGGGGGTCAGCGAGGTCAGGAATGGATGGCTGCAGGCGTGGCTCTGGATGTCGAACCCGGCCGCCTGCAGCTCGGCGAGCTCCGCCCAGCTCATCAGGGGAAGCTGCGGCAAGCCCGGTCGCATGGTCCAGGTCGCCGACCCGCCGACGTGGTCAGTGGGCACGAAGACAGTGGCGGTGAAACCGAGCCGCCGCAGGATCGGCAGCGCGACCTCGTGGACGTTCCTGAAGCCGTCGTCGAAGGTGATGACGAACGCCCGCCGCGCGGGGAGGCTGCCGAGGGGCAGCCGCGCCACGTAGTCGCGCAGCGACAGGGCGCGGAAGCCGTGGCGGTGCAGATACTCCATCTGCGCGGCGAAGGCGGCGGGGGAGACCGAGATCAACGAGCCGCTATCGTCGATCGAGTGGTAGGTGAGGATCGGGACCCCGCCCAGACCGAGCGCCTTGCCGAGCCAGCCGAGCCCCGACCAGAGCGCCCGCTTCACCCGCTTTGCGATGGGCATCGGGGCGCCGATCAGCGATTCCAATGCGAAAGATCCCGGCCGAGGAACGCCCCCAGCCGTTCGTTGTCCTCCGGGTAGGTCTGCACCAGCCACGCCCTCGTCTCCGCCGGCATCGGGGGTGCCGCGGCCGCCTTCTCGTTCTTCTGGAACAGCCGAAGCACCATCTCGCCCACGCGCAACTTGCTGAGGACCTTGCGCAGGAAGCGGGTGACCGCGTTGCTCTGCAGAAACCTGTTGATGGCGAAGCGCAGATCGCGCAGGCGCTTGCTTTTCACCATCGTGCGAGGGTTGACGCGCTTCATCAGGGAAGGGGGGGAGAACCCCGGGTATTGCTTCAGGCACGCCGCGAGCCAGGTCGTCCCCGACTTGGCAATGCCGATCCCCGCGAAGTCGAGCTTGAACTCAGCCACGCCTCTCCCCGTCCGTGGGCGCCGGGCTCACTGCACGTACCCCAGGCTCTTCAATTGTTCGATCGCTTCCCTGCTCAGCGTGCGGTCCTCCTGCTCGCCCCCGCCGGCCTCCTCGTAGGAGGCGATCTTCTCGACGGGCCGCGCGCGCAGCAGCTCCTCTGAGATCGCGTCCCGGATGATCCCACCGGCCATGTCCTCGCCGACTGCCAGCCCCGCAAGGTAGAGGATCGTGGGCGTCACTTGCAGGATCTCCGCCACCGGCATCCTCTCGGCTCGGAACGCTCCGCCGCGCCGGATCTGCTTGCCATGGAGGATGTAGATCCCCTCCCGGGCGTGAATGCCGCTCTGTTGCGAGGCGCCGCTCCCGCCCGAGCTCCTGAACCCATGATCCGACACGATCACGAGGAGGTCGTCCTCCCCGAGCCCCGCGGCGATCTCGCCGACTTGCCGATCCACCTCGACGTAGGCGTCGTCGATCGCCGCCCCGAACTCTCGCGCCTGCGCGGCGGTGACGTCCGGGAACGCCGCTGGTTCGCGGAACTTCCAGAAGGCGTGCTGGATCCGGTCGGTGAGGGTGAAGACCACCATGTACGCCTCCCACCCCGGCGCGCGAGCCAGCGCCTGGGCGTAGGCGGCCTGGCGGCGGAACACCTCCTGCTGCAGCTCGAGGCAGGCCGTGACGAGGCCGTCGTTGTGCATCGACCCCCACCCCGGTCCCTCGATGATGTAGTCGTCCTGCGGGAGCGCCGGCTGCCGGTCGCGCGGGTTGGCCAGCAGCACCTCGTGGGAGCTCGTCGCTTGCGAGGGGTAGAGCGGCGAGACGTAGATCTCGGTCGCCTCCGCATCGTGCCGGATCACCCTCGCCTGCACGTAGAGGTCGAGCCCCTCGAGCGCCAGGCGCAACGGCGGCGACGATTCCCCCGGCCGGACCGTGGCGAGCACCTCGCCTGCGGACCACCCGAGACCGACAGACCCGTCCTCGTGCGGATGCGCGAACAGCGTGATCTCGCGGCTGCGGCCGGCGCGGACGAGCTCCCGTCGCACGAGGAAGTTGACGAAGATGTTCTGCAGGTTGTAGCGCTGGCTGAGCAGCCTCTCCGGCTGCTCGACGAGCGCCGAGATCCGCGCGGGGATTGTCACCGAGAGCGCAAGTCGTCCGACGCGGCCGGCCCCGGGAGCGGAGCCCTCGCCGTAGACGATCTCCCCGCCGGGGATGTCCACCCCCGCGGAATCCGCGTCCCCGGTCGAGAAGAACCAGCCGTAGTTGTTCCGCTCCGGCATCGGGGCGGGGAAGCCCGCGAGCATGACGCCCTGCACGAGCTCCGTAGGATACGTCCCCGGCACGTTGATGACGGTGACCGATCGCCCGAACTCGTTGAGGATGTTCCACAGGCTCTTCACCCGGCGGTTCGTCGAGACCGATCGCTCCCACGAGTCGATCCCGTGGACCGCCGGGGGATGTCCGGTGAAGATGGTCGTCCACACGACCGGGGAGCGGGCGCCACTGTCGGAGAGGAGCTGCCCGTAGCTCCCCTCCTCGATGATCCGCTGCAGACGCGGGAGGCGGCCCGCCCCGAGCAGAGGACCCATCACGTCCCAAGTCGCACCATCGATCCCGAGCACCACGATCCGTCCCGCGGCGGAAGCGGTCCGGGTCTGCACCGCCCGGCTCCGCACCTCGGTCGCGGGGAACTCGAACGCCTCCCGGCCGCGCGCAGAGGTCGCGAGGTGCGGGAGGACGAGCGAGACGACCGCTACCAGGACGAAGAGCGGCCGATTCCAGCGCGGCAGCCAGCGCCGGGTCGCGAACCCCACGAGCTGGTAGGCGGCGACGATGAGCGCGGCGAAGACGAGAACGACGGCGATCCCGCTCGCGCGTTTCGTCGTGATCACATCGGCGTAATGCGTGTTGACGTAGCTCTCCCCGAGGCTGAGGTACACGGGCACGGCGACGAGGACGCTGAGCAGCAGGTAGTCCAGGCGGAGGCGGCCGAGCACGCGCGCCGCCGCCAGGCGCGTGACAGTGACGTAGCCAAGGAAGGCGGCCGCGGCCGAGACCAGGACGACGAGCACCACGAGCCGCTTGAGGCCGGCGGACGTGCCAAGGTAGAGGAGGATCCAGAACACGAGCGCGGCGGCCGTCAGGGCGCCGGCCGCCAGCGCCTCCCGCGCAAGGCTAGTGGTCCCGCCGCTCGATGGCCTCATCGACGCGGGGAGGGGCGAAGGGGGCTACCCACCAAGCGCCGCGTTGATGCGGGAGTAGGCGGGCCAGGTGGGCTCATGGAGCCACAAAGAACGGACCGCTGGCCTCGCTCAGCACCACGGGGTAGGCTCCCACGTAGGCGTTGTACGTGTACCACCCTACTGGAGCCGACGTGGGCACGCGCTCGAAGAGTGTCCGTGAGCTCGTTGCGAAGGGCTCCACGCAGAATGGCACCGGGCCGAGGAACTCTCCGTCCGTCGGAGCGATGCTGCCGTTCGGCAGGATGAGATCGGCCCAGTACTCGTAGCATTGCGTCGTGCTCGTGGGGTTCGCCACGGTCACGGTGTAGCTCGCGCCTTTCCCCCTCCGCACCTGATTCGACCGGGTTGCAAGAGTAAGCGCCGGGGCATGAACCACGGGGACAGTGGAGGGGTACAGGCTGCGGATCCTCTCGCTGCGATAGACCTGGATCTCTGGACACTCTCCTGCCTGACCGCTTGCATCGTAGATGGCCAGCTCGAAAACCTTCTGCGCCGGCGTTGCATGATCCACTTCTTGAATCCGTGTGTGTTGGGCTCCCAGACCCAGGTCGCAGCTCGCCACCCCGCCGAGATGCCCAACCGCCGAGTAGGTGATCAGCACATTCCCCGTCGAGGGTAGCCAGTCGACATCGCTCTTGGCCAACGAGTAGATGCGGTCGGCGCCGGCCGGGCTGTACTCCCACACCTGGCGCACCGTCATCTGGTCTTCGTCGATCGCGTACTCGACGGCCCGGCTGTAGCTGTCCTTGGCGGCACTTGGCGTCGTTCCATCAAACGGGCTGGCTCTGTAGTTGCCGTTGTCGAAGACCAGCAGGTTGCCAGATGGCGTCCACGCGGGAGCGTGCTGGTGGTACTGCCAGGAGAACGGCGCCCCGATTGGTTGGAGCAAGAACGGCTGGTATGGGGCGGACCAGTTCTCGTGAGGCGCCAGGATCCACTTCAACTGGCCGTCTCTCGAGAACTTGACGATCGCGTCCTGATGGCGTATTGACACCAGAATGGAGTCGTCGGCGGGACTGTCGATCACCGAGTTCGCATGTGCCCAATCGAAGCCCAGGTGGCGCGGCTGCAACGCGTCATAGCCCGCTCGGGTCGGGTCGATCAAGGTTGTCAGAGGCCAGACGTTCAGGAGGGAGCCGTCGGCGGCGAACTCCACGACCGGGTCGTCCTCGATGAAGGCGGTTTGCCTCGGCGCCGTCGGGTCGCTCAGGCTGGTCGGGTAGCCGTCCACGACGGTCGTCACGCGCGATAGGCTGAAGTAGGTACCGCGCACTCCGAGGAAGAGCTCGTGATGGAGCGCATCGCCGGGATTGGCCAACTGGATGAGATTCACGAGCTGGCCCAGCATGTCGACTTCCACGACGTTGACACCCGTGCGATAGAGGAGGTCGCCGTTGGGAAGCTGCTGCATGGCGATCCCGCCGCGAGGGGCGTACCAGACCACCTCTCCTGACGGGTCGACGATGAACGAATAGCTTGAACTGTCCTCCTCAGCGGCGCGGGCGAACTTGTCCAGCAGGGTGAACCCGGGCTCCATTCTAACGGGGTCGCTCGTCAGTAGGCTGATCGCCGGGAAATCGGCCGGTAGGGGATCGGTCACCGCAGCAAGGGGTGAATCGAGCGTCAGGCTGGCTCCCGTCTCGTCTGTCACGGTCACCTCCACCGTGTAGCTGCGATCCGGCTTGAGCCCAAGGACGGCGACGGCGTGGTCCGTTCGGTAGTCCGGGAATACGACGGCCCACCCCTCGGCGCCGTGGGTGACGTGCAGCGTGACCCTCGTGGGGACGTCGGTCGTCAGTTGAACGACGCCCGCGAGGGGCGTGACCAGGTTCGGATCCATGGTCAGGGTCGACGGCGCGACCACGTCGAGCGTCCATGCTCGGGAGATTGCGGTGAGGGAAACCAGCGCGATCAGCAGAGCGGCACTGCGGGGGTTCGTGTGGTGCATGCGAGCGGCCCTCCTCGAGGCGCAGCGAGTCACGGCAACGACCCCGATGCCCGAGTCGTTCGTAACGTCCCCCCACGCTCCGAGGGCGAGGGTCCGTCCTGGCAACGCCGGTTAGACTCGATGCGAGGCTATCACTCCCGTGTCGAGTTCTTCGTTCCCGTGACGTGCCAAGACATTTCGCCGTTCCAGCACTGGAACCGAGGATCCTCCGTAGGTTGCGTGTCCAACCCTGAGCGGAAGGGTGCTGCAGGCCCAGACGCTACAGCCGCGCGCTGGTAGCCAGGGCCGGACCAGAGCGCGTCTCGATTGCATGGGGCGGCGCCGAGCCGCCCGCAGCGCCCGGAGGGCCGAGTTACCTCGCCAGCACTGTCAACTGCTTGATGCTCTAGTTAGTACGCTTCCGGACAGTTGCGAGATCGAGCTCGCTCCTGCCTTTGTCCACGGAGAGCTGGACCAAACCACCGGTCGAGCGTGAAAACACGCTCACCGCGCCCGGTTTTCCGGCTTCCACGACGACCTTACTTCCGTCGCTGAACATATCAACCGGTGCATCGGCTCGAAGCAATGTCCGGCCTTCCCACACGAGCGACGTGCCGCCTTGTACCCAACCCAACTCGGGCCCGTTCCGACCCTGGCGCACTACGCCCGTCGCGGCATCCGTGCTCAGCTGCCCGAACTCCGTCGGGCCACCCTTCTTGTTGAAGACGACGTAGTCCTTCCCATCTGTCATTTCGATCTCGAGCCCGATGAAGTCCACGTTGCTTTTTGACACGGTTACTTTGGGCGGCTTGCGGCCTGCTTCGGCTGGATACAGAAGGACTACGGACTCCAGGTGTTGGGTCTTATTAGCCGGGTGGACCGAAATGTAGTTGCCAATCCGCGGGTTTCCCTGGAACCGTACCGACTCCACGACGGCATCGTCAGGAAGCAGGACATCTCCGACCAGCGCTGTGGTCGAACCTCCAGGTGTGAAGCGAAAGCTCCGACCCTCGACGGAAATCTTCGGCTGCACCACTTGTTTCGAGGTGGTGTCGATCCGGGTATCATGAAACAGTGCCTCGACTCGTCTGGCTCCGCCAGACGTGTCTATCCGGTCCAAGACGACGATGTAGCCCGACGGAAGCACGAGCACTTCCCGAATGAAACGCTCGAGGAGCTTCGAGCCCGCCGAGCTCTTGCCTTTTTCAGATCGAGCCTCCGCATAGGCGGCCGTCAGATCGGCTGTCACGCTGAGTAACCGATCGCTGCCGAAAACATTGGAGATGCTCGATGCGAACGCGCCTTGAGAGAATCCGTCGACAATAACGGTGTTGTGGCCGTAGCTGCCTTTGGTGAAGACGTTCAGCGCCTGGTTTCCGCCGAATTCACCCTCGTCAAACGCGGCCCCGAGTTGATATCCGGGGTCAGTCAGGAGCCAGCCGTCCTTATAGAGCACGAAATGTCCAGCATCATAGTGGAGGTGGGCGATGGCGGCGCTCTTTGACGCCTGCGCTTTGAACGCAAAGAATAGATCATCTGGGTCCCATCCCGTTCGGTATATCACCCAGCCAATCTTGGAGAAGTACCGGTATCGAGGAAGCTGGTCGACGCTCCGGGGCTCGATCCGCGAGTCATAATCGACGAAGACGGATACGTCGTTCCAACGCCGTCTATCGAGTCCACCGTACTTTTGGAGATACCACTGCGCGTAACCGCTGACCGGGTCGTCGCGGTAACGCGCCGCTGCTCGAGCCATGATCGGGATGTCCAGGCGGGCGGCACCCCTATGGTCATTGAAATTGAGATGCTCCTGACCATTGGGAAGCATCGAGTACAGGAGAAAGTACGGGTACGCCCGGATCCACTCCTGGTCGAGCTCCTTCTTTGTCACCCGCGCAAGAGCATCTCCGAATTGCACCGTATGCACGAAAGCGCGGTTTCCATAGGTCACACCCAACGCGTACCCTCCATCGCTTCCGATGCTGCTCGTGGACCGGACTCGCTCCATCGCAGCGGTGGCTGCCTCGAGCCAGGTCTCCGCCTCTCGTTCCTCACCAAGGACGGCCAGCGCTCCCAGACCAAGCGGGGCAGCGCCGGCAACGAACCAACTGTTGTCGGCAGGGACGTTGAAGGGCCACTTATCGCCTTTCGAAACGCCCTGGTAGAGAGGAACCAGACCTTTCTTCACTAGCGCCTCGCGAATCCGATTCCTCTCGTCGCTGCTCAGATCAGAGTAGAGCAAATCGTAGGTCAGCGCGGTGCCAGCGGTAAGCGCGCCCATATCGAGTGTTCCCGTCCGATCGGACGCGTCCCACCACGACCAACTCTTCCAGGAAGCTATCGCACGAAGAAAGTCTTTCGCACCCTCTAGGTACTTCCGCTCGCCTGTCATGAGGTACACGAAAGCCATGATGGGCGCTTCGCGCTCGAACTCAATCGCTATGTTCTTGAAACGCGTCTTATTGTTTGGAGCTTGACTGTACTGTCGTGGACCGCGCTTCAAGCGTACGTCCGCATCCCGTCTCATGGATGCAAAAAGCTCCGCCGAACTCTCGGCCATCCTGCCCGTGCTGGAATCGACCGTCTTGGCCTTGAGCGACGAGAGGTCCGATTTGCTGAACAAGAGGCGCGGATGCTCCGAGGGCGCCGAAACGGCTTCCGTCGGGTCGCAGGCCATGCTCACAGCCAGGAGGAAAAGAACGCCGTAGCGAACAGGACTGCTGTTCATTGAAGAATCCTTCAAGCCTAACCCCCGCTGCCGACTCGCCGCTGTCCTCGCCCATCCAGCAGCGATCAGGTGGATAATAGCGTACGTCCGAGAAGCAATGAACGGGCGACATTTCAGGCCGCATCGAAACCACTTATCCCGCCGAGGTAGCGGCGACCACGCCCTGAACAAGCCTAGCACGAACGACGCTGTTTCGCACGACAGGCTGGAGGCCGCGCTCCTGCGGCTGCAAGCGCAACGGGATGAACGGCCGGGTGGTCCGCAATCAGGTCCTGCTGGGATGTAAGTGCTCGCCGTGCCCCGTCGCCGCGCTCCGAGACGGGGCGACCGTCCGCGCGGTCTTCGGCGACGGCTGAACGGGGCGAGTCTAGCTCAGGAGCGACTGCGGCAGGGTGACGGTGCCGGGTTCGGCGAGGGCGGCGTGGATGGCCTTGAGCACGTAGGCCTTCGGCTCGACGCCGCAGAGCTTCGCCGACTCGAACAGGCTGTAGAAGATCGCGGCGACCTCGGCCCCGCGTTTGGAGCGCGAGCCGTAATGGTTCTTCCTGCCCAGGGCGGGACCGCGCAACCCGCGCTCGATGAGGTTGTTGTCGAGCGGGATCTGCGCGTCGTCGAGGAACAGGGTCAGCCCCGCCCACATCCCCTTGAGGTAGGTGAGCGCCGACCCCAGTCCGCTGCGCGGCAGCGGCTGCTGCGCGTACACCCACTCCTGGATCCGCCGCACGATCGCCCGGGACCGTTGCTCGCGCAGTTCCGCGCGCAGCCGCAGGATCTCGGCCTCCTCCTCCGGCGTCGCGTTCGCCCGCAGCGCCGGCACCACGGCCTCGACCCCGTAGAGCTCCCCGATCAGATCGAGGACCTCCCGGCACTCTCTTGGATAGGTCTCCTCGATCTCGACAAATCTCCGCCGCACGTGGGCCCAGCAGTGCGCCAGCACGAAGCCGGGACCGTCCCGTCCCAGCGCCGCGTAGGCGCCGTAGCCATCGGCCATCACCTTGCCGTGGTACCCCTGCAGCATCTCCCGACCCGCCGCCTGCGAACGGCTGTCGAGGATGCGGTAGAAGGCGGCGCTCCGCGTCGCCACCGCCCACACCCACCAGCGCTTCGGCGCGCCTTTCCCCATCAGCCGCCACCAGGTCTCGTCCGCGTGCACCAGCGGGGAGCCGAGGACCCCCTTCCCGAGCGCCTCGTAGGTAGGGGTCAGGTGCCGAGCCAGGACCAGGAGCTGGTCCCACAGCGTCTGCGAATCGACGACCAGCCCCTCGCGGGCCATGATCCGCACCTGGCGCTCGAGCGGGAGGTGGTCGAGGTATTTCGACGCTGCCACCTCCAGCGCAAACTCCGGCGCGTAGCGGCTGCCGGGCTGCAGCTTCGGGGGGCCGTCCGCGGTCACCAGGTTGGCGTTGCAGGCGCAGCGGTACTTCTGGCGCTGGTGCAGCACGATCACGAAGCGCCGCTCGATAACGGTGATCTCCTCGGCTTCCTCGGCCTGGCCGGTCATCTCCTCAAGCGCCCCGCCGCACACCCCGCAGCCACGCTCGCTGGCCGGCAGCTCGTGCAACTGGATCTGGATGGGGAGGTTGGGCTGGGAGCGGGGGCCGTGGCCGCGCTTCGCGGGCGGTTCCTGCGGCGTCGAGTCGGATGCCTCGCGCGGCCGCTGCTCGGAGGAGTCGCCGAACAACGCCCGCTCGTGGCGAGAGAGCATCTCCTGCAGGCGCTCGAGCTCGAGGGCGAGCCGTGCCTGGGCATCGGCGCTGCCGTCGAGCCTCGCCAGCTGTCGCGCTTGCTCGGCCAGGCGGGCGTGGAGCTTCTCGTTCTCGCGATCGAGCAGCCGCGCGACCTGGCGCAGCACTTCGATGTCATGCTCGTGCTCGATCCGCACCATGCCCGCATTAGATCATGGAGCGATCTCCGGAGCAAGAAAACTCCGCGCGAACGGCGCCGGGCTGAGCGGCATCCGTCCCACCAGCGCGCTCCCTTCGAGGAAAAGCTGCAGCTCCGTCAGCGTCAGCCGTGTCGTCTTGGCGCGGGGAGAGCGCGCCAGGTCGGCGAAGCGCCCCTCCTCCAGCCGCTTGGCGTAGATGCACAGCCCGGTGCCGTCCCACAGGAGCACCTTGGCGCGGCGACGCACGCAAGCCACATTCAACATACCGATCGACCTCGCGCATCGAATACCGATGGCACCCACTGCATGGCGCTCTCGTTCACGCGTTCCGCCGGGTGGGGAGGGGCGATGAGGAACTGGTGCATGTCGAGGCGCCCTCGGGCTTCGTCCGCGAGCTCCCGGCCTGGATGCTCAACGCAACCCTCTGCGCCGCGCTAACAGAGGGTCCAGCTCTCGTCGCGATCCCAGCGCTGCAGCAACTCCGAGGGCGGTTGGACTCCCGATTGCTTGATTCGCAGGCCGCCGACAGGGTCGAATCTCCTTCGAAGGAGGGACCCCTACATGACACGGCGGCACCGCCTCCGACTCCGGAATCACCCACAGTTGTTCCCGCCCCCCGAGGAGACCGTCCCGCTCGCAGAGCAAGGGCTCCGCAGCGCAATCCGAGGGTTCGCGGAGATGTTGCTCACGAGCCTCGACGTAAGCCCAGTCCGCGACGAGAAAGGAGGGGTCGGTGAACCCGAAGATCACGCCTGAGCATCTCCAGCGTGGTGCCCTGGTCTACGTCCGTCAATCGACGATGGCACAGGTTCTCGAGCACACGGAGAGCCAAAGGCGTCAGTACGCCTTGGCCGATACCGCACGGTCGATGGGGTTCGCCGCCGTCGAGACTATCGATGATGACCTCGGTCGCTCGGGGTCGGGTTTGGTCGATCGTCCGGGTTTCCAGCGCCTGGTTACCCGAGTCTGCTCCGGGTCGGTGGGGGCTGTGCTCTGTATCGAAGCCTCCCGTCTCGCACGCAACGGGCGAGACTGGCACCACCTCATCGATCCCTGCGCGCTTGTGGGGACGCTGGTCCTCGACCTGGATGGCGTTTACGACCCGCGATTGCTCAATGACAGGCTGCTGTTGGGTCTGAAGGGCACCATGTCCGAGTATGAGTTGAGCCTGCTTCGGCAACGCGGCCTCGCGGCCCGCGATGCGAAGGCCGAACGCGGCGAACTGCGGTTCGGATTACCGCCCGGGTTCTGCTGGAATGAGCTCGGGCGAATCGAGGTCGACCCAGACGAGCGCGTCGCACAGGCGATGCGCACGATCTTTCAGAAGTTCCGCGAGCTGGGAAGCGCGCGGCAGGTTCTCCTCTGGGCGCGCGATACCAAGGTCGAGGTGCCGGTGGCACGACAGGGGGTGCGTGGAACTGGAATCGGGTGGCAGGCGCCGGCGTATCACAACATCCTGGCAGCACTTCAGAACCCGCTCTATGCCGGAGCGTACGCCTTCGGCCGCACGGAGAACCGCACGCGCATCGTGGGAGGACGTGCGCTCCGGACGTCCGGTCATCAGAAGCCGCGTGAACGGTGGAGCGTCCTCCTGCGAGACCACCACGAGGGCTACCTCACCTGGGCCGAATACGAGGATAATCTGCGCGTGCTGAGCGAGAACGCGCACATGCAGAAGCGGGCGGCGAGGAAGTCGGGCCGCGGTGGCCGGGCGCTTCTGACTGGCCTGCTTCGCTGCGGTGTTTGCGGTCGGATGCTGCACGTATTCTACGGCGCACGGTCGGGGCACGCACATCGGTACCTGTGCCGCGGGGACGTGATGCGCGGAGCAGGCTCTGGCTGCTTCGGTGTGGGAGGCGTTCGGGTGGACCGCGCCGTCGCTGCCGAGCTGCTCAACGCGGTGGCACCGCACGCCGTCGAGGTGGCGCTCGAGGCCGGTGCTCAGGTCGAGCGACTCGACGAGGAACAGCGCAAGGCGCAGACGCTGGCCGTGGAGGAAGCTCGCTACGAGGCCTCCCTGGCCGAACGGCGTCACGCCGCCGTCGATCCAAGCAAGCGACTCGTTGCTCGCGAGCTGGAGACGCGGTGGGAGACCGCGTTGGAACGAGTTAGAGTGCTGGAGCACCGCCAGGCCGAGCTCGACGCGCAGGCGGCCACGCGACCTCGTCCGGACGTGGACGCTCTCCGCGCCCTGGCATACGATTTGCCGACCGTGTGGAATGCCTCATCCTCTGATGGTGCCCTCAAGCAGAGGATCGTGCGGACGCTCATCCGCGAGGTGATTGTGAATAGGGACGAGGGGCGTCATGAGGTGGTGTTGAGGATCCACTGGGCGGGCGGGCGTCACACGGAGGTACGCGTGTCACGTGTTCGTGTCAGTCGCCTCCCCACCAAGCACCCCAATGCGGTGGACGTCATCAGCAGGCTCGGTGGACACTGGTCCGACCTGGACCTCGCCGTCACGATGAATCGGATGCGATGCAAGGGTGAGGATGGACAGAGCTGGACGACCGAACGCGTGCGCGTACTACGGGAGCGCCTGGCGATCCCCCGCTTCACACCTTCTGACGTGATACCGGCGTTCATCTCCGTCGACGAGACGGCCCGTCGCCTCAAGATCTGCGTGGGGTCCGTGCATCGGCTCATCCGGACCGGTGCTCTTCCGGCGAGCCAACGCATGCCTTCGGCGCCTTGGGAGGTGGCTGTGGACGCGCTCCAGACCGAGGCCGTACGGATAGGCGTGCAAGGAATCGTTGGTCGTCGACCACGCAACTTCAAGACTCTACAGGACAACAAAACACTACGCCTGCCGAGTCTCTAGCCCGGAGGAGGCAGAATGTCGCGCGCTCGCGATCCCGGGAGACGAACAGGAAGAGATCGCCCGACAGCGGATCGCGGCCTAGCCCGGAGACCACGAGCGCGCCCAGCCCGTCGAACCCCTTGCGCATGTCGACCGGCTCGGGGTGAGCGAAGACGGAGAGCTGACGGGTGGAACCGATCATCCCAGACGCTTCAGGAGATCCGCCGCCGCTTCCAGATCGAGCCCCTCCACCCGGAAGCCCTGCGGGGTCACGATCGACACCGACGAGCGCGGAGCTGCGGGCGCCGGCGGGATCGCCACGACCGCCACCGGTCGGAAGCGGCGGCGTGGGGACGCCTCGAGCCAGCGGTGCAGCGTCTGCCACGGCAGCCCGAGGTCGAGGGCGATCCCCTTGAGCCGATCCCCCGCGGCGCGACGGCGGCGGGCAAAGCTCAGTATCTCGCGGCGCAGAGGTAACGGATAGCGCACGGAACGGCGGGAAGTGGTCCCGCGAAGGCGGGAGATCGTATGATGCAGCGACGACGCGGATGACGGCACGGCAGCACCCCCTTTCGAGGCGCTACCTTCTCAAATCCGCGTCAGCAGGACCAGACGGGGCAGAGCGAGGAGTTACGCTGGGATGTGGGAAAACGGGGAGATGGTGCTGCCAGCAATTCGTGTCGCCGGCGGGGAGAGCGCGGCCGCGTGGCAAGGGGTGGTAGAGATCCCGGCGTCGCGGGGGGTGCGCGCTCCGGCCTTGAGTCTGATTCGCGACGGCGCTGCGTTACGGGCGGCCACGTCGCCGGTGACTTACCCGCATTCGAGGCCCGCGGTCCACTTTTGTTCCTGAGTCGCACGGGTCAGTCGACGAATAGCCGGTGCCAGAGTTCAAAAGTGATCAAAGTACACAGACGATGTGTATGATCTGCCCTTCCACTCATATGATCCTCTACCATCTGACGGACGTTTCCTCGGTTGAAGTATCCACGTTCCATCAGTCTCGATCCCAGAATCAGGCCTCGAGCCCAGTCGGACGAGCTTGTGCGCAGCCAATAAGCGACGTCTTTGAACTCTCTTCTGTACGGAAGAAGGATTCTCCTTCCGCTAAGCCGGTAGATCCGGTCTCGTAGCTCCCGTTCTCCTCGATAGAGGGCTCGTCGCGCCAAAACCCGCTTCGGCGTGCTCGATACGACCGGCAGTCCGGAGAAAGACCATGGCACCCTGGCCGCTGCAGGGAAGCATTCGCGCACCATCCGGAGGTGAAGTCGCTTACCGAGCTTCATCGACGCAGGAATTCGGTATGCGAAGTCAACCAGATCGTTGTCGTAGTACGGCGTTCGGCATTCCAACTGTGTTCGGGTGACGATCGGGCCGAAGAAAATGAATCGCCTCTGCCGGGTCTTGAAGTAGATGTAATCGGTCCTGTTCGGAACAGGCGCTGCGGGAGCGCTGCGAGCGACCTCTCGAATCGACGCCATCGCCTCTCCTTTGATGCGCTGATAGTAGTCATCGACAAAGATGCTCTGCCAGACAGCCTCAGGAAAGACCCTAGCCATTCGACGATACACCGACTCAACGAAGTGTTCGTCCCCCTGATCCTCCGTCAACATGTCCTTCTTGAGGTACAGGCCCGCAATGAGCGCATCACCGGCCAACCCGTCGAACACGACCCTGCAGTGTTCTCTCGCCGTTGCCGCGAGGTTGAGGATCGTCGAGTGCTCGCAGCTACACATCCCGTCGCTGAGCCAGGCCGTCCTCTCGGCAAAGGTGGGTAGAAAATCCGGAGTCAGCTCCTTGTAGTGGTGAACGCTTCCGTTCACCTCGGCCAATTGCTTGGCAAAGCGGACGTCATGAGTATCCGGCAGCCCAGTGGTGAACGAGTGGACGCCGGACACGGTGCTGGTAAGGGCGTCGAGAAGGACCCTCGAATCCAGCCCGCCGCTGAGGAACACTCCCTTGGTGCCGGAGTCCCGAGAGCGGCGCTCGACCGCTTGGCGAATCAGAAACCCGAGCCGCTCTACGTATTCGTCTTCAGAAAGCTTCTGCTCCGATTCGCGGAAGTCGATGTCCCAGTATCGCTGAATCGAAGTCGTCCCTCCCTTCCAGGTGAGAACCGAGGCGTTCGGAAGGAGCGTCACGCCTTCAAAGAACGTCCTGTCACCGGTGATAATCTGGAACGAGAGGAAGTCAGCCACCGAACGATGGTCGACTCGCCGCCGGAACGCCGGGTCTTGCAGAATCCCCTTCACCTCACTGCAAAACGAGAAGCGGCCACCCTGGGTCGAGTAGAAGAGTGGCCGGAGTCCATAGCGATCGGTGACGAGGGTGGCACTCTTCTTCCTGGCGTCCCAAACGGCGAAACAGAAGGAGCCATTGAGATGGGCGACAAAGTCGGTCCCGTGTTTCTCGAACAGCGCCAGGGTAAACGCGGCGTCATCCAAACGCTCGAGACCCGGGTCGATTGTTTCTCCAAGCTCCCTTTCGAGATTGCCTCTATCGTAAAGCTCCCCTTCCAGAATCAAGCAGAGCGATCCATCTCCATTGAACACGAGCTGCGATTCAGGGTCGGTGTGGTCCGAGCATACGCGGCCCAGGGCCGCGCGTTCCTGCGCAGACACCACGATGGCCTGATCCGATCGATGGCGGATCGCGGCGCACATCCGCTCAACCAGTTGCTTGAGCGCTTCGGACGCGACTCCTTCGTCAATAACCCCGGCCAACCCCGGCACGAGTTCCTCCTCTCCCGTTGCTCCGGCCCCCATCCCGCGGTGCCGCTGCCTCGTTCGTTTTTCAGGTCCGAGTGACCAGGGCCGCCGCCACACCCTGTGAACGCCGTAGACCGGGGGCTCTTTTTGCGTCAGATGGAGTCGATCTCCTGGCACTGGACCGCATCGCGCCGCGCTCGGGCAGGCAGTCGGTCGGGCTCCGAATGCCGGGCCCTCTGCGTGTAGGAGAGCGACGAGGCGATCGGCAGGACCTCGCAGATCGGCTCGATTCAGTGCGTCAGCCAGTACTCTTGGGTTTCTTCGCCCAATAGTCGCCGGCCGATCGCGGAACGCCGTCGTTGAGCGCCGTTCGCCTTTGTCGAAGTTTGCGGAGTGTCCTTCGTGAGGGCAGCGCGGCCAGCTCCATGAACAATCTTGGAATCAGTTGCAAGTATCCTGTCCGCTTCAAGAAGTCTCGTGGCATCGCGAAGTTCCCAACGCCTCCATAGGTCTCCAAATAGTCAGACTTAGACTCTTGTCGAAGGAAGTTCTTTCGAAGGCTCGAAATACAGTATCGCAACGCCACCATTTCCACTTCGCGGAGCGATGTCTTGGTGTTCAGCGGAACACTGCGATCCGTCCAGATCCAGTTCAGGTTCGCGTTCCAATCGGCGAGAGATTGAACATGATGGAACCAATGTCGGGGAAGGAAAAGGAGATCACCGGCCAGCAGCTCGAATTCCGTCCACTTCAAATTGCGCTTTTCGGCATCGTTGAGAGGCTCGTTGCTTTTCGGGGAAGCTTGTGAAAAGGCGAACCATGGTAGAGGTGTGTCTGGGGAGACGAGAGTCCATCGTTTTCTCCCAACGACGGAACAATTGAGTCCATCTGCGGAGTTACCATCGTAGTGCCAAGCAGTAAAAGTCCGGCTAGATGACGTCCACAACCGCGTTGTTGGAGGCTGGCTCAGTGAGATCCGCCTCAACAACTCGGTGCAGAAAGGTGGCCACTGTGGTCGCTCAGTGAAGAACGAATCATCATCAATGATCCACGCGTTCGCACGTTCATGCACGGCGTCTTTCTTGGACGACAACAATTGTCCTAGATGCTCTGGAGTCAGGGATTGCGTAAACGCCTCGCCAAGACGGACACCCTCGAGGATCACCGGCCTGCGAGGACGATAGTACTCGCCCATGAATAGGTCGATATCTGCCGATATACGAGGTATTTGAAAGTAGCTCATCGCGTCTCCCCAGCCTCGGCGGAATGCGTTTCAGGCTGCATTCTAGACTATCAATAAGTCGTCGCCGGGGCCCATCGTGTGCACACGCACCGCAATTCCCCGACGCTCCCCGTCCTCCCAGGAGATGAGCGAGCTCATCAGCGATTCCAGTGCGACAGATCGCGTCCGAGAAACGCTCCCAAACGATCGTTGTCCTCCCGGTAGAGCTGCACGAGCCGGGCGCGCGTCGCCGGCGCCATCAGCGGGGCCGGGGCCTCCATTTCGTTTGTCTGGAGCAGCTTTAGCACCAGGTTTCCCAGGCCCGCGCGGCCGAGCGCGCGGCGCGCCATCCGGGTCGCCGCCGTGCTCTGCATCACCCGGTTGAACCGGAAGCGCAAGTCGCGCACCCAACGGTGCTTGACCAGCGTGCGCGGATTGACCCGCTTCGTGAGCGAGGGGGGGATGAAATCCGGGTCGATCCTGAGGAACTCGCAGATCCTCCGGTAGAACGCGGCCGGATCCGCGCTGATGTCGTCGTAGACGACGAGGAGGAGGTTCTCGCGGGGCAAGCGCTCCAGGAAGGGTTGCAGATTCCGCAGGTAGCGTCCGTACTCGAGGAAGGTCGGGTACTTCTCGAGGGTCTTCTCGAAGCTTTCCGGCAGAGGCTGTATCCGGGCGAGCTGGAAGTAGCCGGCGTAGATCACCTCCGCCGGATTCCGGAAGCAGCACAGGAGCTTCACGCCGGGGTTGTGCTCGTGGAGCAGACGCGCCGACTCCGGGTCGCCGACATAGCCGTTGCTGTACTCGCCGCGGAGCTGGCCCGGCTGGTGGTGCGCGAAACGCGACTCGTACCAGACCATCCCCTCGTCGTGATGCGCCGTGTGGAACCGCGTGCGCAGCGGCAGGATGGACGCGATGTGCGACTTCATGAAAAAGTTCGTCTCCTTCCCGAGGGCCATGCACACCGCGGGATGCTCGGCGAGACAGACGGCGAGCCACGTCGTGCCCGACTTGGCGATGCCGATGCCGGCGAAGTCCAGCTTGAACGGCTCCATACGGCTCCTCGTGGTGGCGCGCGCGGACTCCGGTCCGCGGCGAGTCTACTGGACGTACCCCAGGCTCTTCAGCTGCTCGATCGCCTCCGCCCCGAGGGTGCGTCCTCCGGTTTGCTTCCGCCCGGCCCGTCGTACGATGCAACCTTCGCGCTCGGCCGGGCACGCCGGAACTCCGCGGTGGCCGGCGGCGCCTGCGCGACGATCACGCCGGCGAAGGCCAGCGTGATGAGGAGGCCGCTCACGAGCTTAGTCGTGCGCAGGCGGCCGTCCCTCCGCCCGGCGCGTGACCAGAAAACAACCGAGCCTCGCCGTCAGCGCCGACAGCGTGACGACGATCACGACGATCCCGTGAAGCGGCTGGAGGTACCGAGGTACAGGGAAAGCCACAACGCGGTAGAACTGCGCCGCGCCCAATCCCGGGCCGGATGACGGAGGTTCTCACACCGCTTCTACGGCTTGCCCCAGAGTCGCCGGATGATCCGCCGGTCCCGCACCCGATCGGGGAACAGCGCGATGAGCGTGAAGAACAGCCGGTTCCGCACGACCAGGATACGCGACTCCGGCCTGCGCGTCGTGAGGGCGTGCAGGATCGCGTCCGCCACGCGCGAGGGGGGGATGGCCCGCTCATCCACGGACGCGGCATAGTCACGCATCTTCGTGATCACCTCCTCGTACGGCGTGTTCCTGACCGGCCCCAGATCCCGCTCGGCGCCCTTCCGCCAGATCGGCGTGTGGATGATGCCGGGCTCGATGACGACGACCGCGATCCCGAAGGGGTGCAACTCGTAGCGCAGGCAATCCGACACGGCCTCGAGAGCGAACTTCGACGCCGCATACGGTGCCATGAAGGGGGGAGCGATCCGCCCCGAGATCGAGCTGATGTTGACGATCCTGCCGGGCGCCGCCTTGAGGAGCGGGAGGAACTCCTGGGTAACCGTCACGGCGCCCAGGGTGTTGACCTCGAACATCCTGCGGAACTCGTCCAGGTCGGTCAGCTCAAGCGGACCCGCGCCCGAGATGCCGGCGTTGTTCACCAGCCCGGCCAGCGGCGCGCCCGCGAGCAGCGTCGAGATCTGATCCCGCGCGGCGCGGATGCTCGTTCGGTCCGTCACGTCGAGAAGTACGGCGGTCGCGCCCATCTGGCGCAAAGCTGCCCCGTCCTCGAGGCGCCGGACAGTGCCGAAGACGCGGAATCCGTGGGCCGCGAGCCGGCGGCAGGCCGCGAGGCCGATCCCCGAGGAGGCCCCGGTCACGACGACGCCGGAATGGACCGGGTTCATCTCGTCCTCGCGCCGCGCGTCATGACCTTGTAGAGCCAGCGCGCCGGAGCGAGGAGCGCGGACCCGAGTTTCGATCTCCGCCTGCGGCGCAGCTTCTTCCCCATGACGACCGAGCGCTGAAGCGCCAGGAACAGCCGGGGCGCGGCGCGATAGAGCCACCAGAGCAGCCGCGCGAAGGACGGCATGATAATGACCGCCTGATTGCGCGAAATGCCGCTCAAGACCCTCCGCGCGACCGCCGCGGCGTCGAGCGTGTGGCGCGGTGCCGCGGCGTTGGCCGGTGCCGACCGGCCACGCAGGATGAAGTCCGAGTTCGCGTCGATGTTCGAGCGGATGAAGCTCGGGCAGACGACGCTCACGTCGACTCCGAGCGAGCGGGCCTCGTCGCGGAGCGCCAGCGAGAACCCGACGATCGCGTGCTTCGTCGCGGTGTACACCGACATCCCCGGCACCGGGACCAGCCCCGAGAAGAACGACGACGTGTTGACGATGTGGCCGGAGCCCCGCTCCACCATGTGGCGGTACACGGCGGCGGTCCCGTGCAGCACCCCAAGCAGGTTGATACCTACGACGCGGTCCGTGTGCGTCGCTGGCATCTCGCGGAAGTCGCCCGACCATCCGATCCCGGCATTGTTGAACATTAGGTCGATCCTGCCGTGTCTGCGGATTACCTCGCGAACCAGAGACTCGAGGTTCTCCTGGCTGGAGACGTCGACAGGCGCGGCCCACGCGGATCCGCCGGCCTTTGTCAGCCCCTGCGCCACGGCGAGCGCCTCCTCGCCGTTCAGATCCGCGACCACCACGATCGCCCGGCGCCGCGCCAGCTCCTCGCATAGCGCGCGCCCGATGCCCGAGGCGCCCCCCGTGACGATCGCGACCCGGTCGGCGAATTCCTTCATTGGCGCACGCCCCTTGTGCCCTCAGGCGGGTTGGCCCTTCCGCCTCTCGACGAGCTCGTTGCGGCGCGCAAGGATGGCCTGCTCGTTCAAGAGCGAGTTCCGGACTCCGACGGAGCGCAGGATGCCTCGATAGGCGCGCTCGGCGAACAGCCCGCCGCGCCAGTGGAGCGGCCCGGGATGGCGGAACGCCTGCCCGTACCCGAGCCGGGTCAGCAGCGGCCCGAGGACGCTCTCCACCGTCCAGATCTGCCGTGGGGTGAGGCGCTCGGCGTACTTGCCGATACGAGAAGGGGTGAGCGGCTTCCGGGTCAGGCCCTTCCACTCCTCCTCTACCTCGAGGTACCCGGACTCCTTCCGGTCCTCGTATCTCAGCATCGCGGGATCGAACTCCTCGCCGAGGAACGCGCAGAGCCGCCGGAGCTCCTGCTCGGGGTCCGCGACGAGGGTCTCGTATTTCATGGCGCAGAAGCGATTCGATCCGACCAGCTCTGCAAGGCGCTCCGCCTGGTTGTAGATCCGTTTCATGAACTTGGCGCATGCGAGCGCAGTCCGCCCCGCGGTCCAGTACTGAGCGAGGTACGAGGCCGCCACGTCGCGCGGGTCGCGGTACATGTGGATGAACTTCGCCCGCGGGAACAGCTCGTTGATGCGCGCGCCGTGGAGGGCATAGTAGGTGGTCTTCTCCCCGATGCGCGGCTTGAGATTGCCCCTCTTCTCGGCGATGTGGCCCACCACCCACAGATAGATCTCCCGGGAGCTGCGGACCTGGCTCCTGACGGCCGACTCGAAGGCGGCCTGATCGAGTCCCATGTCCTGCCACCAGATGTCCATGGCGCAGCGGGCGAGGTACGCGTCGACGTCCGCGTCTCTCAGCGGATCGGTGAACCTCGCGATCGGATCGTGGCGTCCGAAGTAGCGCAGCTCGGGTGGAATGTAGAGGCGTGGATGGGAAGACACCATCGCCTGGAGCAGGGTGGACCCGCACCGACCGGTGCTGACGAGGAAGAACAGGGTATCGGGGTCAGGCCGCATGAACGGGTGTCGAGTCAAGATCCTGGACTGCGTGTCGGGGTTCGTGCCGCGGCGAGGTCCCCGGGCGGCAATAGAGCGGTCATTATCAGCAGCGTCCTCCGCGTTTGTCAAGTCAACGGCGGATCCACGTCAAGGCGTTCCGCTGGCTGCTGCGCTACCCCTTCGAAATAAAGACCTCATCGGTTTCCTCGCTGGAGTTTCCTGCTCAGCAGCGCCGTCACGAAGTGCCACTCGTCCCTATCGACCGTCCCAAACGCATAGAGCAGGCCGACGTAGAGGATCGCGACCAGCGCGCCCAGCACCGGCCATGGTAGATAGGGTTTGGCCAGGTACGCCGCGCCGAGGGTAAGTCCGAGAACCAGGAACAGCCTCAGGTACGGAAGTACCGTCGACCATCGCGTGCCGAGGATCTTCTCCAGGAAATAGAACCGCGTGAAGAAGCCGACGCTATACACGACGACTGAACCCATCGCCGCGCCGACATAGCTGTAGCGGGGAATCAGTACGAGATTCAGCGTGATGTTGAGCACGAACGAGATCGCCAGCAGCGGGAGGAACGCCTTCAGTTCCTTGGTCGATCCCAGGACTGAATGCGACGGCAGGTTCATCGCTTGGAACGCGTAGGCCCATCCCAGGACCGCCAGCGCTGTCGCCGTGGGGAGGAACTGCGGGCCGAGGATAAGGCGGACCAGATGCTCCGAGAACAGGGAGGTCAGCAGGATCAGAGGAAGGCTGACCGTGATCATGATGACCTTCGTCGCCTTCTCCACCAGATTCCGGACCACATCCGGCTCGATGTAGAGCTTCTGCGAGACCACCGGGACGAGCGCCGTGTTGACACTTCGTGGGAGCAGGAGGATCGTCATGAGGATGGTGTGCGCCGGGCCGTAGTACCCTATCGCCAGGCGATTGTCGATCGGGCCCGAAACCAATGACAACATCAAGACGTCGACCTTCGTGTCCGTGAAGCCGAACAGAATGGTGATGAAGAACGGAAAACCGCCGACGAGCACAGATTTGACTACCGCGAAGTCCAGGCTGAAGCCGAAGCGTGCGAGGCGGCTCCAGATGAAACAGCCCGAGATCAGCACGAACAGTGCCTCGACGGCGGCGTTCACCGAGAACAGCCACACCAGACCGTAGCCGAACCAGAGGACCGCGATCCCCGTCGTCGTGAAGACCAGCGACGAGAGGACGATGAAGAGCCCTAGGGCTTGCATCCGCTCGAACGCGATCATCACCGCGTCGAGCGCGTCCTGCACGCAGTTGAAGAGAGTCGCCAGCCCGCCGATGACGACCAGCGTGCGGATCTCCTTGGGATAGCCGGCAAGGGACGCAAAGGCGATGAGGCCTAGATAGATGGCTCCGGCGAAGGCCAAACGGACCGCCAAGACGTTGCTCAGCAGGGTCGCGGCTCGCTCCTTCTCCCGGCTGACCATGCGGATGATCATCGGGCGCATGCCGAAGTTCGCGATCGTGGTTGCCACGATGACCATCGTGCTCACCAGCACGTAGTCGCCGTATCCCGTCGCGCCCAGGAGACGGGCCGCAGAGGCGATGAATACGACGTTGACGAGCTTCTGCAGGATCTGCGAGGCGAAGACGTAAAGGGTGTTCCGGGTAATCCTCTTCGCAAGGCCCATGGCGCGACTCAGGTCCGAGGAAGGGCGGACGCCCTATCTCGGGACTCGGCTCGGGCAGCAGCGAAGTGGACGGACGCGGTCAATCGAGATACCCGAGGCTCGCGAGCCGCCGCCGCAGCTCCTCGTCCTCGGCCTCCGCGGAGGGGCCCGCCTCGCCGCCCGCCTGCGGCGAGTCGGTGTCCCGATAGTATCGCGGGGCGTTCGCGCGCGTGAACCCCTCCTCGAACATCTCCATCCGGACGCGCCCGTCCATGTCGTCGGGGATCGGATTCCCCAGGAGGTAGATCACCCCAGGTGCCACGTCGAGGATGCTCAGGTCGGCGATCGTCTGCTGCGTACGGACGTGCGCGCCCTTCGCCAGGAAGATGCCGTCCAGCCGGTGGGTGCCGCTGTGCGGATAGCTGGAGGAGTCGAGCGTGAGGTCGCGGCTGAAGATCATCCCCTCCTTGTCGATCCCCTTCTTGGTGAAGTAGGCGTAGTCCTTCCAGTGGATCAGGAGGTCCGGCGCGCCCTCGGCGAAGTCGCCGGTGTACACCTCGTCGCGATCGTAGACCGCCTCGACGACCTTCTCGCCGGTGTCCGGATCGACGAGCGCCAGCAGGCGCGATCGGATGTCGGCGCAGAGCGCGCGGGCCTCCGCCGCCTCCACGATCCCCTGCGCCTCGCGTCCCTTGAGGTTCAGGAAGATGTTCCCGTACATCCCGCCCGAGTAGGCGCGCGTCCGCGACCACTCGACCGGACGCCCCGCGGCATACGACACCACGAAGTTGCGCACGCCGGGCATCCGGCCGCGCAGGTAGCCTCGCGCGCGTACGGGGAGGAGCTTCTTCGCGAGCATCCGGGTCCGGCGCCCGAGGCTCCGGCCCAGCGACTCGAGCCACGCCCCGCGATTCGGGACGAGAAACCCCTCCCGCTCCAGCCACTGATCGAGGAAGAAGACCTTGCGGATCTCTCCGGCGCCGTGATCCGACATGATGATGAGCGTGGTCTCGGCGTCGAGGGCCTCCAGGATGCGGCCGAGCGCCTCGTCCATCCGCTCGTACGCCTCGCGGATCCGGTTCAGCCCCGGCTCTCCCAGCCCGAAGTAGACGTGCTGGATGTGGTCGATCGACTGGAAGACCGTGACGAAGAGGTCCCAGGGGTAGCGCTTCATCAGGTACAGGGTGGCGTCGGCGCGCCGCCGGATCACGTCGGCGACCTCCTGCTGGTATTTCTCCGGCTCGTAGCGTTTGCCGGCCGGAAACGACCAGTCGGGGGTGTAGCTGCCGAAGTGGGACACGAGGTCGTCGTAGACCTCCGGGGGGGAGGCCATCGACCGGTCCGCGCCCGGCGTGTCGAACCCGGAGATGACCACGCCGTGGACCGACTCCGGGGGATAGGTGAACGGCACGTTTGCCACGATCACGTGCCTGCCGGCGCGCCCGAGCTGAGCCCAGAAGCTGGCCGCCTTGCGATCGCGGGCGTTGTTGAGCTTGAAGGCGTAGTTCCTGCGGATTGGCGCGGTGAAGTCGAAGATCCCGTGCTTGCCCGGGTTCTTCCCCGTGGCGAAGCTCGACCAGGCGGCGGGCGTGATCGGATGGATGGTCGAGCGCAGCGGTCCCCAGGTCCCCTCGCGCATCACCTTGGCGAAGTTCGGAGCGCGGCCGCTCTCGACGAGCGGACGGATGATGTCGAAGGTCGCGCCGTCGATCCCCAGGATGAACACCTTAGCCGCCATGGATCTCCTCGATGAGCCGCGCGTACTTCCGTACCACGGCATCCCAGCTGTACTCGCTCCGCGCCAGTGCCAACGCGTTCCGCGACATCTCCTGCACCAGGTCCGGGCGGGTGATCAGCGTCTCCATCGCCTCGCAGATGCCGTCCACGTCCTTCGCCTCCACGACGAGGCCACAGCGATGGCGCCGGACCACCTCCCCGAGGCCGCCGATGTCGGTCATCAGGACCGGCACGCCGTTCGTGAGCGAGTCGAAGAACTTCCGCGGCGTGATGTTCCGGAACCAGTCGCTCCTCGGATAGATGAGGCAGGAGGCGCGGATCTGCCGATAGAGGCTCGGCATCTCGCTGGCCGCGTACGCGCCGGTGCAGACGACATGCTCTCCGAGCGGCGCAATCTCGGCCTGGAAGCGCTCCTGGTACGCGTCCAC
>Ga0137429_1000206_pt1 | contig 31759 bp, 27 predicted proteins | sample EasRivERMZT736_2_FD_102304 | JGI IMG/M metagenome (GOLD analysis project Ga0137429, IMG submission 102304) | Soil microbial communities from meander-bound floodplain in the East River, Colorado, USA - East River MetaG ERMZT736_2 | ecosystem: Environmental > Terrestrial > Soil > Floodplain ...
CGTTGCGGATGTTGTCGTTGGTCACGTTACTCGTCCCCCGCTCGTCCGACGACTTTCCCCGGATCGGGCGAATCGACAAGCATACCACAAGGATCGTCTTCTTGCGAGGGGTCGAACATCAGCCCGGAGAGCAGGGGTCCCCAGAGGCGTTCGTCACCGCGACTTGTAGAGCGCCTTGAGGGTCTGGATTTGGCCCGCGTGGTAGACGTCGTGCATGGCGATGCCGTACACGTGAGCGGCGATGCCTTTACTAAGACCCGACTTGATTCGACACAACTCCGTGAAGGGCGCCTCCGAGATGGCCTCTACCAACCCATCGTGTTCCGCGTCAAGGAGCCTCGCGTAGTCGCGCCACTGCGTTTCGGTGATGCTGTCGGGCAGCGCGAACCAGTTGCTTCCCTTCATCAAGAACGATCCGCGCTTGTCTCCGCGAATCCTCCTTCGGACGGCGTACTTCCAATAGGCGCAATGCACGACAATCTCGGCGATGCTGTGCCGTCCGCTTGCCGGTCGCCATGACGCCTGCCTCGCGTCGATGCGACGAATCGCGCCGCGCAGGTTCGGCCCATGCCAGGCTTTCTTCGAGAACCCCTCCTCTATGCACCGTAGAAGCAATGTCCGATCCAACTTCATCGTAAAGGCTCCTCTCGTGTCATCTTCAACTTGCCTCAGTCCAACGAAAGGCCTTGGTGCCGATGGCGAAACAGGCCAATCCGACGGCGAGGAGGATGCCGCAAGGGAACACCATCTCCGCAGCGGAGAAATTACGCCAGATCGCGCCCTCCATGGACAGAATCGACCACTTGACGGGGCTGAGGTGGGTGAGCGGCTGCATCCAGGGAGGCATAAAAGCGAGGGGTATCGTTCCACCGCCGATCATGGCGATCACGAGCAGGACCGCCCATCCGATGCCGGCCGCGGAGCGCTCCGTTTTCCCCAGAACAGACAGCAGCATCATAATGCCCACAAAACACAGGGCCACGCAGACGACGGCAACGCCCAGCAGCGGCCAGGAGCTGGGTCGAACCCCGAACGCGACGACGGCGAGAAGCAGCAGAAGCATCGGAGCGGCGATCGTGGTGAGCAGACAAGCAAGGGCCTTGCCCGCGAGGATGTGCATTCGTGCGATGGGGGCGATGCGTAGACGCACGAGCGTGCCCTTGGTCCGCTCGTCGACGAGCGAAATCCCGAACCCGGCCGCACAGCCCATCACCCCCCAGATGATTCCCTGGGGGAAGGAGATTTCGTAGGAGTTCTTCGGCCCGCCGCGCTGCACGATGACGTCCTTCGATTCGAGGTCGAAGGTCTGCCAGCCGCGGTTCGCGGACTGACCCTTGGGAAGCTCGCGCATGAATCGGTCAAGCGTCGGCAAGAACCATTGCAGCGTCGCCTTGGCCGCAGGGTCCATGTCCTGGGCCGTGCGCACTTCGTCGAGCGATTCGTTGATCTGCTCGCGCATCTTGTCCGGGTTGGCGAAGGCGTCCTGAATTCCCTGGTACATGTACTTGGTGAGGATGCCCTGCAACATGCCCGCTTCCGCTTTGCGGGCCGGGTCGACGCCGGTCTCGATCTTGATCTGTTCGCCGCCGAAGACACGACCACGGGCCTTGCCGAACCCCTGCGGCAAGACGACATACCCTATCCTCCGCCCGCGACGGACTGAATCCGTCGCCGCCTGGCGATCGGCGACGTCGACATCCAATTCGGGCGAATCGTTCAGCTCGCGGATGAACTTCTTCGATCCTTCCGTGTCATCCTCGTCGACAACGACGATCTTCATCCCCGTCGCAGTCGTACCCGGACCCGAGAAAATGGCCCCGAAGAACACCGCGTAGAGCAACGGGAAGAAGAACGTGAAGAAGAACCCCGTCTTGTCACGGAGGAGCAACCGCAGGTCCTTCGTCGCCAAGGCCATGATCGCGTTCATGCGTCCCGTAGCTCCCGTCCGGTCAGGTGCAGGAAGACACGTTCAAGGTCGGGTCGCTCCACGCGAAACCGTTGCAGCGGTCCTTCCTTTTGCAAGCGGAGCAACTCCGCGAGCGGGTCATCTGTGTCCACTCGGAATTCGCCGTCTCCTCTCTCTGCGACGAGGATGCTCTTACCGCCGTGCGCGGCGATTAGGCGTTCCACCGTGTCCAGGGCGAGCAGTCGTCCATGGTCAATGATGCCGACGCGATCGCAGAGCCGCTGGGCCTCCTCCATGTAGTGCGTTGTGTACACGACGGTGCGGCCATGTTTGCGCAGCGAGAAAATATTCTCGAAGATCGCGTTGCGCGATTGTGGATCGACGCCAACCGTCGGTTCGTCGAGCAAGAGCAGAGGCGGGTCGTGAATCATGGCCACGGCGATGTTGAGCCGCCGCTTCATGCCGCCCGAGTACGTTTTCACCCGGTCGCGACGCCGGTCGGCAAGGGCCATGAACTCCAACGCCCATTCGACGCGCTCGGCCAATCGACGACCCGTGAGACCCTGGAGCTTTCCGAAAAACGAGAGGTTTTCTTCGCCGGTCAGGTCGTCGTACAAGGCCAGCGCTTGCGTGGCTACCCCAATCTTGGCTCGTACATCGGGCCGATCCGGTGATCCGGCCCCGTCCAATTCGATCGTGCCTTGATCCGGCTTCAACAGCCCGACGGCCATGTTGACCGTCGTTGTCTTGCCCGCGCCGTTGGGACCGAGCAGCCCGAACACCTCGCCCTGGCGGATAGATAGTGACAGACCATCGACTGCGACAATGGCACCGAAGGCCTTTCGTACATTCTTCAATAGCAACATAGTCGCCCGCATCATACCGTGGCGTTGGGATTAGCGCCAAAGCTGTACAACAATCGACCAGCTCAGTCGATCGGCGGCGAGGTGCGGGCGTCGAGGAAGCCTTGGAGTATCACCAGGGCGGCGACGCGATCGAGGCGAGCCTTGTGCTTCTTGCGGGTCAATTCCGCCGGGAGCAGCAATTCCTCCGCGGCGTGAGAAGACAGTCGCTCGTCCCAGTAGTGCACCGGTTTCCCGCTGATGCGCAGCAGTTCAGTGCCAAACCGTCGCACCGTCTTGGCCTGATTGCCCTCGGTGTCGTCCATGTTTAACGGCAGTCCGACGACGAAGGCGTCGATTTCATAGTCCTTCGCGCAGGAAAGTACGGCCGCGATCTCATCGGACAGATTCCCCGACGCGGCGATCGTCGCGAGCGGTGACGCAAGGGTCGCGCCCGGGTCGCTCACCGCGAGCCCGATGCGCTTGGAGCCGTGGTCGATACCTAGAAAACGGGGCATACTGACGTAGGTATTTCTCACGCGGTCGAGCCGCGAGCTTCAACTCGTTCGGACCTCCGCGCAGGCTGAAACTCGCGGCCCGCAAGTGTCACGCGTATTCTTCGCCATAGCGTTGACGGACGTTTTCGACCAGTTCCTTGATCCCCGCGGCGTCGCGTCGGGTGCAGATCAGCGTGGCGTCGGGGGAGTGCACAATGACCAGGTCGTCGACGCCGATAGTGGCAATCAGATGATTATCTTCGCACACGACGATGTTTCCTCGTGAACCGAGGTGGATCGCCCGCTCGCAGGCGGACACGTTGCCATCGCCGTCGGCGTGGACCACTGACTCGATCGCCGGCCAGGAGCCGACATCGACCCACTGGCATCCCATCTCCACCACCAACACCCGGTCGGCCCGTTCCAGCACGGCAAAGTCGATGCTGATGCGCATGAGCGTCGGATAAATGCTTTCCAACACGGCCTGTCGAGACTCCGTTCGCCACGCTTTCGCAATTTCATGGATTTGAGCGTGAGACTGCGGCAAGTGCTTCTTAAGCTGCGCGAGGATGGTCGACGACCGCCATGCGAACATCCCGCTGTTCCAGTAATACTCGCCGCTCGCGACGAACTTCATCGCTGAGGCGAGGCTGGGCTTTTCGATGAACTGCTCGACCTCGAACATGCCGTCGCCGAGGCGCTCGCCTCGATGGATATATCCATAATTGGTATCCGCGCGAGAGGGGCGGATGCCCATCGTCACCAGAGCATCGGGGTTTTGCTCCGCCGTCAAGTAGGCCTGCTCGACGGCGGCGCAAAAACGGTCCAACGGCGTGATTACATGGTCCGCGGGGAAGATGCCGACCACGGCCTCCGGATCGCGCTCTGCGAGGACCGCGGCGGCCAACCCCACGGCGTTGGCCGTGTCGCGACCTGCCGGCTCGCCGATCAAATTACTCGAAGGAAGCTCAGGCAATTCCTTGGCGACGAGGAGTAAGTGTGACTGGTTGGTGATGACGTAGATCTGCTCGGGCTTCAGCAAAGCCGCCACCCGGTCGTACGATTGCCGTAGCAGGCTCGTCCCCGCGAAGAGCCGGAGGATCTGCTTGGGGCGATCCTTGCGACTCAGTGGCCAGAGCCGCATCCCGACCCCGCCGGCCATGATGACTGCGTGTCGCATCAGTCTTGCTCGCCTATGCGAAACTCCCTCTCCCTCCCAGGGAGAGAGTTGGAGCGAGGGTCCGACGATTCGCCCCTTACCCGACCTCTCCCCTCAAGGGGAGAGGGGATTTCTATCTCAATTAGCCCACCTCATCGAAGTCGACGCGTTGAAGATCGGCGAACTCCACCACCCACGATCGCCGCGAGCCGTTCTCAAATTGCACGTCCACGTGCGTTCTGCGCGCGCCGCGGTGAATAGAAAGTATCTGCCCCAGCCCTTGCTGCGGGTGGCGTACCAGCGTACCGATCGTCCATTCCGCCAAATCGTCCGGCGGATGCCCGTCGGCCGCCGACACCGCAGCCGAACCTCGCGTCGTCGACTTCTCCGACTCCGGCCATTCTACCCCGGCCTTGGGCAATTCGTCGAGGAACCGGCTTCGCGCGGTGCGTTGAGTCACCCCCCGCATCATCCGGTACCTGGCCCGCGACATGGTTAAGTTCTTCCGGGCACGAGTCATACCCACAAAGCAAAGCCGTCGTTCCTCTTCGTCGTCGGCTCCGTTGGCGCTGGGGCCGTCGTCAGACCGCCGGAAGGGCAATAGTCCCTCCTCTAGCCCAATCATGTAAACGTGGGCAAACTCCAACCCCTTGGCCGCGTGGAGCGTCATCAACGTCACCACCCCGCCTTCGGCGCGGACGGCGTCCACATCGCTGATAAGCGCCGCGTGCTCCAGCCAATCGACCAGTGTGGCCTCCGGTTGATCGAGTTGGAACTCCGACGCGGCGCTAATCAACTCGTCGAGGTTGGCCGATGGTGCGTTGTCCATCTCGTGGCTTTCGCGATACATGGCCCGCAGTCCGCTCTGGCTTATCACAGTCTCAAGAGCCTTGGCGGGCGGAAGTTCAAGCACCGGGGTAAGCTGCCGCAGCAACTGGCCAAACTCGCGTACTTTCTGACCCGATCGCCCCAACGGAGAAAGAGCCGAGTCGTCCATCAAGACATCGAAGATGCGGCAGTCCTTTGTTTCGGCCTGCTCCTTGAGCCGTTCGATGGTTGTCGCTCCGATCCCCCGCGGCGGGGTGTTGATAATCCGCACCAGGGATACTTCGTCCGATGGATTTACTAACACCCGCAAGTAGGCGAGGACGTCTTTGATTTCCTTGCGGTTGTAGAACTCCACGCCGCGGGCGATCTGGTAGGCGATGCCCGCGCGGAGGAAGGCCTCTTCGATCACCCGGCTCAGCGAGTTGACGCGGTAGAAGACGGCGATGTCACCCGGACTCACGCCTTCGCGAACCCGTCGCACGATGTCTTCGGCGATCTCAGCGGCTTCCTCGTCGCCGTCCTCGCACTCCAAGACGCGGACCGCCGGACCTTGGTCATTTTCGGTCCAGAGTCTTTTTTCCTTGCGCATCATGTTGCCTGCAATAAGCGCGTCGGCGGCGGCAAGTATCCGTTTGGTCGATCGGTAGTTCTGTTCGAGGCGGACGACCTTCGACTTGGGGTAGTCGCGTTCGAAGGAAAGAATGTTGCCGATGTCCGCCCCGCGCCAGCCGTAGATCGACTGGTCCGGGTCGCCCGTGGCGCATAGATTTTGATGCTCCTGTGTTAGGAGCCTGGCAATCTGGTACTGGGCCGCGTTGGTGTCCTGATACTCGTCGATGAGCACATAGCGGTATCGGTTTTCCAGCTCCGCCCGCAGTTCGCCGTCCCGCGACAGCACCATGGCCATGCGCATCAGCAGGTCGTCGAAGTCCAGCCCGCCCATTTCGGTCAGAAGGCTTTCATAACATTCGTAGACGCGGGCGATCATCCGCTCGCGCCAATCGAGGTTGCCCGACGCGAATTGGGCCGCGGTCAGCATGGCGTTTTTGGCCCGACCGATGTCCTGATCGACGCTCGCGGGCGATAGATTGTCCGTCGACAGGTTGCACCGCTCGATCGCCGCCTTGATCAGTTTCCGCCGGTCGTCGCGATCGAAAATCGTGAAGTTCCTCGGCACTCCCGCGCGGTCGTCGTGCCATCGCAAGAGTTTGGCGCACAGAGCGTGAAAGGTGCAGACGGTCATTCCCTGGCCGACGTCGAGGGCGTCGATCCGCTCGCGCATTTCCTTGGCCGCTTTGTTGGTGAAGGTGATCGCCAGTATGTGGTACGGCTCGGTGACCGTGCAGGCCAGGTGCGCCGCCCGGCGGGTGATGACCCGCGTCTTACCGCTCCCCGGCCCGGCGAGGATCAGCAGCGGCCCGTCGGTGTGCGCGACGGCCTCCCGCTGCGGCACGCTTAGGTCCGCAAACAGTCGCTCAACGCTCGCATCCATGCCGGTTTGCATCATCGACTTGTATACTGGTTACGTCTGCCACGGACAAGCCGAACCTCGACAACGGTCGATTCGCCATCGACAATGGCCCGGGCTGAAAATGTCACTTGCACCGAACACATCGCTGGGTCCTTATGTGGTCATCGCTCCCCTCGGCGCAGGGGGGATGGGAGAGGTCTATCGCGCGAAGGATACGCGGCTCGACCGCGAAGTGGCGGTCAAGGTGCTGCCAGAACGACTGGCGAATGACGCCGACGCGTTGTCCCGCTTCGAGCGGGAAGCCAAGGCTGTTGCTGCGCTGTCCCACCCCAACATTCTTACCATATACGACTTCGGCTCGCACAATGAGATTTCCTACGTCGTGACCGAGTTGCTAGAGGGCGAAACGCTCCGTGAACGGTTGGGGCGGGCCGCGATTTCGTGGCGTCAGGCCGTGGAGATCAGCGTCAGCGTCGCCGACGGGCTTTCCGCCGCTCACGCCAAGGGCGTCATCCACCGCGACCTCAAACCCGAAAACGTCTTCATCACCACCGCCGGTCATGTGAAAATCCTCGACTTCGGCCTGGCGCGGATGGAACCCGTCGGCAAAAGCTCCGCCGGCCAAGCAGCCGAAAACACACCGACAATGACCCTGCTTACGCGACCGGGCATGATCCTCGGCACGTTGAACTACATGTCCCCGGAGCAGGTCCGTGGGCTGCAAACCGACGCCCGTAGCGACATCTTCTCCCTCGGCTGCGTCGTTTACGAGATGGTTGCGGGACGTCGAGCCTTCACGGGGGACACGCCCGCCGACACCATGACGGCCATCCTCAAGGAGGAACCGGCCGGCATTACGGACGCGCGCACAAACATTCGCCCCGAACTCGACCGCATCATCGCCCGCTGCCTGGAAAAGAAGCCCGAACAACGCTTCCAATCCGCCCCCGATCTGGCCTTTACGCTGCGGTCGATCCTCGCTGATAGCGGAGCGACCGCCGCCCGAAAGCGTCCCCAGGTCCCGTGGTTGGCAAGGGCGGCGGTCGTTGCCCTCATCGCAGGCGGACTGCTCGTCGGTGCATTTATGGTTCGGCGACAGCTACGCCTTGTACGCCGCGAGGCCGGGGTGACGATCGATTCGCTCGCCGTGCTGCCGTTGGAAAACGTGTCTCGTGACCCCGAGCAGGAGTACTTCGTCGATGGGATGACCGAGGCCTTGATTTCTGACCTGGCCAAGATCGGGAGTTTGAAAGTGATATCCCGGACCTCGGTGATGCGCTACAAAGCCACCACCAAGTCGCTTCCGGAGATCGCCAAAGAGTTGAACGTGGATGCGGTGGTGGAAGGCTCGGTGCTGCGCGTGGGAGACCGGGTGCGGATCACCGCCCAGCTCATCCAAGCGGCCACGGACGAGCACCTCTGGACCGAGAGCTACGACCGCGACCTGCGCGACGTCCTGCGCTTGCAGAGCGAGGTGGCCCGGACGATCGCTCAGCAGATCCAGATTACGCTCACACCGCAGGAGCAGGTACGAATAGCGAAAGCTCGCCCGGTCAAACCCGAAGCGCACCAGGCCTATCTGAAGGGGCGATTCCATTGGAACAAACGCACGCGCGAGGGCATCCAGGAAGCCGTCAAGTACTTCGAGCAAGCCATCTCGCTGGATCCAGAGTGGCCGCTCGGATATGCGGGACTCGGCGATGCCTACCTGTTGCTGCCGTGGTACAGCCCGGTGCGCCCTGGCGAAGCGATTCCCAAGGCCAGGGCGGCCGCCGCCAGGGCACTTGAATTGGACGAGTCCCTCGGCGAGGCACATGCCACGATGGGAAATATCGCAGGCTTGTACGACTGGGATTGGCGTGCGGCCGAACGGGAGTACCAGCGAGCACTTGCGCTAAGCCCCAACTATGCGACGGCCCATCACTGGTATTCCCTCTATCTTCGGTACGTAGGCCGCTACCAAGAGGCGATTGCGGAAATCACCAAAGCCCAGGAGCTCGACCCTCTTTCGCTCATCATCGGGGTCAACGTCGGTGAGGCGCATGAGGTTGCCGGGGACTACGCGCGGTCGGAGAGCAGCTACCGAAAGACACTCGAATTAGACCCGGACTATGCTATGGCTCACATGTACCTGGCCGGTACGTTGCTACTGCAAGGCAACTTCGCGAATGCCATTACGGAAGCCCGGGAAGCGGTCAGACTTTCCAAGAACGAGACCTTCTATGCGGCTCGCCTCGGCTACATTTGCGCCAAGGCCGGTCAGTCCGAAGAGGCTAGGAGGATCCTCGACGAGCTCGCGGTTCGATCGGCACAATCGTACGTTCCACCGATTCATATGGCCTTTGTTTATGCCGGGCTGGACGAGAAGGATCGGATGTTCGAATGGCTGGAAAGGGCAATTCTGGAACGCGATTCATGGCTCGTGAATGATCTGACCGACCCGTTGCTGGCGCCCATGCGCAGCGATCCACGTTTCGCCGACCTTGTCCGCCGCGTCGGCCTTCCGCCGTTGGCACCGATACGCAGCAGCGACCCCCCTCAGTCCCCCCTTATGAAGGGGGGAGGCGAGGGCACATCCCCCCTTACCAAGGGGGGAGACAGGGGGGTTCCCAGCGGCAAGATCATGCTGGCCGTCCTGCCGTTCGAGAACCTTAGCCGCGACCCGGAGCAGGATTACTTTAGCGACGGGTTGACCGAGGAAATGATTTCCCAACTGAGCCGGCTCAATCCCAAGAAGCTGGGCGTGATCGCCCGCACGTCCGCGATGCACTACAAGAACACCACGAAGACCATCGACGCGATCGGCCGGGAGTTGGGCGTCGCCTACATCGTCGAGGGCAGCGTCCGCCGAGCCGGCGAGCGCGTGCGGATCACCGCCCAGCTCATTGCGGTGAGCGACCAAACGCATCTTTGGGCGGAAAACTACGAGCGTGATCTCAAAGACATTTTCGCATTGCAAAGCGACGTCGCCGAACGCGTCGCCGGATCGCTGACCGTTGAACTGCTACCCGGGGCCGTTTTGACTTCCGCCCGGGCCCGCACCATCAACTCCGCAGCTCACGAGGCCTATCTGAAAGGTCGGTTCTATTGGAACAAGCGTACGTCCAAAGGTCTCCAGAAGGCGGTCGAATACTTCGAGCAGGCCATCGCGCTGGACCCGGCCTGGCCGCTCGGATACGCGGGACTGGCGGATGCTTACGGATTGATGCCGTATTACTCCTCCATGCGCCCAAGCGAAGCGATTCCGAAAGCTCGGGCGGCCGCCGCCAAAGCATTGGAAATGGACGAGTCTCTGGCCGAAGCCCACGCCACCTTGGCGCTAATCGCGACCGAATACGACTGGAACTGGCCCGCCGCCGAGCGGGAGTCCGAACGTGCATTGGCTTTGAACCCCAATTACGCGACGGCGCATCAGTGGTATGCGGAATATCTTATGTGGATGGGCCGCCACGACGAAGCGATTAAGGAGATCACCAAAGCGCAGGAGCTTGACCCTCTTTCACTCATCATCGGCAACGTCGCTGGTTGGGTGTATTGCGTTGCAGGGAACCTCCAGCAGGCGGAGACCCAGTTCCGCAAGACGCTCGAACTCGGTCCTGAGAACTCCGGTCCCCAGATTAATTTAGCCATTGCCTTGTTTCTGCAAGGAAGGATTTCGGAAGCGATCACGGAAGCCCGGGAAGCGGGTCGGCACTCCAACAATTCCCCTATTGACGCCACCTATCTCGGCCATATGTGCGCCAGAGCCGGTCAGCCCGAAGAGGCCCGGAGAATCCTCGACGAACTCGCTGCCTTGTCGAATGAAGTGTACGTTCCACCGACTCGGCTTGCTCTCGTCTACGCAGGGCTTGACGAGAGGGACCGGATGTTCGAGTGGTTGGAAAGGGCTTACCTGGAGCGCGATATAATACTGCTCGAAACGCTGACCGACCCGCTTCTAGCGCCCATGCGCGGCGATCCCCGTTTCGCCGACCTCCTCCGCCGCGTCGGATTGCCTGCAATGGAAGAGTAGTTGGCGGGACCTACCGGCGCGCCCGGGTTTTAACGAATTGACGTTTCAGTGTTTCGGCGTTTTTGCGTTTCGAGATTTCCCTCATTCGCCATTCGCTATTCGACATTCGCCATTCCACGCGTTAGCGTGGCATCATGTCCATCCTCGGCCACGGCCTCGATCTCGTGGAATGCACTCGCGTCGCCAAAGTGTTTCAGAACCACGGTGTGCGTTTCCTCGATCGTGTCCTCACGCCCTCTGAACAAGAGCGGGCCAAGCAGTACAAGGACCCCATCCCCTTCATCGCCGGCCGCTTCGCGGCCAAGGAAGCGATTCTCAAGATGATCGGCACCGGCTGGCGAGGCGGCATCGCCTGGACGGACATGGAGATTCTCCCCGACGCCCTTGGCCGACCCGTCGTGACCCTGAGCGGCGAAACCGCCCGCCTCGCCGCGCGACTTGGCATCCAGCGGATTCTTCTTTCGATCACCCATACCGAACAGCAGGCTGCCGCGTCGGCCATTGGAATCGCTTAACCCAGACGTTTGCTCCATCCCATTGCGGAGTTCGTCGAATTGTGGATAATCAAAACCTCACGGGGCCATGGCGCAGTTGGGAGCGCGTCTGCATGGCATGCAGAAGGTCGCGAGTTCGAGTCTCGCTGGCTCCAGTTAGGCGATTTCCGTCGAGTGACCCTCCTCGCAAGTTTTGTTCCAGTCCCAACTTCCTTCCGACCTAGCCCTGCTGCCCACCAATGGGCGAAGCGCGACCCCGCCACTCTCACGAACGCCTGCACGTGATTGCAGCCAATTAAAGCGAGACGGAAGTTTATTTGCCCCCAAGGCTTGATTGCACGCGGAATGGGACTCCATGCGGACTCGGCTGGATTCTGTCGCGTTTCAACTGCAAGGGCCTTCGAATCTTTTTGGGGGATTAGGGTCATGATGCAGTTGGACGAAATTCGGCGGCGGTGGAACAAAACTCGTTGGATTGACAGCGTTTGTGAGCAATGGGAGGCGCTCTTCAGTTCCTTGCGGGACGACCCCTGTCGGGCCGAGGCGATCTGTTCCCTTGGCTTGAAACTCATCATGGAGGCCAGGGTCAATGCGCTGCTGCAGGGCGAGACCCGTGGTTCGTTGCCCTTTTTCACCCTGTTGGCGGATTGCCCGGAGGCGGCACGCCGTCTTTGCTCGCTCGGGTTGAGGCTTGTTAAACGCGAAGTAGAAAGAAACGAAACCACCAGATCCCGAGTCAGAGCCATCCTGTGGGACATGCTTCCCGCAAGGCGGTTGCGAAACGGCCACAACTCGCGTGACCGTGTTTTGATCGCTCGACGACGTAGCGGCCTAAGCAATGGGGGAAACAAAAACGGCAAGGTTACGCGCAAGACCCGCGAGAGCCCGCGCCCCATCAAACACGGCATGCTCGTACCCCGCGCAGCGACAAAACGCCGGAGACGCCTGGAGCGACCCAAAGCCAACGGATCAGAGCCGGTTGCGTTTCCAGGGGGGATGGGTGCTCGCCCCGCGAGCGCAGCGTGAGCGTATGGCCGGATTGCAAACGATGGATGATTCGGTAACTAGGTCGCGTGAGAATCTCGTGCCGCAGGCGAAGGAGTAAGGAATGCAACAAACCGTTCTATTGGTCGACGACAACACTCAGAACCTCGAATTGCTCGAGGCCTACATGGAAGATTTGCCCGAGGTTCGGGTGGTGACGGCTAGGGACGGGCTCGACGCCTTGGAAAGGGTTGCAGAGGAGTCGCCGGACCTGATCCTGCTGGACGTCATGATGCCCAGGATGTCGGGGTTCCATGTGTGCAAGCAGATCAAGTCTGACCCCAAGACGCGGGAGACGATTCTAGTCATGGTCACGGCCCTCAACGAGGCGAGCGACATCGAGCGGGCGGCCGAGTGCGGCACCGACGACTTCATTACAAAGCCCGTCGATCGCAGAGCAATAGTCGGGTTGGTGAGAAACTTACTTGCGTCGAAGGCGTGCGGATCGTGCGTATCGGCGACAGCCGAGGTTGCCGGTTACTCACGACTGAATTAGGAATCCCGACTTACGGGGGCAATGGGCAGGGCCGTCTCCTTGCCACCATTGCAACCGTTACATCGCGATGGAATAACCATGGCTGCAAGCCGGTATTGCTCGCAGCACGTTGCCGAACATACGGCCGTTTCCGGGATATTCGGTATCCGACTTGCCTGGCACGGCAGGTAGAGGGCCGCGAGTCCAAGTCTCGCTGCCCTCAGTCTTCATGCTACAAAAGGGATCAGCCTGCCGGTGAGCCCGGAAGGGTGATGGTGAACGCGGTTCCTTTTTCGGCGTCGCTGGACACATGGATCGTACCGCTGTTTTCCTCGATCAAGTCGCGGCACAGGGCCAGCCCCAACCCGCCGCACCGACGGCGTCCGTCGCGCTCCACCGGCTTGGAGGTTTGGAACGGCTCGAAGAGATGCGGCAGCAGATCAACCAGAATGGGTTCTCCGGTGTTGCGAATCTCGATGAGGACGTTTTCCTCACGACGGGTTGCCGAAATGGTGAGCCGTCCGGAGTGGGTGGCGCTCATCGCTTCGCGGGCGTTGAGAAAGAGATTGAATAGCACTTGTTGAAGCTGCAAGGGATCGGCGCGCACAGCCAGGGATTCGTCCACGTTGATCTCAAGGTCGATGCCGTCCTTGGGAAGTTCACGGCACAAACTTGCCAGTGCGTCCTCGATAACGGCCCGCACCGTGACCGGCTCCATCTGCTGCGGCTTGGCGGAACTGATCTCCAGGATTCGCGACGACATCGCGATCATCATGTGGGCGTTTTTGTTCGTTACGGTCAGCGCTTTGCGCATGAGTTCGTGGTCGTCTGAGGTAAGGGCGTATTCGGCGTAGGCTCGGATCGGAGTGAGCAGGTTGTTGACTTCATGAGCGAGCGTGGCCGCCGCCGTGCCGAGGTTGGCGAGCTGCTGCGCCTGGCGCACCTGGGCCTTGAGCAGATCGAATTTTGCGGACAATTGCGCGAGCCGATCCTCGACCGGGGAAACGGCACAATCGCCCGGTCGGGTGTAAGTCGAGGGTGCTTTGGCCATTGCGCGAAGTTCCTGGTTGTGGTAACGTGAGACGCTTCCCAGTTTGGGATATCGGTTCTGCGCCTCGCGCCACTTGAAGGGAGCGGCGATAGATGGATGCGACTGCCCAGCTTGACACAATCGTGCATCAGTTCGAGCAACTGGGGGTCGAGGTTCGTCAGGAACGGCTCGGCGGCAGTGGCGGTGGGCTATGCCGGATCCGAGGCAGGCGTGTCGTTTTCATCGACTTGGACGCTGATGCCGCGACCAGGCTCGATCGAAGTATCGAGGCGCTGGCAGCCGTACCCGAGGCCGCCGCAGTCTACGTCAACCAGGAACTGCGTGAACGGATGGATCGCCTCCGCGGCATGGCCTCCAACGAGCCGACGGCGGGCGATGCCCCAAAGACATGATTCCCGTAAAAACGGCTTCCCGCCGAACCCACTATCCAAGTCCTGCGCACCCCCCAAATGCAGGGCCTAGTTTCGAGGATTCAGCGGGTCGCCCGCAGAGGAAGCTGTGTTCCATTGGGACACAGGAACACGCCCGTTCCGTCCCCCCAAAGAGTCGTTTCCCTCAACTGACAATGCTCCGGCCTTCGCTTGATTCCGATTACATCATAGGGCGGCTATCCTGCCGTCTTCCATTCTTTGCTCCAAAGTTCCATAACCTCAGCGATTACATGAGCTTATGAAACTGAGATGCGCGTGTTTAGGCGCTGATAGGATTGGTAGGAGTGCCCCTTAGGTGCGTAAAATGGAAAGTACTGCTCACGATCTATGGGCGGGTCGGTCGCGGATCGAACGGTAGATTAAGGACGGACTCGATCCAACGTCGTTTAAACGTCTCATCCAGCATTCCAAACACGAATTGGAATTCGGTAATCCGTTGTTGCCGTTTGGTAGGCTCGTTCCGTGTGCTCGCAATGATTCTCCGTAAATAAACGGCTAACGCGTCGGCGCGTGTACGATGCAGAAAATCCACCAGTGCCCAAGCCTGGGCGTAATCGACTATGCGTTTGGATTCATCCGTTACGTTGGACTCTTCGTCGGCGACAAGATCGGCGAGGGAAAGGAATCTCTTATCGGACTTGGCGGCAGATGGAGCGGACGCAGCGGCGGAGTCTGCGGATGCCGCCGCGGCGTAAGCTTCGCGAAAATCGGTGAGGCGCATTTGATTCACGGCGTCAGGTGAGGAGACCTCGAATCGGCACGCCAGACCCTCGACCAACCAGTCCGGGTTGTCGGCGTCGCGCGATAACACCCCGATGTTGAATAGCACCTGATGAGCGGCTTCGTGTTGAATGACCACCCGGTTGAATTTCTCCACGATTGCATCGTGTTGTGATCGCCAGTCATTGATGTGCCCAGTCGCCTCGGCTTGCTCGATCCGTCGCAAGATGTCACGAAGTTGGGGAAGATCGCGGACGTTGCAGAAGGCGGCCGTGTTATTTCGCAAATGAAAGAAACCAGGCACCGATGGATCTGCGAACCCGACGGCGCGGGCGTAGCGCTCAAAGTCCGAATGGCGGTCGAACAGGAGTACGGGTAGCGGTTGGGACGGAGGACGAGTGGGGAGTTTCAAGTCCTCAGCGAATCGCACCACAGCTTGGTACACGCCCTCAAGCCGATCGGCCAGCGGAGTCACGACACTTTCATCGCCGTCCGATGCGATGACGAAGTGTTCGGTGCGGTGGATCGAAAAGCGTTCACCGCCCAGGGCGAGTAGCCGTGCAATCTCGGTCTTTTCCGGAGGAACCTGCGCAGGCGAACATGTTGCAAATGCCGCTAGGACGACGGCCGACGAAACGATGTACAACTCGCGCCTCAAGACAAGGTGCCCAAGCGTCCGCTTTGGTAGTCGAGGATGGCTTGACGGATTTCTTCTTCGGTATTCATCACGAACGGGCCACGACCGACAATCGGCTCGTTGATCGGCATGCCGCTTAGTACGAGCGCAGTGGTGTTGCTTTGCGCCTCGACGGCAATATCACTTCCAGTTCGGTCAAACAACGCCAGCTCCGCGTCGATTGCGACCTTCGATCTGTTCAGCCGAAGGCTGCCGCTTATTACCAGAAGTGCCGTATTGTGACCCTCCGGTAAAGTTAGGTCCGCGCGAGCTCCGCGGGCGAGTCGAAGATCCCAAAGGTCGATCGGTGTACATGTGCGCGCCGGGCCCTTGCTTCCTTGGAATTGTCCGGCGATGACCCGCACCGTGCCGCCTTTGTCCGACAAGGTAACGCTAGGGATATCGCGGTCCACAAGGGTTTGATACTTCGGCGCGGACATCTTGAACTTCGCCGGAAGATTGACCCAGAGCTGAATCACCTCGAACACGCCGCCCGTTCGACTGAACTCGCGCGAGTGGAACTCCTCATGCACAACGCCCGAGGCCGCCGTCATCCATTGCACGTCGCCCGGTCCGATCGTACCGTGATTTCCCGCCGAGTCGCGGTGGTCGAGTCGGCCTTGATAGACGATGGTCACCGTCTCAAAGCCGCGATGCGGATGTTCCTCGACGCCGCGGGGTTTGTCGCTTGGCTCAAATCTGGCCGGACCCGCGTAGTCGAGAAGTAGAAACGGGCTGATAGACTCCCCGAGGCTTTGGTACGAGAAAATCGTTCGCACCGGAAAGCCGTCGCCAACCCAATGAGTGTCGGTTTGGTTTTGGATAGTAACGAGACTTTTCATATTGCCTGTTCAGTTACTGGCTTTCATGGCCCCGTTCCCGCCGGAAGCTGTTTCTGATACCCGCCGAAGTGCGCGACGGGGGACCAATCGGGTCTGACCGCCGGAAGCGGTGGGGGCGCGAGGTTCTCAAACGGCTTTGCAGCGTAGACGATTTTGCCGCTCACGATGGTCAGCACTGACTCGATGTACTTGATCTGGTCTTCGGGAACATTGAAGTAGTCATCGCTGAGCACGGCGAAGTCGGCGTACTGCCCAGCCGCGATGCGGCCCTTGACGTCTTCCTCGTGGCTGAACCAAGCGCTGCCGACGGTGTAGAGCCGCAGGGCTTCTTCGTGCGATAACTTGTTTTCATCGCTGTACAACTGTGTCCCTCCGACCGTCTTGCCCGAAACCAGCCAATAGAGCGACAGCCAGGGGTTGTAACTGCTGACGCGCGTTCCATCCGTCCCGACGCCGACGGGAATGCCCATCGCAAGCATTTTGCGGATCGGCGGGGCGTAACGCGCAGCATCGCTGCCGTAACGCTCGATGAAGAACTCGCCTGCCAAGGCCATCCGATTTTGCACGGCGATCCCGCCGCCGAGCGCCTTGATCCGTTTCAACTCTTCATCACGCACCGTTTCCGCGTGGTCGATAGCCCAGCGCGGAGCAAAGCGCATCTGTTCCCTGGCAATGCGCTCAAAGACATCCATGATTCCTGCGATCGATTCGCCATAGGTCGCATGAATGCGCAGCGGCCAGCTCTTCTGCACCAGCAGCGTGGCGACGGCGTGCAGCTCATCCTTCCAGTTGACGCGCTCGTCAAGGATGGGACGGGCGGCCATGAAGTTTTCGAAGTCACCCGCGCCGTGCGTCAGAAACTCGCCCCCGCCTTCGAGTTCGAAGCCGTGCTCGAGATGCTCATCCTTGTTTTTTCCGGCCTGGTATTCAGAGGTCCAGCGCCGGAAGTCGTCGGCCTCCTTGCCCGGCCTTTGCGGGAACAGGTAATAGCTGATGCGGATCGGCAGTTCACCCTTACCTACGACAGTCTCGCTTCCTGCGTAATCTTCTGGAAACTGGTGTCCGCCACCGCCTGCGTCAATCGCGCTGGTCAGTCCGAAGCGGTTGAGTTCGCGGTAGAAATGAAGCGTGGAGTTGACCTCCTCTTCCGGAGAAAGCTGTGGCGGCTTGGCGATCATTTGATAGAGAATCGTCGCGTCCGGCTCGGCATGGAGAATCGCACCGCCATCGACAAATTCGTAACGGCCCTTCGGCGGCGGATTCGTTGCCGTGGTGAGGCTAAGCGCTTCGACGCCCGCCCGATTCACTAGGCCCTGGCTGTATAGAAACATGACGAAGGTCGGCGTATCGGGTGCGGCCTCGTTCAATTCCTTGATCGTCGGCATCTTTTTCTCTTTGAACTGATACGGCGACCAGCCGCCGATGACGCGCACCCACTGTCCCTTGGGCGTGCGTTTGGCTTGTTCACGGATCATGGTCAATCCGCGCGAGAGTGAATCCACGCCGTCCCAGCGCAATTCGAGGTTGTAGAAACGGCCGCCGCGCGTGACATGGAGATGCGAATCATTGAGGCCGGGGATGACGCTATGGGCGCGGGCGTCAATGACTTGGGTTTTCTCACCACGGTGTTTCGCGATCTGCGCGTCGTCGCCAACGGCAACAAACTTGCCGTCCTTCACCGCGAACGCTGTGGCTCGGGGGCGTTGCGTGTCAACTGTAATGACCTGTGCGTTGGTCACGATCAAGTCGGCCGTCTGCTGTTGAGCCGCCGCAGCGCCGGTCCACAAGAAAGACATCGAAGTGGTAGCGATCCATCGGCTGACCGTTGTGGACATGATTGGTCTCCTGGGATGGTGTTGGTGCTTGAATGTCGATAGTCCATGCCCGGCGTTAGTTCGGGCAGAGTTGGGTGCCGAAGTAGTCGTCTCTGCCGTTCGTATACGACAACGGACGTTCACGGCTTGGGTTTTTGGGCAGCTTCCTGAGCCTTTTTGTAGCTCTCGGCCACGGCGCGGTAATGCGGAACAAGTTCGCCGTAGAGTGCTCCCCACTGGGCCGCGTCCGGGCGAGCCCAGGTGCGCTGAAATTCGCACAACACCGCGTTCGTGGTCACGGGAACGATGCCGGCCTGTGTCATGCGGTCACGGGTGGCCTGCGAAGCCATCTGGCTCATATCACCGGACGCGTCGATGACCGCGTAAACGGTGTACCCTTCCGCCTTGGCCTGGAGCGCTGGAAAGGCGACGCAAACACTGGTCCACACGCCGGCCATGATGAGCGTTTTCCGACGGGTAGCTTGCACTGTTTTTTTGAAATCTTCGTTGTCCCAGGCGCTGATCTCGCCTTTGCGGGCGACGTAGGTGGCGTTGGGCGCCGCCTCTTTTAGCTCCGGCATCAGCGGGCCGTTGGGACCGCCGGGCTCCGAGGCAGTGGTGACGACCGGCGCATTGGCGAGCGTGGCCACCTTGGCAAGGACGACTGTGTTGTTGCGCAATTCCGCAATGGGAATGTCCTTGACGGTCTGGAACAAGCCGGTCTGGTGATCCAACAGCAGGACAATGGCATCCGCCGGATCGAACAGTGCCTTGCTTGCCGCGGGGGCTGCCTTTTCCGGAGTCGGGGGCTTATCGGGTTGCTGCGCCCGGGCGTCAATTTCACTGCCTGGCGCCAGGAGGCCTGAAAGGACCGCAAGCAGCCAAACGCCTGCCCCAAGCGGACACCGCTTTGATTTGAACGGTTTCATGATTGTCTCCTTCTAATGAACCTGGTTTCGCACCGGCAACACGGGCATCTTCATTCATCCTTCAACGACGCCGTTGAAGAAGTTCGGTCCCGTCAAGCTGAGAGTTACAACCGAACCTTTTGTACCTTCGCATCGCTTGATACAATCGTCAAGTACGAACATCATTGGAAGTAAGTATCTCCGGCGATACCATAAGAATGCAAAAGTAATCAAGTAAGAAGGCGATTGGATGCCCTGTGGAGACTATGGCGAATGGAGTTTAACCCATGACGAAGATTCTAGCTTTTGCCGGAAGCACCCGACGTGACTCGCTCAACAAGAGGCTGGTTACGTTTGCGGCGGCCAAGGCTCGCGAGGCGGGCGGCGAAGTTACGCTGATCGACCTGCGAGACTTCGCACTTCCTCTGTACGACGGCGATCTGGAAGAAGCTGAAGGCGTGCCCGCAAATGCGACGAAGCTCTACGAACTGATGAAGCTGCATAGCGCACTTCTTCTCTCGTGCCCGGAGTACAACAGCTCGATTTCCGGAGTCCTGAAAAACGCAATCGACTGGGTCTCACGCCCGCGCCAAGGAGAACCTCCTCTTGCCGCCTTCTCCGCGAAGGTCGCAGCCCTCTTGAGCGCGTCGCCTGGGGCGCTTGGCGGCCTGCGCGGGCTGTCCCAGGTGCGTTCTATTCTGGAAAACATCGGTGTCTTGGTCATCCCCAATCAAGTTTCCCTGCCGCAGGCACACAAGGCATTCACAGACAATGGTGAACTAGTCGATGAGGGCTTGGCCAAAAAAGTATCACTACTGGCGTACGAGTTGGTGGACGTGACGCATAAGCTCAGCACTAGCGATTCGCCGACGCAATTTCGGCAATGAGTTCGCGAGGGGCGCCTATATCGGCGATCTCGATGCGTCCAAGAGACGGGAGTGCCTCTGGCGAATCGAACCCTCGTTTTCGGGCGACAAACGTGATGGTCAGGTCGGCGCGGATCGTCGCCCAACCGGGTTTTCCCGTATCACAGTCCAAGCCCGAGGGAAGGTCCACGGCCACGACGGCGCGCTTGCTTGCGGCGTTGATCGCTTGGATCAATTCGGCCAAGGGACTTTGGACTTCGCCACGGAATCCCGTTCCGAGCAAGGCATCCAAGACGATCTCTTCCGGGGTAATCGTCGATGCAGCGTCTCGTTGCGTCGCCGCATCGATCGCAATGAGGGGCGCTAACCCCATCGCTTCGATGACGCGGTAGTTGGCCAAGGCGTCGGGCGTCATTCGAAGTACATCACCGGCGAGCACCACTCGTACACACCACCCGGCATTGTGTAAGTGCCGGGCGATGACACAGCCGTCGCCGCCGTTGTTACCTCTCCCGCAGAAAATGATTGCTCGTCTTGTGGGGCCATAGGCTCGATCGATGATCGCGGCGGCGTTTCGCCCCGCGTTCTCCATCAACACCAGACCGGGGATGCCGTAACGATGGATCGCTTGCTCATCTACTCGACGGACTTGGTCACGGGTTAGCGCGATGTTCATGGGAGACGGATGCCTTGCCGACCTTTGGAAGCGAATTGGCTGTCGCCGCCAATGGTTGATTGGCGCCGGCGGTGGAGGTCACCCTCGCTCCTCCAGTTCGGATGATCGAACGGTGCAGGACAGTCGTCGCGGTACGGACTTGTGTAGAAAGCCCTGTGGGCCAGGCGAAAAGGACCAGCAAGGGAACGCTACATAATGCCAGGCCCCAGCGAACCGGGAGGCCACCGACGGACGTTGCAGGAGCGGCTTCACCCCCCATGTACACAGCGGCCACGATTCGCAGGTAATAGGCCGCGCCGATCACGGTGTTCACCACGCCGATGATGGCCAGGGCGATGAGGGGCCCGTGCATCGGATGGTTCGGCTGGAGGGAGAACGCGCTGCTGAAGATATAGAGTTTGCCGAGAAACCCGGCCGTCGGCGGGAAGCCCATTAGGCTGAAGATGCAGATCGCCAAGGCCAGGGCGGACGCGGGCGCTCGGCGAGCAAGGCCGCCGAGATCGTCGAGCGTTTCCACATCGCGGCGGTTTGATCGAAAGGAGGCGAGCAGGGCAAACGCCCCGAGGTTCATCGCCCCGTAGACCACGATATAAAAGAGCAACGCCGAAACGCCGTCGCGCATTGGCCCCTGCCCGGCCACCGGCCCGACCAGGACCGCGATTAGCATGTATCCCGTGTGGGCGATGCTCGAATAGGCCAGCATCCTCTTCACGTTCTTTTGAAGTAGCGCCAAGACGTTGCCCACGGTCATGGTCGCGGCCGCGACGATCCATAACATCCAATTCAATTCGGACGGAAGGTCCCAATCGAGGGCGGCGAGGATTTTGCACAACGCCACGAAGCCCGCGAGCTTGGGCACGAATCCGAGTAGACCGGTAACCGGAGAGGCCGCTCCTTCGTAGACGTCCGCCGCATAAGCGTGAAATGGAACCGCCGCCACCTTAAAAGACAGCCCTGCGAACACCAGGATCAGACCGATCATCATTGGGGCGCCGATCCCTCCGTTGGTTCGTAGTGTCGATTGAATGGCATCCCCGACGAAGCGGTGAATGGTCGTTGTGCCCGCGGCGCCGTAGAGGAAGCTGATGCCGTAAGCGAGGATAGCCGCGGAGAGCGCGCCGAGGAAGAAGTATTTCACCGCTGCCTCTGGGGCCCGGGCGTCCTCACGGCTCAAGGCGACCAGCACGTATGTGGGAACACTGACTAACTCGATGGTTAGGAACAGCACGATCAGATCGTTGGCCGATGCGGTTAGCAACACGCCGAGCAGAGAAAAGAGGATCATCGACATATACTCGCCGCGCTCGTTGGCTTGGGGCTGATTCCAGTTGATGAGTACAATCAGTGACCCAACGCCCAGGGTGATCCAACGGACGTAGTAAGAGAGCGAGGTTACCCAGAGTCCTGGTAACACCACTCCGTTTCGAGGAACGTCAAGGCGTATCGCGATGATCAAGGCGGCCGCAACCGTCGCCAGGGCAACGGGTGATACCCACTTCGAGACGCGCGTAAAGCCCAGCAACAATGAAAGGCAGCCGCCGATTAGCAGAATCCATTCCGGGGCCAATGGGAAGAGCCAGTCGTTCCACGTCACGGAGGGGCCTCCACTGTTGCTTGTGCTACCTTCTCAGAGTCACTTTGGCGAAGAACGTGTTGGCGAACCGCGACTTCGAACGTGTCCAGCATGGGCTTGGGGTAGACTCCGATGAACACGCAGCACAGGGCGAGTGGAGCGAGGATGCCGATCTCGCGCCGCGTGAGGTCTTTCCTCAGGCCGGTCGATGTGTCCGGCGTGTGCGGCGGCTCGGTCAGCGGTCCGAAGAGAATCCGCTGACACATCCACAGCATGTACACGGCCCCAAGGATGATCCCGACTGCCGCGGGAATCACATAGCCGAATCCCAAGGGGCCGGCGGCGCGACCATCGAAGGTGGTGGCGGAGGTGGCCGCTCCTAGTAATACCAGAAACTCGCCCACGAACCCATTCAGACCCGGCAGGCCGATGCTGCTGAGCGTAAAGAAGATCAAGAAGAACGCCAACCACGGCATTTGTCGCGCCAGGCCGCCGATCTCATGGATGTTGCGGGTGTGATAACGCTCATAGATGCAGCCCACTAATACGAACAGTGCGCCGGTCGATAGGCCGTGATTAATCATGTACAGGACGCCGCCGTTGACCCCGGCCACCTTCAGACTGAACAACCCCAACATGCAAAAGCCCAAGTGGGAGACGGAGGAGTAGGCGACCAGCTTCTTCACGTCCGACTGCACCCATGCGGCCAATGCGGCGTAATTGATCCCGATGATGGCGAGGACTGCGATCGTCGGCGCCAGGGCGAATGCGGCGTCGGGTAACATCGGTATGCTCAACCGGCAGAACCCATAGGTCCCCAATTTGAGCAGTACCGCCGCGAGGATCACGCTTCCCGCCGTCGGCGCCTCTGTATGAGCGAGCGGGAGCCAAGTATGAAATGGGAAAAGTGGAACCTTGATTGCAAATCCAGCGGCGAATGCAAGGAATAACCACCACTGGACGTAGGGTGGCAGGAACCCATCCTGTCCCATCTGCGTCAGTTCTTCGATGTTCAGGGTAATGTGGCCTTGGGTCGTGAAACTGTAATAGGCTAGATAGACAATGCCCGCGAAGGTGAGGACGCTGCCGGCCAGTGTATACAAGAAAAACTTGGCCGCCGCCCGACGACGCTGCGGTCCGCCCCATATGCCAATCAGGAAAAACAGTGGAACCAGGGTGAATTCAAAGAAGACATAGAACAGCAAGAGGTCCATCGCGCAAAAGACGCCCAGCAAGCCGACTTGGAGAAGTAGGAGCAGTACATAGTATTCGCGCACGCGAGTGCGGATGCTCGAGAAGCTCGACCAAATCGCAAGGGGCATGATGAGGGAAGTCAGCGCAATCAGCCAAATGCTGATGCCATCGACGCCGACGCGGTAACCAATGTCAATCGTCGGCGTCTCCGGATCATCGCCGACGATCCAGGGAATGGAATGAGTCAATAGGAAGTCGGTTTCCCCGCCTCGGATTTTCGGCTCGGCTTTGTAAAACAACAACAAGGCCATCACCGTTAGTCCAAGGGTGACGAGTGAACTAAATAATGCGCTGCGCCGCGCGGCAACATCGTCGCCTCGGGGAGGGAGCATCAACAGAACTGCCCCAACTAGCGGCGAAAAAACAATGAGGGTAAGAATCCAACTACCCACCGTAACTATTTGGTAAGACTCTTCCATCAAAGCGCCAACAGTAAAAGCACGACGATTCCCGCAACCATACTTAAGGCATAGCCTTGAAGCAGGCCGGATTGCATGACGCGGAGCAAGTATGCGATGCCTCTTGGGAGCGCCGTAATCACCCAGAGGAGACCGTCTACGACGTAATCATCGATACCGACGCAGATTCGTCCGGTCTGTCTGGCGGGCCGCACGACGGACAGGTCGTACAGCGCATCCACGTGGTACTTGCCCCACAGCAATCGGTAAACTCCCATCGCGGAGGCTTTGATCAAACCAGGAATCCAAGGCTGTCGGACATAGACGAGGTAGGCTGCAGCAATGGCCGCGATGGAGAGTGCACCGGAGACGATCATCAGTCCATACGCACTCCAGAAAGTCGCGTGCGAGCCGGCTTCGAACGGATGGGCGGCGGCGAATGTAGAGGCAAATACCGGCGATAGAAAATGGTGGAACGTTCGACCGGTAGCTTCCACGCCCACATAGCCTGCGGCTACGGCGCCGATGCTCAACACGCATAACGGCGCGAGCATCCAGCCGCCCGATTCGTGGGGGTGAACGCCTTCCGGCACGCGCGTCGAACCGTGAAACGCCAGAAACACCATGCGAAACGTGTAGAATGCAGTGAGTGCGGCGGTGAGCAAGGCCATGCCGCCCAGTACCGGATGAGCCGCCAGTGCGTGATGAATGATCTCATCTTTGCTAAAGAATCCGCTAAACATTGGAAACCCGGCCAGCGCCAGAGATCCGATTACAAGTGTCGCATAGGTCCAAGGAAGCGCCCGCCGCAGTCCACTAAAGTGGCGAACATCGATCACCCCACCCATCGCGTGCATCGCGCTCCCTGCGCCGAGGAAGAGCAGCGCCTTGAAGAAGGCATGGGTGAAGAGATGGAAGATCGCCGAGTCGGCGGCGTAGACTCCCAAGGCAAGGAACATGTATCCCAATTGGCTGATCGTCGAATAGGCCAAAATCCGTTTCATATCCGTTTGGACTAGGGCGATGGTAGCCGCAAAGAGCGCCGTTACCGCCCCGATCACGGCCACGATTGTCATAGCGGTCTCGGATGCAGAAAAGATCGCACCGCATCTTGCGACCATGTAAACGCCAGCCGTCACCATCGTGGCCGCGTGGATGAGGGCCGACACCGGTGACGGACCCTCCATGGCATCGGGCAACCACACGTGCAATGGCAGTTGAGCGCTTTTTCCGCATGCCCCGCAGAGTAACAGCAGAGCGATCGTCGTCATCAGCGCGGGAGATACTGGCTCTCCCGACGCAATCAAGCCCTGGTCTACCAACGCAAATACGAACTTGTAGTCGAGCGTCTGGAAGTTCAAGTAAATCAGCAGGATTCCTAATCCGAAGCCGGAGTCTCCGACGCGGTTGACGAGAAATGCTTTTTTTGCTGCAGCCGCCGCCGCCGGTCGGCCATAGTAGAAGCCGATCAATAGGTAACTGCACAGACCGACCGCTTCCCAGCCGAGGTAAAGAAGTAGGAAATTGCCGCACAGAACCAGAGCACACATCGAGAACACGAATAACGCTAGAAAGGCAAAAAACCGCTCGTAACCTCGTTCCGGATGGCCGTGTTCGCGCATATAGTCGCGGGAATAAATGACCACCAGCAGGGAGATTCCCGTTACGATGGCGAGCATCACTGCGGTAAGAGGATCGATGAGGAACTCGATTTTGAACGATGATCCAGTCCCGTTTGTGATCCAATCGTAAATGGGAATGGAGATGCCGGTCGAGGCGGCGGGTGTATTGAATACATAGATGAGAATATAAACCGCAGCAGTGAATGCCGCGCCGACGCCGAAAATAGCCGGCCAATGCGTCCGACCGCGTAAAACCTGGCCGAAAGCGCCGGCGAGAATCGCACCGACGAGAGGCGCTAGAAGAACGACGAGGCTACACAGTTTTAGGGTTTCAACGGACATTCGGTCTCATTACCCGCGCATTTGCGACCAAGCGTCGGCGTCGAGCGTGTCTTTCCTACGATAAAGGAGCATAACCAAGCCGAGCGCCAGCCCGGCCTCCACGGCGGCGATCACCAGTAGAAACAGTGCGTACGCCTGCCCTTCCAGATGGTGATGAAACCGGGCGAAGGCGGCCGCATTCACGACGACTCCCTGAAACATGACTTCCGTGGAAAGGAAAATCACGATGAGGTTCCTCCGGGTGAGAAACCCGATAAGCCCTAGGGCGAACAGCACGGCGCCGACGATCACATACCCCATCGTATCAGGCATTAGAACGGCTCCACCTCTTTGCCGATCTGCCCCAAAGTGCGGAGGGGAGTACGAATGACGTCCGACGTGAGTCGTTTGCGGGACAGAGCGATCGCTCCGACCATGGAGATCAGGAGCAAAATCCCGGAGAGTTCCAGTGCCACGACATATTTGGTCGTCACTGCCGCTCCAATGGCCATCGTATTTCCCGTGAGCAGAGATGCGGTCGTCGCCGGATTCCGGCCACCGTCGGCGAGAATAGCCTTCTCCGCGGCGCGGGCCGGGAGTTCGCCTGCCCGTCCGGCGATCATCGCCATGAGGACGAACCCGACCACCACCGCTAGAAACGGTTCCCGTGTACGACGGTCGTAGATCGGCGATCCAGGCTGTTGAGCTAACATAATGACAAAAAGATAAGTCACCAGGATTGCTCCCGCGTAAATAATGACCAGTGCGACGGCCAGGAATTCCGCCTCTTGCAACACAAGCAGTGCGGCCACGGCGATCACTACCGCGACGAAATAAATGGCGCTATACACGGGTTTGGGATGAGTGATGACGCGCGTCGCCGCTAGAATGGCCATAGCGGCGAATAGATAGAAATAGATTACGTCATTACGTTCCGCCGAACTATGCGTGCCTAAGACCACGAACACTCCCATAAGGGCCGATACACCGAGTGTCGCGCCGATGGCCGTTTTGGAAGGTCCAGTTCGGGGAAGCAGCAAGTAAAGGCCAGCCGCGCCCAGTGCGAATAGAAGATACAGGACGTACGCGGTTGTCGAGGTCATTGGGCCGATACTCCCGCGGGCGGCTCTTGCGAGCGACTTCCGGTGCCCGCGTAGCCCGTCACGTGCGGGTTCTTGCGGGGCTTCATCGCGGCCGTTTGGTCAAACACGGCCAGCAATTCTTCCTTATCGAGAATCATCTCCTCCCGCGTGCGCCCCACCAAATCGAATTGCGGCGTCAACTCGATCGCATCGACCGGGCACGCCTCTTCGCACATTCCGCAGTAAATGCAGCGCAGTTCATCAATGTCGAATTTCGCGGGATACTTCTCCCGATCCGGCCACGGCGACTCCGACGCCTCGATATGAATGCAGTGCGCGGGGCACGCCGTCGAACACATGTAACAGGCGACGCACGCGACCCGACCCTGTTCGTCGCGGTTAAGCCGATGTACGCCACGATAGTTCTGAAGACGCAGATCGCGTTTCTGCTCCGGATACTGTACCGTGAATGTGTTCTTGAAAAGGTTCTTACCCAGGTGCCGTAACGTGGTTTTCATCCCCTCCACGATCTGCGGCAGGTACAGTCGCTCCGACGCGGTCAGCTCCGGTTGATCGATGCGAAGAATGTCGGTCTCAGGAATCAAAGGGGAGTCTCCACTCGGCCGACTCGGACAAAATCGGTTGTCGTGGCGATGGTCGGAAGATTGACCTGACGCCCCGTTACACGCAGACGCGACGACGAGGCCGCGATCAAGGCGACTACGAGAATCGCCAAATTGCCGCTAAGCGCCAACAAAGGTGACCGCTGGAGGTCAAAAAATAGTAGGGCGGCGGCCAGGACGAAGAGCGCCAAGGTGATCGGGATAAGCCCTTTCCACGCCAGGCGCATCAACTGGTCGAAACGTAACCGCGGCAAAGTCCATCGAATCCACATCATGACGAAAAGGAAAAGTATGATCTTCGTGGAAAGCACACCGATCTTGGCAAGAACGGCATACCACTGCGTCGCCTCCGGTTGAGTCCACGGCACTCCGGGTAGATGCCAACCGCCCAAGAACAGAACGGCAATGAATGCACTCGCGGTAATCATGTGCGCATACTCAGCCAGAAAAAACATCCCGAACTTTAGGGCACTGTATTCGGTGTGGTAACCCCCCACCAGTTCCTGTTCGGCCTCCGACAGATCGAAGGGCGTACGATTGGACTCCGCCAGGGCGGTGATAAATAGGATTGCGAACGCCAGTGGGTGAAGGAAAACATTCCACTGGGGAATCCACTCAGCCCAATAGCCGGTTTGCTGAAGAGTGATTTCTTCCAGTCGCAATGTTCCCATTGTTAAAACAACGACGAGAATGCACAGCCCCATAGGAATTTCGTAGCTGAGCATTTGGGCCGTCGCCCGAATGGCCCCATAGAGAGAGTACTTGTTGTTGCTCGCCCACCCGCCGAGGACCGCTCCATAGACGCTCATTGACCCGACACCGAGAATGTAAAGCAGGCCGATGTCGGGGTTCGCAACCTGAATGTCCACCAGCCGTCCATCCAATTCCAGTTGGCCGCCCCAGGGGATGGCTGCGAATCCAATGAAGGCAGTGAGAAAAATGGCCGCGGGCGCAAAAATAAACAATGGCTTATCCACGTGATTGGGCACGACGTCCTCTTTCACTAAGAACTTGATGCCGTCGGCAATGGGTTGCAGGAGGCCCCAGGGACCGACACGGTTCGGTCCGCAGCGGTCCTGAATCCAGGCAGAGATCTTGCGCTCAAAATAGATGCAGTATGCCACTACGCCCAGCAGGACGATCAGCACAACAAACGCGAGTACGGCGCTCACGCCGAACTGACTGGTCATGAAATCACGCATGGTTACACGATCGTCTAATGCGCATGCGCCGGTAATTCCGGCGGGGCGTACGCCGATGTGAATGCCGGCATGGCCGTGCTCATTAATTCACGGACCCGCTCGGCGGTGTAGAGTCCAGTAAAGCCGGCGATCTCGTACAAATATTGTCCATCGTGCCGCGCGCCGTCCGGGGGGTCAATGGCTCGCTCAAAAGACTGGACCAGTCCGGCCGCGTTGACGAAACTGCCTTCGCGTTCCACCCACGCGCATGACGGCAAGACAATCGCCGCGCCCGCGATCAGTTCGCTTTCGAACAAATCCTGCACAATCAATAGTTCGAAGTTCGCCGCGTTCTTGGCCGTAATCTTATCAACCCAGGGCTTCGGGTATCCGCCCACAAACCACGCTGCGCTGAAATCACCCTTGCCGCTCCGCTCGGTGAATTGCTCGAATGGGAGAATTGTTCCGCCTGCCGCTTGCAGCACCATCTCCACTCCGCGGCGGTTGGGACATTTTTCCTTCAGGATCGTAAAGCGCACGGCGTCGCCCTTCGTGCCCACCGGGAAGAGTTGGTCGTCCCCCTCCATCGGCACGGGCCCCATGGCGAGTGCTGCTTGCGGGGCAACCTTTCGGATGAACAGCGCGAGCAGCCATGCTTCCTCGCACGCCATAAACGGGGAAAGGACGGCCGCGACTTTCGCCGCGCCCTTTTCCCGAACGTGCTCCTCCAGTCGAAATCGAACGATTTCCGGGATATCTTCCCAGTTCGGCGTCAACGTCTCGAAACCCCGCCGAACAAGCGGCGGCCTTATGCGTTTCTTGTCGTGAACGTACTTGAAACCGAACCGCCCCTCGTCGCACATCCACCACTGATTAACCTTGGGACTAAATCGAGGTTTGAGTCGGTATACTTTGTCATCGGCATGATCGATTCGGATTGAGCATCCCGTTGCACATCCGGGACAGATTGACGAAGTCCCCTTCAATTCCCACACGCGCCGCTTGAACAGGAAATCCTTGTCGAGAAGCGAACCGACCGGGCAGATATCCACGACATTACCCTGTAAGGAATTGTCCAGCGCTCGGCCGGGGAATACGTCGATCTCCGTTCGCGAGCCGCGATTCACTATGCAGAGTTCATGCGTACCGGAAATCTCGTCCGTAAAGCGCACGCACCGACTGCACATCACGCAGCGGTCTTGGTAGAGAAGTGTCTTGGGGCCGATGTCCTTCTTGGGATTGACCAGCTTTTGGTCGACCATTCGAGATTCGGGTTTGCCGAACTTGAAACTGTAATCCTGCAAATGGCATTCCCCGGCCTGGTCGCATATGGGACAGTCCAGGGGGTGATTAAGCAGAAAGAACTCCATGCAAGCGGCCTGGCTCTGTCGTACTCGGTCGGTGTCGAATCGGACGACCATCCCGTCGCGCACCGGCGTTTGGCAAGACGGCACCAGCTTGGGCGACCACTGCAACTCTTGTGTCTTGGGATTGGGCATCATCATTTCCATCAGACACAGGCGACACGACGCCACTACCGACAATCCGGGATGAAAACAGTAATGGGGAACGTCCCACCCGCCCTCCAGCGCCGCCTGCAGAACGGGTACGCCGTTGCGGCATTCGACTTCCTGATTGTCGATTGTGATTTTCGGCATTGCTTCGGGCGAGTGCTGCCCACCCCTATCTAATTCAGCACACTTAACACGGCCTTGGCCCGCTGCGGCGCCTGGGCTCGGATGGCGGCCTCCAACTCACCGCGGAACTTCTTCACAATCGTTTCGATCGGATACGTCGCCCCATCCGGCAGTCCGCAAATACTCAGCCCCGGCATCATTCCCATGTTGCGGGCCGTTTCAAGGAGAATGTCCAAATCCTCGATCCGTCCCGCTCCCATCGCGATCCGCGAGGCAATCTTTTGCATCCAGGCCGTGCCCTCACGGCATTGCGTGCATTGGCCGCACGACTCGGTCCCGTAGAACCGGGCCATGTTCCGCAGCACCATCCGCATGTCCGTGCCGTCGTCGATGACCACCGCGGCGGCCGTACCCAGTCCGAGGAGAGCGTACTTGCGAGGGTCTTCAAAATCCATCTTCATGTCGAGTTCATCGGCCGAGAGGATGCCCATCGACACTCCGCCGGGCAGTACGGCCTTGACCCTTTTGCCGGGCAACATTCCCCCGCCCATGTCCTCGCGCTCGATCAGGTCGCGCACCGTGATGGTCATCGGGGCCTCGTAGCAACCGGGGCGCTTCACCGGTCCGCTGATGCAGAATAACTTGGGACCGGTGCTGTGCGGGGGACCAATGCTCGTGAACCAGTCGGCCCCGCGCTCGATGATGTGCGGCACGCACGAGAGCGTCTCGACATTGTTGACCACCGTGGGCCGGCGGAACAACCCCTCGACAGCCGGGAATGGCGGTTTGATCCTCGGCCAGCCGCGTTTCCCCTCCAACGATTCGATCAACCCTGTCTCCTCGCCGCATACATAGGCTCCCGCGCCGCGATGGAGATAACACTCCAACCAATAGTCGCTCCCAAAAATGCGCTTACCCAGATAGCCCTTCGCATAGGCCTCGTCGACTGCCTTCTGCAAGATGTGGAATTGCTCGTGAAACTCCACACGAAGATAGATGTAGGCGATTTGCGATTGCGTCGCATACGCCGCGATGATCGTCCCTTCGATCAGTTGATGCGGATCGGTCTCCATGAGAACGCGGTTGCAGAACGTCGGCGGCTCGGATTCATCCGCATTGACGCACAACAGCGTTCGGGTCCGATCTTTCGGCAGGAACCCCCACTTCACGCCTGCCGGAAAACCGGCGCCTCCCCGGCCGCGGAGGTTGGCCTTCTTGACTTCCTCAATAATCTCCGCGGGCGTCATCTTCAACGATGTCCGCGCCGCTCTGTAGCCCCCGCGCGACCCGTACACCGAGAGCGACGTCGAGTTCTCAATGCCCCGGTTAAGCAACAGTACCGGTTAAAACACACTC
>Ga0137429_1000207_pt1 | contig 31555 bp, 19 predicted proteins | sample EasRivERMZT736_2_FD_102304 | JGI IMG/M metagenome (GOLD analysis project Ga0137429, IMG submission 102304) | Soil microbial communities from meander-bound floodplain in the East River, Colorado, USA - East River MetaG ERMZT736_2 | ecosystem: Environmental > Terrestrial > Soil > Floodplain ...
AGGTGCGGGTGATCCACGCCGAAGACCTGCTCCTGGATGGCGAGCGCTCGCCGCGCCAGCGCGACGGCGTGACCGGGGTCATGACGCGCCCGGGCGAGATCGGCGAGGTTCGCCAGGGTATCAGCGACGAGCGAGTGTCGCGGGCCGAACGTCTTCTCGCGCGTCGCGAGCGCGCGCTCGAGCATCACCTGCGCCGCATCCAGGTCGCCCGTCCGCAGCAGCATGTAGCCAAAGTTGTGCTGGACCATTGCGACGTCCGGGTGATCGCGGCCGAGCACCTCGAGCCGCACCGCCAGCGCTCGCTCGTAGAGCGAGCGCGCCCCGGCGTTGTCCCCCAGGCGCCAGCGCACGATGCCGAGGTTGTTGAGCGTCTGGGCAAGATCGGAGGACTGTGGTCCCAGCGTCCGCTCGCGGATCGCCAGCGAGCGCTCGAGGAGCGGGCGGGCCGCCGTCAGGTTTCCGAGATCGAGCTGGACCAGCGCCAGGTTGTTGAGCACCGTGGCGACTTTCGGGTGGTCCGGACCGAGGTCCGCCTCCCAGATCCGCAGGACGCGCTCGAGGAGGCGCTGCGCCTCCTGGGTCTTCCCGTCGAGATTCAGGAGGTTCGCCAGGTTGTTCAGCACGTCCCCGAGCAGCGGGGCGTCGGGGCCGAGCGCCGCCTCGAGGATCCGCGCCGCGCGCTCGTACCCCGCCTGGGCGGCGGCGATGTTCCCGAGCGCCTTGTCCACCATGGCAATCGCGCTCAGCGAGCGCGCCACATCCGGGTGCGCCGGGCCGAACGCCTGCTCGCGGATCTGCAGCGCGCGCGCGAAGAGCCCCTTCGCCTCGTCGAAGCTCCCCCGCGATCGCAGCACATGCGCCAGGTGATGGAGCGCCTCGGCCATGAGCGGGTCGCCAGCCGGCAGGCTCTCCTCGCGCGTGCGCAGGGCCGCCTGCGCCGCGGCGAGCGCCGCCGCCTCGGTGGCGCGTCCTCCGCGCCACATTGCCTCGGCCAACAACACCTGCGCTTCGGCGAGCGGGAGGCGGTCCGCGTCGCGCCCGGTCGAGCGCTCTGCGACCAGCCCCTTACCCGCGGCCTCGGCGTCGGCGTAGCGGCCCGCCTCGATCAGGCGGCGCGCCTCGGTGGCCGGGTCCGGCTTGACTGCCTCCTCCGCGTCGCCGACGGTGCCGGGCGCGATCGTCCCGCCGGCTAGGAGCAGCGCAATCGCCACGACGATCCCCGCGACCTCCGGCACGATCGGACCTCCCCGCGGCGCCGGCCGACAGGCCGGGTCTCATCGTCGGAATCGTAGCACGGCCAACCCTCTCCACCCGCGCGTCGGGCCGATTCCGACTTTCAGGGGAACCCTTTCTACCTCCCGAGGGAAATGGATCATCGAAGCCCTCGGCCGAGTCAGCAGCTGGGCATCGAGACCCTGCCGTGGGAACCTGAGGCTGAGGTGGCGGATCCGCGGGGCCGATCGCCAGTGCACCCTCGACGGGGTACGGAGGGAATCACAGGCGGCGCTCCACTAATCGTCGTATACAGGGTAGGGGGGGTCCATGCGCGCGGCAACTCGGAAGTCTGTCGGGCTATTAGCGGTCTCCACGCTTGCTCTCACCTCCATCTCCATCACCCTGCACGCCTCCCCCGCGCGGACCTCGCCAATCGCGGCGGGGGCGTTGACCCGCCGCGGCCTCACCTTTGGGGATCGGGTGGCGGCGCAGGAGGCGATCGAGCGCGTCTACCTCCGGCATCGGACCGGCGCGCTCCCAGCGACCGACGCGCTGGTTCCTCGCGAGGTGCTCGAGCGCAAGGTGCAAGCGTATCTGGAGCAGTCGGCCGCTCTCGAGCTGTTCTGGAATCAGCCGGTCAGCGCGGAGGCGCTGCGGCGCGAGCTCGAGCGGATCGCCCGGGACACGCACTTTCCCGACCGGCTCGAGGAGATCTACGACGCGCTCGGCCGCGATGCAGTCCTGATCCAGGAGTGCTTCGCGCGGCCGGTCCTGGTCGATCGGATCGCTCGCACCTTTCAGGCCCTCGACCCGTCGCTGCATCGTGAGAAGCGCGGCGAGATCGATGATCTGGCCCGCCGCCTGCGGGAGGGAGAGCTCGACCCGACGGCCCCCCACCCACGCCGTCAGCTGGTCGTCCTGGAAGGGGAGGATGGGGCGGTCTCCCCCCAATCGCCTCACCTTGGCGACGGGGAGCCACCGGTCCAGCGAGTGAGCGAGGCGGAGTTTGCGCGCCTGCGGGCCGCGCACCCGGCGAGGGTCGGCGAGGTGGGACCCGTCCGCCAGGAGCGCGATGCGTACGTCGTGACCGTCGTGCTGTCCGCGGCGCCGGATCGCGGCAAGCTCGCGGTGTACCGCGTGCCGAAGGTTGGGTGGGAGGAGTGGCTGGCCGTGGTCAGGCCGCGACTGAATCCGGATCAGGTCGGCGCGGTCGCCCAGACGCTCGAGAACCTCCCCGTGCCCGGCAGCCGCAGCGGCGCGACGAGCGAGGCGACCGAGGCCTGCCTCGCGAACGACACCTGGGACAACCGATCGCTCGACGACTTTCCGGAGGGCCGGTTGGATCCCGGCGTCGTCTGGACCGGCACGGAGATGATCGTCTGGGGTGGGAGCATGCGATCCGGTGCCCGCTATGACCCGCTCCTCGACCACTGGACAATCCTGCCCCGGGCGAGCGCACCCTCGGCGACCGGTCCGGCGGTATGGACGGGGACCGAGATGGTCGTGTGGGCGGGTGGTCCTGGCGAGCTCCCCGGTCGCTACAGCCCGGCGAGCAACACCTGGCAGCCGGTCTCCCTCGTCGGAGCCCCGACAGCGAACTACGACCAGGCTGCCGCGTGGGTTGGAAACCGAGTGGTCGTCTGGGACGCCGTCGCGCAGCAGGGAGGGCGTTACGATCCGGCCAGCGACACCTGGGACCCGGTCTCCACGGTGGGTGCTCCCTCGCCGCGGTACCGCTACGCCGCGGTGGGAGCCGGGAACCGGCTGCTCATCTGGGGCGGCTTTGAGTACAACGGGATCTCTGCTGACCTTGACCTCAACACCGGCGGCCAGTACGACGCCGCGACCGACGTCTGGACCTCCACCAGCACCTCCGGCGCGCCGGCCGGCGGAGAGGTCTCGGCGGTGGTGTGGACGGGAACCCGGATGATCGTCTGGAGATCCGGCAGCGGCGGGGGAATGTACGACCCCGGCTCCAACACCTGGAGTGCGATCTCGACCACCGGGCAGCCGTCGACTCGCGCCGAGGAGAAGGCCGTGTGGACCGGGTCCCAGATGGTCGTCTGGGGGGGAAGGCTCTTCCCCGGCCCGAGGTTGAACGACGGCGCGCGCTATGACCCTGCGACCAATCTCTGGGCGCCGACGTCGACGATTGGCGCTCCCGCTCCGCGCTCCCGCCACGCCGCCGTCTGGGACGGAACCCGGATGATCATCTGGGGCGGCGAGGACGGCCTCAGCCGGGACTCCGGAGGACGCTACGACCCGGTCACCAATGCCTGGACGCCGGTGTCGCAGGGAAGCGCGCCGGCGGCGCGCGAGGGGCACGCCCAGGTGTGGACGGGGAGCGAGATGGTGATCTGGGGCGGGCTGTCCGGCGGCACGAGCGCGCTGGCCAGCGGCGCTCGCTACGACCCGCTCACCGACTCCTGGACCGCGACGACGCTGGCGGGCGCTCCGCCGGCCGCGATCCGACCCTATGGCTTCTGGACGGGACACCACTTGCTCGTCTATGGCGACTACCGGGGGGGCAACCAAGGCGCGCGGTACGATCCCGCCGCCGATGCGTGGCTGCCGATCACGGCGGCCGGGGCTCCGTCGCAGTGGTCCGGTCGCCCGGCCGCGACCTGGACCGGCAACCGGATGTTCGTCATTGGCTGGCGCTACAATGGCGACGACGTCGCGGCGTTCTACAACCCGCAGGTGAACGCCTGGACGCCGATCTCACTCGCCGGTGCGCCCTTCATCCCGTCCCGCGGGACTGTCGTCTGGACGGGAGCGCGCGCGATCCTCTTCGGCGGCTCCAACGGCTCCGACGGTTCGTGGCCCGGGCTCGGCACCATGTTCGACCCGGTCGCGGGGACCTGGACGATGATCTCCCAGGAGGGGGAGCCGACGCGGCTCGATCACGAGGCCATCTGGACCGGCGACCGGATGCTCGTGTGGGGGGGAATGAACCACTCGAATCCGGTGCCGGGTGGCGGCCTCTACGATCCTGTCGCCGACGGCTGGACTCCCATCGCCCAGCCGGAATGGTTGCCGGTGACGGAGAACCACTCGCTCGTCTGGACCGGCGACCGGATGATCGTCTGGGGCGGGGGCAGGGACGGGCGGCCTGTCTATAATGGTGATACAACCGGGGGCTTCGACGAAGACAAGGGGGGGGTGTACGAGCCGGCGACCGACACCTGGACTCCGTTGACCGTCGCAGGCGCGCCGGCGCCCAGGTCCTGGCATGGGGCCGTGTGGACCGGCGGCGAGATGATCATCTGGGGCGGCTCACTCACCCGCACCGGCGGGCGCTACGCGCTCGGGCAGGCCGACGACCGCGACGGCGACGGCGCCTCGTTCTGCGCGGGGGACTGCGACGACGCGGATCCCGCCGTGCACCCCGGTGCCGCGGAGATCTGCGACGGCCGCGACAACGACTGCGACGGCGTGCTGCTCCCGGCCGAGGGGCTGGACGCCGACCTCGACCTGGCGCCCGCCTGCGTCGACTGCAACGATGGCGATCCCAATCGCTACCCGGGCGCGCTCGAGCTCTGCGACGGGATCGACAACGACTGCGACGGCGTGGCCAACGAGAATGACAACGACGAGGACGGCCGCTGCGCGAGCGACTGCGATGACAACAACTCCGACACCTACCCGGGCGCCCTAGAGGTGAACGACGGAGCGGACAACCAGTGCCCGGGGGACCCCGGCTTCGGCATCGTGGACGAGTTGAGCGGGTCGGGCATGAACTTCTACGGCAGCCATACCCTCTGCTGGCCGGGGCAGGCGTGGGCCACCCTCTACGAGGTGCTCCAGGCGTCCAACGGGTCGATGTCGTCGGGCTGCGTGCTCGGGACCAACACATCGTCCTGTTTCACCGACCTCGCCGACCCGCCCTCGGGACTCCAGTATTACTACCTGATACGGCCCGTTGCTCCGCACGTCGGGAGCTGGGGGGTCGCCTCGTCCGGGGCGGAACGGACCGGCCTGTGCTCGACGCCGGTCTTCTCGTTCCAGGACACCGCCGGCGATGATGTGCCGTCGCAGGCGCTGCAGCAGTTCCTCTCCGGGATCACCGTCCAGTCCGGTGACTACCTCGAGCTGTCGCTGCACGGCCCTGGGATCGACTTCGACCTGTGCACGGCCCGCGCCGACTTCTACCGCGCCTCCTACCTCGGCCTGGCGCCGACGTCGGGAACGGTCTCATCCGGAAGCTGGCAGAAGTGGTCTCGCACTGGCGGTGGCGCCTGGGTCGGTCCGCTGCTCGGTCCGTTCGAGAACTGGTTCGGCGACGACTGCGCGGGTCCGTACTCGTGGTGCGCGGAGGTCGGCCTCGGCGGCCACATCCTAGGAGTGGCTCCAGCGGAGATCGGGGTCTGCGAGGCGTTCGACGATATCGACTGCGGCGACGGCACGTGGACGTTCAGTCTGCGGATCGGAGTGGACCGTCGGGCGGCGTGCGAATTCTGAGGCGGGGGTTTCCATGCGCGTGGCCACCAGGAAGTCTGTCCGTGTATTAGCGGTCTCCATGATTGCGCTCGCCTCCATCTCCGTGACCCCGCACGCCTCCCCGGCGCGGACCTCGCCGATCGCGGCGGGGGCGTCAACCCGCCGCGCCCTCACCTTTGCGGATCGGGTGGCGGCCCAGGAGGCAATCGAGCGGGTCTACCTCCGGCATCGGACCGGCGCGCTCCCTGCGACCGAGGCGCTGGTTCCTCGAGAGGTGCTCGAGCGCAAGGTGCAAGCGTATCTGGAGCAGTCGGCCGCGCTCGAGTTGCTCTGGAACGAGCCGGTCACCGCGGAGGCGCTGCGGCGCGAGCTCGAGCGGATCGCGCGTGACACGCGCTTCCCCGACCGCCTCGAGGAGATCTACGACGCGCTCGGCCGGGATTCGGTCCTGATCCAGGAGTGCTTCGCGCGGCCGGTTCTGGTCGATCGAATCAGCCGCAGCTTCCAGTCGCTCGACCCATCAATGCGTGGTGAGGCCCGCCGCGAGATCGACGAACTGGCCCGCCGCCTGCGTGAGGGAGAGCTCGACCCGACGGCGCCCCACCCGCGCCGTCAGCTGGTCGTCCTGGAACGGGAGGATGGGGCAGTCTCCCCTCAATCGCGCCTCCGCGTCGACGGGGAGCCACCGGTCCACGGAGTGAGCGAGGCGGAGCTTACGCGCCTGCGGGCCGCGCTTCCCGCGAGCCTTGGCGAGGTGGGTCCGATCCGCGAGGAGCGCGATGCGTACGTCGTCACCGTCGTGCTGTCCGCGGCGCCGGATCGCAGCAAGCTCGCCGTGTACCGCGTGCCGAAGGTCGGGTGGGAGGAGTGGCTGGCCGGGGTCAGGCCGCGGCTGAACGCGGAGCAGGTCGGCGCGGTCGCCCAGACGCTCGAGAACCTCCCTGTGCCCCGCAGCGGCGCGACGAGCGAGGCGACCGAGGCCTGCCTGGCGAACGACACGTGGAACAACCGATCGCTCGACGACTTTCCGGAGGGGCGGTCGGATCCCGCCGCCGTCTGGACCGGCACGGAGATGATCGTCTGGGGCGGTACCATCCGCTCCGGCGCGCGCTACGACCCGCTCCTCGACCACTGGACGATCCTGTCCCGGGCCGGCGCACCGACGGCGACCGGGCCGGCGGTCTGGACCGGAAGCGAGATGATCGTCTGGGCAGGCGGTCTCAATGAAGTCCCTGGCCGCTACAGCCCGGTGACCGACGCCTGGCAGCCGGTCTCCCTCGCCGGGGCCCCGCCGGCAAGCTCCAGCCTTGCCGCGGCCTGGCTCGGGAACCGGGTGGTCGTCTGGAACGCCGCCGCCCAGCAGGGGGGGCGCTACGATCCGGCCAGCGACACCTGGACGCCAGTCTCCACGTTGGGTGGCCCGTCCGCGCGGCGTGACTACGTCGCGGTGGGGGCCGGGAGCCGGTTCCTCATCTGGGGGGGGCGCGATCCGAATACCTTCGCCAGTATCAACACGGGAGGCCGGTACGACCCTGCGAGCGACGTCTGGACGGCCACGAGCACCTCCGGCGCGCCGGCCGGCGGGCCGGTTTCCGCGGCGGTGTGGACGGGGACCCGGATGATCGTGTGGAAGTCTGCCGGGGGGACGATGTACGACCCCGATTCCGACGCTTGGAGCACCATCTCGACTGCCGGGCAGCCGTCGCCTCGCTCTGGCGAGAAGGCCGTGTGGACCGGGACCCAGATGCTCGTCTGGGGGGGCGTGTCCTCCGGCCAGACCGGCGGGCGCTATGACCCGGCGAGCAACCTCTGGACGCCGATGTCGACCGTGGGCGGTCCCCTTCCTCGCTACCGTCACGCCGCCGTCTGGGACGGAGCCCGGATGATCGTCTGGGGCGGCGAGGACGGCTTCAGCCAGGATTCCGGCGGACGCTATGACCCGGTCGCCGACACCTGGACGCCGGTGTCGCAGGGAAGCGCGCCTAGCGCACGCGAGGTGCACGCCATGGTCTGGACGGGAAGCGAGATGGTGATCTGGGGTGGTAAAGGCGGCGGGAACACCGGGGCTCGATACGACCCGCTCACCGACTCCTGGACCGCCATGGCGCTGGCGGGCGCTCCCGCCGGCGCGCTGCAGCCTCTTGCCTTCTGGACTGGCCAGTACCTTCTCGTCTATTCGGACTACCTGGGGCACAACTCCAGCGGCGGGAGATACGATCCGGCTACCGACACCTGGCTGCCGATCTCGACTGTCGGGGCTCCCCCGCCATGGTTCGCCCGCCCGGCGGCAGCATGGACCGGCAACCGGATGCTCGTCATCGGCCTTCGCCAGACGGATGCCAACGAGGTCGCTGCGTTCTACAACCCGCAGGTGGACGCCTGGACGCCGATCTCACTCGCCGGCGCGCCTTACATTTCACTTCGCGGGACGGTGGTCTGGACGGGAACGCGCGCGATCTTCTTCGGCGGCTCCAACGGCTCAGACGGTGCGTTTCCGGGGCTCGGTACCATGTTCGACCCGGTCGCGGGGACCTGGTCGATGATCTCCCAGCAGGGGATACCGGCCCCGCGGGTCGATCACGAGGCCATCTGGACCGGCGACCGGATGCTCGTGTGGGGGGGAACCAACGGGAATCCGGTGCCGGGTGGCGGGCTGTACGATCCCGTCACCGACCGCTGGACTTCCATCCCCCAGCCGGAAGGGTTGCCGCTAACGTACAACCGCTCCCTCGTGTGGACCGGCGACCGGATGATCGTCTGGGGCGGGAGCAAGGGATGGCGAAGCCTCGCCTTCGAGCCCGAGGCCCGGGACTTCGATCAGGACAAGGGAGCCGTGTACGACCCGGCGACCGACACCTGGAGCCCGACCGCCGTGGCAGGCGCGCCGGCTCCCAGGTCCTGGAATGGGGCCGTGTGGACCGGCGGCGAGATGATCCTCTGGGGCGGCTCGCTCACCCGCACCGGGGGAGCCTATGCGCTCGGCCAGGCCGACGACCGGGACAGCGACGGCGCCTCGTTCTGCGCGGGGGACTGTGACGACGCGGACCCTGCCGTGCAGCCCGGCGCCGTGGAGATCTGCGACGGCCGCGACAACGACTGCGATGGCGTGCTGCTCCCGGCCGAGGCCCTCGATACCGATCTCGACCTGGCCCCGGACTGCACGGACTGCGAGTACGCGAACCCCGCGCGCTACCCCGGGGCGCTGGAATTCTGCGACGGGTTCGACAATGACTGCGACGGAACGATCGACGAGACCGACAGCGACGAGGACGGAGCGTCGTGCGCGACGGACTGCGACGATGCCGATCCCATCACCTTCCCGGGCGCCCCCGAGGTGAACAACGGGATGGACGAACAATGTCCGGGCGATCCTGGCTTCGGGATCGCGGACGAGGTGAGCGGCTCGCTTGCGTTCCCGTCGGGAACCGGGGAGCTCTGCTGGCCTCCGCAGGCGGGCGCCACGCTCTACGAGGTGCTGCGGGCGCCCAGTGCGGCGATGACATCGGGGTGCGTCCTGACGGCCTCCCCGTCGCCGTGCCTCGCCGATCCCACGACCCCTGTGTCGCGCGGAGAGCTTGCCTACCTGGTGCGCGCGGTCGAGCCGCACGTCGGGAGCTGGGGGGTCGCCTCGTCCGGCGCGGAGCGGATCGGCCTCTGCGGCGTGGAGTGGAACTGCGACGACGGCGTCGATGATGACGGTGACGGGAAAGTCGACTGCGCCGACACCGTGGACTGCTTCCGTCGTGCCGCGTGCCCGGCGGCGGTCTACTCGTTCACCGACACCGCCGGCGACGACGCCCCGGCAGCGTCGCTGCAGCAGTTCCTCTCCGGGATCACCGTCCAGTCCGGTGAGTACCTCGAGGTGTCGGTGCACGGCTCGGGGATCGACTTCGATCTGTGCGCGGCCCGCGCGGACTTCTACAGTGACGCGTACCTCAGCCTCGCGTCGACATCAGGCGTGCTCTCGTCGGGGAGCTGGCAGAAGTGGCATCGCACCGGCGCGGGCCCCTGGGTCGGTCCGGTGCTCGATCCGTTCGAGAACTGGTTCGGGGACGACTGCGCGGGTCCGTACTCGTGGTGCGCGGAGGTCGGCCTCGGCGGGCGCACTCCCGCCGTCGCCCCGTCCGAGCCCGGGGTCTGCGAAACGTTCGACGACATCGACTGCGGCGACGGGACGTGGAGCTTCACGCTGCGGATCGGGGTGGACCGCCTGGCCGCGTGCGGGTTCTGAAAGAGGCGCGGAGGATGCGCAGCGCCTGATCGCGATCGGGATCTGCGCGGGTGAGGACCGTGCGAGCCAGATTGGCGCCCTCGCACGAGGAGGCCATCATGCGGACGGGGCGACTGGAACTGATCCGACTGCAGGGTCTTGCAGTTTCGGTGCTCGCTCTCGCCGCATCCGCGCTGCTGCTGCACGCGTCTCCGGCGCGTATCCCGTCACGCGTGACCGAGGTGCCGACGGGGCGGGCGCTCTCTTTCGCCGAGCGGGTCGCCGCCCAGGAGGCGATCGAGCGCGTGTACTACTCCCACCAGCTCGACGCGACGCTGTCCTTCGAGCAGGCGGTCCCGCGGTCGCTGCTCGAGCGCAAGGTTCAAAAGTACCTCCAGGAGTCCGCGGCGCTCGAGAGCTTCTGGCACACGCCGGTGACGGCTGACATGCTCGCGGCGGAGTGGCTGCGCATCGCACGCGAGAGCCGATTCCCGGAGCGGCTTCGGGAGATCGGCGCCGCCCTCGGGGACGACCCGTTCCTGATCCAGGAGTGCTTCATCCGTCCGGTGCTGGCCAATCGGCTGACGCGCGGCTTCTTCGACTTCGACCCGCGATTCCAGGCCAACGCCCGCGTCCCGAAGCAATCGTGGGAGGCGTGGTGGGAGGAGATTCGACCCCGGCTGGATCCCGCCGCCGTCGTCCCCGTTGCATTCGATGCCTGGCCCGATTTCGAGCGAGCCGGCGTGTCGCGCATGGATCTCACCATACCCTCCCCCGGACTCCCGGCGACGACCGAATCGTGCATTCCGGACGACACCTGGCTCCAGGATCCGGTCCCTGACGGCCGGCGCGCGCACACCGCAGTCTGGACCGGGACGCAGATGATCATCTGGGGCGGTCAGACGGGTCTGGGAATGACCCGGACCGGCAGCCGATACGATCCGCTGACCGACACCTGGACTCCTATGTCCACGCTTGGCGCGCCCCACCAGCGCTACGGTCACAATGCCATCTGGACCGGCAGCCGAATGATCGTATGGGGCGGCACCGACAACGAGGTCGGTTTCGTGATACTCGCTGATGGCGGGCAGTACGATCCCGCTGCCGACGCATGGATCCCAATTTCGACGGTGAATGCCCCTGAGGCGCGCTCGGGTTTCGCCCTCGTCTGGGACGGCTCGCGGATGGTCGTCTGGGGGGGAAGGAGTCCACAAGGGAGCTACCTCGCGACCGGAGGGCGGTATGACCCGGCGACCGACTCGTGGAGCGCGACCTCCCTCGTGGGAGCACCCTCCGCGCGGAGCACGGCCGCAGTCTGGACCGGGAGCCGGATGATCGTCTGGGGAGGGTCGAACACCAACACGGGAGGTCTCTACGACCCGGCCGCCGATGTCTGGACGCCTACCTCCACGGCCGGCGCTCCCGCACCGCGATTCACGCCGACGCTGCTCTGGACGGGAAGCGTCATGATCGTCTGGGGGGGGTACTGGGGGGGGTCGAGCCTGACGTCCGGCGGGCGATACGACCCGGCTACCGACTCATGGACTCCCACCGCGCTGGCCGGGGCGCCCACCGGTCGCTCGGACTACACCGCCGTCTGGGCCGACAATCGGATGATCGTCTGGGGAGGGTACACCTCCGCCGGCTACTCATCCGAAGGCGGCCGCTACAACCCGGCCACCGATAGCTGGTCGCCGACCTCGCTGGCCGGCGCTCCCTCCGCACGGGTAAACCACACCGCGGTGTGGACCGGAGCTCGGATGGTCGTCTGGGGAGGAGGCTCGGGTGTCCTCGACCAGCAGACCGGCGGGCGCTACGATCCCACGACCAACACCTGGACGCCGACGACAGTCGGCAGCGCACCCTCCGGTCGCCGGCAGCACACCGCCGTCTGGACGGGGAACCAGGTAATCGTATGGGGTGGGAACGCAGCGCCGGACTGGCCCTACCACGACTCCCCGACTGCGACAGGGGGTCGGTTCGACCCCACGACCGCCTCCTGGAGCCCGACGACCTCGAGCGGCGCGCCCTCACCGCGGTGGGACCACACCGCAATCTGGACGGGCAGCCGGATGGTGGTCTGGGGCGGGGCCGCGGGGACGTTCGATGCCGAGGGAGGCCGATACGACCCGATCGCCGACTCCTGGTCGCCGACCACGACGTTCGGGGCGCCGGCCGCGCGGTCGGGTCATACTGCCATCTGGACCGGGAGCCGGATGATCGTCTGGGGAGGGTACACCTCTCCCGGCTACCCATCCGAAGGCGGCCGCTACAACCCGGCCACCGATACCTGGTCGCCGATCTCGCTGGCCGGCGCTCCCTCCGCACGGACAAACCACACCGCGGTGTGGACGGGGAGCCGGATGATCGTCTGGGGAGGATACGACGACTCATCCGGATTCGCGACGGGCGGCCGGTATGACCCGGTTGCCGATGCATGGAGCCCGACGACGACGGTCGGCGCGCCGAACCCGCGCTTCTACCACACCGCGCTGTGGACGGGGACCCGGATGGTCGTGTGGGGCGGATCGACCTTCGTGCCATTCGATAGCGGCGGGCGCTACGATCCGGTGAACGACTCCTGGCAAGCCACGAGCACGTTGCAGGCTCCCACGCCGCGCCACCTGCACACCGCCGTCTGGACGGGTGCCGAGATGGTCGTGTTCGGGGGGAACAGCGGGAACCCCGACGTCGTCGAGGACACGGGCGGACGCTACGACCCCGCGGCCGACACCTGGACGCCGACGTCGACGGCGAGCGCACCGAGCCCGCGCTTCAGCCACACCGCGGTCTGGACGAATGGCGGGATGTTCGTCTGGGGCGGCAGCCGGCTGAACGGGACGCTGCGATCCGGCGGGACCTACAACCTGGGCGACAGCCTCGATCGCGATCAGGACGGCTGGAGCCATTGCACGGGGGACTGTGACGATTCCGCTCTAGCGGTCCATCCCGGCGCGCCGGAGGGGTGCGACGGGCGGGACACCGACTGCGATGGCAACCTCCCACTCTACGAGCACGACGCCGACGGTGACGGCTGGCCCGCATGCGCCGAGTGCGACGACACGCACGCCTACCGTTTTCCCGGGAACGTCGAGCGGTGCGATGGTGTCGACCACGATTGCGACGGCGTGGCCGACTCCCCGTCGCCCGCGGAGACGAACGACGGGCTCGACAACGACTGCACCAGCGGCCCCGGCCACGGTTTGATCGACGAGATCTCCGGGACGAGCGGCTTCCTCGACCCGGGCAACGCGTGGAGGTTCATCTGGCCGGCCCAGGCGGGAGCGACCCTGTACGAGGCGCTGCGATCGGACCGTCCGGACTTCGCCTCAGGGTGCGCGTGGACGACGACCGCGGACCCCTTCTGGGTGGACGCGAGCCTGCCGGCGTCGCGGGGCGTCTTCTACTACCTGGTGCGCGCGGTCGCGCCGCACCCCGGAAGCCTGGGCCGTCGCTCGAGCGGCGTCGAGCGCACCGGCGTCTGCGGCGTGGAGCAGGTGTGCAGCGACGGGTACGACGACGACGGGGACGGCGCTGTCGATTGCTCCGACCCGGCCGACTGCTATGCCACGAGCGCCTGCCCTTCGACGCAGCTGAGCTTCGTGGACACGCCGGCGGACGACGTCGCGGCGAACGCGCTCCAGCTGCTCCTGGCCGCGGTGCCGGCGACGGGGAGCGATTTCGTGCACGTCTCCCTGAGCGGTCCGTCGCTCGCCGACTTCGAGTGGTGCGCGGAGCGAGCCGACTTCTACAAGACCAGCTACCTCGCGCTCGCCCCGGTCGCGGGGACGGCGATCTCGGGCGGCTGGAACAAGTGGTACCGGAGCGAGGGGAGCGGCTGGAGCGCCCCGGAGACTGCCGGCCACGACAACTGGTTCGGGGACGACTGCGCAGGGGCGTTCTCCTGGTGCGCGGAGGTCGGCCTCGGCGGGCACATCCCGGGTGTGGCTCCGTCCGAGGTCGGCATCTGCGAGGCGTTCGACGACATCACGTGCGGGAGCTGGACCTTCACCCTGCGGATCGGGGTGGACCGCCTGGCGGCGTGCGGGTTCTGAGAGAACGGCGTGTGCCGGGGGTCAGCGCCATGCCATCCCCATCGATCCGGACCTCCACGTACTAGTTGCCGTTGCAGATCTCCGCGCAGCTCTTCACGTGGGCGCCCGACGCGCAGTAGAAGTCGGCGGCGCATCCCACGTCGTGGCAGAGCTTCTGGGAGCACTTCGGGACCTTGATTTGCGAGGCCGCGGCGAAGGCCGCCGCACCCGACACCGCGATCGCCAGCAGGAACACAGCCACAGCCAGCTTCTTCATGGGTCTCTCCTCCATGGTCGCAGGGACCGCTGGAATTCTACGGCGATCGCCACGGCCCTGCAACCGGCCTGGGGCCGGCATCCCCGGCGGCGGGACGCACCGGAGTCCGCGCCGTCCCGGCGCGTCGTGCCGCTTGACACCTCCGGTATGATGTGGCGCCTATGGAGCACCTCCTCACCTCCGAGTCGCTCGTCGCCCTCGGCACCCTCGCGGCGATGGAGATCGTCCTCGGGATCGACAACATCGTCTTCCTGGCGATCCTGACCTCCCGGCTCCCTGCGAACGAGCAGCCGCGGGCGCGGAAGCTCGGGCTGACGCTGGCGCTGGGCGTCCGCATCCTCCTCCTGCTCGGCATCTCGTGGGTGATGGGATTGACGACGCCGCTCTTCAGCGTCCTCGGCCGCGACTTCTCCGGGAAGAGCCTCATCCTCCTGGGAGGCGGCCTGTTCCTGATGTTCAAGGCGACGCACGAGATCTACGACAAGCTCGAGGGGGACCATCCGGCGACGGGCGCGCCGGGCCGCCGCAGGGCGTTCGTCCTCGTCCTCGCTCAGATCCTCCTGATCGACATCGTCTTCTCGCTCGACTCGGTGATCACGGCGGTCGGCATGGCGAAGCATCTGCCGATCATGATCCTGGCGATGGTCATTGCGATGCTCGTGATGCTCGTCGCGGCGGGGAGTGTCTCGAGCTTCGTCGAGCGGCATCCGAGCGTGAAGATCCTGGCGCTGTCGTTCCTGCTCCTGATCGGCCTGATGCTGGTGGCCGAGGGGATGGGGTCGCACGTCGAGAAGGGGTACATCTACTTCGGCATGGCGTTCTCCCTCTTCGTCGAGCTGCTGAACATGCGCTATCGCCGCCGCCAGAAGCCGGTCGAGCTGCACGGACGTTCCGCTCCCGACTGACCGGCGGGCTCGGCTCCATCTCAGGTCGAACCGAACCCGCCTCTACTCGGCGCGCTGCCCGCGTCAGCGGCCCCGGCGCCGCTTCTGCACCGCCTGGCGCAGGACATACTCGATCTGCCCGTTGACGCTGCGCAACTCGTCCGCCGCCCACGCTTCGAGCTCCTTCCACAGGGCCGCGTCGATCCGCAGGAGAAACGGCTTGCGCGTTTCTCCCGAGCGGCCGGGGTCGGACGGAGCAGGGGTGCGGGTCGCCATGCGGAGCTTGCTCCTAGGTGTACAGCGTGCCGGTGTTCACGATCGGATGCACTTCGGACTCGCTGCAGAGCACCACCATCAGGTTGCTGACCATCGCGGCCCGGCGCTCGTCGTCGAGTGAGACGACCTGCTTCTCGGCGAGCTCCTTGAGCGCCATCTCCACCATGCTGACGGCGCCGTGCACGATCTTCTGGCGCGCGGCGATCACCGCCTCCGCCTGCTGGCGCCGCAACATCGCCTGGGCGATCTCCGGGGCGTAGGCGAGGTGCGTCAGGCGCGCCTCCTCCACCCGGACTCCGGCCTTCGCCAGGCGCTCGTGCAGCTCACCGCGCAGCGCCTGCGATACCTCGTCGACGTGGCTGCGCAGGGTGATCTCGTCCTCCTCCCCCTGGTCGTAGGCGTAGAGGCTGGCGATGTGGCGGAGCGCCGACTCGCTCTGCGTCTCGACGTAGTGCTCGTAGTCGTCGACGTCGAACATCGCCTGGGCCGTGTCCTGCACGCGCCATATGACGACCGCGGCGATCTCGATCGGGTTTCCCCGCTTATCGTTCACCTTGAGCTTGCCGCCGTTCAGGGTGCGGGCGCGGAGCGAGATCTTGTTGCGGCTGCTCCCCTTGTGCCCGGCCGCAGCGTTCGCCACCGCCTGGGCCGCGGCGCCCTTCACGTGCCCCTCGGTCCCCGTCGAGGGGGCGGTCCCGGCGCCCTTCCCGTTGGTGTAGAAGGGGTTCCCCCAGTGGAAGCCACTCTCCCTCACCGTGCCGCGGTAGTCGCCGAACAGCAGCAGCACGCGAGCCTCGTTCGGTTGCAGGGTGAAAAACCCGTTGAGCGCGATGATCCACACGGGAATCCCGAGCGCGGCGATCGCGAGCGGTAGGACCAGCGGGTGGTCGACCGTCCGGATCCCTTCCGCAAACGCGAAGACCAGCAGGCCCGCGTCCCCGGCGATGAAGAGGACCACCAGCACCAGAAATACCCACCCGCTGTGGACCTGGGTGACCTGCTCGCGATTGACGGTGATCGTGTTGCTTGTCATGGTTACCTGTCCCCCCGGCGCGAGTCGCCAGTTGATATAACGGCGATATCATACTGCTATACGTCACGCAGTCAAGGAGGTTGCACGACACGCCCGCCCGGCTGGGAAGGGGGGGGGTCCTGGAGTACCATCACCGCCTCGCCGTACGGCTCGTGCCCGGGGCCTGGCGGCGGAGGAGCCCCGCGTGCCGATTCCGAGCGCCTCGAACCTCCTCGCCGGCGCCGTCGTCCTGCTCGACCTCTTCGCCATCGCTCGCGCGGTGTGGCGCGGACGGGGCGTCGAGAGCACGCTGGCCTGGATCTTCGCCATCATCGCCTTCCCGATCCTGGGCGCCCTGAGCTACCTGGCGCTGGCAAACCCCAGCATCCTCCGCGCCACCCGCAGGCGGCGCCTGGGCCACGCCGCCATGCGCCGGCAGCTCGTGAGGCGCGTTCCGGCGCTGGACGGTGGCGATCCCGGCGGCGGCCTCCCGCTGCTGGAGCTGACCGCGGCGCTCACCGGGCTGACGCCGTCGAGCGGCAATGAGGTCGCGCTCCTGGCCGAGGATGCCCGGGCGTTCGAGCGGATCGAGGGGGTGCTGCGCGCGGCGCGCCGGTCCATCTGGGCGGAGTATTTCATCATCCGGAACGACGAGACCGGCCACCGCTTCCTGGATCTCCTGGCGGCCCGAGCCGCGGCCGGCGTGGAGGTCCGCTTGCTGTACGACGCGGTCGGGTCGCTGCGCGCCGATTCCCGGCGCTTGCGCGCCATCCGCTCCGCCGGCGGCCGGACGGAGATGTTCCTCCCCGTGAACCCGCTGCGCCGCCGCTGGGCGGTGCACCTGCGCAACCATCGCAAGCTCGTGGTGGTGGACGGCGAGGCCGGCTTCACCGGCGGCATGAACGTGGGCGACGAGTACTCGGGGCGCGCGCGGCGCAAGGGTGCCCAGCACTTCCACGACACCCATCTCGAGGTGCGCGGCCCGGCGGTCCTCGACCTCGCCCGCACCTTCGCAGAGGACTGGCGGTTCGCGACGGGGGGAGACCTCTCGGTGGCCCATATGCCGTCGCCGCGAGGAGTGGGGGAGGCGATCGTCGCCGTGGTGCCGAGTGGGCCGGACCAGACGCAAAACGCCCACGCCCTCGTGACCTTCGCCGGCGTTGCGACGGCGCACCGTCGCTGCTACCTGTCCACTCCCTACTTCATCCCGGACGAGCCGCTCCTGCGCGCGCTGGTGACGGCGGCGCTGCGGGGCGTGGACGTGCGGCTGCTCGTGCCCGAGCGCTCGGACGTCTGGCTGATGAACGCCGCGGCCCGGTCATACTTCCCGGTGCTCCTGCGAGGGGGCGTGCGGGTATTCGCGTATCTCCCGTCGATGCTGCACGCCAAGACGCTGGTCGTCGATGGCGAGTGGAGCCTCGTCGGATCCGGCAATGCCGACATCCGCTCCTTCCGCCTGAACTTCGAGCTGGGCGCGCTCGTGGTCGATCGGCGCCTTGCCGCGGCGCTCGAGGAGGGCTTCCTTGCCGATCTGGCGCGCAGCCGGGAGGTCGATGCCGAGGAGCTCGAGCGCCGCGGCTGGTTCGACCGCTTCCGCGATGGCGCGGCACGGCTCCTCTCGCCGCTCCTCTGAGAGGGTCGCGGCGCGGGTCGGGTCCCGGGGCGCTGTCGCGCGGACGGGGGAGCATCGATAGACTCCGGCCGGAGGGTTCACCATGGACCAGCAGACTCGACGCCAGCTCGCGCACGATCTCACCGCGCTCCTCGGACTGACCGCGCCGCCCCTCGGGATCCTGTTCTCGAGCGAGCCGCCGGACGGCGTCTCCCGCTTCGACGAGGAGCTCGCCGTGCCGACCCCGGGCGGCCGCACCGGGCGCGTGGCCGCGGGATGCGTCTTCTGGTTCAAGGGGACCGAGCGGGCCTTCTCCACCGTCGCCGAGGACCACGCGAACTGCAGCGTCGGGAGCATCACCCACGGTTTCCGCACGCTCGCCGAGGTCGCCGGGAACGAGGACGTCGCGGCACTGGTCGAGTCGGGCTGGGTGACGCCGGAGATGTTCCCGCGGGTCCCCGTGGTGAAGGAGCGCCCGGAGTTCGTGAGCTACGGCCCGCTCGGCGATCTCCCGGAGGCGCCCCAGGTCGTCTTCCTGCGCGTCAGCGCCAAGCAGGCGATGGTCCTGTCGGACGCGCTCCCCGGCGACATCCGCTTCGAGGGCAAGCCGCAGTGCCACATCGTCCCGCTCGCGAAGGAGGTGGGCGAGATCGCGCTGAGCGTCGGCTGCATGCTGAGCCGGGTGCGCACCGGGATGTCCGCGGGGGAGATGACCTGCGCGCTGCCGCTGTCGCGCCTCGCGGAGGTCGTGGACCGGCTGCGCGCGGCCTGCGTGGCGGACCGCCAGGTCGCCGCCTACGCCGCCGAGGACGCCAGGCGGTTCGCGGGCCGCGCGAGCGCCTAGTCCGCGGGTAGATCGGCCGCGGCCGCCTCCCAGCGCCAGTAGAGGTCGGCGAGGCGCTCCTGCACCGCCGCCTTCTCCTGCCCCACCTCGCGGGCGCGAGTCCCGTCCCGGTACAGCGACGGGTCCGCCTGCGCCTCGTCGAGCTCGCGGATCCGGGCCTCGAGCGCGGCGATCTCCGCCTCGATCGGCGCGAGAGCCTCCTCGACCCGCCGACGCTCGCGGTAACGCCGGTTGCGCTCCTCCGCCTCGGTACGGCGCTGCCCCCGCTCCTGATCGCGCGCGCCCGTCGCGACGGTCGGCGTCATGCCCCGCTGGGCCGCTCCGGCGCCGCGAGCCGGGGCGGGCTCGATCGGTGCGGCCTCCACGTGGCGCTCGAGGAACGTGTCGTAGTCGCCGGGGTAGAACCGCACGTGGCCGTTCCCGACCTCGCCGATCGTCGTCGCGATCCGGTTGATGAAGTAGCGGTCGTGCGAGACGACTACGAGCGTCCCGGCGTAGTCGTCGAGGGCCTCCTCGAGCACCTCGCGGCTGCGCAGGTCGAGATGGTTCGTCGGTTCGTCGAGGAGGAGCAGGTTGGCCGGCCGGATGAGCATGCGCGCCAGCGCGAGGCGCGCTTTCTCCCCGCCGGACAGGTTCCCCACCTTCTTGTCGATGTCGTCGCCGCTGAACAGGAAGCGACCGAGCAGCGAGCGCAGGCGCTGTCGCGCGCCCGGCTCGGCGACCTTCTCCAGCTCCTCGAGCACCGTGGCCCGCGGGTCGAGCGCCTCGAGCTGATGCTGGGCGAAGGTGCGGATGTGCACGTTCTCGCCCAGCACCACCGTGCCGTCGTCCGGAGCGACCTGCCCGGCGAGCATCTTGAGCAGCGTCGACTTCCCGCTGCCGTTCGGGCCCACGAGCGCGACCCGATCGCCGCGCCGCAGCCGGAAGTCGCAGCCCTGGAACACCGCGATCTCCCCGTACGACTTCACCAGCCCCTCCGCGCGGACCACCAGGTCGCCCGAGCGCGGCGCCGGGGGAAAGCCGAAGCGAATGCGGGCAGCGCGCGACGGAGCCTCGATCCGCTCGACCTTCGCGAGCGCGCGGATCCGCTCCTGGACCTGGCGCGCCTTGGTCGCCTTGTAGCGGAAGCGCTCGACGAACCGCTCGACCCGGGCGACCTCGCGCGCCTGCTCCTTCGCCGCCTTCTCCTGCTGCGCGTCCCGGGACACCTTCTCCTCGACGTAGCGGTCGTAGTTCCCCGTGAACAGCGTGAGGCGGCCGCGCTCGAGCTCCGCGACCTGGCGGACCATGCGGTTCAGGAAGTAGCGGTCGTGCGACACGACCACGAAGGTCCCGGAGAAGTCGTCGAGGAAGTGCTCCAGCCAGTCGATGGCGTCGAGGTCGAGGTGGTTCGTCGGCTCGTCGAGCAGCAGCAGGTCGGGGGCGGCGAGCAACAGGCGCGCCAGCACGACGCGCATCCGCCAGCCGCCGCTCAGCAACGCGAGCGGTTCGCCGAAGCGGGTCTGGGGCACGCCGAGCCCGGTGAGGACGGCCCGCGCCCGCGCCTCGGCCTGATCGCCGCCGAGCGCCTCGAACCGGTGCCGCGTCTCGCCGTAGTCGTGCGTCAGCTCGGCGGCGTGGGCGTCGTCCGGCCGCAGAGTTGCGAGCCTCGACTCGAGCTGCTGGATCTCCTCCTCGAGGCGCCGCAGCTCGGGGGCGCCGTCTAGCACCGAGGCGAGCACGGTCCCCTCGCCGATGGTCTCGATCTCCTGAGGCAGGTAGCCGACCTGGAATCCGCGCGGACGGTGGATCGCTCCCGCGTCCGGCTCGTCGAGCGCGGCGAGCAGGCGGAGCAGGGTCGTCTTGCCGGCGCCGTTCGGGCCGACGAGCCCGATCCGGGCCCCTCCCGGCAGCAGCCAGGAGAGGTTCTCGAAGAGGATCTGCGGTCCGAACTGACGTGAGATGCGGTCCAGGTGGATCATCGGAGGCGATTCTAGAGATCCCGCTCGACGGTCGCCATGACGCCGGTGCGTGAGACTTGACCTGTCGCCCGCTCCCGCCGATGATCGGCCCTCCTGCGACGCACGGGGGAAGCGGATGGGGGAGTCGTCTCGTTACGATCTGATCGTGATCGGCTCGGGTCCGGCCGGTGAAAAAGGGGCGGCGCAGACCGCCTACTTCGGCAAGCGGGTTGCTCTGATCGAGAAGGAGCCGATCCTCGGTGGCGCAGCGGCCAACACCGGCACGCTGCCGTCGAAGACGCTGCGGGAGACCTCGCTCTACCTCTCCGGCTATCGGCAGCGCGGGCTGTTCGGCGTCGACTTCGTCCTCAAGCGTGAGGCGACGGTTCGGGACCTCCTCTACCGGGAGCGGCTGGTCGCCGAGACCGAGCGCCAGCGGGTGCGACGCAACCTGCAGCGGCACAACGTCGTGCTGTTTCAGGGCCACGCCTCGCTGCTCGACCCGCACACCGTGGCGGTGCGCCGCGGCAACGGTGCGGGCGAGACGCTGACGGGCGACGTGATCCTGGTGGCCACCGGGTCGCATCCCAATCGACCGCGCGACCTGCAGCTCAGCCACCCGCTGGTGCACGACTCCGACACGATCCTCACGCTGGAGGAGATCCCGCGATCGCTCGCCGTCGTCGGGGGCGGGGTGATCGGCTGCGAGTATGCGTGTGTCTTCGCGGCGCTGGGCATCGAGGTGACGCTCATCGAGGGGCGCGAGGTGCTGCTGTCGTTTCTCGACGGCGAGATCTCGGCGATCCTGCGCCAGCGGATGGAGGCGCTGGGGGTGCGGATGCGCGTTCCCGACGCCGTGCAGACGCTCGACGCGCGGGCGGACGAGGTCGTGCTCACGCTCGCTTCGGGAGAGGCGATCACGGCGCGCGCGGTGCTTGTGGCGGCGGGGCGCAACGGCAACACCCACGGACTCGGGCTCGAGGCGGTCGGGGTGAAGCTCGGCCCGCGAGGGCATATCGAGGTGAACGCGCAGTACCAGACCGCCGTGTCCCACATCTATGCCGCCGGCGATGTCATCGGTTTTCCGGCGCTCGCCTCGACCTCGATGGAGCAGGCGAGGATCGCGATGGTCCATGCGTTCGACCTCAAATACAAGAAGGGACTCGCGCCGATCCTGCCGTTCGCGATCTACACCATCCCGGAGATCTCGATGGCGGGGGAGACCGAGGAGTCCCTGCAGAAGCAGGGAATCGAGTATGTTGCGGGCCGGGCCTACTACGCGGCGAACTCCCGCGGCCAGATCATCGGCGATGGCGGAGGGTTGCTCAAGCTGCTGTTCTCGCGCGACGACCTGCGCCTGCTCGGGGTGCACCTGGTCGGGGAGCAGGCGTCGGAGCTGGTGCACATCGGCCTGACCGCGCTGCTGCTCGAGGCCACGGCGGACCTGTTCATCCAGACCTGCTACAACTACCCAACCCTCTCCGAGACGTACAAGTACGCCACCTACGACGCAATGGGGAGGCGCGGGGGGATCCGCTGAGGGCGGCGCCGTGGCGCTGAGCGGATCTCCTGTTTCTTGCGCTCCCGGCAGTCGAGCGCTAGGGTAGGCGCCGATGACGACTCCTCAGCCCCAGGCGCAGGCTCGGACACTGCTGATTTGCCTCGGGCTGCTGGGCGGCGCCGGGGCGGCGGCGTTCCGCGCCTGGAGCGCGGGAGCCTATCTGCATGTCTGGGGGCGTCTGGAGTTCCTGGACCTTCCGATCCTGGTCCTCGCCGGAGGGATTGCCGGCTTCGCGGCTTGGGTCCTCCTCGCGATCTCCGGACCATGGCTCCGGGCGGCGACCGCACGGTCCGTTGTCGCCGTCACGATCGTCCTGCTGGCAGCGCTCTGTGTCGCCTTCGTGATCCTCCTCACCCGAGGGGACATCACCCGTCCACCCGAGGCGGGAGAGGGTCTCGCTGCGGAGGGGGGCGGATCCGGCCGCTCCCCGGACATTGTGGTCATCATCTACGACGCCGTCCGGGCGGATGTGCTGGCGGACGCCTCCGGCCGCCCGCCAGCCTGGTGCCCGAATCTCCAGGCGCTGGGCAAGAGTAGTGTCGTATTTCGCAACGCGGTCGCTCCCGCACCCTGGACCCTCCCATCCCACGCCTCCCTGTTCACGGGGCTGACGCCGCTGGAGCACGGGGCGAGCGAGGAGACCCCGCTCCTGCGGTCGGAGCTCACCACCCTCGCGGAGGATTTGAAGGCGCGCGGCTACCACACTGCCGCGGTCGTGGCGAACCCATGGCTAGGATCCGAACGGGGATTCGACCAGGGGTTCGACTCGTACCTGCAGCTATGGGACTACTCCTCCCAGCTGCAGCCGCTGTTCTTCAGGTTCACCGGGAGGTTCGAGGCCCGGCACTGGCTGACCACGGAGGACCCGCGCTTCGACAAGGGAGCGCGCCTCGCGGGAGTTCTCTCCAGGCGCATCGTCGCAGGGCTCCCGGCTTCGGTGCCGTTGTTCCTGTTCGTGAATCTCGTGGACGCGCACCCGCCCTATCATCCACCGCAGCCGTACCAGCGGATGCAGATGCCGAGCGAGGTCGACCAAGGCCTGGTCGTGCCGGAGGCGATCTCCCAGGACTGGGTCCGGGTCTTCACGGGGGAGGCGAGCCTGACCCCGGTGGACCGGAGCGTGCTGCGGTCGTTGAACATCGGGGAAGTCGCCTACATGGATGAGTTCCTCGGGAAGCTCCTGCGTTCGATGCAGGAGGCTGGGCGGTTCGAGAAGTCGCTCTTCGCCGTCACCTCCGACCACGGCGCGGCGATGGGTGAGGGGCGCCGGCTCGGCTCCGGGTTCGACCTGCGGGAGGAGATGTTGCGGATCCCGATGATCGTCCATTTTCCGGACGGCCAGCAGGGTGGGGGAGTCCGGGACGATCTCGTGTTCCTCGAGGATCTTCATCCCACGATCCTGCAGCTCGCGGGTGCGCGAGGGAGCGCGAACGCCGAGGAGGCGAAGAACCCGCCGCTCGTCCCGGCGCGCTCTCTGCTGGGAGGGATCGCGCGAGCGGACGGCGTTGCCGCCTACGCGCGGCCGGTCAACATGCTCAAGAACCTCTGGGAACAGGCGCCGAAGTTCGATGCCTCGTTTCTCGATCGCCGGATGCTGGCGCTGCGCGGGAAGCGCTGGAAGTACGTCTGGACCTCGCCGGGACTGGAGCAGCTCTTCGACCTGGAGGGGAAGGGTGAGGAAGCCGACCTGGCCGCCACGATGCCCGATATCCTGAACGAGCAGCGGGCGGCCCTCGCGCAGGCGCTCGGAGCCGCGCCTGCCGAAGCCTGGTCGAAGAGCCTGGCCGCCGCCCGCCGCGGGACGTTCGCGAACGGCAAGACGGACGAGGAGGCCCGGAAGGTACTGCAGTCGCTGGGTTACGTTGGAGGCGGTGACTAGGACCATACCGCGAGCGCCGGGTGCCTTCCGGCGTGACTGGATCATCACCTGGATGGTCCTGGCCCTTGCCTTCCTTTCCTACGCCTGGGTCCTGGCTCTCCCGCTGACGGCCATCGACACGATCCCGACCATTGCGGCCTCGCGGATTCAGGCGATCCGCGACCTTCCGGACCTCCTGATCCGGGAGCTTCGAGGCGGGGCAGGTGGGGACTTCTCGTACTACCGTCCGCTCACGCTCTGCACCTATTCCGTCAACTACCTGATCTCGGGATGGGATCCATTCGGGTTCCACCTGCTGGACCTCCTGCTGCATGCCCTGGCGGTCGCGTCCGTCTTCTGGATGGCGAGGATCGCGTTCGACCGTGGCCGCTGGCAGGCCTCCCTCGTCGCCGCCCTCTTCGGCCTCCACGCGGCCGCGATCGAGGTGGTCCCGGCCGTGTCGCGCCGCGAGGAGCCGATACTGGTCATCGGTTTCTCTGTAGCGCTCCTCGGTGCGCGCCTCCTCCCCTCGCGCGCGGGCTTCTGGACGGTGCTCGCGGGGAGCCTCATCGCCGTCACCTCCGTCGAGCGCGGCCTGGTCGTGCCGGCCGTAGTCGGCCTCCACATCCTCCTGCGCCGCCCGGCGCCGGCTGGCCTCGCCGCCGGCCTCCGGAGAGCGGTGATCTGGTCGCTGCCGAGCCTCGCGGTCGCGCTGGCCTTCTTCGGGGTTCGGGCGGCTCTCTTCGGAACGCACGAGATCCGCTACGACCAGGGCAACCTCGTTCGCACCCCGTACGAGTTCTTTCTGTCGATCGTCTATCCGCAGCAGCTGATCGAGCTGCAGATCCCCCGGGCTCCGATCGCGGCGGCGCTCGGCGGCGTGATCGTCCTCGGAGTGGCGGCGCTGCTGCTCTGGACCTTCTGGCGCAGCCGCGACCGTTCACTGCACGCGTTCGTGATCGGCTTTGGCGCCGCCTACTGTCTGCTGTTCGCCATCGCGGGGCAGCGGCACCCCTGGTACACCTACACCGCGGTCCCGGCGTTTGCGCTCTCTCTCGTCGCTCTGGCGACCGAGGCATTCGCGGCCAGGCAGGGGCGCCACGCCGCCGTGCGCTCATGGCTCCTGCTCGCTCTCTGCGGGGTCCTGGCGCTTCCCATCGTCATCAGCTCACCGGTGTTCCGCGACTATCCGGCCTGGCGAATCGCGGGACAGCTCGGGGGAAGGTTCACCGCGGAGCTGGAACGGACCGCGGCGAGCCTGCCGTCGGAGGTTCTCCCGGTCATCGTCAACCTCCCCAGCTCCTATAGGGAATCGAGCTCGGAGTATCTGGTCACCAGGTCCGCCGCCATCCTCTGGCCGCGCTCCGTCCTCGTCTGGTGCAAGCTGCATGACGTCGCGCGCGAGATCGCCTTCGTCGGCGCGGCGGACTTCGTCGGGTCGGTCACGGTTCCCGAGACGGAGTTTCCCTCGCAGGCCGCCGTGCGGATCTTCTTCCCGCCGGGGGGATCGCAGTACATCGATCCCGAGCAGGCCTATCCGTCGAAGACGCTCTCGCCCGGCGCCGCGGGGCGGGAGTTCGCCTGGCCTCCGCCGAGCCTCGGTCCCGGGCGTCCCGAGCTATTCGTGTTCGACGGCGAGCGGCTCCGGCCGCTCGTCCTGCCGGGTCGAGCCATGCGCTCACGGCCGTGTTGCGTCACCGACCTGGCGCCGATAGAGGAAGCGGGGGTACGACTCGCCGAAGCGGTCCTGCAACCCCGCGAGCGCCGCGAAGCGATCCTTGAAATCGGTGACCCGCACGTACCCGTCGGCGGTGCCGCGCAGGACCGAGTCCTCCTCGAGCGGCCAGCGCGAGAAGATGTAGAGACCGGGATCGGGAGCGGCGAGTGGGGCGAGAAGCTCATCGACGAGCGCCTGGCGCTCGACCGAGGGCCTCGGTCCGCGGTTGAGATCCTCGAGCGCGACCCACTCCGCCTCCATCAGCCCGCGGTCGCGAGCCACGAGAGGCCGGCCGTCCATCGGCCAGTAGATCCGTCCGTCGATCCCGCCTACGACGGAGCGCAGGTCGGCGAGCGCGGTGGTCGCGTCGCCGCTGGGCAGAGCGCGGGACGGCGGATAGGAGAGTAGGCCGGCGCTCGCGGCCCCCAGGACCGCAACGACCGCCCAGCGCCGCGAGGCATCCCCGGCCTCGTGCCACAGCGCCGCCAGTTCCTCGGACCCCAGGAGCACCGTCCACACCGTCAGTCCCGCGAGGACGTTGTTCGCGGAGCCGGTGTCGAGGCAGCCGAGGACCGCGGTCGCCGCGGCGAACGGGTAGGTGCAGGCGATCGCATCCGCGGGACCGCGCCGGCAGGCTCGCACGCAGGCTCCGGTGGAGAGGAGCGCCAGCGCCGGCAGGAACGAGGCGACGAACCCCAGGAGGCGCAGCGCGACCGCGGGCTCGTAGCTCATCCAGTGCCGGGGCACGAAGAAGGTGAACTGGAGGAACGCCGGGCCGAACAGCCGCGGCCCGAGCCACACGTACGCAAGCGGTGCGCCCGCGAGGAAGGCCAGCCAGCTCGGCCAGGTGGCGCGCCAGCCGCGGCGCCAGGTCAGGTACACCATCCCCCCGAGCCCCAGGATCGCCCCGTGCTGCTTCACCCAGAATGACCCGACCCAGCACGCGGCCGCGGCGATCGGTGCGGCCTTTCCGGGGCGGTCGGCCAGAGTCATCCCCAGCAGGGCGAGGATCAGGAATGGCGAGTCGGCGAACCCGGCGTCCATGTGGTAGTCGAGCGCACCGAGGCAGGAGAACAGCAGCCCCACACCGAAGAGCGCGGCGACGCGGTTCGCGGTCCGCTGCGACAGGCGGTGGAAGGTGAACGCTCCCAGACCGAGCCACGAGAGCACGGCCGGCAACCGCAGCGCCTGCAGGGTGGGCCCGAGAAGCGCGGCGCCCGGAAGCGAGAGGACGTAGATCCCGGGGACGTAGGCGAGTGGGACGAACGCGGGGGAGGGGGGAGGGTAGACGGGCAATCCCGCCCAGAGCCGCTCCAGGTGGGTCAGCACGGTCCCCTCCATGATCCCGAGGTAGGCCGGGTACCGAAAGCGGGCGACCGACCCCCAGACCGCCATCGCTATCTCCGCCAGTCCATACAGCGCAACCGCGGCAGCCGCAAGGTGCCGTGCCCGCCGGCTGCGCGCGAGGAGCGGGGCGCAGACAGCGGCGGCGAGGGCGAGCGCCACGGTCAGGATCAGTCGGCGCGAGAGGAACAGTTGGAGCATGCTAGCCATCACTCCTGCGGCGCTTGCGCCTCAGCCGCCGGGATTCGATCGCCTGGCCGGGAGCCGCCCGCAGCCGCAGCTCGCGAAACAGCCGCGCCTCGCGGACGATAGGTGGTTCAAGCAGCGTTCCAGGCTATCATGCGGCCGCTAAGCCCCGATCTGTCAACCTCGCGCCGAGGATGCCCGGTGTGATAGAACCGACCCCATTCCGCGGGGGACTCCGTCATGAGCGATCGTCTGGTTCTTTACATCGGCGAAAAGAACATCTCCTCCTGGTCGATGCGCGCCTTCGTCTGCGTGAAGCTGAAGGGGCTCGAGTTCGAGGAGCGAACGATCTCGCTGCCCGGGGACAAGGACCGGCGCCAGCGGCTCGAGATCTCACCGACCGGGAAGGTCCCGGTGCTGCATCATGGCCGCCGGGTCATCCCGGACTCGCTCGCGATCCTGGAGTACCTCGAGGAGACGTTCCCGGCTCCCGCCTATCCTGGGCTCTGGCCCTCGGATCCGGACGAGCGCGCCCACGCCCGCTGGCTCGCGGCGACCATGCACTCGTCGTTTCCGCACCTGCGCGAGTCGATGTCGTTCAACCTCTGCTTCCTGCCGGAGCGCCCGCCCGCGACCGCGGCGGCGTTGGCGGACGCGGCGCAGATGCTAGGCCTGTTCGAGTCGGTGCTCGGCGGCAAGGTCGGCCGGGGCGCGTTCCTGTTCGGTCCCTTCGGCGGCGTGGATGCGATGTTTGCCCCGGCGGTAGTCCGGCTGACCGCGTTCGACGTGCCGACGGCCTCGACGCCGCTCGCCGCCCGCTACCTCGCCGCGGTCCTCGAGCACCCGGCGGTGCGGGCCTGGATGGAGCCGGCCCGCGCGCTCGCGCCCCGCGCCAGCTACTGAAGCGTGGCCGCCTGCGTCTACTGCCACGGGCGCAAGGGGAAGCGCGAGTGCCCCGCGCTGGCTGGGAAGATCTGCGCCGCCTGCTGCGGGGAGCACCGGCGCGTCGAGATCCGCTGTCCTGACGACTGCGTCTATCTCGGAGCGCACGAAGGGTACCAGCAGGGCCGAATGCTCGACCGCGTGCCGCGCGCCTGGATGGGGCGGCTGCTGCGCTACGAGGAGGGGGACGCGGCGTCGCTCGAGATCCTGCACGCGGCGCAGCTGGCGATCTGCGTGTATGTGGCGGAGGGCCGGCCGCTCGACCGGGGCGCGGTGCGCGACGGGATCGAGTTCGCCCGCAGGCGGATGAGCCTGATCGAGACGCCCGAGCCGCTGGTCCCGCCCTTCGGCGAGTTCCTGCTCGCGCGGCTCGACGAGGGGATCAAGGCGGTCGCGGGCGTGGACCGCAGCGGAATCCGCGAGGTCCTCGAGGAGACTCTCCGCTTCCTCGAGTACGAGGTCCCCGAGGAGCGCTTCGTGGATCTGCTCGAGTTCCTGCGGGCGATCTACGCGCCGGCGCTGGCGGCGACCGCCTCGTCCCGCCCCGCCCCCGGCTCCGGCCTCATCATCCCCGGCTAGCGGTGGGATCATGACGCCGCCGGACCTGACCGTGATGCCCCCCGAATTGGATCAGCGGGCGGAGCGGGTCCGGCGCCTGCTCGGCGCCCTCTATCGCGAGGAGGCGCGCGCCGCGGCCTACCGCGCCTTCCGGCGCCGTGCCACCGAGGAGCCGTTGCGGAAGATGCTCGACACCTACCTGCAAGTGGAGGCGCGCTTCATCGGGATCCTCGAGCGCCATCTCGCCGAGCTCGGCGTGGGACGCCCGGGGCGCGTCGGGCCGCTGCGCCGCGTGCTGCGGGGTCTGGGCGCCGTGCTCGGCGCCGCCATCGCCTGGCGCGGCAACGCGGCGATCCTCAGACGGGCGAAGGTGGAGGAGTGGAGCGGGGCGCAGCGCTACGGGAAGGAGATCGACTGGCCCGGCTGGTCACCGCTCGAGCGCTGGAGCCTCGACGGCCATCGCTGCGACCAGCTCTATCAGAGCCATTGGGCCGGAGAGGTGGCGCGAGACCGCGCCGCCGCCCAGGGCGGCGACTCCCGTGCCGGAACCTGAACTCAGCTGATCGCGGCCAGGAACTCCGCGTTGCTGCCGGTGCGCTCGAGCATTTTCAGGAGCTTTTCCATCGCCTGCAACGGGTCGAACCCGGAGAGCGCGCGGCGGAGCTTCTGGACCTTCAGCAGCTCCTCCGGCTCGAAGAGCTTCTCCTCCTTGCGGGTCCCGGACAGGCTGATGTCGACGCACGGGAAGACGCGCCGCTCGAACATCCTCCGATCGAGCTGCAGCTCCATGTTCCCGGTCCCCTTGAACTCCTGGAAGATCACCTCGTCCATCCGGCTGCCGGTGTCGATGAGCGCCGTCGCGATGATGGTGAGGCTGCCTCCCTGCTCGGCGTTGCGGGCGGCGCCGAAGAACTTCTTCGGGCGCTCCATGGTGCGGGAGTCGATGCCGCCCGAGAGGATCTTGCCGCTGCCGCGCTGCTCGACGTTGTAGGCGCGCGACAGCCGGGTCAGCGAGTCGAGCAGGATGATCGTATCGCGGCTGAACTCGACCGAGCGCTTCGCCTTCTCGATCACGATCTCGGCGACCGATACGTGGTTGCGCGCCATCTCGTCCGAGGACGATGCGATCACCTCGCCGCGCACGGAGCGCGAGAAGTCGGTGACCTCCTCGGGGCGCTCGTCCACCAGCAGCACCACCAGCTCCATCTCCGGGTGGTTCGTGGTGACCGCGTTCGCGATCTTCTTCAGCAAGGTCGTCTTGCCGGTCTTGGGCGGTGCGACGATGAGGCCGCGCTGCCCCTTCCCGATCGGCGTGATCAGGTCGAGGGCCCGCATGGAGATCTCCTCGGCAGTGGTCTCGAGGCGAATCCGCTGATTGGGATCGAGCGAGATGACGCGCTGGAACGGCAGCCGTTCCTTGGAGTCCTCCGGCTTGAGGCCGTTGATCGTCTGTAGCTGCACCAGCGACATGGCGCCGTTGTTGCCGCGCCCAGGCTGCCCCATTCCGTCGATCTGCATCCCCTCCATCAGCTCGAGGCTCCGGATCATGTCCCCCGGCACGTAGACGTCGCCGTCTCCCGGCAGGTAGTTGTTCTCGCGCCGGCGCAGGAACCCGTACCCCTGCTCCAGGACCTCGAGGACTCCGAACACCGGCTGCGGTGGCCCGGATGCGGGGGACGCTCCGCGCCCCGGGTCGCCTCCCGGTGCAAACCGGCCCCCTGGCTGCGACGGATGCCCCTGGCGATTGCGCTGGTCCCTGCGGCCGCGCCAGTTGCCGCGCCGGCCGTCGTCGCGTTTCGGTTGCTGCCCCTGGCCGCCCCCCTGGCGGCCGTCCTGCTGCTGTCCCGTGCGCTCCTGCGGCTTGCCCTCGCCGCGCGCGCCGCGATTGTTGAAGCCGCCCTGCCTGGGCCTCCGCCCGCGCCCCTCCTGGGGTGGGCGGCCGTCTGCTGCGGGCTGGCTCGCGCGGGCCGGGTCGTCGGCACGGAAGGTGTTGGGGGGACCGCCTTCGTTACCGGCGGGACGCGGGTTGCGTGGGGCGCGGAAGTTCCTTCTTCGCTGGTTCATTCGTCCTGGGTTCCGGCGCGTGCGCACCCGGAAGGCCGGGTACGCGGAGAAGCGCCTGGTCGCGCGGCACGCACCGAATCCCGGGGCATGGCACCCCGCCCGGTGGCGGGCCGTCGACGGAAAACTACACTGTGGGGGTGGAGGACCCGATTCAGGTCCAAACATCCATCCTTAGCGCCCTGCACGGTTCGAAATGTACCGGGGGCGTTCGCTACGTCCGTGGCGTTACAGCTTCACCCGGGAAACCATCCGGGGCAAGCTGCCTGGCTTCCCGCGCCGGATTCGGTCCACTCACAGGACCGGCGCCGGGAAGGTCGGCGGGGAGGGATCTCCCTTGAAACGCTGGGGGTGTGAGGCCCACCACTTCTCCCCGCGAAACTCCTTCGGGGCCAGGGCCAATCTCCTGAGAACGGGGGGAGTCTACAGCAAACGCGCGCCGGGGTGCAAGGGGTCGAATCGGCTTGCCCACCCCCAGTTTGCCTGAGCGCCCTCGGGAGCGGCGGTAGGGCGCAGCGGTCGAGGCGGTTGGGTGGGTCTGGAGGCGTCGAGCCGGGAGGGGGGAAGCGTCGGTAGCGACGAGA
>Ga0137429_1000208_pt1 | contig 31433 bp, 25 predicted proteins | sample EasRivERMZT736_2_FD_102304 | JGI IMG/M metagenome (GOLD analysis project Ga0137429, IMG submission 102304) | Soil microbial communities from meander-bound floodplain in the East River, Colorado, USA - East River MetaG ERMZT736_2 | ecosystem: Environmental > Terrestrial > Soil > Floodplain ...
CGAGCAACCGGGGGTGGGTCACGGTAGAATCCACCCTCATGTCCGTCCCCCGCACGCCCCGGTCACCCCTCGAGCCCGAGTCGGCTCCGCTGATCTTCGCGGTGTCGGGGCTTCGCAAGACCTACCGCCTGGGGTCGATCAGCATCGAGGCCCTTCGTGGCGTCGACCTCGTGGTCACAAGGGGCGAGTTCGTGGTGGTCGCCGGGCCCTCGGGGTGCGGGAAGACGACGCTCTTCAATGTGCTCGGCGCCCTCGACCGGCCCGACTCCGGGAGCGTGCTCTTCGAGGGCAGCGACCTCGGCGGACTGACGTCCACCGAGAGGACGTTGTTCCTGCGGCGCAAGGTCGGGTTCGTTTTCCAGTCGTTCAACCTCGTCCCGGTGCTCACCGCCTACGAGAACGTCGAGTACCCACTGTGGATCGACGGCCTGGGCCGGTCCGAACGGCGGCGACGGGCGGAGGAGGCGCTCGCATCCGTCGGTCTCGCCGGGCGCATGCACCAGCGACCCGACCAGCTGTCGGGCGGGGAGCGCCAGCGTGTCGCCCTCGCGCGTGGGCTCGTTCACCAACCCCGCGTGATCCTCGCGGACGAACCCACGGCGAACCTCGACTCGAAGACGGGGACGGAGATCGTCGATCTGCTGGCCCGGACGAACGCCGAGCGCGGCACGACGTTCGTCATCGCCACGCATGACCCGGCCATCGTCGAAAGATCGCCGCGGACGATTCGCCTCCTCGACGGGCGCGTCGTCGCCGACGAGTCCGCCGGACGCTCCCATCCGGGAGGCGCGCGATGAAGTTCGCCGTGATCGCCCTGCGGAACCTGGCGCGCAACCGCCGGCGGACCCTTCTCTCGCTCCTGATCGTCGCTGCGGGGACGATCGGGACACTCCTCACGACCGGCTTCATCCGCTTCTCCTTCGAGGGGCTGCGCGAGGCGATCATCCACGGTGGCATCGGTCAGCTCGAGGTCGTGCCTCGAAGCGACCTCGCGGCGAGCGGGTCGTCGGCCGAGCGGCCGGGGATCCCAGGCATGGCGGGCTGGCAGGACGTGCAGAGAGACATCGAGGCGCTGCCTCACGTGCTCGCCGCCGGAGCGCTCGTGCAGTTCACGGGAATGATCTCGAAGGGAGAGCGGACTGCCGCGGTCCTCGCGGTAGCCGACGAGCCCGAGCGCGCACGCCGCATGCGTTTCGAAGTGAGGGTCCGCGAGGGGGCGGGACTGCCCGACGCACCCCCATCCGAAGGAGAGGACACGGTCCTGCTCGGAGCGGTCCTGGCGCGCAATCTGGACGCCGGGCCGGGGGATCTGCTCACCCTGCTCGGCATCACCAGCGACGGCACGCTGAACGCTCTGGACCTCCGGGTGACCGGCCTGACCACGACAGGGCTGCAGGACGTGGATGCCCGCATCGTCCGAATGCACCTCGCGAGCGCGCAGCGGCTCCTGGGCACGGAGAACATCACGGCGCTCGTCATCGGGCTGGACGACACGTCACGGACCACGGAGGTCCGGGGCGCGCTCGAGCGTCGCCTCGGCGGGCGGGAGCCGTCCCTTGCCGTCGTCGACTGGAAGACGCGCGCGCCGTTCTACGGACAGGTGGAGTCCCTGTACCTCGGGATCTTCTGGTTCCTCGGATCGGTCATCTTCGTCCTTGTCTGCCTGTCGACCTCGAATACCCTCATGATGTCCGTCATGGAGCGCGTCCGCGAGATCGGGACGCTCCTCGCCGTGGGGACGAGCCGCGCGCAGGTGGCGGCGATCGTCATGTTCGAGGCCTTGTGGCTCGGACTGCTGGGCGCTCTCGTGGGCGATCTCCTCGGGATTGCCCTTGTCGTCGCGATCAACGCGCTCCGGATCCAGATGCCGCCCCCGCCCGGAGCGACGGGTAGCATCGAGCTCCACCTCGCGACGGCGCCCGGCGACTTTGCAGCCACCCTCGCGCTCATGCTCGTGATCCTCGGCGTCGCGGCTGCCGTGCCGGTGGGGATTGCAGTCCGGCTCCGGATTGCCGAGGCGCTCAGGCATGTGTAGCCGGAGGCTGTCCGCGGCGATTCTCGCGGTCCTCGCGCTGACGCCCGCGCCGGTGGCGGCCGTGACGATCGCGCCCGAGGCCGCGGCGGAGATCCTCAGGAAAAGCGACGTCGCGAGCCTCGCACCGGAGTCCCTCCGCGCCCGCCTCCGGATCACCCCCCTCGACGAAAAGGCCGGCCCGATGGAGATCGAGGTCTGGCGCTCCGGCGACGCGAAGAGCCTGGTGCGCTTCCTCGGGCCGAAGGAGAAGGGGAAGTATCTGCTCCGGCTCGATGCGGTCGTCTGGTTCCTGGCACCCGGAGCGAGGAATCCCCTCAAGCTGAGCGCGGCACGCCGGCTCCGCGGGAGCGCGTCGCTCGATGACGTCCTCGGGATCCGTTACGGGCGCGACTACGTCATCGAGCGCGCCGAGGAAACGGTGGAGGCGGGAGAGCCTCTCGTCACCCTGGACCTGGCGGCCAGAAGCGCGGACGCTCCCTATCCCAGGGTCAGGTACGTCGTGCGACGCGCAACGCAGCGGCCCATCCGTGCCGAGCACCTGCTACCGAGCGGAAAGACGTCGTCAATCATGGAGTTCGTCGAGTGGGAGGAGGGGGCCAGGCCAGTCGCCCGCAGGCTCGTCATCACCGACCGTCTGCGCTCCGGGCTCCGGACCGAGGTGACGCTCCTCGAGATGGAGGAGCGGAAGATCCCCGACGGCCTGTTCGAACTCAGGAACCCGACGGAACGGCGCCGACTCGAGGGAGAGTAGCCGCAGGCGCGTGCTTCGCTCGTGTGTGCCTCCTCCGGCAGACGAGCAGCACCTCGTCCACGCGCGTGACGTCGAGGGTAGAGCTCGAGGACGGGAGCGAGTAGACTGGCAGGCGTCTGGTGGACCCGACGCCAGGGTCACCTCGAATACCCGCCCCGTGCCGTCGGGGCTCTCTGCAGGAGGAGACGAGATGAGCGCCATCAAGATCGCAGCAATCGTGTTGATCGTCGCCGGCATCCTGGGGCTGATATATGGAAAGTTCAGCTACACCAAGGAGACCCATGAGGCGAATATCGGCTCGCTGAACCTGTCGGTGAAGGACAAGGAAACGGTAAACGTCCCGGTCTGGGCCGGCGTCGGGGCGATAGTGATCGGCGGGATCCTGCTGGTGTTGCCCAAGAAGCGCTAGCCATCAGGTGACAAGCATGGGTTCATCGCGGAGCGCTTGCAACCGCATTCTCCGGCATGGCTAGGAGAATCTCATGCCACTGAGTTCGAAGGCCGAACCTGGGACTGCTCGACCGCTGGCGTTACTCCTGATTGCCGTCGCGCTGGCGGGGTACGGCGTCTACATCGCCAGCTACGTGCCGGCTTCACTCATCGGCCGGTCCGTGTCATTGCTGCTGATCGGTTTCGTGCTGCAAGCGGTGTGCGCACTCGTAGCCGCGGTGGGCGTGTGGGGCGGCCGGCGGTGGGCCGCCGGCGCGGTGGTGCTGCTGGGGGCGAGCATCGCGGCGACGTGGCTCGTCGAGGCGTTCGTCCTTGGCCTCGTCGCCTACCTTTACGCCCTGCTGGCCGCGGTGCTCGCCATCGTCGTCACCCTGATCATCGCAGCGTACGTCAACCGCCGCCAGGGACGCACGCCAGGCTGAGAGGAACGGACCCTGACCCTCGAGGCTCGCGAAGGACCTCAGGCACCGCGCGGGCCGGATGGTGCAGCAGAGTGAGGCCGCCGGCCCGCGCGTGTGCCGTGTCGCTCTAGCCGGCGAGCACGAAGGTGACCTTCATGCTCACGCGATAGGCGACCACCTTCCCCTTTTCGACGTCCACCTTCTGTTCCTGGATCCACGCCCCGCGGACGTTCTTGAGCGTCTTGTGGGCGCGCGAGATCCCCTTCTGAATGGCATCCTCGAAGCTCTTGTCTGACGACGCGTAGATCTCCACTACTTTCGCTACCGACATTTGCTGCCTCCGATTGGGAGCCGGGACCGAAGCCCGACGTCCTCGTTGATCCACCCTTGGCCACCCGGATCGAATCCTGCCGACAGTCTGCGCCAGGGCAGTGGAGATCCGCAAGGATCTGTTACCATGCCGCCAGCGTCTGATCGGAGTTCCCCGAACGGCAGGAGATGCGGGAGGCACCATGCGCTGGCGGGACAGTCGCCGAAGCAGCAACGTCGAGGACTACCGCGGCCGTAGCTTTGGGTCCGGGCCTGGGCTGAAGCTCGGCCTCGGCGGACTAGTAGCGCTGGTGGCGGCGTACTTCTTCGGACTCGACCCGCGCATGATTCTCGGGTTGCTGGAATCGACCGGTTCCCTCCAGGAGGAGGCGGCGCCGGTGACGCCGATGGATCCGAATGCGCCGCCCGACGAAGCATCCGATTTCGTTTCCGCGGTGCTCGGCGAGACCGAGGATGTCTGGGGTCAGGTTTTCCAGGCGGGCGGTGCGCAGTACACCCCACCGAGGCTCGCGCTGTTCACCGACCAGATGCCCTCTGCCTGCGGGTTCGCGCAGGCGGCCATCGGCCCCTTCTACTGTCCCGCCGATCAGAAGGTCTACATCGACCTTGGCTTCTTCCGACAGCTGGAAGGCGAGTTCAAGGCGCCGGGCGACGTCGCTCGGGCGTATGTGCTGGCGCACGAGGTTGGCCACCATGTGCAGAATCTCCTCGGCACTTCGGACCAGGTGCAGGCGGGACGGCGGCGGCAATCGGAGGATCAGGCCAACGAGATGTCCGTGCTGCTCGAGCTGCAGGCGGACTGCTACGCGGGAGTATGGGCTCACCACGCGGATCGGGAGCATCAGAACCTCGAGCCCGGCGACCTGGAGGAGGGGCTGCGCGCCGCCTCGGCGGTGGGTGATGACACGATCCAGCGCCGCACGCAGGGGTACGTCGTACCGGACTCCTTCACGCACGGCACGGCGCAGCAACGGATGGGCTGGTTCCAGCGCGGCTTCGAGCAGGGATCCGTCCAGGCCTGCGACACCTTCAGCGCGCGCAACTGAGCTCCCGCGCCTGACGCGCCGTCGCTACGCCGCAGGATCCTTGTGTCGGGTCGCGGTCACGCCATGAATGATCCCCAGCCCAACCAGGCAGAGCGCCCCCACTCCGATCCACTTCGGTGGCACGTCCAGCAGATTGGCTCCGATCCCCAGACCGACGATCAGGATGATGTACCCGACGATATAAATCCCGAATGACATGCTCCTGCCTCCCTGGCGCAACCGCGGAAGTCGGCTGCGCCTTGCGCTCTCGAGAACTCCGAGTGGATCCTCCGCTCTGGAAACCTCGGACAAGCCTCTGTCTCCAAGCCTAGACCGCTGGCCGGTCGCTAAGCCATGGGGTCTTCACCCCAGAGCCCGTCGCTCCGGATGCGAGCGGGGTGAAAGGTAGGGGTTCACCCCATACCACGGAGCGTGGTCCGAGGGGTACGTTGATAAGGCCACGCAATCGCGAGACACCGAGGTTCACGAACCCTACTCAGGAGCGTCGCCATGAGCAAGTGCAGCGAGGTGATGACGAGGAATCCCGTGGTATGCATGCCGCACGACCCGGTGGTCATAGTCGCGCAGGTGATGAAGAAGGAGGATGTCGGCCCGGTTCCCATCGTCGAGAACCGGCAGACCAGGAAGCTGGTCGGAATGGTGACCGACCGGGATCTGGCGGTGAAGCTGGTGGCCGAGGGACGCGACATCAGGACCACCAGGGCGGAAGAGGTCATGAGCCGCAAGATGGTGACCTGCCGCGCCGACGACGACCTGCAGAAGGCCCTCGACGCGATGTCCGAGAACCAGCTCCGGCGCATTCCGGTCGTCGACGACGACGACGCAATCATCGGCATCATCGCGCAGGCCGATGTCGCCACACGCTTGAACCAGCCGGAGAAGACCGCTGCGGTGGTCAAGAAGATCTCGCGATCCAGGCCGCTTGCGAGGGAGTCTGTGTTGACGCTCTCCCCGAGAGCGACGGCGGCTCAGCCGGCCGAGTAGCGCGGCCAGCGGACGGTTCCTCGCCGCAAGGCCGCGCTGGCCGAGCGCTCGCCACGCGGCGAGACAGTGATCTCCAGCTGGCCGAGCCGGTAGGGTTTTGCCCCATTGCTGGGCCCGCCGACACGACCCATGATGAGTGGTGAACGCGATCTGGACATCCGGGCGCGAGCAGCGAGTTTCTTGAGCAGGAACCCAGGCGCCCTCGCCGCAGCCCTCAGCCAGTGTTGGTGACTGCGCGCTCCACTCCACGTGCTTGTATTCCCACGGACGAGATGCAGCCGCCTGAGCGGCAAGAAGGAGCACTTGATGCAGACAGCGACCATGAAGCCAGTGGAGATGTACGGAGTCGTCTCGGCATCCAAGATCATCGGCGAAGCGGTGGTCAATCGGCAGGATGAGAATCTGGGCAAGATCCATGAACTGGTGATCGACGCCAAGTCGGGTCGCCTGGCCTACGCAGTTCTCTCGTTCGGCGGCTTCATGGGCATGGGGAACAAGCTGTTCGCCCTGCCCTGGTCGGCGTTCGAGTTCGCCGCGACGGAGAACAAGCTCATCCTCAATGTGGACAAGGAGAAGCTGAAGTCCGCTCCCGGCTTTGAGCAGGACGCGAAGTGGCCGGATTTCGCGGACCGTACCTGGGGAAACACGATTTACAGCTACTACGGCTACGACCCGTACTGGAAGGCGTAGATTCGACGATCCGGGCGCTCGCTGACTTCGATGATCTCGAGCGGCGAGCGCCCTTCCAAGCGTGTCCGAAAGGAGCAACATCATGAGCTCGACCGGGTTGATTTTCTTGGTGTTGGTGCTGGTGCTGCTGTTCGGTGGGGGTGGTGGCTACTATTGGTCGAGGAGGGGGCGGTAGATCTCGATCGTTCCCGCGCGGTGCGACGGGCCGTTCAGCGAGTCAGCGCGCCGCGGTGGCGGTGGCAGCCGCCAAGGCCGGCTTCTCCAGCGACGGATGCCACGCGTACAGGAGCGTGCGGTCCTTGATCGTGTCGATCAGCCGCCGGGCGATCGCCGTGCGAACGGCGGGACAGCCGAGACTGCGTCCAAGTCGCCCGAGCTTCTGCGCTACCGCGTCGGAGACGTAGGGCGCGCCGTGGATCACGATCGTGCGCGTCTCGGCCCGGTCGTTCAATCCCGGCTCCGCGCCGCGCAGGTGGAGCGAGTAACCGTTCCGTCCGTTATAGGTCGTTCCGGTCACGAAGGCCCCGAGCGACGTCATGAGGCTGCCCTCGTCGTTCGAGAATAACTGGGCCAGATCCTCGCCCGAGTTTCGACCGTGCGCCACCAGCTCGTGGAAGAGCAGCCGGCGCGACTCCAGGTCGAAGACCCACATCCGCTTGGCCAGCGAGGACAGGCTATAGTCGATCACCGTGAGAAGCGGGTGGGAGACCTTTCCCTGGGCATGCAGGGTCTCCCAGGCTGAAAGCGCCGCCCGTAGAGCCTCGGGCCGGATCATCGGGGCAACCTGGAGCAGGGAGGTCTCGATCGTGTCCGCGTCAGGATCGTACTGCGATTGAGACAGCGTGGGAGGAGCCGCTGCCTGCGTCACGCCTGCCCGGACAGGGTTGGCGGGCACCGACGCAAGCACCGGCAGGCTCGTCAGTAGAATCACGTAAGCAATTCCCATTAGGAGGGGAATATAGGGCTGTTCGCGCCTGATGTCACCTTCGACGTGGCGACTGGCCCTTACCACCCTTACTCGGACGGCGGATGGGCGGCCTCTTTGGCGCCGGTCGCCGGCCCCCCTGGGACCTGAGAGGCCACGCGATCCAGCGCCTCTCCCTGGGGGCCGTCGAACGCGTACACGTCCGGACCGAAGCGCAATCCCCCGGCCTCCTCGACCCAGGCAGTCAGGTAGAGGATGTGTATCGGCACCTGCGGCTTCACGGGGAGGCGGCGTTCCTCCATCTGCTCCAAGGCCTCCTGCAGGAGGGCCTGCGCCTCTCCCCCCAGGAGCAGTGCCGCCAGCTCGAGCGGTCTTTCGACCCTGATGCAGCCGTGGCTGAGATCCCGGCCCGAGCGGTCGAACGAGCTTCTCGTAGGCGTATCGTGCAGGTAGATGCTGAAGTCATTCGTGAGGTGGAACTTCAAGCGGCCGAGCGCGTTCTCCGGTCCGGGATCCTGGCGTATGTGGTAGGGGAAGTGCTCCGCATCCAGCGACCGCAAGTCCACTTTCTTCGGATTCACCTCGCGAGGGTCCTCCCACGATCCCGCCAGCAGGTGGAAGCCGCGGCGCGCGAACTCCTTCGGGTCCTTCCGGAGTTCAGGCAAGTACTCCGCGACGGCGATGCTCTCCGGCACGTTCCACGGCGGGTTCACCACCACAGCGACGATTCGATCGCTGAACACCGGCGTGGGTGAGTAGGCCGCGCCGGCGACGATGCGCGTGCGCCACGCAGTCGCCCCGTTCCGCACCAGCTCGAGCTCGAACCCTGGGATGTTCACCAGGACGTGCGGGTCGCCGAGCACCCGCGGGATCCACCGCCAGCGCTCGAGGTTCAGCACCACCTGCCGGATCCGCTGTTCCACGGGGACATTGAGCTCGGCCAGGGTGCTCGGACCCACCTTCCCGTCCGGCTCGAGCCCGTGCTGGACCTGGAAGCGGCGGACCGCCTCGGCCAGCGCCTTGTCGAACCGCTCCCCGACGCCCGCCTTCGCGCCCGGAACAGTGTTCCCCTCTCCACCCGGTGCGGATAGCCGCTGTCGCAGGAGCTCTACTCGCGGTCCGCGCGAGCCTGGCTCGAGCTTCGGACCCGCGGGGATCGCCGGCCACCCACCCGCCCCCTGGACCTCGCGCAGCGCATGCAGCGCCTCGCGCAGGCGCGCATAACCTGGGTGGGGCGGCGGCAAGGCCGCCAGCAGCTCCGGAAGCTCGCCGTGCTCGAGGGCGTCGCCCAGTTTCGTCAACGGACCGAGGTCGGGGGGATCCGTATGCCAGTCGCTCCGGATCTCGTCGGGGTGCACGCGGCCGGTGGCCAGGTCGGACGCGTAGCGGAGGAATGCGGACGTCATGAGGAGATCGAAGTCAGCCAGGCGCGCGACGGCGGCATCGTCGAGCGGAGGGTCGCCGACCCGGGCCCCCAGCTCGTCCAGCCGGCTGAGCGCGTAGTCCTCGACGTTCAGGCCATGCTCGCCCGCCCGCCGCAGCGCATCCAGGAGAGTCTTGGAGATGGAGAGCAGCTTGCCGGAGTCATCGCACCACGCAAGCCGCTGCCCGTGGTGAGCGTAGAAGTCCGTCAGCGTCTCGCGAGTCGGGAAGACCGGATTGGACGGGCTCTCCCCGCCCGCGGCTGGAACGGGGGCGACCCTCATCTGCCGCGCCAGCGCCTGCTGCACGTCATCGGGCGACAGGTCGGGCGCTCCCGGCTCGGCGACGGCCTTCAGTCGCTCCGCCAGACGCCGAGGAATCGAATCACCTGGGTTGCAGGCCGAGCTGAGGACGAGGACAGCCAGGAGGAGGCGCCCGTCGTGGCCTGGGGAACTGCGCGTCAAGCTCAGGCCGCCCGTTCCGCGCGTCGCGCCCCGCGGGCTGGCCGGCTGATGGCCTCGAGATACGAGTAGGCGACCGGGGTCACGAGCAGCGTGAGCAGCAGGCAGAGCATCTGCCCGCCGATCACGACCACCGCGACCGCGCGCCGCTCCTCGGCCCCCGGGCCGGTCCCGAGCGCGAGCGGCAGCATCCCCGCGACCAGCGACAGCGTCGTCATCAGGATCGGTCGCAGCCGGTCGCGGTTCGCCTGCAGGATCGCCTCGAGTGGCGCCATCCCCGCGTCGCGCAGCCGGTTCATGTGATCGATCTGCAGGATGGCGTTCTTCTTGACCACGCCGAACAGCACGAGGATGCCGAGCGCCGAGTAGAGGTTGAGCGTGTTGCCGGTCGCCCACAGCGCCAGCAGCGCGAACGGCATCGAGAGCGGCAGCGACAGCAGGATCGTCACCGGGTGCACGAAGCTCTCGAACTGCGCCGCCAGGATCATGTACATCAGGACCACCGACAGCGCGAACGCCCACAGGAACTCCGTGAACGTGCGCTCCAGCTCGCGGCCTCGCCCGGAGACCGCGGTCGAGTAGGCCGGCGGCAGATCCATCTCCTTCGCGGCCTGGCGCAGCGCCGCAAGCCGGTCGGCGAGGGCGTAGCCGGGCGCCACCTGCGCCCGCAGGCTCACCTGCCGGCGCCGGTCGAGCCGGTCGACTCGCGAGGCGGTCCGCGCCTGCTCGATGCGCACCAGGTTGTCGAGCCGCACGAGCGTGCCGTTCTTCCCCGTCACCAGCAGCCGCGAGATCGTGTCCGGGTCGCCGCGGTCGCGCTCGCTGAGGCGCAGCTCGACGTCGTAGTCCTCGTCCACGCTCGGGTCCCGGAAGCGCGACACCCGCGGATCCCCGCCCACCATGACGCGGAGCGCCTCGGCGATCTCCTGGGTGTCGACCCCGAGGTCGGCGGCGCGGGCCCGGTCGATCACGACCCGCAGCTCCGGCCGGTCGAGCTTGAGCGTGGTGTCGGCATCGACGATCCCCAGCTCCGGCGCCCGCAGCCGGAGGCGTTCGGCGTAGCCGGCGAGCGCCACCAGGTCCGGGCCGCGCAGGACGAAGTCGATCTCGAAGTTGCCGCCCCCGAGGTTGAAGGCCGGGGCGTTGCGCACCGAGGGGCGCAGGTCGGTGAACTGCCGCAGCCGCCGTCGCACCTCCTGCATCACCTCGCGCTGGGAGTAGTTGCCGCCGAAGGCTGCCCAGGGCCGCCCCCGCAGCGTCTCGCGCCCGAGGCGGCCGAGCGAGAAGACCCGCTCCGAGTGCGGGGCGATGCGCACGTACGCGCTGCCGTTGTTCACCCCGCCGATGAAGCCGCCGCCGGCCGTCGCCAGCACGAGCTTCACGCCGCGGGTGGCGCGCAGCTCTCCCTCCACGGCCGCCATGATCTCGTTCATCGACGCGAGGCTCGTCCCCTCGGGAGCGGTGACGTTCACGTCGAACTCGGCCTCGTCCACCTGCCCGGGGGTGTACTCCTGCGGGACCGCCAGGTAGAGCGGCACCGAGGCGGCCGCGACCGCCGCCCCGAGCCACAGCACGTGCTCCCGGTGCGCCATCGCCCAGCGCAGCAGCCGCTCATAGCCGCGGTCCAGAGGCGCGTAGAAGCCACCCCGGGAGGCGCTTCCCCCCCCGCCTCCCGTGTCCTCGGGGCGCAGCAGGCGCGCGCTCATCATCGGGGTGAGGGTGAACGACACCAGCAGGCTGACCAGCACCGCGGCCGAGGCGGTGATCCCGAACTGGTAGAGAAACCTCCCGGAGATGCTCGACATGAACGACACCGGCACGAAGATCACCACCAGGCTGAAGGTGGTCGCCATGACCGCGAGCCCGATCTCCGCGGTGGCCGCGCGGGCCGCCTCGAACGGCCGCATCTTCTTCTCGTCCACGAAGCGGAAGATGTTCTCGAGGACCACGATCGCGTCGTCGATCACCACTCCCACCATGAGCACCAGGGCCAGCATCGTCACGCTATTGAGGGTGAAGCCGAGCGCCCACATCAGACCGAAGGTCGAGATGACGGAGGTCGGGATGGCCACCGCGGCAATGAGCGTGGAGCGCCAGGAGCGCATGAAGGCGAGGACCACCAGCGAGGCGAGGATGCTCCCGAGGACGAGGTGGGTTTCGATCTCCTCGAGAGCGCTGTAGATGTAGCGCGACTGATCGCGGATCGGCACCAGGCGCACGTCGGCGGGAAGCTGCCCGGCGATCCGGTCGAGACTGGCCTTGGCCGCCTCGATCACCGCCACGGTGTTGGCTCCCGCCTGGCGCCGCACCTCCAGCACGACCGTCGGCACGCCGTCCAGCCGCGCCAGCGAGCGCGACTCCTTGGTGCCGTCCTCCGTCCGTCCGAGGTCGCGGATCCGGATTGGCGCCCCGTCCACCGTGCCGACCACCAGGTCGTCGAAGCCGCGGGCGTCGGGGATCCGGCCCATGGTGCGCAGCACCGACTCGCGCGCGCCCGAGGTGACATTCCCCCCCGGCACGTCGGCGTTCTGACGCTGGATGGCCTCCTTGACCGCCCCGATCGACAGCCCGTACGCCGCCAGGCGGTCCGCCTGCACCGCGATGGTCATGGCGCGCTGCAGTCCGCCGACGATCCGCACCTCGCCGACTCCCGACGAGCGCTCGAGCTGAACCTTCACGGTCTTGTCGGCGATCTCGGTCAGCTCGCGCAGGGAGCGGTCGGCGGAAACGGCGACCGTGAGTACCGGCGTCGAGTCGTTGTCGAGCTTGGCGATGATCGGCGGATCGACGTCCCGCGGCAGGTCGCGCAGCACGGCGGAGACGCGGTCGCGGACGTCCTGGGCCGCCGTGTCCACGTCGCGGGAGAGATCGAAGGTGGCGATGACGAACGATGTCCCCTGGCCGGAGACGGAGCGCAGCTCGGTGATTCCCTCGACCGTGTTCACCGCCTCCTCGATCTTCTCGGAGATCTCGGATTCCATCTCCTCGGGGGCGGCGCCCGGCAGGGTGGTGCGAACGCTGACGGTCGGGAGGTCCACGGAGGGGAACCGGTCCACGCCGAGCTGCAGGAAGCCGGCGATGCCGATCACCACCAGGGCCATGACGAGCATGGTCGCGAAGACTGGGCGGTGGATGCAGATCTCGGCGAGTTTCTGCATGGCGCCTCAGCCGGCGATCGTCACGGGTTGCCCGCTGGCGATATTCCCCGGCTCGAGGACCACCGCCTCTCCGGCGTCGAGCCCCTCGAGGATCTCGACGCGTCCCTCGACCCGGCGCCCGGTGCGCACTCGCCTCTCGACCGCCGCGCCCTCCCGGACCACGATCACCTTCTCGATCCCCGCGAAGGTCACCAGCGCGGTGACCGGCACCAGGACGATCGGCTCGCCCGCCGCGGTCTCGATCTCGGCCCGGGCGAACGACCCTGGGCGCAGCGTCCCGTCGGGATTCGGGACCTCCGCCTCGATCGACAGGGTGCGGTTCCCCTCCTCGATGGCGGGGCTGAGACGCGCGACTCGCCCGCGGTGGGGGGCCGGGTCTCCGTCCACCGTCAGCTTCACCTCGAGTCCCACGCGCAGACCGGCCGCCTCGCGCTCGGGCACGGCCAGCTTGAGGCGCAGCGGGTGCATTCGCACCAGCGTCACGATCGGCTGGCCCACGGCCACGAACTGCCCCGGCGAGGCGAGGCGCTGGCGTACCGCGCCGTCGTACGGGGCGTAGAGGACCGAGTCCCTGAGGGCCTGGCGCGCGAGCTCGAGCTCGGTGCGGCGCTGGACCAGGAGCGCCTGACGGTTGTGGACCTCCTCGAACGCGTCCTGGGCCCGCCCCTCCGCGACCTGGTACGCCGCCTCGGCCGCGTCGTAGTCGGACCGCGGGATCAGGCTCTCGTCGAGCAAGCGCTGCGCCCTCTCCCGCGCCAGCCGTGCTTCCTGCAGCACGGCCCGCGCCTGGCGCACCAGCGAGGTCTGCTCCGGGTCGACGGTGGAGTCGGAGTCGTCCGGGCCGAGCCCGAGGCGCGAGCGGGCCTGCTGCACGGCGGCGTCCGCCTGCTGCACCCGCAGCTCGAAGTCGGTCGAGACCAGCCGCGCCAGCGCCTCCCCCTTCGTGGCGCGGCTGCCCAGGTCGACGTTGATCTCGACCAGTCGCCCGGCGACCTTCATCCCGAGATCCACCTGCTCCTCGGCGGCGAGCGTGCCCGTGACGGTCACGACGCGTGGCAGGCTGCCGCTCTCCGCCGCCGACACGCGGACCTCGCGCGGCGCCGGGCGGTTCTGCGCCGCCGCGGTCGGCGCGTCTCCGCGCCCGCAGGCGGGGGTGATGGCGCTGAGCGCAAGCGCGGCAGCGAGTGCGGAGAACGTGGTGCGGCGTGGCAATCCGATCCCCCTTCGAACGCTTGCCGGATTATGGGCCTGCCGGCCCGGAGAAGTCCAAATCCGGTCTTCAAACCTCCGACCCCCCTCATCCGTCATAGTAGCCGTGGCAAGTCATGCCGGCGCGGTGAGGGAGGGGTGGACCGTTAGCGCGCTTCCCGCGGGGGGGCACGAGGAGCAGGAGGAGCGCCTCCTGGCCGGGGCGCGGGCGGGGGACCGGTCCGCGTTCGAGGGGATCTACCGCCTGCATGCCGGCCGGATCTACGCCATCTGCCGGCGGCTGACGGGCTCCGCCACCGAGGCCGAGGACCTGACGCAGGAGACGTTCCTGCGAGCCTGGCAGCGGCTCCCGGAGCCGGAGCCGGATCGCCGGCTGGGCGCCTGGCTGCGGCGGGTGGCCGTCAACCTCGCCTGCGACGGGTTTCGCGCCCGGCGGAGCCGCGGTACGCCGGAACTGTTCGACGACCGGACCGAGGCGCGAGCGGTGCGCCAGGCGGGACCCGCGGCCCAGCCGCGCGGTGATCTCGAGGAAGCGATCTTGGGCCTGCCCGACGGTGCGCGCACGGCGTTCGTGCTGTTCGACGTCTACGGCTACCGGCACGAGGAGATCGCCGCGCTGACCGGGATGGCGGTTGGCACCTCGAAGGCGCAGGTCCACCGGGCACGACGGCTGTTGCGGAGGGCACTGGAGCCATGAGCTGCGATGAGATTCTCTCCAGGCTGGACGAGCGGGTGGATGGGTCGCTCTCGCGTGAGGAGGAGGCGGCGCTCGCCATTCACCTCGCCGCCTGTCCGGCGTGCCGCGATGAGGAGCGGCGCCTGCGCGAGCTGGTCGCGGCGGCTCGCGCTCTGCCGCCTGCCATCCCCCCGGGTCGCGACCTGTGGCCCGATATCGAGGCGCGGCTGGGGGCGCACGCAAGGGTCGCGTCCGTCCGCAGGGGCAAACGGGCACTCTCCGGCTTGCCGGGGTGGCTGGCGGCCGCGGCGATCCTCATCGCCGCGGCGGGGCTGTCGCTCTACCTGCCTCGGCTGGGGGTCGGAGGTGGGGAGTCGGCGATCGGTGGTGCGACCTCCGTCGCCGCGCGCGGCGGGGTCCCGAACGACCTCCGGGAGATGACCGCCGAGTTCCGCGGCGCCCGGCGGGAGATGCGCTCCGCGCTGGACGAGCATCGCGACACTCTCTCCCCTGCGACGGTGGCGACGGTGGAGGAGAACCTCCGGATCATCGACGCGGCGGTGGGCCAGATCGAGGCGGCCCTCGCCCGTGACCCGGGCAACCAGGAACTGCGACAGATGCTGGCCGCGACCCGGCACCAGGAGACGGCAATGCTGCGTCAGGTGGCCCGGGCGGCGGTCCGTCACTGAGGCCCACATGCGAACTCTCTCGGCGTGGTTGTTGGTGGTCGTGGTGGGGCTGGCGCCCGTCGCGGCGCAGGTGCAGGTCGACCGCAGCCGCCCCGCGGCGAAGGCGGGGACCGTGTCGATCTCCAACCCCTTCGGGTCGGTGAAGGTCATCGCCTGGGACAAGGCGGAGGTCGCGGTGACCGGGCGACTCGCCGCGGGGGCGGAGGGGCTCGACCTCGACGGCGACAAGGAGCGAGTGGACGTTTCGGTGAGCGTCCCCGAGGCCTGGTTCTACGGCTCGGGGCAGGACCTCGACTACCGCTCCGACCTCGAGGTGCGGGTTCCCGCCTCCGGCGCGGTAGAGGTGGAGACGGTGAACGCCTCCATCACGATCGCCGGCGTCAGCGGTCCGCTCGAGATCTCGACGGTCGGCGGCGAGGTCGGCGTGAGCGGCAGCCCGCGCGAGGTCCGCGTCAACGGCATGACCGGCGCGGTCAGCCTCGACACGGCCTCGCCCGAGGTGCAGGTCGAGACGGTGAACGGACCGGTGACGATCCGCGGCGCGACGCGGTCGGTCTCGGTGCGCACCGTCAGCGGCCGGGTCGAGGTCGTGGGGAGCGGTCTCACCCAGGTCGAGGTCGATTCGACCGCCGGCGACGTCCGGCTCGAGGTGGGGTTCGCGAGGCAGGGGGAGGTCCGCGTCGAGACGTTCAGCGGCAGCGTCGAGCTCGTCCTGCCGGCGGCGGTCGCCGCCCGCTTCGAGTTCCAGACCTTCAGCGGCCAGATCACGAGCGACCTCGGGCCGAAGCCGCGGGTCCAGGAACGGCGAAATCCGTTCCAGGAGCTGCGCTTCGCGACGGGCTCCGAGGAGTTCGAGACCGGCGTGAAAACCTACAGCGGCAACATCGTCCTGCGAACGGGAGAGCCGGCGAAGCCGGTGCGCCCGTCCCAGTGAGGGGAAGGAGGGGGTTCATGCTCCGCAGTCTGATGGGGATTCTCGTGCTGAGTGCCGCGGGGAGTGCAGCGACGTGGCTGTCTGCGGTCCGTCCGGCGGCGGCGTCGCTCGCGGGTGAGGTGCAGCGCTGGGACGCGGCGCTCGCGGCCGCCGAACCGGCGTCGCGTGTCGAGGCGGCGTGCGAGCTGGCGCGACTTGGGCCCATTGCGGCGGCCGCCACCGCGGACCTGGCGCGGCTGCTCCCGGACGAGGCGGAAGTCGCCACCCCCGCCTGCGGGCGCGTGGTGATCTGGGATGATGGCGACTTGCGAGTCGTCGGCACGACGACCCCCGGGCGGGAGGCTGCGGAGGCGCTGGCGTCGATCGGCGGCGCGGCCCTCGACCCCCTGATCGCCGCGCTCGCCTCCGGGGCGGCGCCAGCGCGCCGCCACGCGGCTTGGGCCCTGGGCGACGTGCAGGAGCCTCGGGTCGCGAAGGCCCTGCGGGCCGCACTCGTTGACGCCGACGCGCGCGTGCGCGGCGTCGCGGTGCGGTCGCTTGCGCAGCATGGGGACGCCGCGGTCCTCCCGGCGGTGCTGCCGCTGCTTCAGGACGCTGATCCGGGGGTGCGACGCGCCGCAGCGCGGTCGGTCGGCTCCTACGAGGACCCGGCCGCGGGTTTGCCGCTGCTGGCCGCGCTGCGGGATGGAGACAGCCAGGTGCGCGAGGCGGCCGCGGAGTCGCTGGGGGAGGTCGGCGACCCGGGAAGCGTCGCCGCGCTCGCCAAGGCGGCGCAGGACGCCGACTGGCGCGTCCGACTCGCCGCGGTCGAGGCGCTGGCGTCGCTCGGCGATCCGCGCGGCTTCGCGGCCGTGCGGGCGGCGGCCGGGGACGAGCATCGCGAGGTCCGCGCGGCAGCCGTGAGCGCGATGGGCGAGATGGGCTCTGGGGAAGCGGTTCCCACGCTGGTGAAGGCGCTGCAGGACCCTGACTGGAACATCCGGGAGGCGGCCGCCTCCGCGCTTGGCCAGCTGCAGGATGCTCGCGGTTTCGATGCGTTGCTCGGCACGCTCGCCGATCCCGACGCGCGCGTCCGAGAGGCGGTGGTCTCGGCGCTCGGGGAGCAGCAGAACCTGCGTGCGGTCGAGCCGCTCATCCAGGCACTGGGTGACACTGCCTGGGGAGTGCGTGCCGAGTCCGCCGGTGCGCTGGCTTCCCTGGAGGATCCGCGTGCAGTGGCGCCTCTAGGCCGACTGCTCGCCGACCCACACTGGAAGGTCCGGGAGGCGGCCGCGGAGGCGCTCGGCGAGCTCGAGGATCCTGCCGCCGCGGAGCCGCTGTCCCGGCTGCTGAAGGACCCGCACTGGGCGGTGCGTCGCGCCGCGGTCTCGGGCATCGCTTCCGCCGGCCTGCCGACGGCTCGACGCGAGCTGAAGGACGCGCTCGGAGATCCACACCCGAGGGTCCGGGAAGCGGCGGCCGAAGCGCTGGCGAGCCTGGACGAGGACTGACACTGCGGGGAGGCCCCGCCGTGCATCCGAGCGCGAGCGGTGCGGGCACCTGTCCTGGAGATGAGTCGGGCCGCCGCGATTTGCAGACATTTCATGGGAGTACGGTCAGTTCACCTGGACAGTCGCGAGGGCTCCCGCCCCCTCGCCGCGCACAACTCGTTGCGAAACCGCGCGCGACGGATCGGAAGTACGGCAAAAGTGAATGGCACCCGGGTTGCAGCCCTGTCTCGGTCGAACGGTAGACTGGGAAAGGAGGCATCATGAGAACCCGTGCGTCGTTCCCATTGCTGATGCTCGTCGCAGTCGTCTCCGTCGTCGCTGCCTGCACGCAGTCGGACCCGGTCATCACGACCAAGGTCAAGGCGAAACTGGCGGCGGATCCCGCCGTCGAGTCGTCACAGTTCGAAGTGACTACCAAGAGTCAGGTCGTCACCCTTACCGGCAACGTGGACAGCCCGCAGGCGAAGGAGCGGGCGCTCCAGCTCGCGCGGGACACGAGTGGCGTGAAGCAGGTCGTGGACATGGTCAGCGTCCGGACCGTCTCGGGTGACGGCGATGCGCCCGAGCCCGGACGGATGGTCGGCGCCGTGATCGACGACGCCGCGGTCACCGCCGGCGTGAAAGCGCGTCTGCTCGACGACCCGCTGGTGCAGGGTCTGCGCATCGACGTGGACACGCGCGATGGTGTGGTCTACCTGACCGGCTCCGTAAGGACCGCCGCGGAACGCGACCGGGCGATCGAGCTCGCGCGGAAGACCGAGCATGTCCGCGACGTTCAGCCCAACCTCGTCGTCGAGATCTCCGGCTGAGGCCAGGGGGCGTAGCGACTCCGGATCCGCCGCGGGCGGATGCCGGAGTCGTCTACTGCCGGCGGAACAGCTTCACCGCCAGGACGAGGAGTGACCCATCCTCTCCACCGACGCTTCCACCCGCCAACCGAACCGCGTATTCCGCCTGCTTACCAGGTTCGGCGCAGTGGGTGCGCCTCGGTGTTGAAGACGGTCCGGTCGAGGTTCAGCGTGTCGCCGGGCGCGAACAGGAGGTAGAGGTACTTCAGCGTCTCGGCGAGGAAGTAGCTCGGCATCAGGTCGCTCTTCTCCTTGCTGACGACGTCCTTGAGCCCCGCGTACCCCGCCTCGGTGCGGCAGTGGGTGATGAGGCTCTCGAAGATCGTCCGCCCCATCTCCAGGTAGCGAGGATCCCCCGTCAGGCGATGCAGGTAGTACGCCGACTCGGCAATCTCCGGGCGGAGCGGATATCCGGGATGCACGACCTCGAGGGTCCGGTAGTTCAACACCTCCGGCTCGATCCCGTGCAGGCTCCACATCTTGAAGCACGAATCCTGGAGGCGCCGCCCCCGCTCGATATCCCCTCCCAGCGCGAGCAGTCCCGGTAGGAAGGCGTGCAGCGCGCCGAACTCCGTCGCCGTGCGGGCGCCCGTGGTCATCTCCACCTGCCCGTACCAGAGGCCCGCCGGCGCCTCGTCGGCGAGGTGTTTGTTCAGCGCGCGGGCGCTCCGCCGCCACATGCGCGCGCAGTCCCGATCGCCGAATAGCTGCGATGCCTTGAAGAGGTACTCGTAGTAGGAATCGATCCCCCCGCCCACGTGGCTCGACGGGTTCGCCCACTTGCCGGTCTCGACGTCGATCTCCTCCCCCACCAGGTCGATCGGCGACCGACGCTCATACAGCTCGACCAGCGCGCGCTTGGCGCGGTCGTAGAAGACCGGCTTGTTCGTGAGGCGCGCGAGCGTCCCGAACTCCAGGAGGAGCGTCCCGATCTCGGCGGGGTTGGAGCGGTTCCCCTCGGCCTTGCCGGTGCGCAGGTTGACGTACATGTAGGGCATGCCGGTCGGCGAGTCGAACGCGGGAAGGAGCCGGGTGCCGAGGTCCTCGGCCAGCCGGAGCAGGCGGGCGTCGCCAGTCATCTGGTAGCCGGAGAGCAGCCCGCCCAGCAGTCGGATGGTCACCTCGAAGTTCTTGACCGAGGCGTCCTGGTCGAACGTCAGCCGTTCGGCGATCAGCGCCCTGGCCTTCCCCGCCTCCTCCGTCAGCCCCATCAGGAGCAGGGTGTCGAGGGCGTCCACCGGAGTCATGAGGAGCGGCGCGCCGTGCCAGTCGTGGGGCGTGCGGCTCAGCGGCCGCAGCTCGTCGTGGCCCCAGGCGTACGTCTCGTAGCCGCGCCAGGCGTGAAGGAGCTCCTCGCGCACCCGGGCCGCCATGGCGGGGCGATCGAGCGGGACCGCGGCGGGGACCGGATGGACCGCCCCGCCAAGGACGAGCCCGAATGCGATCAGCGTGGAGCGTCTCACCTATCTCGGCGGCCCCGCCGGCGCCAGGTCGAGCGCCGGCTTGATCTGTCCTCGATGACAGGTCGTGCAGTTCACCGTGGGCTCCTGGCTGGCGAGGTTCTTGATCCTGGCCAGATACTCCGTGCCGATGGCCTTCGACATGGCCCCCATCTCGCGGGCAATCTGCTTCTGGGGTTTGTCGTCCTTCTCCCAGGCCCCTTCCACGTGGCAGTGGGTGCATCCGACTCCGAGTGACCGGGCGAATCCCATCTCCATGATCTTGAGCAGGCGCCCGGCGGGGACCCCCTTGAAGAACTGGATGTTCTTGAACACCGCCTCGGCCGGCTCCTTCTCGCGGCCGGCGATAAGCTTCGCCACCTCGCCGGCGAACCGGGCACGCTCGGCCGCGGCCGCCTCGGGGGAGGGCTGCTCAATGATGCGCTTCGGCGCCTCGGCTGTCTGCGTCTGCGCCGGCGTCTGCGATGCGCTCCAGGCAAGAACGCACGACACGAGAACGGATCGTCGCATTGGCTCTCCTGTGGAGACGGTGGGAACTCCATTCTCCAGGTTTGGCTGCCACGCGCGGCAAGTCTACAGCGGAAGAGGGGGGATGCGCGCAGCGCGTCCGCGACGACACGGCGTGCAGCCTACCGCTGGGCTCGATCAGGAGCCTCTGGGACGCGGGCGCCGGGAGGGGTCAGCGGGTGCGGCTACCGGATGCCGCCAGGGCCCCGGTGACCGCGGTGACCGGGCCGGCCACCCACTCGATACTACGCACCGCCTGGCGGACGACGAAGATGCGCGCGTTGTTGCACGCCCCGTCGGCGGGGATCAGGAAAAACCCGGGCTTGTCGTCACTGAACCCCATCGTGAATCCCGCCACGACCTCGCCGTCGTTGAAGGTGACCCGGACGCGGCGACCCTGTCCCCGCGCCTCCGCCACCTCGTTGTCCGCGACGTGTTGTGAATCCCCCTCGAAGGTCCGCACGAAGAACACCGCCTTCAGCTCGGCGAGATTCACCCGCGTGGTTTGCGCCGTCACGTTCCCGGAGTCGGAGAGGTGAAACTGCGTCTTGAGAGGAGCGAAGTCGTGCGTCCTCCCCTTGAGCATGCGGCCGTCGGCGTAGCGGGCCACCACCCGCGTGCCGTCGTCTCGAGTACCCATCATGTGCGTACGCCTCCCCGTGTCGAGCGGTGACGCCTCGGGTCCGAAGGTTGTCGAGGTACAACGTAGGCCGCCATCCATTCAAAATCCAGAACGGTCACCACTTTTCGAGTGAGGTCGTCCCGGCGGCGTCGGGTTTTCGAGCACGGCGCGCCTATCGGCTGCCCGGCATCGACCGGTGCAATGGCGGAGAGGTCGCTCGAGCTTCCCATAGCTCTCCTTGGCTCCTGAGCTGCTCACGGCCCCGCCGCCTGGCCCGCCCGAAGTTCGCTGCGGTGCTCCGCGGATGCGCTAATATCGGCCGCTGGAGGCGCGCATGGCGGACCCCGGAACGGTCACCCGCTTGCTCCACGACTGGGGAGCGGGCAATCAGGAGGCCCTCGACGAGATCCTCCCCCTGGTCTACGGGGAGCTGCGCCGCCTCGCCGCGCGCTACATGCAGGGGGAGCGGCCGGGGCACACCTTGCAGGCGACGGCGCTGGTCCACGAGGCGTACGCCCGGCTGGTCGACGCCGAGATCGGCGCGCGGAGCCGGGGGCAGTTCTTCGCCCTGGCCTCCCGCGCCATGCGCAATGTGCTGGTCGATCACGCCCGCGCGCGCGGCAGCGCCAAGCGCGGGGGCGACGGGATCCGGGTCACGCTCGACGAGGCGCTGGTCGTCTCCTCGGAGCCCGACCCCAGGCTGCTCGATCTCGATGCGGCGCTGACCGCGTTCGCCGCTCAGGACGAGCGCAAGGCCCGTGCGCTCGAGATGCACTTCTTCGGCGGCCTGACGTACGAGGAGATTGCCGAGGCCCTCGAGGTCTCCGTCTCGACCATCCGGGGGGATGTGCGGCTGGCGAAGGCGTGGCTCGCCGCCCGCCTCGAGGGGAGGGACCCGGACGATGCCCCTCGACCCTGACCGCTGGAGAGAGGTCGAACGGCTCTTCGCCGCGTGCGCCGATCTCGACCCGGCCGCCTGCGGCGAGCTGCTCGACCGCGAATGCGCCGATATCGAGGTGCGCCGGGAGGTGGCGCGCCTGCTCGCGCACGACGCCGGCTCGACCGGGCGCGTCTCCCAGCCGATCCGGGAGGCGATGACCTCGGCCCCCGGCCCGCGCCGGGAGCGAATCGGCCCGTACCGGATCGTGCGGGAGATCGGGCGCGGCGGGATGGGGGCGGTCTACCTCGCCGCGCGCGACGACGACGAGTACAGCAAGCAGGTCGCGATCAAGCTCGTCCCCGGCGGCACGGAGGCCGACCTCCTGCTGCAGCGCTTCCGGGTCGAGCGCCAGATCCTCGCCACGCTCGAGCATGCGAACATCGCCCGGCTCCTCGACGGCGGGGCGACCGATGACGGCCTGCCGTACTTCGTCATGGAGTACGTCGACGGGGAGCCGATTGACGCGTACTGCGACAAGCGCAGTCTCGGCATCGAGGCGCGCCTGCGGATCTTCCGTTCGGTCTGTGCCGCGGTGCAGCACGCCCACAGCAGCCTCGTGGTCCATCGCGACATCAAACCCGCCAACATCCTGGTCACCGCCGACGGCACGCCGAAGCTGCTGGACTTCGGCATCGCGAAGCTGCTGGAGGGGGACGCGGCGTCCGCCTCCCCCACCCGCACCGCGGCGCGGCTGATGACGCCGGAGTACGCGAGCCCCGAGCAGATCCGCGGAGAGGCGATCACCACCGCCACCGACATCTACTCCCTGGGGGTGCTGCTGTACGAGCTGCTCACCGGCCGCCGCCCGTACCGCCTCGCGAGCCGCCAGGTTGGAGAGGTGGCCCGCGCCATCGCCGAGCAGGAGCCGGAGCGGCCGAGCACGGCGGTGACTCGCGCGCCGGCCGACACGGATCCGGGCGGGGCCGACACGACCGCGGAGAGCCTCTCCAGGGCCCGCGACCTGCTGCCGGCCGAGCTGCGCCGCCGTCTCGCCAACGACCTCGACGACATCGTCCTGATGGCGCTGCGCAAGGAGCCCGAGCGCCGCTACGCCTCGGTGGCGCTGCTGTCGGAGGACATCCGCCGTCACCTGGAGGGGCTCCCGGTGGTGGCCCGCAAGGACACCTGGAGCTATCGCACCGCGAAGTTCACGCGCCGCAATCCTTGGGGCATCGCGGCGGCGGCGCTGATCGTCCTGCTGATCGCCGGCGCGAGTGTCGCCTCGCTGGTGCAGGCCCGCCGGATCGCGGGCGAGCGGGATCGGGCGCTGGCAGCGGAGGCAGCCGCCCGGACCGAGGCGGCCACGGCGCTCAGGGTGACCGATTTCCTCGTCGAGCTGTTCGAGTCCTCCGACCCGGACGAGGCGCGCGGCAGGGAGATACCCGTGCGCGAGATCCTCGACCGCGGCGCCCGCCGGGTGCGGGGAGAGATGCAGGGGGAGGCCGAGGTGCAGGCCCGGCTGATGGCCACCATCGCCAGCGTCTACGCGAGCCTCGGCCTGCACGCCGCCGCGCTGCCGCTGGCCGAGGCGGCGCTGGAGGAGCGCCGGCGCCTGCATGGCGAGGATGCGCCCGACGTAGCGAAGGTCCGCACGCAGGTGGGAGGACTCCAGATGTACCTGGGGAACCGGGAGGCCGCGGAGCGGGAGATCCTCGCCGGCCTCGAACGGCAGCGGCTCCTCCTCGGCCCGGCGCACGACGACATCGTCACGAGCCTGAACATCCTGGGGAGCCTGCGCGAGCAGCAGGGACGCTACGACGAGTCGATCGCGCTGCACCGCGAGGCCCTGGCAATGGCGAAAGCGCTGCACGGGGATCGCCACGTGCTCGTGGGGAGCTCCGCGAACAGCCTCGGCTGGGCGCTCGACCAGAAGGGCGCGTACGAGGAGTCGGAGAAGGTGCAGCGGGAGAATCTGGCGATGCGCCGGGAGCTGCATGGGGAGGAACACCCCGCCGTCGCCTCGAGCCTGAACAACCTCGGCCAGCTCCTGGCGAACCGGGGCCGCTACGACGAGGCGGAGGCGATGCTGCGGGAGAACCTGGATCTCTGCGAGAGGATTCACGGCGAGGAGTCGTATGCCACCGCCGTTGCCCTGAACAACCTCGCCTACGTGCTGAAGGAGAAGGGGGAGCCGGCCGCGGCGGAGCCGCTCCAGGAGCGGTCGCTTGAGCTGACTCGCAAGCTCTTCGGGCCGGACAACCCCCAGACGCTCCAGCGCATGAACAACCTGGCGAACCTGTATCACGACCAGGGGAAGTACGAGGAGGCCGAGCGCATTCACCGCGCGCTGCTCGTGATCCACCGCCGCTTCGCCGCGGACCGGCGGCCGCAACTGGGGGACTCGCTCAACAACCTCGCGAACCTGCTCTGGGACAGCGGCCGGTTCGACGAGGCGGAGCCGCTCTACCGCGAGGCCATCGCGCTCGATCTGGAGACGCTCGGCCCGGACCACGGCTACCTGGCGATGGACTACAGCAACCTCGCCGTCGTCCTGCGGGACCGCGGCCGGGATTCGGATCGCCGCGAGACCGAGGAGCTGTTCGTGAAGTCCTTGCAGGTCGCCCGGAAGGCCTATGGGGACGCTCATGCCAGCGTGGGGGTGAACGAGGCGCAGTTCGGCCTTTTCCTGGTGCGGACGGGCAGGGTGGAGGAGGGAGAGCGCCGGATCCGGGAGGCGCTGCGGATCTTCGAGGCGGCGTACACCGGCGAGCATTTCCAGATCGACATGGCCCGCGCGATGCTCGGCGAGTGCCTGGCGGCCCGGGGGGAGTACGCGGACGCGGAGCCACTGGTGGTGGGGGGATACGAAGCGCTGCGGGAGAAGCTCGGCGATCTCGCCGGGGTGACGCGGCGCGCCCGCGAACAGGTCGTGGGGCTCTACGAGGCCTGGGGCCGGCCCGATCTCGCGGCGCCGTACCGGAGGAACGGGGGGCCAGGCTGAGCCCAGGGTGTCCGGACCGGCGAGGGGCCGCCCCGCTCCGCGCGTGATCCGGAGGCCCCTCTGGGTTTGTTCGCTTGACTCTGTGAGAGGGGCACCGTACAAGAGGGGTGCACCCGGCCGCTGAGGGAGCCCAGGCATGGTCCCCAAAGGTTTTCCAGTCCTCGCGGTGTCTCTGCTAGCGTTTGGGGTGCTGGAGCCGTCCCCCCCAGCCCGGACCGCACTCCCCGCACAGCCCGTCACGTCGGCCGTCCTCCCCTTCGGCCCCCCGAGCGCGCCGCTCCGGCCGGGGGGCTTCTACAGCGCCGTCGCCGACTTCAACGAGGACGGCATCGCGGACCTGGGGGGCGCGGCGCCGGCGCAGGACCTCGCCACCGTGCTGCTCGGCGACGGCGCGGGCGGATTCAGCGGCGAGCGGTTCGCCAGCGTTGGAGATGAGCCGTTCGCGGCGGCAGTGGGGGACTTCGACGAGGACGGCGACGCCGACCTGGTCGTGACCAACCAAGCAGATCTCTCGCTCCTCCTCGGCAACGGCGATGGCACGTTCGCGCCGGAGCTGCGCTCCCCGCTCGGCGTGGACATCGCCAGATACCCTGCGGTCGGCGACTTCGACGCGGACGGACACGCGGACGTGGCGGTGGCGGCGCGCAACCCGTATGTCGTCGCAGTCCTTCTGGGCAACGGCGACGGCACGCTCCGGCCGGTCGTGCACTACCCCGCCGTGATCGGCCGGCCGCGGACGATCGTGGTCGGCGACTTCGACGAGGACGGCGTCCAGGACCTCGCCGTCGGCAGCGAGGCGTACTATGAGCTGGCGGTGCTCCTGGGGGTCGGTGACGGCACGTTCGCACCGGGGCTCTACTCGAATCCGCGCGTGGCGATGTTCGACCTCGTCCTCGGCGACTTCAACGGTGACGGCCACCAGGATCTTGCCGGCGGCAACTCGGGGACCGACACGGCCGCTGTCCTCCTCGGACGAGGCGACGGCACTTTCGCACCGGCCGACAAGTATCCGCTGGAGAGGTACCCTCTGGGAGTGGCGCGCGGGGATTTCAACCGCGACGGGATCGACGACCTCGTGGCGGCGACCACCCCCGACTTTTATACGGCCCATTCGCTGTTCCTCCTCGCCGGTTCGGGGACGGGGAGCTTCGTCACCGAAGGCTCGCTCCCGCTCACCGGGTACGTCGAGCACCTCCTCGCGGCCGATCTCGATGGGGATGGGGACCCGGATCTGGTGGTGTCGCCCGGCGCCGTCGTCGTCCTCAATCAGGCGGCTCCCCCGGGTGCCTGCCACGATCTCGACGGCGACGGCTTCGGCTGGCCCGGCGATCGCGCCTGCTCCGGGGGCGCTGCGACCGACTGCGATGACTCGCTCGCCGCCCGCTCCCCGGGCGTCCCGGAGTCGTGCGACGCGGCCGACAACGACTGCGATGGGCTCGTGGACGAGGGGTTCGACGCCGACGCGGACGGCTGGACGACCTGCGAGGGGGACTGCGACGATTCGGCGGCGGCCGTCTTCCCGGGCGCTCCGGAGGCGTGCAACGGGGCGGACGACGACTGCGACGGCTCGGTGGATGAGGAGCCCGGCGCGAGCCTCGCCTGCGACGTCGACGGCTACCCCTGCTCCACGGCATCGTGCACGTCGAGCTCCTTCTGCGTGGACGACGCCTCCTCCTGTGCCGGCGCGGACGCCGCCCCCACGCTGTTCCCCGGCGCAGTTATCCGCACTCCCGACGATCCCTACTCGCTCGCCGCGGGGGACCTCGACGGCGACGGACACGCCGACCTCGTCGTCGCCACCGCAGCGTCGCGTGACCTGACGATCCTGATCGGGGCCGGGGACGGCTCCTTCCGCCGCCCGAGTCGCGCTCCGATAGGCGGTTACGTCTACTTCGTGGCCATTGCCGACATGGACGGCGACGGGCGGCTGGATGTGGTGGCGAGGGGGAGCGACGTGCTGGTCCTCCGCGGCAATGGGGACGGGTCGTTCGAACCGCCGGCGCGCCACACGGCCGGGGAGTTCAGCGGCGGACTCGCCATCGCGGACTTCGATCGCAACGGCGTCCCCGACGTGGCGACCGCCAACGGCGCCCACTGGGACGTCTCGGTCCTCCCGGGGAACGGGGACGGGACGCTGGGGCCGCAGTCACGCTGGAGCGCCGGCCCGGGGGCCGGGGACGTCGCGGCCGGCGATCTCGACGGGGACGGGCGACCCGACCTGGCCGTGGCGAACTTCGCGGATCGAAGCGCCTCCGTGCTCCTCGGGCTGCCGGGGAGCGGGTTCGCGCCTGCGGTCCGCCACCCCCTCGCGAACAACCCAAGGCAGGTGAAGGTGGCCGATCTCGACGAGGACGGCAACGCCGATCTCATCCTGGTGGACTCGGGTGGCTTGTCCCTCCTCTTCGGCCAGGGCGACGGCACGCTCGCCCCGGAGCGACGCATCGTCTTGCCCCTCTCACCCTATGATGCGGTGATCGCGGACCTCGACGACGACGGCGACCAGGACGTCGCCGTCGCCACCGGTTGGGGCGGCGTCACGATCCTGAGGGGAGACGGGCTCGGCAACTTCCTCCCCGGGGCATCGTTCCCCGCGGGGGCCCGAGCGATTGTCGCCGCGGACCTCAACGAGGACGGCGCCCTCGACCTCGCGACCGCCGACGGCGCCGGGGTGACGGTCCACCTCGGCGCCGGCGACGCGACATTCCCTTCCGGCCTCCGGCAGTTCCGGGCCGGCAGCCGGACCGGCGGCGTCGGGATCGGCGACTTCAACGGGGACGTGATTCTCGACCTCGCGGTGACCGACCTGGGCCTGGACCAGGTCTCCATCCTGCTGGGCGAGGGAGACGGGGACTTCGCGCTGCTCGCCGCGTACCCGGCAGGGGACACGCCCGGGTCCGTTGCGATTGCGGATCTCGACGGCGACGGCGCGCTCGACCTCGCGGTCGCCGGCGAGGCGGCCGGCGTCGTGTCGATCCTGCTTGGGCGGGGGGACGGCGACTTCGACGCCGCGCCCACCCTCTTTTCGCTTCCAGAGGCGCGGCGCGTGGCGGCGGCGGACGTGAACCTCGACGGGCACGTCGACCTGATCGTCGTCTCCCGCGGGTACAACGGGCAGGATCTCAGCGTCTTCCTCGGGAGCGGGGACGGGACGTTCGCGCGGGTAGGGACGGGCCCGCTCTACCTCCTCGAGCCGAACGATCTGGCCGTCGGCGACCTCAACGGGGATCGCTTCCCGGACGTCGCGGTCGTCCTCTCCCACGAGATCCCCGGGTATCAGAACCTCAGTGTGCACCTTGGCAACGGCGACGGCACCTTCCAGCCCAAGATTCGCGTGACGCTCCCGACGAACCCGGTTTCCATCGCCATCGGCGACCTGAACGCGGACGGGATTCCCGACCTGGCGACGTCCAACGTGAGTGACGCCAGCCTCCTCCTGGGCCACGGGGATGGCACGTTCGAGGTCCGCACTTTTGGCGCCCCCACCGGCCCTCGAGCCTATTGGTTCTACGACAGCACGGCGGTGATCGGCGACTTCGACCTCGACGGCACGCCCGACCTCCTGGGGTCCTTCGGGGGATTGTTCGCGGTGATGCCGGGAAGCGGCGACGGCGATCTCGACGGGGAGGCCTTGTTCCTCGTGGGCAGCCGCATCAACGGCGCCGCGGTGGGCGATTTCAACGGCGACGGCCGCCTGGACGTCGCGATCGGGAACGACTCCCCCGACGTGGTCGTGGCCCTGAACCAGGGGCCGCTGTCGGGCTGCCTCGATCGCGACGGCGACGGCTCCGGCTGGCCGGGGAACCCCGCGTGCCCCCGAGGGCCGGCGCTCGACTGCGACGATCGCGACGCCTCCGCCCATCTGGGGGCCACCGAGTTCTGCGACCTCGTGGACAACGACTGCGATCTGGCGATCGACGAGCGGCAGGACCTGGACGACGACGGAATCACGGGGTGCGATGGGGACTGCCTCGACTCGGACCCGAGCGTCCATCCCGGCGCCGTGGACCTTCCGGGCAACGCGATCGACGAGGACTGCGATGGCTCCGGCGCCTGCGATCCGACCGCGCCCTGGGACGGCCACTGGCAGTACGTCCGCTGCGTCGTCGAGGAGTGCAGGGGGCTCGTCGCGGCCGGGGAGGTGACGCCGCGACGATGCGGTGGCCTGATCCTCCAGGCGGTGCGCTCCGACGTCGGGAGGTAGGAGGCCGGATCGGAGTCCTGGCCGCCACCGACGGGGGCCGGGCTGAGCCCGGCCCCCCGGGTGCGACGCGACGACAGGCTCAGCGCAGGATGAGGTCCAGGCTCCAGCTCGTCCCATCGTCGATCAGGATGACGAGGCGGTAGCGGCCGGGCGCCATCCCCTTCGTGCTGAGGTTGTACTGGTACGAGCCGTCGGCGTAGCGGAAAGTGTTGCCGCCGTCGGCAGCGCTGCCCGACTGCACGTCGAGCGGGTCCCCTGGCGTGTCATCGGCGCCGAGTGGCAGCACCTGGAGGTGTGCGACGGCGGTCGCGACCACCTCCCCCCCCGCGAACTGCAACGCGAACTTCACCGGGAGCGTGCGCGAGGCCTTGTAGATCCCGCCATCCTCGAGCGGCGGAGCGATTCCTCCGAACGCATACGTGACGTCGACGGACTGCGTGCGCGAGGAGCGATTGCCGTTCGCGTCCTCCGCCGACCAGGTGACGAGCGTTCGGCCCGGGGGGAACCCCGCGGCCGGGGCGTCGTGGGTGATCGTGAGCGGCTCGAACAGGTCGGTCGCGGAGGCTTCGCCGATCGCGATCGCCGAAAGCGGACCGCTCGCGGTCGCGGTGATGCCGCCCGGCGCGGTCAGCGCCGGCGTCGTCGTGTCGACGACGGTCACCCTCTGGCTGCCGGCGGCCTCGTTCGCGTGCGAGTCGGTTGCGGTCCAGGTCACGATCGTCGTGCCGAGCCCGTACCCTCCGGCCGGGGCGTCGTTCGCCAGGCTGACGGCGAACAGGTCGGTTGCCGTTGCGCTCCCGATCGCGATCGGGGTGAGTGCGGCGGACGCCTCGACGATCACGTCCTGCGGCAGCGTGAGCTGTGGCGGCGTCGTGTCCGCGATCGTCACCTGCTGCACGGCGCTCGCCTGGTTCCCGTTCGCATCGCGCGCGGTCCAGGTCACGGCCGTGGTTCCGAGCGCGAACCCCTCCTCCGGGAGATCGCTCGACACCTCGAGCGGGAAGAGATCGGTCGCCGCTGCCTGCCCCACCGGGACGACGCTGAGCAGGGCGGTGGCCTCGTGGACGAGATCCGGTGGCGCGACGATCTGCGGCGGCGTCGTGTCGACGACCTCGACCCTCCGGGTCGCGACGGACTGATTGCCGCTCCCGTCGGTGGCGGTGATCGTAACCACGGTCGTGCCCAGTGGATGGATCGCCAGTTCCGGCATGAACGTCACGTTCGTCGCCCCGCAGAGATCGCTTGCCGTGACGGGAGCCGCGCTGAACTCCGCGCCCGCGGCCGAGGTCGCCTCGAGGCGGACGTCGCCGCCCGCCGCGAGGTGAGGCGCCGTGGTGTCCTGCACGGTGACGTTCACCGCGGCGACATCGGTGCGACCGAGCACGTCCTCGATGGACAGCGTGATCGACTCGGCTCCGAGGGGAAGGAGGATCACCGGCGTCGGTCCGCCGGCGGTGCCGAAGCTCCCGGACCATTCGTAGGTCAGCCCGGCGGCGGCCGGATCGGCGGAGGCCGTGCCGTCCAGGACGACCTCGGTGAGCGGGCCGGCGCACTCCACCCTCTGGTCCGGCCCGGCGTGCGCGACCGCGGTCAGGTCCCGCGTGTCGACGACGCCGTCGCCGTTCGTGTCCCCTTCCACCGTGAGGACGGCGACCACGAAGTCGTGGAGGTCGGGGTCGTCGATGTCGTGGTTGAGCCGCAGGTCCTCCCGCTCGTTGTAGCGGGGATCGACGCGTGCGGCGGGGTGATGGCACTGGTAGCTGAGCACCGCCTGACCGTCGTTGTCGCGGATCAGCGGCGCGATCTCGATCGGCAGCCCCTCGGGGCCCGGCGTCCGGGTGAAGGGGTAGCACTCGTCCGCCTCGATGCCCCAGCCGCTCTCGGTGACGATGATGCCGTCGCTGTCGATGTAGTCGACGAGCGCCAGCAGGTCGAGAAAATCCTGGGCGGCCCCCGCGAGCGGCGCCGGGAGGGCGGCCGGGTCGAGCCGGGCGGCCATCTCATCGGGGACGACCAGGCGGGAGCCGTTCTGCGCCACGTTGATCCAGCGGATCTGGGGATACCCCTGGTTGTCGATGTGGAGCGAGCCGAAGGGGGGGCCGAGGATGCCCCCCTCGCGCCGCTCGCGGAAGTCGTGCCAGAGCCCCAGCTCGCACGCATTGTGAAACTCCTCGGGGGCGTAGCCGAGCGCCTCGGCTCCGCACGCGAGGGTGTTCTGCGTCTCCTCCCCGAGCGGCACGGAGGGGGATTCCATCCCGCCCCC
>Ga0137429_1000214_pt1 | contig 30970 bp, 22 predicted proteins | sample EasRivERMZT736_2_FD_102304 | JGI IMG/M metagenome (GOLD analysis project Ga0137429, IMG submission 102304) | Soil microbial communities from meander-bound floodplain in the East River, Colorado, USA - East River MetaG ERMZT736_2 | ecosystem: Environmental > Terrestrial > Soil > Floodplain ...
CGGGATCGCCCGCGTCTTCGACCGCTTGGGTCAGACCACCACAAAGCGCGTCTACGCTGTTGGCGCCGAACTCGCGGGCGTAGCAGGGGCAGATGGCGCCAAGACTCGCAGTGGCGAGCATGGCGACAACGGCCTCGGGGATGTTGGGAAGGAACCCGCCAATACGGTCGCCGCGCTTTATGCCTGCATCGCCCAGGGCCGCGGCGCAGCGAGCAACCTGATCCAGCAACTCCCGATAAGTGATCGAGCGCGTTCGGCCAAGCTCGTCTTCGGCTTCGATGGCCACCCGATCGTCTCCGAAGCGAAGCAGGTGGGCAGCGAAGTTGAACTCCAAGCCGGGGAACCACTTTGCGCCCAGCATTCCGCTGCCTGTTTCAACCGCTGTGGCGGCCTTCGTCGCCTTGATGCCGGCGAGGTCGAACATCTCCTTCCAAAACTGATCGCGATGCGTGATCGACCAACGATGCAGCGAGGGGTAGCCCGCCGCGAAGCCGTATTTGGAAGCCATGCGGGCCGCGAAGGCGTACATTTGCGACGCGCGAGCGCGTTGGTCAGTCGGCTTCCAAAGGAGTTCGGCGGATGGCATGTTGCGATCGTCCTATGCACCGACCGTCAGAGCTCGGAGCGGGAGCGACGGGAAAACGCCTTACGGTCGCGGCTCCGATGGCGCGGGCGTCCGACAAACAAACCGGTTACCCGGTAGTTGGCGGATCAGACCGCGGAGTTGCAGGGCCGTCAAGGTCGAGGTCACCGACCCGGCGTCTAGGCGTGTGGTCGTGCAAAGGCCCTCCACCTCCTCAATGCCGCTGCTGACCGCTTCCATTATGCATCGTTCATGTTGTGCAAGATTCACGGTTGCGAAAAGCGGAGCGTCGGTGGGGAGGGGCGAGGAATCTGGTCGTAGCGTCTTACCAACCTCGCCCAGTTCGTCGAGGACGTCCGCAAGGCATGTGATGAGTTTGGCCTGCCCGTCACGAATCAGGGCATTGCTGCCCGCGGTTTGCGCCGGGCGATCGATGTTGCCGGGAACGGCAAAGACCTCGCGGTTGTACTCGGTAGCGAGCCTGGCCGTGATCAAGGCCCCGCTTTTTTCGCCGGCCTCGATGACGATCACGCCCAACGACAGCCCGGCGATGATTCGGTTGCGCGGGGGGAAGTTCTTGAAGTCTGGAGCGATGTCCACTTCGAGTTCGCTAACGATCGCTCCGCTGGCGGCGATCTCATCGGCCAGTTCCCCGTGTTCCGGCGGATAGATCGAACCCAGGCCGTTGCCAAGTACGGCGATAGTGCGTCCTTTGGCGCGCAAGGCGCCGCGATGGGCCTCGCCGTCTATGCCCCTTGCCAACCCGGAGACGATGGTGAAGCCCGCGCCGGCCAGCGCTTCACCGAAACGCAGAGCTTGCTCTCGGCCGTAGTGGGAGCATCGACGCGTTCCGACGATGGCCACGGCCACGGCGTCGGCAGGTTGAAGCGCACCACGAACATAAAGGCAGATCGGCGGATCGGGGATGTGCAGCAACGATTTGGGATAATCCGCGTCCTCGGGGCAGAGAATTCGCAATTCACACTCGATGGCCTTGGCAATCTCTTCGTCCACTCCCTGGTCGTCACGGGAGCGGAAGATCGATTCGGCAACACTTGGACCGATTCCCTCCACATGTTGCAGCTCAGCCATCGATGCGGACCAGATCGCATCGACCGATCCGAAGTGTGCAACCAGGTTTCGGGCACGGATGGGGCCAACGTCGGGCACGCGCTGCAGACGCAAATACCCGCGGGCCGCAGGGGAAATCACCTTGTCTGCAAGCGTTGAACTCATACCAAGGCACTCACGCACTCCCGCGATCCAGTCTATTGAAGAATTCGCTTGCGTCAAAACGGAGTACTCGTATCATCTCTATCGTGCTTGGCGGGCGGCAGAACGCCTGAAAAGAAGGGAAAGATGAAGCACTCGTTAACCGCTCTTGGGATTGTCCATTTCTTCGCAACAAGTGTTGCGACGGCAGCCGTCGGGTACACCTTCACGCCGATCGCGGACTCTACGGCCTCCGGTTTCGGGAATGGCTTTCTGGCTTATAGCCCCAACGGTCCTTTTGGCCGTACGATCGCTCTCAACGACAATGGGCTTGTAGCTTTCTATTCAAACTCCCTCGGCATTCACGTTGGCGACGGCGGGCTCGTGCGGTTCATTGCCGGTCCGAACAATGGCTATCTGAGTTGGATTGCCGGCGGCCCAAATACTTGGGTGTCTCTTAATAACGCCGGGCAGGTCGCATTTTTGGGCGGAGGGACGCCCGGCGCGCCGGTCCCCTTCGGCATCTGGCGAGCCGACGGCACCACGTCCACATTGATCGAGCAATCCGGAAACAACTACACATTTCCTACCGTCGGTCCCGAAGCGGCCATCAACGATTTGGGCCAGGTGGCCTACGTTCGGCGAAACACGGAGCAGAATCCCGGGGTTCTCGTGAGTGACGGAGTCAGCCAGACCAAGATCGTCGGGCGGTTCGAGCCGCCGTATTACTTTCAGTTCCTTCAAGTAAGGACGGTGAACAACGCGGGTGAAGTCGCGTTCTTCGGCGACGAACCGCAGAACAACTTTTCTCAGGTTTTCCGCAGCGACGGAATTTCACTGAGCGATATCGCATTGGTAGGGCCCGATTTCAGCACCCTCGCATCGCTCGACATGGGTCGCCTTCCCGTCCTTGAGACGCTGGCCATCAACGATGCGGGCCTCCTCGCATTTTGGGGAAAAGACGGCCAAGGTGATGAGGGAATTTTCCTGAACGACGGCACGGGATTCACAACGTATGTGCACGAATCCGACGGGTTCGCCACGTTCGGCCACTGGGGGGAAGGATCCCACGTCATCGGCCTCAATGACCAAGGCAGGGTGGCGTTCCTGGCCGAAACCCTCGGCGGCACGCGCGGCATCTTCGATGGCCCCTCACCCGACGACTTTGTCATCGCCGTCGGCGATCCTCTCTTCGGCTCGACTGTAGCGGATCTCTTCCTCGGTCACGAAGGCCTGAACGACATTGGTCAACTCGCCTTCAACGCCCGTGTTGTTGATGGTCGGGAATTCATCATCCGAGCGAATCCGGTTCCCGAACCTTCCGCATTGGCGATCGTTAGTGCGGCAATGGCTGTACTTTCATCTACGAGAATCATGCGGACGAGACGGTCCGCCTAATCTCACTGACGCGATGTCCAATCGCGCATCCGTGACTCCAGAATATCGATCGGCATAGCTCCTTCTGAAAGCAACGCATCGTGGAAGGCCCGGAGGTCGAACCTGTCTCCGAGCTTCTTTTCGGCCTCGCGGCGGAGTTGGAGGATGCGCAGCTCGCCGATCTTGTAGGCGAGGGCCTGTCCCGGCCAGGAGATGTAGCGGTCGATCTCGGACTCGATATCGAGGCGGGCTAGACTGGTATTGGAAGCCATGAAGTCGATTGCCTGCTGGCGCGACCAGCCTTTGGCGTGCATGCCCGTGTCCACGACGAGACGACAGGCCCGCCACATCTCGAAGGTCAATTGCCCAAACCGTGAGTAGGCGTCCTTGTATCCGCCGATTTCATAGCCGAGTTTTTCGGTGTAGAGCGCCCATCCCTCGACGTACGCGGTGAATGAACCATACCGGCGGAATTTCGGGAGGTTCGTGTTCTCTTGGTCCAGCGCGATCTGGAAGTGATGGCCGGGGATAGCCTCGTGGTAGCTCAACGCTTCGAGCGTGAAGCGCAATCGCTCCTCGGGCTGATAGACATTGATGTAGTAGTAACCCGGACGCGAAAAATCCTCCGGGCAGGGGTTGTAATACGCAACCGGCGACGCGGGGGCGCGGAAGGACTCGATCTCCTTCATCACGCAATCCGCCTTGGGCAGGCGAGTGAACAGCTTGGGCATCAGGGGTTTGGTTCGCTGGAGGATGGCATCAGCGGCGGCGTAGAGTTCCTCGCCGCTCTTGAAGCGTTGAGCGGGATCGGTACGCATGTGGGCGAGAAAGTCGTCTAGGCTTCCCTCAAAACCGACCTCCTTTTGAACCTTGGCCATTTCGCGGCGAATGCGGGCGACTTCGGACAGGCCTAGTTGGTGGATCTCATCGGCGTTTACCTTGACTGTCGCATTCAGGAAGGCCAGTTCATCGTACATTTTGTCGCCGGTGGGCACGGCCCCAATGCCGACCGTGGGGCGACACGCCGGTAAGTATTCGCTCTCGACGAACTGGAGGAGTTTTCGGTACGCGGGCACCACGTCCGAACGGATCGCTTGAACGATCTCCTGCGTGACCGTCTGCCGATCGGCCTCGCTCAACGTCTCTGTTTTCTGTACAGGCTTGTAGAACTCGCTTTGTGCCGGGTCATCGACGATGTGCGTGCGAATCTGCGGGACGACTTTCTCGATGGTGACACGGGGCGACACGATCCGAAGTAAAACGCCCTTGCGCATGTTGGCGATCAAGTCATCGACTTGCTTGGGGAATGCCCGTAATCGGGCGGCGTAGTTGTGGTAATCATCGGCGTTGCGGAACGGCTGAGAGACGAGGATCAGTGGGAAGCGCAGTTGAGGCCCGTCCAGCGGTTCCAGCGGCAGGTAGTGCCGGTGACGCATGGCGAACTCGTACAAGCTGTCGTGGAGCGATCGTTCCAACAAATCGCGGGTGAGGCGGTCGTGAGGGGAGAGGAAGTCCACGGGCAGGTCGAGGACTGCCTGGAGGAGGCGCTCAAGCTTGCCGGTCCACTGCGCTTTCCCTTCCTCGCTGAAGTCTTCCAATATGCCGTTGAAACGATAGTCGCCGATATCGGTCGCCCGGGTGGGGTAGCGTTCCATGGTCGCGTCCCAATAGCGATCGGCGAGGGACTTTAGACCCGGGTCGGTCTGCCCCAGGGTAGGAGACGCCGCCGCGAAAACGACCACCGAGAGCGTCCACAGACGCCGATCGCTACCTTGCATACCTGACTCCAATGAACTTCAGCAATCCATCAAAACGGAAGGATTGTGGGGGAGGAATATCTTATCGCGGGGGGAGAGTCAATGAGAACCTTGAAGATCAAAGATCAAAGTCCTAACCCATCGGTTTCTCCGATCTTCGGCCTTCGATCTTACAGCCATTGTGGCGGGCGGGAACTTCTTAAGCTATTCTGGACCCACCCGATGCCCAAGGATGGACGCCCGTTGAACCGAACTCTCGATCCGACGACTCCGAATGCCAAGCCCCGCCGCGCGTCTGTCGAGGCTGCGCCGGCGTTCGCCATCAATACCCATCTTGCCGTCGCCGGTCTCGCCCTGCTGAGCGCGTTGTTGCAGAGTGTCATCTTCGCGCCGATCTCCGTTTGGCCGGTAGCTTTCGTTTGCATGGTTCCCTGGCTGATCCTGACCGCGCGGACGACACAAGCGCCGCGGGTCTATTTCTATAGTTTCATGCTGGGCTTGGTGTCGTTTCTGATCAACATGCGCTGGATGTACGTACCCACGGGATTGGGGTACCTCGCCCTGTCGCTCTACCAGGCCGCGTACTTTCCCTTGGTGGCGTGCCCGCTCCGCCACGCCGTGCGGCGACGGCATTGGCCGCTAGCTGTGGTGTTTCCGCTCATCTGGACGGGCAGCGAAATGCTCCGTGCGGTGGTCATCTCCGGGTTTCCTTGGTTCTACCTGTCCCACAGTCAATATAGCGTACTAACGATGATCCAGATCAGTGATCTAGTCGGCGCATACGGAGTCAGCTTCGTTGTGGCGGCGGTCAACGGGGCCATCGCCGATGTAGTCTTGGTCAGATTCAGGGCTCGCGGCGTTAGCGACGGGTTGCCCGCACGGTCCGCTCGATTCAGCATCGGGTTCGCCATCGTGCTGGTCGCCGCGACGGTGATCTACGGGCAGGTTCAGTTGCGTCGTGGAACGACCACACAGGGACCAAAGATCGCCGTGATCCAAGGCGATTACCTCGTGACGGTAGATGGGCCGGACGCCAAAGATAGCGACAAGATGCGCACGCACTTCGCGATGATCGAGGAGGCGGCGAAGGAAAAGCCTGACCTGTTTCTTCTGCCCGAAACGCCTTGGATCATGTATCTCAATCCGGAAGCAAGGGATTTCTTCAAGGTTTCGCGGGAGAGCTTCACCCGGTTCCAAGGCTACGCGACCAAGGGCAACGCCTATGTCGTGGTGGGTAGCGCCTCGCTCGTGCAGACGCCGAACGACCTGCTCGCCACGGAGCGACGATACAACTCGGCCACGGTGTTCCGGCAGGATGGCTCGGAGCCGGGACGCTACGACAAGATCCACCTCGTCTATTTCGGCGAGGTCGTTCCATTCCGGTTCGGGCGGCTACGCTTCATCTACCTTTGGCTGAATCGGATCATGCCCTTCAGCGGGGCTGACCGAGGCTTCGAGTATTCGCTCACCTCTGGCAGTGAATTCCGGAGCTTCACCATGGAACCCGCCTCGCAACCGGGCCGCTCCTACCGATTCGGTGTACCAATCTGCTATGAAGACGTGATGCCATACGTCAGCCGGGAGTTCGTCTCCGGCGGATCAAATGAGAAGCGCGTCGATTTTCTGCTCAACATCAGCAATGACGGCTGGTATGGCCGCGGTTCTCAACAGCCGCAACACCTGGCCATTTGCGTTTTTCGAGCGGTGGAGAATCGGGTGGGGATCGCTCGGGCGGTTACGACTGGCGTCAGCGCGTTCATTGAGCCGTCGGGTCAGGTACACGATCGGGTTCGCGGCAATCCGTCTCAAAACTGGCCCGGCGAGTCGGGATACGCCATCTCACGCATCAGTGTGGATTCACGATACTCCATCTACTCCCGCTATGGCGACTGGTTCGCATGGAGTTGCGCACTGGTGTGGCTGTTGGCTTACATCGACTATTGGATTACACGAGCGCGGGCGGCCGCGGCGGAATGAGAAGGGATTGTCGATTGTCGATTGTTGATTGCCGATTGCTCAATGGGCGCTGCGCGCTTCGCTCCTCCTTCGCGGCGGCGTTGACAATTGTACTCGTCGGATGCGTGCAACCAACGAGCAACCGCCAGACAAACGACCAGGGGGAATTGCGGCAACGGGCGATGGAGGGCCTGAAGGCGGCCGTTGGGTATCGGTACAACCCGGTGGTCCGCGTCGAGGCCGTCGAAGCCCTTGCGAGGCGAGCCTCTGACGAAGGGGCCCCGTGGGTTCGCTCGGCCATATTGGACGAGCACCCCGCGGTGCGCTTCGCCGCCTGTGTGGCGGTCGGTGAGTCCCTCGACGTGGGGGCCGAAGCGGGAGTGACGAAGTGCCTCAAGGATGAGAATGCCTCCGTCCGGGTGGCCGCCCTTTTCGCGCGGCATCGTCTGGGGCATACCGAACGGTCGGGCGAATTGGCTGGCTACCTCCTTCAGGACCGCGACGCGATGGTGCGAAGAAACGCGGCCCTGGTCTTGGGACTTCTCGGCGAACAGGGGGCGGTCAAAATCCTGGCTAAGGGAATGAAAGACGCTGACGCGGGCGTGCGCGACCACGTACTCGAGGCGATGGCTCGGCTGGGAAACCGCGAGGCCCGGCAGGAGCTCACGTTCATGACCGGCGCCGGCTTGGGATCGGATGAGGTTTTTGCGATCAGCGCTTTGGCCGCCACCGGTGACAAAACGTATTTGGAGACCTTCCGTTATAAGCTCGCGACCGCAACGCACTTGGAAACGCGCCTTGCCGCCGCGCGAGGCCTGGGGTTGCTAAATTCAGATGACGGATTTGAGATCGCCATGCGGTCGCTGCATGTCGATCGACCCTCGCGCAGCGATCCGCAGGATCCCGCTCCGGAGCAGTTGCTCCGGACAAGGCAACTGGCCGCCGCGGCGCTGGGGGCGATCGGACGCCCGGACGCCTTGCCGGCGCTGGCGCGAATCTTGAACGATTCCCCGGATCCTCGCGTACAGGTCTCGGCGGCACGGGCGATTCTTGACATCCTCGATACGGATCAGAAAGAGACCTTGCCCTTCGCCACGGCGCCGGCGCCGCGGCAGCGGTAAGTAAACATGCGCTGGCTCACCTTCGCGATCCTGGCCGTCCTAGTGCTTACGCTGCAAGCCGCGCTGGCCCCAAGGGTGGAACTGTTTTCCGCTCGACCGGACTTTCTGTTGATTGTCGTCGTGTTCCTGAGTCTGTATGCGCCATCGCGCGACGCAATCGCTGCCGGCTGGACTCTCGGTGTATGCGCCGACCTGATGACCATCGAGCGCTTCGGCCTAATCGCTCTTTCCTACGGATTGACCGCAATGACGGTTACGTCGTTCCGCGAGTACCTGTTTCGATACCGCGTGGCGACGCAGATCGCTGTAAGTCTGACTGCGTGTTTGTTGGTTCGGTCGGCGTGGACGATGTATTACCACCTGCTGTATGAACCCCGGAGTTCGCTTCTTGGCGACTGGCTCATCGGCGGCGTCATGGTATCCGCTTACACCGCCGCTTTGGCGCCATTCGTCTTTCGCCTACTGCTCAGTATGTCACGACCGTTGGGGATCGCTCGTCCGCGTTACGGGTATGCAGGGATCAGCGGCAAAACCCGTGAGTTTCGCGGCGAGGTCATCAAATGAGACCGCGGAGTCGGGTCGATGTTTGAGAAGCGGTTGCGAATTCTACTCGGCGTGCTGGCCCTTGCGGCGTTGACACTGCTGGGCCGGTTGGGGCAATTGCAGATCGTTCACGCCGAATATTACCGACAACGGGCCGAAAGGTCTCTCGTTCTCACGCCGATCCAACTTCCATTCGTTCGCGGAAGCATTCGCGATCGAAACGGCGAAGTCTTGGTGAGCGATGAGCCGTGCTGGGACCTTACGATTGACTATGAGGTGATTGCCGCGGCCTGCGAAGAAGTCCCGTCGGCGCTCGTGCGGGAGATCAAACGCTGGAAGCGCGCGGGACGATATCCCAAAACGGACCACGACGAGCAAGTTCAAGCCGCATTCCTTACGGAAGTAGCGGCCATGTGGGAGCACCTGTCGGCGCTCACCGCGCGTGCTCCCGAACCACAATCGGCATTTGTGCTTCGCACGCGTGCGCGGGAGATCTACGATCGCGTTGCCCGAATCCGCGCCGCGGTCGCCGTTCGGCGGGGGTTTGACGCTCCGGTGGCCGAGGAGGGGCAGCCCCACGCCGTCCTGATCGGACTCGACGCGGATCAACAAATCGCGGCACGTGAGCTGTTCGCCCGCTACCCGTGGGTCCATGTCGAGTCCTCGTCGGTGCGGCGATTCGCCGTCGACGCCGAGCCATTCGCCCACGCATTGGGACGAATGGGCCGCGTCGATTCCGAAGACATTGACATGGATCCCGAAGCGAATGATCCCTTCGCGGAATACCGAGCCGATGAACAGCTCGGAACCAGCGGCGTGGAATACGCCGCCGAGCGAACGCTTCGCGGCCGGCGGGGACAGATCACGCTCGACCGGGACAACGCGGTGATCGAGGATATCGAGGCCGAGCACGGCCAGGACGTGACCTTGACGATTCACGGCCCGTTGCAGCGGCGTCTGTATCGAATGCTCGGAAACGCGGTCCACGAACACCCGGCATCCTCCGGCGGCGCGATCGTGGTCCTCGACGTTCGGACGCGGAACGTGCTTGCGCTCGTGTCGTATCCTTCCTACGATCCCGGTCGCTTCGAGGAATTCTACACCGACCTCCGCGACGACACGGACCGGCTGCCGCTGCTGTTCCGGGCGGTAAGTTGTCGCTACCCGCCCGGTTCCACGATCAAGCCGTTGGTCTGTCTGGCCGGCTTGATGAACGGACGGATCACGCCGGATAGCCGGGAGAACTGCACGGGGTATCTCCTGGAGGAAAACCGTGAAGCTTGGCGCTGTTGGGAGGTTAAAGGAACCAGTATCCGCAAGGCCCACGGATCGATCAATCTCGTGGAGGCCCTGACGGGTAGTTGCAATGTCTTCATGTACCGGCTGGGCGAGCGCCTGGGTGTCGATCGGCTGTGCAATGCTTTTGACATGGCGGGTGTCGGCCGCGGATCGGGGATCGGGCTTCGTGAGGATGCGGCCGGAATCAATCCCACGCCAAGCTGGCTGATGGCCAACAAACATCAGTCCGTCACGCCGGGCACGGCCCGCCTGTTCGCGATCGGGCAGGGCGAACTGGCGATGACGCCGGTGCAGGTCGCAAACCTAATGGCGACCTACGCCAGCGGACGGTATCGGCCGGTGACGCTCATTGAGGCAGCGACTCCTTCGCCGGAATGGAAGCTCCCGGCCACGAATGAGCACTGGCTGGCGATCCGGCGGGGCATTTACGGCGTGGTGAACGACCGGGAAGGGACGGCCCACAAATACGTCCACTTTGAAAACGACCGTTATTCGCTGTGCGGAAAGACCGGCAGCGCGACAGCCCTTCCTTGGCCGACCTCGTATCGGGTTCCGTACGTCGACGAATTCGGAGTCAAGGGCGTCATCGCGGTGCGCGAAGCGGCCAAAGAACCGGCCGTCGAGCGTTTCCATCGCGAGCACCCGTTGTGGAAACTCGACCCCACCCGCGTGGAAGTAGCCACCCGCTGGCCGCCCAACCCCTCTCCCGAAGGCGACAACTACTCCCATGCCTGGTTCGGAGCCTTCCTTCAGCCGTTGGACGCAAATCGCCAGCCGGATTGGTCGCGGGAAGCGCCGATTGCGTTCGCCGTGCTGATCGAGTTTGGAGGAAGCGGGGCGCAGACTTCCGGGCCGCTTGCGACGCAAGTTGCGGCGCAAGTGTTGGACGTACTCGGTAGCGAGTTGGATGCCCGCAAGCTTGGCGAAGTACATTGATCGACCCGTGAACACGTGAGACGCCCCACCTACGATTTGACGAACCCCGGCTGGGCAATCGCTTCGGCTATTGCCATCCTCGCCCTCGTGGGCATCGCCAGCATTTACGTCACGGACACACATTACGCCAGCGGCCACGATGGGCCGGTCAACGCCGCTAAGCAGGCCGTGCGCGTATTGCTCGGGTTTTTTTTGGCGGCCGTGGTGCTCAGGATCGGTTATCAGCACATCGGACGGTTTTCCTACACGATCTTTTTCATTTGCCTTGCCGCGTTGGTGCCGCTCATCGTCGCCAAGGTCACCCATTCGAGTTTCGGTGGGCTGACCGCGCCGCGCAACGGCGCTTACCGCTGGATTCAGCTTCCCGGATTCCTCTTGCAGCCATCGGAGTTCATGAAAATCGCCTATGTATTGTCCTTGGCATGGTATCTGCGTTTTCGCAAGAAAGTAGGTGGTTTCGGCGGAGTGCTGTTGCCGGTGATGGTCTCGACCGCGCCGATCGCATTGATACTCCTGGAGCCGGACCTGGGCACTGCGATGATCCTTGTTCCTGTGCTCTTCACCATGCTGTTCGCAGCGGGTGCGAAAAAAAGACATCTCGCCGCCTTCGTTCTGGCGGGGCTAGCGGCTGCTCCGTTGGCATGGGGGCAGATCGAAAGCTACCAGCGACTTCGGGTAACGGCGGTGCTGCTGCAATCGGACGAACTTCGCAAAGCGGTCATTGAAAACCCGGAAACCTATGCGGGGCTGGCGACGAAGCGTCAGGCCCTTGAATGGTCGGCGAGTGCCGGCTATCAGCTCGTACACTCCAAGAACGCCATCGGCAGCGGAGGGGTTTGGGGAAATGGTTGGGGTCAAGGCGTCTACGTCGAGAATACCCTGCTGCCTGATCGGCACAATGATTTTATCTTTGCGATCATCGCTCATCAGTGGGGGCTGATCGGCTGCGCGCTGGTGATGGCATGTTTCATAGCCCTCGCCGTAGCCGGGGCGCGTATCGCGTCGGTGACCACCGAGCCGTTCGCCCGCTTGTTGGCCGTGGGAATGGTAACCCTCATCGGCTCGCAGGCCATTGTGAACATGGGGATGACCATGGGGCTTCTACCCGTCACGGGAATGACCTTGCCGTTTGTCTCCTACGGAGGAAGCAGCCTGCTGTGCAACTTGATTGCCGTCGCGCTGCTGATCAGCGTATCGCAACACCGTCCGTTTCTTTTGACCTCCAGACCCCCGGCGTTCACCCGCGAGCAAACTGAACTGGTCCAAGGAGCGTCTTACGTGGACGCCGCAGCGACCGCCCATCGCTAAACGGGTCGGTCAAGCGAAGGCGAAAAAGCAGATCGTCGCCGCTGCGCCGCACCGTCGCGGCGACAAGTTCCGTCTGGGCGACGATGTGGGCCAGGGAACATGCTTGCGGTTCGCCGCCGATCATCCTGGGGGCAACGAAGGCCCAGACCTCATCGACCAATCTCGCCTTCAACATTGCGTGGAGGACCGCTGGTCCGCCCTCGACAAGTAGGTTCGTTATTCCGCGCTCGTTCAAGCGGGACAAGCAATCGCCGAGGACCAATCGTCCGCTTCGCGTCTTGCACGCCGCAAGTTCCACGCCCTTGCGCGCCAGTTGTTGCGCCTTTTTGGTTTTGAGCGCCTGGGGCGTCGTAAGGACGAGCGTCGGCGTAGTTCTTGCCGATGCCACTATTTTGGCACTCACGGGGATACGCAGGTTGTCGTCGAGCACGACGCGGAGTGCTCGACGCCGGAGGGGGACGCCGCGGGCGGTGAGAAGCGGATCATCGGCCAACACTGTCCCGACGCCGACGAGGACAGCGTCGACCCGGGCCCGTAGACGATGCACCGCCCGGCGCGACGCTTCGCAGGATATCCACTTCGATTCACCGGGCGGCGTGACGAGTTGCCCGTCGAGGCTTTGGGCCCATTTGGCGATTACATACGGTCGGCCGAGTCGCATATGAGTCAGAAACGGTGCTAAATCCTCTGCGGCTTCGTGGACGAGGACGCCGGTAGTGACCGAGATTCCAGCGGCGCGAAGCCGTCGAAGACCTCGACCGTTTACCGCCGGGTTCGGATCGCGAAGGGGGGTCACGACGCGGGCGACACCCGCTTGGATCAACGCATCGGTGCAAGGCGGGGTCTTACCATGGTGGCAACAAGGTTCAAGTGACAGGTACACGTTCGCGCCGCGGGGATTTCGCGTGCAAGAGCGAAGGGCCTCGATCTCCGCGTGCGGGCCGCCGAATCGTCGGTGGTACCCCTCGCCGATAATGCGTCCATTGCGGACGATGACGCAGCCCACCATGGGGTTCGGCTCGACGCGGCCCTCCCCTTTTTTCGCCAGTGCCAGCGCCCGCCGCATCATGCCTTCGTCGTGTTCGGTCATCCTGTTGGCCATGCGCGAGGAACGCGGACGGCTCTTGGCGGCTTTCGGTGGCTTTCGGTGGCTTTTCCGAAATAGGCGCATTTTCACAACTCTCGTCGCCGCCAGGACTTAGCGATTTTGCGGTGGGTTCGTTTGGTAATATGAGTTTTTGAGGCACGGAGGAACCAAGGCGCTAAGGCACGAAGCGGAACCGGCATCGGATCGGGTTCGAATCGGGTTCGTTTTTGCGATGGCATCGTGACCTAAGTTCCTTTAGGACAAACCATTAGGCGACTTTCAATCGGCTTCGTTTGGTATTAGGCGCTTTTTCTCGCGGTCGCCTCGTCTCTTGTGGTGCGCGCAGCGCCTCCCATCCTATAACGTCACGGGCGCTCGGTCCAAGTAGGCCGCGCCACCGATCACGGACGGTGTTCGCCTCCATCTTTGATACCCAAGGCTCGGTGGGTTATAACCCTCAAACCAACCCTCGCCTCTACGCTCACGGGCGTTGGAGCTTACGCATTCGTGTCTTTTCGGGAGCGTCTAAGAAAGCAGGACCGCTCATGACCAGCGACGAACCAGCGAAGGAATCGTTTGCCATTCGTCGCGGCGCCGACACCGTTTCTCTGGGCAGCGGTTTGCCCGCACAGTCCGCTTCCGGGATGCCGGTCTTGCGCGAGATCGGGCGATACCGCATCCTGCGGGTCATCGGCGAAGGGGGCATGGGGACGGTCTACGAAGCGGAGCAGGATAAGCCGCGAGGCGTCGTGGCATTGAAGGTCATCAGGCCCGGCTATGCGTCCCCCCAACTTCTGAAGCGCTTCGAGCAGGAGTCCCAAGTCCTTGGTCGTCTGCAACACCCGGGAATCGCGCAAATCTACGAAGCGGGAACGCACGAAGTAGCCCCAAGCGCCGCCGGAAGTCGCGGCGTTATCGTGCCCTACTTCGCCATGGAATACATCCGCGGGCGGGGACTAAAGGTGTTCATGGAAGAACAGAACCTGGGCACCCGGCAGCGACTGGAACTGGTGGCCAAGGTCTGCGACGCCGTCCATCACGCCCATCAGAAGGGTGTCATTCACCGCGACCTGAAGCCGGGCAACATTCTGGTCGACGAATCCGGCCAGCCGAAAATCCTGGACTTCGGCGTCGCGCGGGCGACGGACTCGGACATTCAGGCCACGACGATCCAAACCGACGTAGGGCAGCTCATCGGCACCATCCCCTACATGAGTCCCGAGCAGGTGGCCGCCGACCCCCAAGGGCTGGACACCCGCAGCGACGTCTACGCACTTGGGGTCATCGCCTACGAAGCCCTCGCCGGGCGTCTGCCCTACGATCTGAAACACAAGATGATCCACGAGGCCGCTCGCGTCATCCGTGAGGAGGAACCGGCCCCGCTGAGCACGATCAATCGCGTGTTTCGCGGCGACGTGGAAACGATCGTCGCCAAGTCTTTGGAAAAGGACAAGACGCGGCGCTATCAGTCCGCGGCGGAGCTGGCCTCCGACATCCGCCGCTATCTGCACGACGAACCCATCGTCGCCCGACGCGCGAGTGCCGCCTATCAATTCAAGAAGTTCGCCCAGCGCCACAAGGCCGTCGTGGTCGGTGTTGCCGCCGTATTCCTGGTCCTGGTCGCTGGGATGATCGTCAGCACGACCCTGTACTTTCGCGCTGAGAACGCGCGGGGACAGGCTGAGAAAGACCGAGCGGCAGCGGAAGCGGCGCAAGCTGCGGAAACGGAGCAACGTCAACTGGCGGAATCGCGACGCGCTCAAGCCGAGGCGGTCACCGGTTTTCTTCGCGACATGCTCACTACCATACAGCCGGCGCGGGCCAAGGGACGTGAAATCAGCGTCCGCGAAGTTCTCGATGAGGCCGCCAAAACCGTCCATGAAAGGTTAAAGGATGAACCACTCGTGGAGGTCTCCATACAGCGAACGATCGCTGAAACCTACTACACCCTTGGGCTTTACAAGTCAGCAATCCCGCACTGGGACGCCGCCCGGGAGATCTTGAACCAGACCTATGGGCCCGACCACATCGAGACCATCGTCGGCACGTTTCGGTTGGGCCTGACTTACTACTTCGGTGGGGACTCGGAGAAGGCGCTGGAGATTCTGCAGGGCGCGCTGTCCGCGGCATGCAAGTCACTCGGCGAGGAGAACCGGCTCACGGCTCGTGTGATGGACATGCTGGGCATGGCATTCAGAGAACAGGGTCGCCTCGACGATGCCGAACCACTACTGGCAAGAGCTATGGACGTTCGTGAACGCCTCAACGTCAGCGACGAGGAACGTGCCGACTCCATGAGCCACTTGGGGTTGCTTTATTTGGATCGACAACGCTACAAGGAGGCAGAGGAGCTCTGCCGCAGATCCCTTGAAATTTTTCGCCGCGAACTAAGCAACGAACACCTCAGCACGATCCGGACCATCGGTGCACTGGCTGATATCTGCGCCCGCCAGGCCAAATGGGATGAGGCTGAACAGCTTTCGCGCGAGGCCGCTGAAACGGGGCAACGAGTCCTGGGTGTGGAGCCCAGAGATTCCCGAAAGGCATTAGCGCGGCATTCCAGAGCGCTCAAGATGCTAGGTCGGTTTGCCGAAGCCGAGTCCGTTAGCCGTCAACTCTTGGAAAGCCAACGTCACACCCTGGAAAGCGGCGATCCGGACATATTGAATTCTTTATTGGCCCTGTCGGAGTTAGCGTTGGCGCAGGACGCTCGCGAACGAGCCCTCCAATACTGGGAGGAGCAACGGCTTTCCCGTTCCGCGCTAGGGGAGTCCACGTCGTTTCCACCACGACAGGTCAATAACTACGTCTTCTCCATGCTGGCCTCGCCACTTTGTGAGCAGCGCGACGCCGAAGAGATACTCCCCCTGGCCGAGAGGTCCGTGGAGCAAACCGGGGCGAAGGACCCCGCGATCTTGGACACATTGTCCCTCGCGTACTGGATGAGTGGTAAGCGTGAGGAGGCAATCGCGACGCAAACCAAGGCCATTGATCTACTCCCACCCGGAGAGTCCAACCTCCGTAAGGAGCTTGAGGAAAGGCTGTTATCGTTCCTTCAGGACAGTCAAGACGCCGAAACACCGAAATGAAGTCACCCGCAACGCCGCTTTTCAGAGGGCGATCGGACGGATAGGATATGCTGCATCAGGAGCCATAGTGATGACCGGGTTCAAAGTTGTCGTGGAACTCTACGATACTTGGGACGCCGCCGAACAGGGCAAGGGCTACGACACCAGAGCTGTTCAGTGGCGAGCCAAGCTGGACGCGCGTTGAATGCGAAACAGGACAAGCCAAAGTGGAATGTCGGATGATCTCGGGATATCCAGAATGGCCCCAAAGGATCAGTCTCATGTGCGCTCATTGTAGGCGAGTCTTGACTCTTTCGACGATTGCGTCAGTCCTCGGCGCACTTCCTCGCAGCACAGCTATGGACGTTGTCCGCGTCGAAACACGAACGGATGCGGCCGTCGTTAAGTACGGCGTAACCGGCACCGGCGTTGTTGTCGCGATTCTCGATCGGGGAATCGACTGGTCCCATCCCGACTTTATCAACCCCGACGGCACGACGCGCATCAAATGGCTCCTCGACCAAACTGGACAGAACCTCTGTCCCGGCAACCCCCCAGCCGTGCAATACAGTGAGGCACAGATCAACGTCGCCCTCTTCGGCGGACCCGCGATTGACACCCGCGACGCCTTCGGCCACGGAACCGTGACAACCGGCATCGCCGCAGGAAACGGACGCGCGTTTGCCGACGGTCGTTACCGCGGACTGGCCCCGGGCGCCGATCTGATCATCGTCAAGGTGGTCTCCGAAGGCGCTCCTGCGCACGGTAGCGAGCCAGCCGAAACACCGTTTCAAGGGTGTATTGAAGAAGCCCTCAACTGGCTTGATGTCAAGCTCAGCGCTTTGGGTCAACCGTGTGTCGCATTGATTAACAGCGGCGTGCAATGGGGCCCGATCGATGGTACCTCCGCCGTAAGCCGCAATATCGATCAGGTTTTCGGAGAAGACCGGCAGGGCCGGGTGTACGTGGCTGCGTCCGGTGACGAGGGCAATCTCCCCAATCACGCTGCAGGGACCTTCGACAACATATCCGACACAGTCGTAATTTTCACGAAAAACACATCGGGCGCTACGTATTTGCAAATGTGGTATACAGGTACGAGACCCGCGCGGATCACGTTTACTTCGGATGACGGTACCGTCGTGGGACCGGTCGGACCCGGCGGTTCGCTTAGCCAAAACGGCGTGTCCATTTTCCAGTACAACCCCGGGCAAGAGTTCTATCCTTGGCGTTCAACGAGTGGCGACCGCGCTGTCTGGATCAGCGTCACCGGCCACAGTGGCGGCGGCAGTATTACCATTCGCGGTACGACGACAGGTCCGGGTATGTTCGATCTATACAGCCCCGATTTCACAAACGCGATGCCGCTCAATGACCACCTCGTCACTAGCACCCTTACGGACTACGCCTCAACGCACTCCGCCATCGTGGCGGGCGCGCACGTAGCCCGAAACGCCTACACGGATATCAACGGATTTGTACAGTTTGTGAACGGCCAAGGCTCAGCGGGCGAGCTGTGGGCTCATTCGTCCGCCGGACCGACGCGCGATGGTCGCGTCCATGGCGTCGACGTCCCCGCGCCCGGCCACAACTGTTTCGCGGCCTATGCACCACGATCCTACTGGGCCGAGTTTACTTGGAACCTGATTCAGGACGGTGGCGGGTGGTACGGACGCGGCGGAGCGACGAGCGGCTCAGCCCCGATTGTCGTTGGCGCGGTCGCATTGATGCTCGACAAGTGTCCGCGGATCACCGCGCGGCAGGCGCGCCAGATCCTACACGACACTGCCGTTTCAGATTCGAACACCCTTGCCACGCCAAACCCGGAATGGGGATACGGCAAGCTTGACGTGCTCGCCGCGCTAGACGAAGTGCATGCCTTTTGCGTAGGCGACGGCAACGGCGACGGTCATCGCGATCTGGCCGACCACCTCACTTTCACACAGTGCTTCGGCGGTCCGGCGTACAAACTTGCCGGCGGGGACGATTGTCGCGACATTTTCGATTTCGATCTTGACTCCGACGTGGATCTTACCGACTGGGGCGAGTTCCAACGAATTTTCGCGGCAGCCGAATAGCTGAGCGTCTTTGGTCGCAAGGGCCTATGGATCTCGCAAAACCGGCCGAGAGCGAAACGCCGCAAAGCCCAGATCCCGAGCCGCCGAAATGAGGTAACCTGGGACGCCGCCGAGCCGGGCAAGGGCTGCGCTGAAAAGGCAGCGCAGTACCGCGCGTTGTCGCAGTTCCCGATTCCCAGACTCGAAGGGCCGTAAAAAGCGTCGCCGCAGTAGACCTAATCTATTTCACGGCGTTGCCAGCTTAGTCGATGCCGGTTTTTCGGACCCGGTCGGCTGCTTCGCTGACTTCACCGGTGCCATCGACGGAGCCGCCACTTGGATAACCGAACCTGTCGGTACCAGATAAATCTCCACCCGACGATTCTGGCTCTGCCCGTTCTCGCTCGAGTTATCCGCTACGGGGCGATACTCACTGCACCCCAAAACGCCGATCCGTTCCGGTCGATAGCCGTGTTTTTGCAGAACGGCCCCGACCGCGATCGAGCGATGCGAGGAAAGGTGCCAATTGGTCGCGTGCTTCTCTTTGGTGCCCGGCCGTTGAATCGGACGGTTATCGGTGTGTCCGACGATGATGACCTCGAAGTCCGCCGCCGCCGCCGACTTGAGGACCTCGGCGAAGCCGCGCAGTGATTCCAACGACGTATCCTTCACCACGTCGCTGCCCAACGGAAAGAGCAGGTCGCCCTTCCACTTTACCGTGCCGCGCGCGGGATCGTACACGACCTCGCTGGGATGCTCCTCGGCAAAGCGCTTCAAGGCGGTGTCCAGGGGCGCGGGGAGGATTGGCATGGTGATGTCACCAAACCTCTGCCGCCCGGCCATGTCCTCCAGGGTGCCCTTCGCGTTCAAGCGCAGCTCATTGAGCAGGTCATTCTCGCCCCGCAGGTTCGAAAGTAGCTCGGTCTTGCTCGCCAATTCGCCCTCCAGCGAGTCAACCTTCGTCCGAAGTATGTCATTGACGTGTCGCTCGTCAAAGAGTTCCTGGCTGACCGACTCTTTCTCCGCGGTCACCGTCCGATTGGCCGCTTTCAACCTCAGGTGATCGTCCAGCGAAACGCACCCGCCCAACGTCGTCACCCACACACCGCCGATCAAGCCTACCATCCAACCACCGCCGCGCATCACAGGCCTCCTTTGCTTGTGAACCATTCCCTACCGACCGATACGCCGGTCGTATCATATCGCTTTCCAAACGCTATTTCCGAGAACGCGTTGCAAGAAAATACGTCGCCCCGGCGGCGATCCCGCACACCAACAGCGAGCCGCCGGCGAAAATCATCAGATTGTCGTACACCGACCGGAGGATTTCCGGCGTGACGCCGCGAACCAAAGCCGCAGCGCCCAGCCCTCCAAACCACATCACCGCCACCGCAACGACCAGCGCGGCCGTCAAACTGGTGGACATCGCGTCGGGGGCGTACTCGATGACGCTGGCGACCACGGCCCGCGGCTTCGTCGCCGCTACGGTAGCGGCTCCCGCCGGGGCGCCCGCTTCGTCCGCAGCGCCCTCCGCCGGCAGGGCTTCATCAAGACCCGCCCGCGTCGCCTCGCCCATTTCGGCCGCGGCGCCTTCAGCACCTTCGGCCTCGCCCTCCTCGCCGGTGTAAATCTCTTCCAGAAGCTCCGCGCCCAGCGACGTGTCGTCGCTCTCCCGCGTCAGATCGAGAATGCCCGATCCGCTTCCAATCCCTTCCAGGCCCAGCCCGGCCACATCCGTCACCGCCGTCTGAGCGAGCGGATCGACGTGTTCGTCCAGATCGTCGTCGTCGAAGACATTGACCCCGACCGACGCGACCGCAGAACCCTCCTTCGCCTTCTTGGCGATTCGCGCCCCGATCGCGGTATCTTCCGCGTCCACGCCCTCCAGGCTCACCACATCGCTGGCGGAGGGCGCCAACGCCACGCTGGAGTCTTCGACGGGTTCGAGCACGATCTCGCCGCTCTGCGAGCCGCTCGCCTGCGGGGGAGCGGGCTTGGCACTCTTGGGCGCAGACTTGGCGAGCAACCCGTCCACGTCGGACACCTTGTAGTTCACCGAGCCGGCGTCGCGAAACTCGCGCAGTTTCCCGTCCCGAACGAGAGCCTTGATCTCGTCTTCCGACTTGCCGAGCCGCTCGGACGCTTCCTTCGCTGAATAGAACATCTTCGCCATAGGGTTTCGCGTGACTCCTCTGCGTGCGCCGGGTTGAGTCGCTACGGTGTCTGCTGCTCAGTCGATTGTAGTCGGTACTGCCGCTGCTCCTCTACCATTTTCTCCACTACGTCGGGTGGAAGATCGCAGACATTATGGTTTTCCAGGTACCGATCATACCGCCAGGTCCTAGCCCCGGCTAGTCGGATACAGCCCTTCTGGGCCAGATATTCGTAGACCCAAATCGTCATGGAATCAGTGTCCACAACGTAAACCCCGTAGGTGCCCTTGGATAGCTGCCCGGAGAAGGCGAAGACCCCCCTGGCCCCGGCCGAGGCGGGGAGTTGGCCGAAAGCGACGCTATCCATCGGTCCGCCCTGCGGACGCACCACCAGCGTCGTGGCGATCACGACCAACGCGACTGCGATCACCCAGAACACCGGGTGCGGCGATCGCCTAGGCTGTGAATTGTTAGGCCGAGCGGAGTCTGATTGAATATCGGTAGGTAGGCTAATCGTGACAATCCTCCAAGCTCATGGACTGCGGCTTGTGTCCGTGGATGTTGCACTCCTCAAGGGCCGGGAACAGTATAGGCGCGTTGGACCTCCTACGCCAACCCTCCCTGGAACCGCCCCTTCTGCATTTTCATCAACCCAATAACGTGACGCGCGCTCGATCAGTAGGGCGTCGGGGACCGATCATTAGCCGGTGGAGGAGCCAATGCGGCCCAGGGCGGCGGCCCGTACGTAGTCGGAAATGCCCTTGAAACCCAGGCGGGAGGTCGCTTCCTCGAGTGCAAGTCTTTCGTCGGGCGTCAGACGAATGTTGACCTGCTGCGACCGTTGACGGCGACCAGCGGGGGGACGCCTGCCGAGTTCCAACAGGGTTGCGACGGCCACGGCCAATGCCTCGCGCGTCGCCTTCACGCACCCGTCGGGCGACTTCGCGTCCGCGAACACCGTGGGCATTTCAATGGCCGAACCGATGTAACCTAGTTCCTTGTCCGGTTCGAGCACCAAACGGTAATCGCCTACGATCGACCGCGCGTGCGACAGCACCTTGGCGTCGAAGGGACGATCCACCGCCTTACTCTTCGCCGACGAGCCGTTTGATCTTTTGGACGTACGCATCGCTCACTTTCTTATCGTAAACAGGGATCAGCAACGGAAGTTCGTGATCCTTATGCACGAACACGAAATACGGCGGCCAAGTTCTTTGCAGCACCCATCCATACTTCTCAAGCAGTTCGAGAACCTCGGAGAATCCTTTCACTCAAATGCTCCATCACATGTTTCCGGCGGGCAACTTCGATGTAAGTATAGCGTAGGATATACGGCTTGTCAACCACCAATCTTGGGCCGGGGTCGGTTCGCCGTCAAACTGCAAATTGGGGACACTATCTCTCGAGGGATGATCAGCGAGTCTCACGCTACGGCGATGGTCTTATCCGCGTACACGTCCTGAATGGTGTTGAGGAGCTTGACGCCGTCGGCCATGGGGCGTTGGAAGGCTTTTCGGCCGGAGATGAGGCCCATGCCGCCGGCGCGTTTGTTGATGACCGCGGTCTTGGCCGCGTCGGCGAAGTCGCTCGCTCCAGAGGACTCCCCGCCGGAGTTGATCAGCCCACTGCGGCCCATGTAGCAGCCCACGACTTGATACCTTGTCAGGTCGATGGGATTGTTGCTGGTCAGCTTTTCGTAGACGAGCTTGCTGGTCTTGCCGAAGTTGAGGGCCGTGAACCCGCCGTTGTTGGTCGCTTGCTTTTGCTTGATGATGTCGGCCTCAATCGTCACGCCGAGATGATTGGCCTGGTTGGTCAAATCGGCGGACGTGGAATAATCCGTTCCGTCCTTCTTGAAGGCGCTATTCCGCAAATAGCACCATAACACGGTCACCATGCCCAACTCATGAGCGACGTGGAAGGCCTCGGTCACTTCCTGAATCTGCCGCCCGGACTCATCGGATCCGAAGTAGATCGTCGCTCCGACGGCGGCGGCGCCCATCTCCGCGGCCTGATGGACGTTGGCAAACATGATCTGGTCGAACTTGTTCGGATAGGTGAGCAACTCGTTGTGGTTGAGCTTGACGATGAACGGAATCTTGTGCGCATATTTCCGCGCCACCGATCCGAGCACGCCGAGAGTGGATGCGACCGCGTTGCACCCGCCTTCGATCGCCAGCTTGACGAGGTTCTCGGGATCGAAGTAGATCGGGTTCGGAGCAAACGACGCCCCTGCACTGTGCTCGATGCCTTGGTCCACGGGCAGGATGGAGAGATACCCGCTGCCCGAGAGTCGCCCGTGATTGAAGATCGCTTGCAAATTCCGCAAAACCGGAATCAGCCGATCGCTGCCCGTCAGCACCCGGTCCACAAAGTCCGGCCCGGGCAGAGTCAGCAGCGATTTCTCGATACCGCGGCATTTATAACTCAGCAGGGTTTCCGCGTCCGATCCGAGTAAGTCCGTGATAGCGCTCATGGTTGGTTGTTCTCCAGTGTTTGATTCCCAACGATGGAAATCCGACTCTTCCATCATAAGCTCGAACCAGCCAGATCGAAAGACCTGATTCACTTTAGAAAACGGCCCCCATTCGGTTATACTGCGGCTGATGAAACTCACAGGCAACCGTGGGAAATAGGGATAGCGACGGAGGACTAGTGAAATGTCTAAGAATTTCAAATCTGCTATTTGGGCATTGACGCTTCCGTACGTTGCGATCCTCGAAATTGGAATAGGGACTCCGCCGACCCTCGCGTCGGACAAACCGAAAGCGCCCCCGACCGCACTCGACTTTTCGGAGAAAGTGGTCGCCGGCGGCCCGTCCGACTTCATGATCGTGCGGCACGTCAAGATGACGGGCAGCAACCGTGGCATCGGAAAGAAACTCGCGGAGATCGCCAAGGAACGCCATGCGGTAACACTTGGCACCGCCGACCCGACCGCGCTTCGCGCCCGGCAAGAATTCTACCGCCGCAACTATCCCAACCACTTCGAACGCGCGATCGGGGTCGCCGAGGCCTACGGGTTGACTCTCGAAACGGCCAACGTCGATGTAATGGCGCTGCCGATTAACCTGGGTATCAATCCCGGTTGTTCAACCGTCTACTACCCGCCGCAATACACCGAGTCGGGGCATCCCATTCTGAGTCGCAACTACGATTTCTCGACGGGGTCCTTTGCGGAAATCCTCGGGCAGCGCCCCAAGCCCAACACCCGGGCCATGACCGCGGACGTTTACGTCATGGAGGTCTACCCCGACCAGGGCTACTCTTCACTGTATCTTTGCACCTACGACATGTTGGGCGGGTGCCTTGATGGAATCAACAGCGCAGGGCTCACGGTTGCGATCCTCGCCGTCGACGAGGGCCCGCAGGCTCCCGACCCCGCCGCCGCTCCGCAGGCGGGTCTAAACGAGATCGAAGTGCCGCGTTTTCTTCTTGATACTTGCGCGACCGTCGATGAAGCCAAATCCGCCCTCATGGCCGCCAAACAGTACTACGGATTCATCCCCAGCCATTACATCATTGGTGATCGTAGTGGGAGGTCGTTTATCTGGGAGTACTCCGCAGGGCACAACCGCGAGTACGTCACCGACGGCGTCGGCCAGCCTCAGATCATCACCAACCATCCGATCTACAAGTACAAAAGCATCGATGAACTCCCCAAGCAGGAGCCCGGCGGCGGGAGCTTTTACCGCTTTCGCCGGATGAATGAGGAGATAGCGAAAGTCAGCGGTAAGCACTCGCTCGAAAATATTAAGCAAACCAACTTCTGCGTCCGCGCTACTGAGCCGGGCCTCCCGGGCGGGCGCAAACCCAACCGCACGCTCTGGCATTCGATTTATGATGCGAGAGACCTGACGCTTCAGTTGGACTTTTACTTGGGTGAGGGCCCATCCGCGGATGCTGCTCCACGTCGTTCGGGGTACCTCGCCTTCAAACTTGGGGAGAAGAAATGAACGAGCACCTTTTACGAGATATCGCTTGACACGACGCCCGTCGCTCGCTACGTTGGCATGTACTACAGAAGACGTATACGTAGGCTTTCGGAGAGAGGGCGAAGGTGTCCGGAGGCGCAGTCATGACCACTTGTATCGGTAACAAAACCCGAAGCACTTATTCCACAACAGTTGCCCTATTCGTTGTCGGCGCGGCGATGGCGCCGGCTTCCGCCTGGGCCGACCCACTCGGCGCGGGCGGCGGGGCGATCTACATTTTGAGCCCGAAGGCGCACTACCAGGAAGGATGCTTCCCGCCCTGCATGTGCCCGATCATGATCGAGCAGCCGATCATCGGCACGTTCAAGCTCGTCTACGCGGGATCGAACAATGGGATCGAGACCTACGCCGTTGGGGACGTTCATTGGACGGTCCCGTCTTTTGACCCGCCGCTTCGGATCATCGGCGCGGGCACGTACCGCATCGGCAGTCCAGACCTTATTCCCGTATTACAACAGCGCATGGAGCTTGACCTGCAGGTTGGCGCCAACGGCGTCGAGCACTTCGACAGCGGCTGGGTTGAGATTGGGGACATGTCCCGATTGAACGTCACCGTCTCGATCAACGGGATGTTTTGCTTTGATCGCGTCGTCGCCATCAATGCCGTTCGTGTTCCGGATGGTGCGATTACGCCGTACGTGCTCGCCCCTGGGGCAACCCACGAGCACGGTTGCTGCCCACGGCTCACTCCGTGCGACTGCCTTTGCTTCGGGCCGGTTCCGATGGTCGGGGATTTCGCTCTCGTGCCGCTGTCCGACAACGGGCTTTTCCGCGACTTCGCGGTGGTCAACATCAACTGGCGGGTGCTTTCACCTCCCACCAACCAGATCGTGCCCATCCACGGTTTCGGCACGTACCGCGTCGGCGGCGAGGTGGCCGTCCAACATCAGCTAAGCCTCGAACTCTGGCTCGGCAATACGGGACCGACCCATTTCGATAGCGGGTTCGTCGTGGGCGGCGGGCAATTCCCGATGATCGATATCCCCGTGTCCCTGACCGCCATGGACCCGACGGCGTGCACGGACACCATCCTGCACGTAATAGCCAATCCCGCGGTCGGCAACGCAATCTGCGGCGGAATCGGCGGGCTTCCCTGTCCAGACGGGTTTTTCTGTAAGCTGCCCATGGGAGCATGCTGCTGCGATTTCATGGGCTTTTGTGCCCCGATTCCCACCGGATGCCCCGACGTGTGGGACCCGGTCTGCGGCTGCGACGGGGTGACCTACGGCAATGAGTGCGAGGCCGACGCCGTGGGGGTCACGATCGCATATCCCGGCGAATGCTCCGATGTCTGCGGCGGTATCGCGGGCATCGAATGCCCGGCAGGAAAGTTCTGCAAGTTTCCCATCGGTACGTGCGACATCATCGACAACCAAGGGCTTTGCGCGCCGATCCCCGGCAATTGCATCACGCTCTGGGATCCCGTCTGCGGCTGCGACGGGGTGACTTACGGCAACGAGTGCGAGGCCGACAGGGCCGGCGTATCCATCGACCATGGCGGCGAGTGTGAGCCCGCGGTGTGTGCCGCGTCCCGCGACTTGTCCGATCCCGATCTTTCTTTCTGTCCCGGTGACCCGAAGACGGTCCGCATCGTGTTGACACCGCCGAATAGCGCGACGGCGCTCGGCGTCGAGGATGTGCCGCCGTCCGGTTGGATCGTCACCAACAACATCAGCCACGGGGGCGCTTACGATCCGTTGAACGGCAAGGTGAAGTGGGGACCGTTCTTCGTCCCCTTCCCGCCGGAAGTCAGCTACGAGGTTATTCCCGCCCCCGCCAACGCCGTTACACGGTGCTTCTACGGATCCGTCTCCGTCAACGGAGACAACCAATCGATTTGCGGCGACGCGTGCGTGGATGAGTTCTGCTGTTCGAAGCTGCCGGCCGACCTGCCCCAAGCGGCGTGCAGCGGCTGTCCGGTCGGTGATTGCGACAGTTGCGATGGGGGAACGTGCAACGACGGCCGGGTCACCCTGTGTGAGATGATCGGCTACGTCTGCTCGTGGATTCGCGGCTGCAACGACGATCTGGCGGGCATGACCCGTGCGGCCTACCTCTGGCGCAGCGGAGAATGTTACTGCTGGGACGAGGCCCAGCAAAAATGGCTGCCGACGTTGTGTTCGGCGCCGAATTCGGGATGCTGCCCAGCGAACCACGGCAGCGCGGCGGCGGAGGATGTCTCCATCGTTCCAATCGAAGTACGCTCCCCGATCACGGTGCTTCGTACGAAACCCATACTTTCGTGGAACATCCCGGTGACGATCGAGCCGCCAAGCGGCACTTCGGCGGTCGCACTCGAAGTTCAACTCCCCGCGGGTTGGGTGGTGGCGGCGATCAGCGACGACGGCGCCTGGGACGACGTGCACAGCAAGATCAAATGGGGGCCGTTCTTTGACGACCTCGCACGCACGGTGACGTTTCAGGTCCGTCCGGAGGTGCAGGCGGGCACCGGCAAGTCCCGATCGTTGCGAGGACCTCGGTTGACGGGCGTGTCGGGCACGGTCTCGTTCGACGGCGTCAATTACCCAATCACGGTGCGGTAGCCGTTGTCGTTTTCGTGGGATCACCTGCCGCGCTGGTCTTTCCAGGCGCGAAACGAGCCGCTTACACCCATCGTTGACGCTGTTGACGATCCCACTACAGTTCGTGACCGTCGATCGGTAGAGGTAACTTTGACCTCTGACCGATACAGAGAACTGCCGACGGAGCAGACGGTTTTTAGACGTTTTGGTTTTTGGGGATTTATGTCCACCACTATCGTTCATGTCGCTGCACGGGAGATTCTGGACTCCCGCGGGTTCCCGACAGTCGAAGCGTCGGTGGTGTTGGAGGATGAAAGCTGCGGGGAGGCGGCCGTGCCCTCCGGCGCATCGACGGGAGAGCATGAGGCCGTCGAGCTGCGCGACGGCGACGCCAAGCGATACCACGGTAAGGGCGTGCTCAAGGCCGTGGAGTTCGTCAACGGCGAGATCGCCGAGGCCGTCATGGGCCTTGACGCCGCCGATCAGGAAGACGTCGATCAAACCATGATCGACCTGGACGGGACGCCGAACAAGTCCCGCCTGGGCGCCAACGCCATCCTCGCCGTGTCGCTGGCGGCGGCGAAGGCCGCGGCGCAATCGTGCAACCTCCCGCTCTTCCGCTACCTCGGCGGACCCAAGGCTCATATTCTGCCCGTGCCGATGATGAACATCCTCAACGGCGGCCGGCACGCCGACAACAACATCGACTTCCAAGAGTTCATGATCCAGCCGTGGGGCGCGCCCTCGTTTCGAGAGGCGTTGCGGATGGGGTCGGAATGTTTCCACGCCCTGCGCAAGGTCCTGCAGAAGCGCGGCTGCAACACCAACGTCGGCGACGAGGGCGGCTTCGCGCCTAATTTGAAGACCAACGAGGAAGCATTGGAGGTCATCGTCGAGGCGGTTGCGAGCGCGGGGTACAAACTCGGAACGGATATCTTCATCGCTCTCGACCCGGCCTGCTCCGAATTGTTCGACAAGAAGACCGGACGATATGCGTTCTTCAATTCGGCGCCGCAGAAGAGCATGACCTCGGATGAATTGATCTCCTTCTGGACCGGATGGTGCGACAAGTACCCCATCCGCAGCATCGAAGACGGACTGGCCGAGGACGACTGGGAGGGATGGAAGCGGCTCACGACGCGGCTCGGAGACCGCGTCCAACTGGTCGGCGACGATTTGTTTGTCACCAACACCCAGCGGCTCAAGAAGGGCCTGGAGATGGGAGCGGGGAATTCGATCCTCATCAAGGTCAACCAGATCGGCACGCTGACGGAGACTTTCGCCGCGATCGACCTGGCCATGCGGAACGGATGGAGCGCCGTCATCAGCCACCGCAGCGGCGAGACGGAAGACACCACCATCGCGGACATCGCCGTGGCCGCCAACGCGGGGCAGATCAAAACGGGAAGCCTCTGTCGCAGTGACCGAGTCGCCAAATACAATCGACTGCTGCGCATCGAAGATCACCTGGGACCGGCCGCCGTCTATGGCGCGGGATGGGGAAAGAAAAATGGCTAGCGACAATTCACCTCGCGGCGGTTTCGTGTACTGGATGCTTATCCTCATGGGCTTGGCCACCTTCACTCCCTGTGTCGTTCTGCCGGAATGGCGCGAGTATCAAGCGTTGCGGCTTGCGGAACAGGCCGAGCGGCACCGACTGGACGCCATGCAGAAGGTCGTCGATCGGGAGCGGAATCTTCTGGAGGCCATGCAGAGCGACCCCGCCGTCATCGCCCGCATTGCGCAGCGCGATCTGCACTTTCGCCGACCGGGCGACACGTCCGTTTCCGTTGCGGTGCCGCTCACCGCAGCCGCGCTTCCCGAGCCGTTCGTGCCCGAACCGATCGAGCCGCCCGTCGCCTTGGCCCGCGCTCGCTCGTACATGCCCGACTTCAACTACGATGCGCTCTTCTGCGACGACCGGACGCGGCCGATCATCATGGTGATGTCGGTCGGCTTGATCGTCACGGCCATCGCCCTGTTTTCCACCAGAGCGCCGCTGCGGAACCCGTAGCCTCATCCAGGCTGCGCCCGGCAGCGGTTTTTGCGTACACATTCGCACTTTCCTTTTTCATGCATCGGTTTCAAATGGGTTCGTTTTGCGAGTACAGTTTTTCGGTGAGTGTCAACATATGGCACTTGCGAAAACGCAGAAAGGCGGAAAGTAGAAACGCCGAAATCGAGGAGAACGAACGGCACGAGGCACGGAGGCAATAGGCATTGGGTAAATTGGGTAATAGGAAGTAGGCAAGAGGCAGTAGGCACTGAGGCACAGCGAAGTCCTTGGGGGGCAGGCTCCGGGACGGAGGGGCGAATCCGGTTTGTAACTGGCTTTGCTCTGGCTTTGTTTTTCCGAAGGCATTTCATCGTAAGTGGTTCCACAGCAAGCACCTACGCCATTTGTAACTGGCTTTGTTTGGTATTGGCGCTTTTTCGTACCCGGCTCCTTATACTTTCGGCGCTCGCGCGCGGAGCGAGCGCGGCTATTGTCTACACCTAATAACGTGACGGGCGCGCGGTGGAGACCGCGTGATCGGGCGATCACGCGGGGGAATTACGAGTTACCAGTTACGAGTTACGAGTTACGAATTACGAGTTACAAGTGCCGAAACCACGGCGCGCCGGGACCTACGCAGCGCACGAGCGCTGAAACCAGGGCCGCGACCGGCAGAGAGGCGCCGGAAACACCGAAATACAGCGGTTGGGGCTTGCTTTCCGGAGCATTGTCGTTACAATGGCCTTCGTCTTTTCGATCGCCGCAAGTGAGTCCCCAGGTTTTTATGGAGGAGGGGACCATGATTTGGACAGTTCGCGCAGCGAAGTGTGATGCCCGTCGAGTACGAAGGGCCGCGCGCGTCATCTTCTCCGCTTGGATCGTCGCTACGTTAACAGCAGCGGGACTCGCTCTCGCCGACCCGCCCCGAGGCGCCATCGTCGGGTGGGAGACCAAGTCGTCGGCGTCGATCTCTCCGGCGGTTTCACGGCCGTCGCCGCAGGCACTGGCCACAGTCTGGGGCTCAAGGTCGACGGGTCCATCGTGGGATGGGGAAACAACTTCTACGGTCAAATCAACGTTCCCGCGCCCAACAGCGGTTTCGTGGCCGTTGCTGCAGGTGTGTTTCACAGTCTGGGTCTCAAGGCCGACGGCTCCATTGTGGCGTGGGGAGCCAATTACGACGGTCAAACCGACGTTCCCGCGCCCAACAGCGGCTTCGTGAGCGTTGCCGGGGGCTATTCGCACAGTCTGGGTCTCAAGGCCAACGGGTCCATCGTGGGGTGGGGATACAACTACGCCGGTGCGATCGACATACCCGAGCCCAATGCCGATTTCATCGGCATCGCCGCGGGCGCGTACCATAGCATGGCTCTCAAGAGCGACAGTTCCATCGTGGGGTGGGGATACAACGACTACGGTCAGATCAATGTTCCCGCACCAATTGCTGATTTCGTCGTCATCGCCGCCAACCGGGACCACAGCCTGGGTCTCAAGGCGGACGGGTCCGTCGTGGCGTGGGGATCCAACGACTACGGTCAGACCGGCGTCCCCGCGCCCAACAGCGGTTTCATCGCCATCGCCGCAGGCGTGTCACATAGTCTGGGTCTCAAAGCCGACGGGTCCATCGTGGCGTGGGGAAGCAATTCCCAAGGTCAAACCAACGTTCCCGCGCCCAACAGCGGCTACATCGCCGTCGCCGCAGGGTGGCAGCACAGCCTGGGTCTGAAAACCGACGGATCCGTCCTAGCGTGGGGATGTCGTCTCTTCGACTTCGGGCAATGCGACGTTCCTGTGCCCAACACGGGCTTCATCGCCGTCGCCGCGGGCAGGGACCACAGCCTGGGCCTGAAGTCCGATGGGTCGATCGTGGCGTGGGGAGATAATGGCGACGGTCAGACCAACGTTCCCGCGCCCAACAGCGGCTTCGTCGCCGTCGCCGGGGGCGGCGGCCACAGCCTGGGTCTCAAAGCCGACGGGTCCATCGTGGCGTGGGGTTACAA
>Ga0137429_1000217_pt1 | contig 29501 bp, 57 predicted proteins | sample EasRivERMZT736_2_FD_102304 | JGI IMG/M metagenome (GOLD analysis project Ga0137429, IMG submission 102304) | Soil microbial communities from meander-bound floodplain in the East River, Colorado, USA - East River MetaG ERMZT736_2 | ecosystem: Environmental > Terrestrial > Soil > Floodplain ...
ACGTACAACGCGAGCCCAATGAGGAGCCCCGGCCACAGCCACGGATAGGCCATACACCACAGCCCCGTAAGGATCATGCCCAACAGATCCCAGATAAAGAAATTCCTGGATACCCCTGCGATCAGTTGTGGCTGTGTGAGGCTCTGGTACAGTGGGGCCGAAAAACCGGGGATGTCACTCATGCGCGCCCCCGCCGCGTGAAGGGCAGGAGTACCCCGCCAAACAGCCAGGCCGCATACACCCCATGCCCGAGGAGTTCCCCTGCCAGGTCACTCAGGAATGTTGCGAGCGGCAGCCCGTGCGCGACCACCACTGGCCACCCACCAGCCCCACCGCCAAAGAGTGTGACGGCCTTGGCTGCCCCCAGCGTCAGGCCGGTGCCAACGGCCGTGGTCATAAAAACTTCTTTCCCGTGTTCATGGCCCATGCGATAGTTAATCCCCGCCCATGCCACGCCCACGGTACACGCGGACACCCCCGCTCCGCCAGTAATGCTACTCGCCACCGTTTGCAAGGGGGATTCCCACGGCATTCCGGTAGATGCGAGGGCATAGCTTGCGAGGCCGGTGACTGCCAGCCCTGTGATCATTGCAATGTCTTCCTTTGTCACATCGTACTCCTTGCGGCCCAGACCGCATTGTTCTTGTAGTAGGTCTTTGTCGCCAAGACCTTGTGCTGCCCCACGACCACGAGTGCCTGCTCGCTCGGCAGATTCATGAGCGCAGTCGGCGAGAGCAGCGGCTCCTTCACTTTCTCTGTACTCCAGTTCCGTCCGATCTTGTGTTTCTTCTCCACCTCCGTTTCGCCGACCCGTTGGCTAAAGGTTCTGGCTGCCGCATCATCCACGCTGAAGGCAATCTTGATCTCGCATCCATCAAAAAAAGGATGATGCTGTTGAAAGGTGCGGATGACCTGCTCCATGCTTGCCGTGACCAACAGAAACCGCACGCCATACCCCGCCGCATAGGTCAGGCCATCGCTCACGGCGGTGATGCGATCTAGCAGCGGAAACTCATCGAGCAGCACCGCTAACTTCCATCTCCAGCCCTCCAGGTGTTGCGTGGCGTAATCAAGCAGTTGCCGTACCACGATGCGTGTCCAGGGTTTCACCCGCTCCCGATCACTCGGGGGAATCGTCAGGTAGAGACTCAGTGGCCTGGCCCGTTCCCGTAGATCCCGAAGCGTAAAGTCACTTGTGTCGGTGGCCCGTGCGATAAGCGGATCGGTATACAGGCGCAGTGCCCGGCTCAGGGTGGTGAGAATTCCACCTTTCTCGCCTTGCGGTCCGGCCTGGCGGAGCGCCCAGGCCGCGCGGTGAATTGCTGGATGGGGATAGTCGTGCATGGTCTTGAGGAGTCGATCAATATCCGTACTCACCAGGAGGCTATCGAGTGCCCCGAGCGACCGCGCCCGCTGGGTATACAACCCGTAGAGGACCAGTCCCACAAACCCCTCCGCCGCAAGGCCCGTGAAATGGCGCCCGGTATCACTCATGTGGTCCGTGCCTTTCTGCTCCACGTCGGTGATGCCCTCGGCAATCATCTGGGCCGCCCGGATTTCCCCCTCCTCCCCAATGGGAATCGCATCCAGTACGTTATACCGCTGCGACAGCGAGGACGTAGGCGAGAGGCGCACGACTCGGGAGAATGTGCTGCGCCAGCCTGCGGAGAGGGGATGCAATTCGTCTTTTGGGTCCACCACGAGAAAACTCTCCCGCCAGGTCAACAGGTTAGGCAGCACGAAGCAGGTGCTCTTGCCCTTGCGTGTCCCTGCCACGAGTAAGAGATGTGCCGGCCCGTTGTGGCGCAGCAGGCGCCGGCCCACGCGCCCCAGGATGAGCCCTTCGTCGGCAAAGAGGCCGGCCTTCCGCAGTTGGCGGGGGGTGCTCCACTGGGCGTGCGTCGACAGTGAGCCCCCCATGATCAGTACCCCCAATACCACAGGCGCGTCGCCCAATAGTGGACAAGATAGGCACTTGTGAGTGCGCACCCTTTCTTCCATATCTCCCACAACCCAGGCACCATTTCCTCGCTGCCGGTGATCACCAATACCGACAGACCAAAAAGCAGCATGAGTGCCATCAGCCCTCCATGTGCGATGCGGTGTACTATCGGGATTCCTTCGAGATACTCAGAGTAATCCATTCTAAAACCGTCCTTTCGTTTGACGTTCCGCCGCTTGCACGCGGGCGACCATCTGTTCATGGCCCTGCTCCGCCTCGCGCCAGGTCTCATACCTGTCCTGTTCCTGATCACATACTCCTCCAAACACCATCGTCTCAAACAAGGCAACCGGCTGATCGCCATACGAGACAGCCATTCCAAGAAAGACCGTACTGATGCGGATACCTGGCGTGACCCATGTCTCCGCCACGCGGCGGTTCGCAGTTTCGAACCATCGCGCCCATACGAAGACGTTTGCTTCACGCACAGGGATTGTTCCATCAAGGACATAGTGGTCCGACATCCTAAAACCGTCCTTTCTGTTTCGCAGGTTCCATCCGTGAAAAGCCCGGTGGCAACATCCCACCGGGCACCCATCGCACAGTTCCCCAGCACAGCCCCCACCCGAGCACGAGTGCCATGCCCACGGCAGCGGGCGTGTACCACCATGGTCGCGTGACTGGCACGGGCGCCTTCAGTCGGTCCACCGCATCCGCTACGTCCTCCAGCCGCCGCGCCACCCCGGCAATGTCGGGCACCGCGCGTTGCTCCAAGTGCGTGAGGATTTCGCCGTGATGGGTCAGCATCGCGCCCAGGTCATCGAGCGCCTCATTGATCGCCGTGAGGTCAGTAGCTGCGGCCATAGCCGTGCTCCTGTTGGGGCTGCTGTTTAGCCGCGAGTCGCTTGGCGATGCGGTCTTGTGCCCCAGAAAGCCTGCCCTCACTCCTGTGCTCTCGCCACTCCCCCAGCCCGTCGTATCCGATGTTCCGGCCCCACCCTGGAGACATCACCTCTCGCTCGATCTCGACGGGATCACCGTTGATCAGTGTTTCTTCTGGTGTGAGTGGCGGATAGATTTCTATTACAGGCTCTGGGTTGATGGCGCCATGCGTCTGTATCCATGCCACAAACTCTGGAGAAAGGTTCTCGGGGTCGAGTTCAGCTACGGTGCGCGATAAGGGCGTATTGAGAAATTCCTTCTCCTTCGCGTTGTAGTCGTCCCATAATTTGTCGTATACCACCGGATCATCGCCGTATCCCATAGGTTCGGGACGCAAGCCGCTAAGCTCCTTGTCGCGGAGGTATTGCTGAAAGAGAGGAGCGTTGTCTACCTCCACGGCCCACTGCGCATTCTCACGGATCTCCGCTGTCGTCTGCCGAAACGTCTCGACAGTGCGCTGCATCGCCGTTTTGGCTTCTTCAGCGTCCATAGCCTGTCCCTCGCTCATGTCCCCACTCCTCTTCGCGTAAGTTCGCCCGCAACCCGGCCCCCACGCCCTCCGGTTCCCGGCGCGGCATGCGTGGGAGGTGCAGCGTGTGTTGTCGCCGGGTCAGGATGCGCAGCTCCGTCTCTAGTGCCCGCCGCTCCGTCTCTCGAAGCGCCTGCACCCGCGTCGCCCGCTGTTGCCGCTGGGCCTGGGGGGAAGGGGAGCCCGGTGCCCACTGCCCCGGCTGGGTCCCGCGTGCCCGCGCCCGACTCTCGGCAAGAAATTGTGCGGGCGGGATCTGGGACACGTCGGTCATCCCGAGCCTGGCCTTCCGCAGTTCCCATCCCTCGGCTGCCAGGGCCTGCTCTTTCGCGGCATCGCGTGCCTGGCGGATACGGTCTCGCTCCGCCATGCCCCCAGGGTCCCTGCCAGGGCCCACCTTGGGCTCGGGCGGGCGGTCGATGTTGCGCGTATAGAGACTGCTGGGGTGGATACGGGCGGTCTCGCCTGCGCGTTCCAGGGTGTAGTTGGTCCAGTCGCACCAGGCCGCCCGTACCTCGAACACTGTAGACCGTTGTTTGAACCAGGGGTCCTTTTGGCATCCGCCCCGCTCCGGCTGTGATGGGTTATACCGTTTGAAATAATGTGCCGGGGTCTGCCGTTCGATGCTATCGTGGCTGCGCTCGCTGAAGAGGACATGGATGTGGGGCTGATGTGCTCCCTCTGCCGTGATGGGGTCATGCATCACCCAGAGATACGCTTTGTTTCTCAGGTGCGTTGCCAAGAAGTCTCGCGCCAAGGCCAATTGCTCCTCCTGTGGCAATTCCTTGGGAAGTGCGAGTTGCCAGGTCGTCCCCCACCGCCCGTTGGCTTGCTCATACTGCTCGGCGTGTGCAAAGAAGGTAGCCGTACTCCCCTTGGCCCAGGCCGGGAGGTTGGCTGTCTCCTGATGTACCAGATCATCCCGCTCTGCTGTGGCCGCTGAGGTCCGGGTGAGATAGTCCACCCCGGCTTGCTTGGGCGCATACTGGCCATCGCGCGTGATATAGTTGATGACCCGCGTTGCCCCGCGCCCGCCTTGTACCTTGAGATGGTTGACGTGAAATCTGACCACTGCCACTCATATCCCCTACGAGAACCTTCGTCATCGACGAAGGTGTTAGCGCGCTTGTCTCACTTTCCCGCTTTTCCCTCACCCGTTTCCACCGCCGCCGCTTCGAGTCCAAGATCCCGTGCCGCACGCCAACACATCGCGGCGATTTGCACGAGTTCTCCCCTCACCACACGGGGGTCACGGTCCGCCTGTTTCTTCCGTACCTCGCCCCACAGTTCATCCACTTCTTCGAGGATGACGGCATACGCCTCATGGAGGGAATGCATCGGCGGATGGAGCTGCACTGCTCGCACTACCTCATTGCATAGATCATGGAGAAAGTCGTGCGTCATTCGAAGGTCTCCCCTAGATATTTCTCCGCCATCTGTCGCACGATGGCCCACTGTTTTGGACTGAGCGAGTACGGGCGATGCTTGAGGAGGTCCTCGATGAACCGCGCTTCCCAATCGCTGACCTCCTGCGCCCCCGCGTCAATGGCTTCTACATAGGCAAGGTAATCGTCAGGCATCGGCACGCTCCTCTGTCAGCCGACACATGTGCAGCAGCCGTGGACGGATGGCAGTCTCCGCGGGATCATCGGCGGCATCGAACAGGGCATGCATCGCCCCAACAGAGAGGCGTTGCTGGAGGGCCGCCTCCCTGGCCCATGAGCGAGCGTAGTACGTCCCTGAGTCGAGGGTGGCCTGCGCACTCACCGGGCACAACCGCCCTTGGTATGCCCAGGCGCCTCCGCCACTGATCGATACGAGGTAGCCCTCCCGCGTCACCGTCCAGACAAACACCGTTCCGGCGCCTGCCGCAAACCGCGTCAACCACTGCTCGACCTCGGGCGTCAGCATGCGGCCTCTCCTTGCGCGATGTGCGCCTGTGCCCGGCGCACCGGCTCTTGCCAGGTGCCCATGTTGAGGCGCACGACGGTGGCGGACGGGAGCCCCTCCGTTCGCACAAAATCTTTTTCCTTGGGCCATTTCCCTTCGCGGCGATGAAACTCCAGCACGGCCTCTATGATGCGGGTATCCGTCCAAAACCGTTCAGCCGACATCGGGCGGCTCCTCTGTCTCTGTGGGCACGCGCCCCTTGCGTTTGGCTTCGCGGAGCCCGAGCTTGAGCACCGCTTCGAGTTCCCCCAGGTCACAGACGTATTCCCCCCCCGCATGATCGCAGGTGAAGAGCCCCACGGACGCCACCACGTGGGCAATCTGTACGCAGGTGGCTTGGTAGTCACGCCGGGCGAGCTGCCGCAGCTTCTGCTCGGTGGACCGTAGTTGTGCTTTTTTGTCCTCCAGCAACTTACGAAGCTGGCCCTTCTTGTCCAGCGGTGCGTCCTCGCCGCTGGCGTGTGGTAGGTCGTCTCGCTCTTTAGGTGCGGCCATGCGTCCCTCCCCCGTGCTGGTGGTGTAAGGTGCCACAGTGGACAATCGCTGTTTTGATCTGACGATAGAGCCGGGTCGGAAGCGTATGCGGATCACCAGCGGCGTGGGCCGCGAGAAGGATCGCGTCAATCGCGCCCTGCCCGGCCTCGCGGAGTTCGTGATAGGTGACATCCCCGCAGTAGCGCGGGTAGTAGTGGCGGGCAAGATGCTCACGCATCTGCACCACCTGACGAGGGGTCAAACCTGGTATACTTCCAGCCATGGGACACCTCCCTTGGAACAGAAGGGGGGAGACTCATGGAGGGGCGAACCGCACTCCTCGCCCCTCCGACGTACACTCTCATCATCACACTACTGGACGACGGACACCCCCTATACGGCCAACCTCACATTGGGGTGATAGAGCGTGCGCTCCATCTAAGAAAGAGCAGCTAGGGTGCCCGTCGTCACACCTCATGACTCCTCGCCTCGCTGCGTCGCAAACTCATAGAGCGCCCTCCCCTCGTGCCTGCGCCGCGCCCCTCCGCCCCGGCCTGGACTGGTCCATGAGCCCCGCCACCCCCTGCGCGAGAAACCGGCGCACCCATTTGTACACAAAGCGCCGGCTAATCCCCACCGTACGGGCCGTGGCACTCACCGACGCTCCGGCATCGAGCAGCAGCACGATCTGCCCCCGGCGCACCCGGCCCACTGGCATGCTCGGCGAGCGTTGCCAGTGCTCCAGCGTCTGGCGGTCCTGGGCGGTGAGGGAAACCTGGACCTCGGTGGTGCGTCCTCGGGCCATCAGTCCTCCTCCCCGGCCTCGCGGGCCGCGCGCTCTTCCTCGTCAAACAGATTGCGCTCAGGGGACACCCAGGACGCTGTTCCGTCCCCCACGTCGGGGATATCGTCATCGGGGGGCTGTGCCTCTGCTGGGCGATCCTGGGTGGGACTCGGGGTATGCCCTATCGATGGCGTCATGATTACCGGAGGCCCGTAGAGTTCTTCGCTGAGCGTAGCCAGGGGCAGATGCCCTGCGAATCGTGGGGCAGCCCGTCGCGTGATCGTCGCCTCCTCGCGGGACTGGTATAGCCCTTCTTCCGTCCGTAACGCCTCTGTGATATCCGCATCAAGAGAGAGATGCCTGGGGGAACACAGTTGTCGTAGGCAGGTTTTAAGAGCCATCTTATCAAAGTTTGTCAGGCCCTCTTTATCCGCATGGTTGTCGGCCCAAAAGGTACTCTTGGCACTTGCCGCATAGCGATCCCGATGGCCCGCCACTTCTGCCTTGCTCATACTCACTACCCGCCAGAATCCCGACCGTAGATACGCCGCGGCGTAGTAGCCAATCGTCCGTCCTCGTGGCGCAAAACTTTCGGGCAGCCGATGGATTGGTAGCGACACGGGGCTCTCGGCCGGATGGTAGGTATCATTCTGACAGACCGCAGCCGTGAAAACATCGACCACCTCAGGATTGCGAAGGACGAGTTTGCGCAACCCGCCATAGCCGACAATGAGAGAGGCTTCCTGTTTGTACGGCACAAGAAAACACTCGTTTGGTACGGACGGATCGAGCCCTAGCCGTGCCATCCGCACCAGCGCATCTAGGATGCTCTCCTTGCTACAGGCTGCCAGTTGCGGGACCTTGCGGAATTGGTTGAGCGCAATAATCAAAAAGCGGTCGGCGACCTCTGCGCTGCCCATCAGGCGCCTGATGTGTGCCGGGGCCAGGGCAAACGCTTCGTCGAGGGGCGACTTCTTCTGGACGGCGGTGGATGCAGGCATGGACATTTCTCCTTAGCATTGAGTGGGGCAATTCGCGTATACTGTACAGCATTTTGCGGCACTCATCATTTCCCAGAGTGTACAGCATTTTACCATACACGACAACAGGAAAATACGTGGAACCAAAACAGTCTACGACGGTGCGCCTTACGGCAGAGGCACGGCGCCTGCTGCGCTTGCTTTCCTCAACCCAAGGGGTATCACAAACCGCCATTATTGAAACCCTCCTCCGCCGCGAAGCCAGACGCCTCGGGCTGAAGTAGCGCCGTGCCGCGTGGGGCCGTGCCCCTTAGAACGGCTCCTCCTCGTCCACCTCTCCCCACCCCCGGTCATCCTCCTCCGCCCGCTCGGGCAGTTGCCGGGGGATGTCCACCGTCACCGGCTCGGGCCGGATCGCTCGGAGGGCCGCCCGTGCCAGCTCCTCAGTGACCAGGGTGAGGCTATAAATGGCACTCACGCCGACAAAGCGGGTATAGGCAGGCATCTCCCCTTCCTCGGGGATATCGACCCGGAAGAGGGCCGACCCGCCGATGTGGACCGTAGAGAGGTAGCCAGACAGTTTATTATGCTCTAGCATATCTATAATGGCCCATCCTTCAATGACCGTCTGGCTGTCACTCATGGTCCGCCTCCTTCGTTGCACAGTGGTGCTCGACGCCCAGGCACGCGCTCACCAGCGTCCCACCCTTCCCCCGCATGAGCAACGCCCGGCAGCGCCAGCACGCCGCAATAAAGGTGGGCTGCGGGGGGGCATACACCGCCTGCGGATCACGTGGTTCACGGTATTTTGCCATCATACCCCTTTCTCGGTACCCACGAGTGTCAGGAAGGCACGTTCGCCCTCCAAGACGTACTTTATCACTCTAGACACTCACGATTGATTCTAGGGCCACCCTCGACGGTTATTTGGCCTATCCACTGATTTCCTGGGGAATGGCCGGCCGGGGCAACGTAATCGGCTGCCCATCCCCGCGGAGCAGGTTGCCAGTTGAGACAATCTGCTCAAACAGCCGGCGCGTTTTCTCGACATCCCCCGCACAGTAATTCAGCACCTCGGCAATCCGCCCCGCCCGCCACAGCCGGGGGGCCATGGCCCCGTCCATCGCTTTCTCGCCATACCCATTGGCGACGGAGATGGCCCCGAGACTATTCAGCCCGCGCTCAAACTTGCGCACCGGGTCTGCGGACCATACGGCGTCTAAAATATCGTAGCCCCGCCCCATGAGGTCCTGAAAGGCATCGCAAAGCTGGTACAGGGACTCATCACGATTGCGGAGGATCGCTTGCAATAATGGCCCGTCGAAACGGAGGGAATTGAAACCGACCATCAAGGGTTGCTCTGCCACCCAGCGCGTGATGATCTGTTCGAGTGCCGACGTGTCAAACCACTCTACGGACATCCTGCGATACGAAAAAGCACATCCAATACTCAGCCCTAGTGCCAATGGGTTGTTCCAGCCGATAGGCTCATAGTCGTGCGTCTTTCCTGTCTCGCCCGCATGGCACTCAGGTGAACCAGCACAGTAGAGGCAGGCATCTGCGCTATGGGCAGTCTCGATGTCGAATATATACACATTGGCGCATCTAAGCATGGGATGATCCTTCTTAGGGAGACTGTTTCCAATTATATTTTTTGACCCCTCGTCCTCCTCGTCCAGGCCCAGGCACATGGCCCGGCGTTCGGCTGGCGTTAACATCTCGGTCAAGAAGCGGAGGCGGTCACCGGGGTCCACCTGGCGCCAGACGCGGTGGAGCACCGTCAGCGGCGCGTCGTGGACGATACGCCCGGCTTCGTCGAGGGATACCCATGCCAGGGTGGGGGGTCGGGGGTCCATCAGGCAGTCTCCTCGTCGAGGCCGCGCATCAGCGCCCGGCGCTCGGTGGGGGTGAGCATCTCGGTCAAGAAGCGGAGGCGGTCACCGGGGTCCACCTGGCGCCAGACGCGGTGGAGGGTGGTCAGGAGGGATTCGGTATTGCACTGTACAGGTATAAGCTCGTTCATCTCCTTCTCCCTTCTTGGCGACAGTCTTCACAAAGCCCAGCTTTCAGCGCATCAATCGGGATGCGCCGCCCACATGCGTAGCAGTCCCCTACCACCGTAGCCACCTTTCCGTTCATAGGCCGTGCACGGAAGGCTTCATCGAGGGGCCGACAGCATTCCTGGCGCAAGCCATACAGGAACTCGCGCCAGGCTTGCGGCGAGAAGGATTGCCAGGCTTTTGACTCATGTGGCACGAGTTGTTTTACGCGGAAGCCACTGATGTCGTACCAGGACGGGTCAGCTTCGAGCCGCGTGGCTGCCAGGGTATACAGGACGGTGAAGGCGGGGAGGCCCGCCCGTGCCGCCAAGCGCTTGGTCACTGTTGCAGGCTTAATGTCCTGCCCAACATCGACCGCCGTCTCAATCAGTGCCAGGGGCTCTTTTGTCCCATTGTCGTATTCGATGTACAACGAGGCGTCCAGGTCAATCATGGCGAGGAGCGTGGCATGATCAAAGCTGACTCGACTGTTGTGATTTGCATTTGGCAACCTCAACGTGTACGATAGCGCTCGTCACAAGCATGGTTCTGGTGACAATGTCTGGGACGATCAGGACGTGTGAGCAGCTTCCTCCTGGTGCGGTATATCGGATGTGTAGGCCATCACCAACCCGATCCGGTTGGCGTGGGGTTTGCACGACGCATGCCCAACAAAATGAGGAAGATACGTATACGTCACCGCCGTCAAGACCGGCTGCGCGGTGTCACCCCACCAAGCCATGGGGGCAACCAAAAGGCCTACCTGAACCACCTTTGTATCCACACGACGACCGCCCGAGGAGCATGCTGTCGGGAGGCCGTACTAGGTGAGTTGCGCCTCGTGGACCTCCAAGCCAACCAAAAATCCATCAGCCACCAGCCAAAACACAACAGTCGAGAAAGCTGATAAAGCGCCGCGTCGAGTCGCGCCGATGCCAGCCGGAATAGGAGCGATCACGGGTGTTCAATCGCTCATGCTGCGCCACTACGACACCTCCCAGACGACAAGTTCCCGTGAGAGCACGAGGCACTGCTTGTTGGCCTTGGCCCATTCCACCATTTGCGCGGTACATTGCTGGCTCTCGTAGGGACACTGAAAGCGCATATGCAGCGGCAGTGGCACGGCGCGTAACATATTGGCGACATGATCGGTGTAGCGCTTCTCGGGGGCCCGCCATTGCGTCGGCTGCATGAGCATGGCAATCTTCGCGCCCGCCGGGAGCTTCTTGGCAAAGCCAGTGATGATCCCGGCGAGCGTCTCGGTGAAGGTGGCAAGGTCCATGTTGGCGAGGTCGGTCGGATCGTTGCTATAGTCTCCTTCCACTTGTTTCCAGTACGGCGGATCAAGATAGACAAGCTGCACATCCTGCCAGCGTGGCAAGGACGGGGGCCCGTCGGTGAGGTCATGGAGCCGGATGTCCTGCTCCCGCTCGACAATCGGCTTCCGGTCGCTGACCCAATAGCGGCGAAAGCGTTTCTTGCAGAGGTCGATGGTACTGCCACTGCCGCCAAACGGGTCGACCACAATGCCGAACGGGTCGGTGTAGAGGTACAGGAGGTTATCCACCCAGCGGACTTCGCTATTCCCAGCATGGCGCATGCCGGGCGTCTTCTCTTGCTGTTTCCACACGTTGTAGAGCGGGGGGTCGAAGTCGGTGGCGTGTTGAGCCATTGGTTTGTTCGAAAGAGTTTTCTGGAACTCTTCCGAACAAACCTCGCTGACAGTAGCTTTTCCACATGAGCACGCTTCTGCTATTTCGTCCGTACTATAACACGCCAACCACAGCGCCTGGATTTTCTCATTCCGCCGCTCGCGCTCCTCCTTCACCGTGCGCGAGAGCCACTCGGAGATTTTCTTTTTCCCCACATGCAACCGCTTGGCGATCTCCTCATACGTCGTCACGCCATACTGGTAGTAGCGCTTGGCGTTGCGTTCCTTGTCCCGCATATCCGTTTGCTTCCCATGCTCCCCATTCAGATCATTGGCGAGGTCAAAACACTCCAGCCATGCCGAGACAGGATACTTATAGGCCTGTATCTCACGGTCTGCGCCATCGGTCAGTTTGCGATAGGCCAGCCAGCGGTGCTTGCCATCCAGCAAGCGATTGTTGGTTGTGACAGAGATAAAGTGCCGCCGCGCTTCAATACTCTCCATCGTTTCCGCATATTGCTGGACGAGTTCGGGATAGTGCTCAGCCCGTGGATAGATATCCTCCTCAAAGACCACCTCCGATAGCTTGATTGTCACAAGCTCTGGTATGAAGACTTTTGGCTCAAGCTCTGGAAAAAGTGAGGCAACTGCCATCCTAGCTCTCCTCCCTTACCATCGCCGTCTCTGCTGGCCACACCGACGCAATCAGCCGGCGCACCTCCTCCGGATCCACCAGCTCCTCTCGTAGCGCCAACTGGTCACCCGGCGCTGGACTGGCCTGCGCCAGCCCCCGCTGCGTCCCCAGCCACTCTTTGGCGTAGGCGCGGAGGATGGCGGGGACGGGAAAGAAGCTCTCCTCCTTCAGGGCCTGAATACTCGCCGCCTGAATCGCGTCAAGCGGGTAGTCTTGCAGCGCCAGGTAGTAGGCGTGTTTCTTCATGCTGGAGAGCTGCACGTTAAAGACCTCCGCCAGTTGGTCCAGGCAGAGACTGAAGTCCTTGAGATCCTGCATGGTCATAGTAGCCCGTCTCCTGTAGGAATTGATCCGTGGTGGCCAGGTTGTATTGGCCTTTGGCGCTGACGCGCAGGTCAGTGGCGGTCTGGGCGCCTGGGGTATCGAGAGGGATAAGCTCGTCTTCATAGCGTCCCCCGTTCAACCAGGTGGATGCGTGGGGGATAAATTTCCGCTCTTTCCCATACCAGGTTGTCATCGCCAGTCGAGTGATCTTGTTGCAGAGTTCGTCTGCCCGTGGCTCAAGTCTCTCAGCAACCCATACCTCAAAGCATTTGAGTTTCCCGACGCGCCTGTCATGAGGATAGACTTCCCACCATTGCATGAAGCCAGGGCTATAGTCTGTGCTTAACGCCTTATGCTTGTACTTCGAGGGTGGTGCGATGGAAGCGCTCTGAGGGGGTAAGGGGGAGTCTTCTTTCTTCATGGGATCTTCTTCATGGGATCTTCTTAAGATGGCGTTCACCTGTTGAACGCTCCGTTCACCTGTTGAACGCTCATGGTAATCATCGTTCACCTGTTGAACGCTCCTTGAAAACTCTTGCATGTTTGATGTCCATATATCCTTGATGCGTATACGGTCTGTGCTATGTGCCCCATGCTTTCCCGCAATAATAGTGATCAGTTTGGCATCTTGGAGTTCTCTCTTTGCCGTGGTGATTGTGCCGAGGCTCAGCCCTGACCCTTGTGCCAACATGCGGGTCCCTTGGAAGCATTCTCGATCATCGCCTGCCACACTCTTGAGGTAGACATAGAGCCACTTAGCATGCACCGAGAGGCCACGGCTTTTCATGCCACGCACCACCGTGTTGGGAATCGCCGCGTAGTAGGCATGTAGGGACCCCTCGTCTCGAATCTCCGCCGAGCGCTCTCGACTCATAGCACAATGCCTTGTTGTTCGAACCAGAAGAGATATGGTGGATAGCACGGAAAGTTATCTGGGAGCTGAATGCCAAGGCGTTCCAGATGCGCGACATGCTTTGGGGTAAATTCGCCGTAAAGCCGGACATGGAACATCAGTCGCCATTCCTCAAGAAGCTTTGTGCCCTTCGATGAGTTACAGTAGGGGCAGACTGCTGCAAGGTTTGTGATTTCTTCACTACCACCGCGACTCCTGGGGCAGAGATGATCTATTCGTACAGCATCGCGTGGCGGTGGCTGCCTGTGCAGATTCCCTGTCCTATCAGGGACGAGCAGTACGCCGCAGTAGGCGCAGCGCCCACCTGTCTTCGTAAGAATCATTTGCATTTTTGTGGGAGAACGCCCTACTCGCACTGTGCTCTCCATGCTCTTGTGTGAAAGTGTTGGGTATCTAAAGCACACAAGATTATAGAGGAGAAAAACGTCCTTGTCTAGTGGGTAATTAATGTGTATAGTATTTGACATGACAAAAAAACCCCTACCCAAAAAACCTGGACCAAGGCCTAAGGGTTACGCACGCCAGCACATCTTCCTTCCGCCTGATCTTGCTGAGTGGGCCAAAGCGCATCCCGAGGGCCTCTCTGGGCTGATACGGCGCTTACTTGCTGAGGAGCGTCGCAAAACAGATCGCACCCCCTAGCCTCACCCCCTACGCCCCTCGTGGCGCCCCGTCCTCCCAGTGTGCCGGGTGCCAGATATGTCGTCCTAGCCGGGCCTCTAGGCGATCCGCGAGGCCCTCCCACGTATCCCAGGGCGCCAGCGTGACCTGTGCGCCCCACGTGGCCATTGCCTTCATGCGGAAATACTCTTGCGCGGTTTGGAGCATCATGGGCATGCCACGCGCCGTGAGGTCCGCTACTTCGTTGTCCCGTGCTGGTCGCATCGCTTCTCCTCGTTCATACCACTCGGTATTACCCCGTGACTGTCCACCCTTCGTGGCAATGCCGACATACCTGCATGCCCTGGATCTGCGGCTGCCGGGGAAAGCCATACGCCCCGAACAGCCCCTCCTGGTAGCGCCGAAACCACGGCGGTTGGAGGTAAATGTCCGTAATGTCCTGGCCGCACCGGGGGCAGGCGACGCCCGGTGCGGCGTGGCACCGAAACGGCCACCAGCGGGGGCGCCACGGATGGAGCGGCGTCTGCGGCACAGGGTCCTCCTTCATTTTGTCCCCTTTTTAGGTATCGGCGGTGGGGGATGGTGGGTACTGAGATAGGCATCCAGCACCGTCTTGGCTACGGCCTCCCACGCCCGCTGTTCGACGACATCGAGGCGCGCAAACGCCGCGGCATCTGGCGGGAGGGGCTCGGGTTCGAGGGCCTGCCAGTAGGCCGCGAGGGCGAGCGCGGCGTAGTGGGGTTCGGTCATGGCGCGTCCTCCTCCAGTACCACGGCCCCACACCGCCCACACACCAGCGGCAGCGCCGTGACGGGCTGCCAGGCTCCGCAGTGGCCCACAGCAGGGCCGGGAATGTGCGCGCCGCTAGCAGCATCAAGGGACGGTGCCCGTGACTGCCGCAGGGCTTCATGCACCTGCCATTGGTCCGGGGTCAGGTTTCGATTTTTCCGCCTGGCGTCTAGAAACCTGCACGCAGGGCAGCGCACAAAGCCGGGCTGTCCTGGTACGAGGCCGCAGTTTGGGCAGAGCCCTGCCGCTTTGCGCCGGACGTAGGTGGTGCTGTTCATGAGGCGGGTCTCCAGGGTTGCGTAAGGCGACATCAAGACACGCGCTGCCGTCAAACAGCGCATAGCGTAGACTCAATGACATTCCAGTCTGATGGTCTCCATAAAAAACACTGTATTCCAGTTATTGTTTGTAAAACATCGAGCCATGCTTGTTGTTCTATTGTTGGCTTCTCACCCTCAATCTTTACTTCAGCCATGAGGAGACTTCCTCCTGGGAGTTGCCTGGTAGGAACATGTGCCATGGTCAAATCGGGGTAGCCTGGGATGGACTTACGGCTATCGAAGGGGTGAAAGACCTTCCAGCCATGGGCCATGGCCAGTTGGCCCATGGCTGCCATAAAGGCTTTCTCACTGAGTATGGGGGTGTGCCCTCCATGGACGACATCACGCCCCATCCGTTGCACATACGCGGCATATTCCGATTCAGTCCAATTAGTCACGATGCGTCCTCTTCCTCGGACGACATCACGCCCCATCCGTTGCAGATACGCGGTATAGTCTGCTTCCGTCCAGTTCATCATCCTAGAACTCCCTCATCGTGCCGAGGTCTATCCAGTGGGCGCGGACCTTGCCTGCTGGACTCAGCGTGATTTTTGGTCGAAAAGGTTCTATCGTGCTCGCCCGGAAGAAGGCGATGGCGTGTTGGAGTGAGTCCTGGTCAATGGGTTGTGCTTCCTCTGCCGCTTGCTGGCACAGTTGCTCGATCCGTTCTAAGGATGTCACTATTCCTCCTCAAACTCGCCAAAGCGACAGTCCGCACACCACGGCCCAGGAGCAAAGCTCCCATCGCAGGGGACCGGCCCATGGTCCTCAAATTCCTGCTGCTGGGCGTCGGTCATGGTCTCCCATGGCTGCCGCAACTCCAGTGCAATGTGACAGGTGGCAATCCATGTCGCCCACGCCGTCGCGTCGTCCTGTCGATAGGGTACTGTCATCGCTACTCTTCCTCGCTTCGCAATGGCGCCACCGCCACATGGAGCACCGCCACCTCGCCATGGCAGCGATAGCACCAGACGAGCAGCATCCCCCTTCCCCACATAGATCAGATCGACGCCTGCCCGTGGGTGGCAGGCACTGATCAGGCCATCCGCCTCTGTGCCGGGATGCAGCCGCGCCAGCTCCCGGCGTGTCTGTTCCAGGCTGCGGCGCGTCAGGGCCGGTGCGGCATGCATCCCTACCGCCCTCCCAGCATGGCGCCGGCCCACCGTGCCAGTGCCCAGAGCCCCCACCAGCCCGCGGCAGATCCCGCCCCCACGCCCAGCCACACGGTCACGCGCAGCCACCGGGGGCACGGCGCCGCGTCGAGGGTATCACAGGGACACAGGGCACCGATCGGGTAGAGATCCTCGCAAAAGGGGCACACAAGGTAGCCGAGGGGATGGGGGAAGCGGGTCTGGCGCATGGGGGGCCTTTCTAGTTGAAGGGGGCGTGATAATGGCGCAGATAGGCCTCGATCTCGCCGTCGTTCGGGTCCGCCTCGTCCATGGCATCGTCGAGGAGCCACGCCGTCTCCGTCATATCTTCAAGGCTCATGTCGCAGGGATAGGCGGACGCCCGGTTATCGAGGGAGGAGCGCGGGCGCAGGCCTTCGGTGTTGCGGGTGTCGGGCATCAGAGGTCTCCTATGCTCGGGACGGCCTGCCCGGTCAGCCAGCAGCCGTCTGTGTATGTGGGGCACTGATGGCAGCGGTCACAGATGCGATGGTGTCGCACATCCGGGCTCTCAAACGGGTGGTCACAGCGCCGACAGTCCACACGCCGGGCATAGGGCGCCCGGGTGGGGAGGGGTGGGACCTCCACCGCCGCGAGCCACGCTGGCAGGGAGCCAAACAGGTGGCGGATGGTTTCGTAGTTGGGCAGGCCATTGGAGGCGCGACACTCGGTCGTTCTCGGCATCCGCCCCTCCTCGGTGAGATAGAGGGACAGCGCCGTGAGGGCCGCGGCCTGCGTCCACACATGCCCCCGGCCATGGAAGGCAAGGGGTAGCGCGGCATAGTGGGTGTGCCGGGTGAGCGGGGGTGGGAGGGGCATGGGGTGGCTCCTCTAGATGACATCCGATTGCAGGATGCCATGCGTCTTGAAAGCCTCGGTTGTGGCGTGCTGGCGCCATTTCAGGTTGTAGCCGGATTTCGCGCCATGGTGGGCCGTCCAGGCATGCCGCGTAGCGTAGGATGCGCCCATAGGAGTCGCTTCCCAGGTGCCAGCAATGGTTTTCACCTGCCACCCAATCTGTTCGAGGGCACGATTGACGGCTGCGCCACTGGAGAGACCACACGCAGTGGCCAGGTCCTTAGGCTCCAGCATTTTGTCTTCTGGGCGAATGGTATCTTGTGCTGGCGCTGTAAGGAGGAAAGCATGGAGATTGATGCCAGTGGCGTGTTCGACTTGCTTTACGGCTTCTTGCTGGGCAATGTGCTCCGGGACGTTGAAGAGTTTTCCCATGCGCAGCCACGCACTGGCGACCCGCTCGGCATGTTCATCAGGGAGCATCCCCCGTGAGGACTTGGGGGCAAACTGGCGTGCAGTCTGGGTGTTCGTCGCTACTGCAAGCTTTTTGCTTTCTTCGTCATCAAGGAAGTTTGCCAGGGCGATCTGGGTCGTGGCATTTAGTAGGGTGAGGGGATTCCATCCGGCAGCCTGAAAGAGTGGTTGGAAGGAAAGCAGAATCGGCTTTCCTTCAGACTTTATGCGGCTCCAGTCGAGTTCTGCGATATCTCCTTGCGCTACATAGAGGGCATAGGCAGGAATGCTGCGAATGACACGTAGGAAATCGCTATGCCGCTGGTACTTCCCCCCGTACTGACTATTGGCGAGATATTGCGTATGAAAGTACTGGCTGGTGAAGTACTCCTGCCCCTGCCACTGCACCGGCTGCATCAGGGGGGATTGTGGAGTGAGAGCAGTGTTGCTCATGCCCGCACCTCGGCTGGCTCGGGCGTCAGCGGCTCGTCGTCTTGTTCAAATAATTCGCCGACGCTGATCTCAAGGGCCTGCGCCAGCTTTCCCAGCAACGCCGTGAGGGGCACCCCCGAGGTGCCGGTTTCGTATTGGGCGAGCGCAGACCGCTTCATGCCAACCAGGGCTGCTAACTCTGCCTGGGTCAGGCCTTTGCGCTTGCGATGCTTGGCAATGATGAGTCGCATACAACCTCCGTGTTAAATTTCGTAGCATTATAGCATCTCAAGATAGAAATTTTAACAAAAAAAGAGCGGTAGTCTTGGGAAACTATGGTAGAATGTTAAATAATTTGACATTACCACTTTTGTATGGCAGAAACGGAAGGGGATCAATTGTGAGTGAATATGTCATGGGGAGTGAGTTTGCGGTTCGACTAGGTGAGCGTCTCCGTGCCTTTCGCCGGAAGCATGGCCTGAAGCAAAAAGCCCTGGCCGATCTGCTCGGCTATAAGTCCCACGCGACCATCGGACTGATGGAAACGGGTGCCCAGGTGCCATCGTTAGAGGCAACGATAGCGCTGGCGCGGGTCTTTGAGATATCCCTGGGGGATTTACTCGGGGAACTCGTCTTTGATGAATCGCATGGCGAGTATTATGAGCCCTGGATGGTGGCCCTGCGTGAGAAAGTCACCCAGACGCCCGAGGAATATCGCGAGGGGTTGGCCGATATGCTCGAAAGCATTGCTCTTGGCCTGCGAACGACTGTGTAGTCAAAGTCATCATGTGCATCTTTCCTCCAGAAACAACACGTTATCCTTCCTTTCCTTCTCAGATTTCTCGCAGACATTCATCCCTTTTCCCTAGTCCTGCCGCTACGCATAATGTTCCCATTATTCTTAGCACTTTTAATACTATTGTTACACAAGGGGTCACGCCGACAAGAAGCCCAGTGTCTCTCTTCTCACCTCTTACATGGAGTATTGTCATGGCATCATCGTTTACCCTCAATGACTTATTACTCATTTATACGCGGGATTTCCTCCCCTTGAAGGCCCCAACGACGCAAGCGCAACAGCGTCACCTTTATCAACGCCTGCGCGCCGACCTGGGGGACATGCCGCTTCCGGCCCTGACGCCGTTACGGTTACGCCAGTGGCGCGATAGCCTGCGCAAGAACTATCAACCCGGCACGGTCCGGTGTTATCTCAATGCGCTTGCGGCAGTCCTGACGGTGGCGGTCAATGAGCTGGAACTGCTTGAGGTCTCTCCGCTCCGCAAAGTCCGCCGTCCCCCGAACCCGCCCGGCAAAGTGCGGTTCTTGTCCCAGGATGAACAGGTGCGCCTGCTCAGCGCCTGCCTGCGGATGCGTGCCCCGGCCCTCTATCCCTGCGTGGTCCTGGCGCTGTATACGGGGTGTCGCAAGACGGAAATTCGCTGCCTGCGGTGGGAGGAGGTGGACCTGGAGGGGCGCTGCTTGCGGCTACTTGCCACGAAGAATGGCTCGACGCGAGTGGTCCCGCTGGTGGGCGAGGCCCTCACGGTGCTGCGCCAGCAGTATGCCACGCGCCGGCTGAATGTCCCGTGGGTGTTCCCGCGCTCGGACGGGAAGGGGGCGGTGGATATCGATGGGTCCTGGCGACGGATGATGCAGAAGGTGCAGCTCCCGAACTTCCGCTTTCACGATCTACGCCATACGGCAGCCTCGTATCTGGCAATGAGTGGCGCCACGTTGGCCGAAATTGCGGAGGTCCTCGGGCATCGGAGTCTGCAAGTGACAAAGCGGTATAGTCACTTTCTCGATAGTCACACGGCGGGCGTGGTTGAACGGATGGCTGCTCAGTTTTTAACGCCCCCGCCCGTAAAGTAGGGTATGGTTAGGGCACACTCTAGAGAGGGGAAACGATGCATCGAATGACGCGAGTACTGGGCGCCGTGGCGTTGGGCTGCGGCCTTGTCTGCGCGGGCTGCGTCACGCCGTCCACGCTGCTGGTGAATGATCAGGGCCATGTGGCCCGCTGTAGTGCGCATGGGTATGGCGTGATGGGGGTGGCGACGGCAGGGGAGATTCATCGACGCTGTGTGGTGGATAGGCAGACCCTCGGCTATGTGCCGCTCGCCGCCGTGTGGCTGGGGGTGCATACGGCGCCGGGCACGGATGTCATTGCCCGCTTTTCGCCGCAGTCCCAGGCCCCGGCTGCGGGGCTGCGGGTGGGGGACCGGCTGCTCAGGGTCAACGGGCGCCCGGTCCTCCCGCCCCCGGCACTGATGCGGACACTGGCGGGGAAACAGGCCGGAGAGATGGTGGAGGTGACCATCGCACGGGACATGCAGGAGCTGGTCTTCTCCGTCCTGTTGCAGCCACGGGGGCAGTAGCCAGCGCGTGCTATACTCCCCTGTTGACTCCGGGCTTGGGGCTCGGGGCCGTTTTCCGTCGAGCCTGGCGCGGGGGGTGGTCGTTGTCCCGCGCCAGGTGGGATGTTGGTGGTGCTCAGGTGCCTTCCCTGAGCTGGCCGATGAGCGCCTCAGTGATGACGCCATCCGTCTCCCAGCCATCCACATCCTGCGCCGTCACTTTGATCCGCAGTGGCGTGTTTGGGTCGGCGCATCCCAGGCCAGGAATCCTCACCAGCTCCTCGCGGGCCTGACCGCCTCGCCCGTCTGTACTACTATACAGTTTTGGATGTCCTGTCGTATCGAGGGCCGGGGTCCAGGCAGCGCAGCGGCTGCCCACGCACCAGTAGACCCGAATCCCTTTGAGATTTTTCTTGGGGGCATAGGGTTCCGTGTAGTTCAGGGTTGCGGCGAGGTCGGCGCACCCGGGTGCCCTACTCCATCCTGGGTCGTGTAGGACGGCGCCTGCCCCCGTCGTCCCCCTGCGCGTGCTCGGTGAGATGATGGGCAAAGATGCCCAGATACCGAGCACGCAGAGCAGGACGCCTCCACTCCACCACAGATAGTCTTTCCGTCGCAGATCCGTGTTGGGCATTCTTTGCTCCTTCGTGGGGCTCCGTAGAGCCCCGGTGGGCGTTTAGGGTTCCAGTGTAATTGTCCATTCAAGCCCAAGCTTCTTGGCACAGTCTGGGCCGATAAAGAACCACAGCATGTCGCCTTCATCGGAGGTATACAACGCCTCATCCTTGGGGTGGAGGAATGATAAGCCGCCGTCTATGAGGTGGACCATGCGTTGCTGGCGGCTTCGTCTGAGTGGCTTGTTGCACATGCAGCAGCACTGATCATCCGTGCCGCTGTGTGGAGTGGTTTGTATGTAGGGCTTAGTCGTGTAGCCTTGCGATACGTCCTGGACATCATTCCATGCTGCCTGGATGGCCTTGCCTTCTAGCATTTCATTTCCTTCGTGGGGCGCCGACGAGCCCCTGTGGTGTGGTTACTACGGCTCCACGTGGCGATGTACGCGCCACGCGAGAAAAATGGCCTCCTCTCTGGTGAGGAATTTACACCATTCGGCATGCCAGGTGCCCATGAGGGCCTGGGCATTCTCGATGGCGTTGGTCTGCCCGCTGGTCGTGTTGAATGCTATCGGGGCATAGACACTGCGTGCACAGCCCCCCGTCAAAGGTATGCTCGCAGGGGGAATCGTCGAGTCTCCTGACCATCTTTCTCTCCTTTGTGGGGCTCCGCAGAGCCCCAGTGGTGCTTACTGCCGAGTCGTCTTCCGTGTCTTCTGTGGTGTCAGGGCAAAGCAGAGCACGCCGGTATCCGTCTGGACAACGACTTCCTCCGTGATCCGTTGCCGCTGGATATCCTCCACAAGATCCTCTTGGATTTCCAGCGAAAGCCAGCCGCCCTGGTCCCATTCCTGGCTTTGCGCATGCGATAGGATGATGGTCATGCGTCGTCCTCCTCTTCGTCACAGGCATGGGCCTGTGCCATCCAGGTGTGATGCAGCTCGCACAGCCGCGCAAACGCCGTATCACGCTGGTCCCGCGTCAGATACGTCACGTATGCCCGCTGGGGCGTATGCCCCACGTCGAGCAGGCAGCCGATGCCGTAGGGGGCGTCCTCGTCCTCCAGGGCATCCACGGTTTCGGCGACAATCAGGTAGCGCACGTCGAGCAGGACGGTGGGACTGTAAAAGACATGGCTGGTGATCATGGGGGCTCCTGCGTGTTAGAGTGCGGCCTGGCAGACCGGGCAGGTCTCTGGGTCTTTCAGGTCAATGTAGCGTTGGACAACTTCCATGCATAAGCTGATCATGCGGGTGCGTTCGCGTTCCTCGGACGCGGAGAGGCTCGCATCGTCGAGATGGGCGATACAGTCAGCAAGATCGACTACCGTCGTCTCAAAGCGGCAATAGGCCATGTTCGCCATGGTTTGTTCCTTTCGTGAGGGGGAGCCGCAGCTCCCCGGTGGTGTTAGTTGCGCAGCTTACGGTACATCATGGCTGCGAGCCCATGCATGCAATAGAAGGTTTTCTCGCCGTCTTGGTGACGATGTTTGTAGTCAGGGCACGAGCACACTGCCCCGTCAACCTCATACCAATGGGCGGGCGTCGTCCGGCTTTGCACCGCCAGCATCCCCTCGCGTTCCCCCGGACTGACCATGCCGCCCAGGACGAGGGCTGCTGCCTTACTCAGGCGCTCGATCAGGCCATGGTCCTGCCGGGCCATGGCTTTTTTCAGCCCACACGTCAGCAGCGCCCCCAGCCTGGCTTCCTCGCTGACCACAGGCGGGGCTTCGAGTGCCTTCTTCGTCGCCGTGATCGTGGCGTGTAGGTTCGCTACCGCTTCGCTGGCGGTAGCGCCACGCCCGGTCGCCTGCGCCCTGCCGTAGCCCTCGACCTCGAAGAAGAGGTTGACGCTACACGCTGCCTCGGGCAGCGCCGGGGTGGCTGCCGGCGCTGGGAGGATTAAGTGGTTGTGGCCGTTCGGCAAAGCTGGTACTGTTCTCACGTTCATGTCTCCTAGAGGGTGAACACCGGGCGCTACGTTTCGTTGTCGAGGCGGTGCGTAGCGCCCTGGTAGTTTTTGGTTGTCTCCTCTGCCTTACCGCTCCTGGCGCATGTAGCGCTCCAGCAACTGGCTGATGACCTGTGCAATATCCTGTTGCTCCCAGATGTCGGCCGCTACGAGCACGTCGCGTGTCTCGTGGTTGGTGGCCTCAGCCTCACTGAAGGCCTCGGGAAAGAGTGTGGCCAATTCCGTGCGGAGAAAACGGGTATAGTCCTCGACGTCTACCTGCATGTTTCTACTCCTTAGTCTCATTTGCGTACTCGCATGTCTTTGCTCCTTGGTTGGGCAGGGCCTCACCGTCCCGATTCCGTGGAGGGTTCTGGGATACGAAAACCGAGCGCCTTGAGCCGCGGAATGTCCGCGTACTCAGCGAGGTCGTCATATTCCGCCCTGCGCATGATCGACTCCTGCAATTCCCCCCGTGACACTTCCTCGCACACCTCAGGGCGTGTGTCGCTCCCTTCGCGGCCACGAGGGCGGTAGAAATAGAAAACCTGTGTTCCACGACGCGCATGGAGGAGATAGTCCCCTGAGAGACGATCCTTGCGTCCAGCAAGGATCATTTCGTCTTCATGTGGATGCACGGTGCACTGTCCTCGCCCTCTGTGAATCAATCGTTGTGACATTCTCGCTCTCCTATTCGCTTGCGCTCGCGCCAAACGCGGCTTGGCATACAAGGCTGTCATATATTGCGCGTCTAACTGTGTCAATGCGGCCTGGTCTTTGCGTGTTGCTGCCATGATCGTGCTCCTTGGTGTTTCGCGTGACGTTTCCGCTCATTCAGGCCAGGCCAATTTCCTGGCGACACCATTCCTACCTGGAGCCCCGTGCCATCGACAGGGCCGGTCGCTCCTCTGAGGCTCATGTCATCGCCCCTCATCCTTCCTATACCGCCAGCGTTTAGGATTTGCTCTCGCGCTGGCTGGGTGCGTGCTTTGGCTGGGAGTTTCTCGGGCCGCCTACTCTGTGGCCCCTCGCAAGCACCAACTAAGGAGAGTATATGATATCCATAATGGATAGTCAAGGAGGTTATGAAGATTTCTTGAACTTTTTTTGTCCAAGTATAGAGCGCACTAATTTCTCAAAGCGTGCGGTGATTGTTTCGTCACCGCGTTCTAGGCGCGAGATGTAATTCACATGATACCCAAGGAGTTCGCCGATGGCTCTTTGTGTTAAGCCGTGGGCTTTGCGTATCGCGTATAATTCTTCTTTGGTCATTGCGCCTATTCCTCTCCAAAAAGGATATAATATTGACAGTATACATTTTGGCGTGCTATCCTGCAAGGAGGATTCCATGGGAAAGTCTAGTGGAACACTTTACGCCATTGCCGCTCTGGCGGCCGTCCTGGGGGTGAGTACGGACTCCCTCCTGGCTATGGATGCCCGCGAAGCTGAGGAGGATGCGGCATGAGTGACGATGGCCGCTACGCTCTCGTCTGCCATGCGAGCTATAGCGATGAGTCGGGCTCCTGTGGGCATATGGTGTCACTGGTGGATGCCACGGGCGCCCGCATGGCACAGACGTTTGTCTTTCGCCATCCATATGGCACGGATCACGAAACCTTTGCGCGTGATCTTGCTGCGAGCCTGTATCCATCCGCCCCGTTGCGCTGGGATGATTGTTGTGTGTATGATGAGTGACTGCCGCCGCGTCACGTCGGTCGAGGCATCCAGCACCCTCGCTGGGCGGGAATGTGAGGGCCTGCCCGAACTGGACGCCCGGCTACGCCGTAGGCGCTGCGACTGCCCCTGCCTCGCACAGCAGGCGCCCGAGGCCCTCTGAGGCCTGCGTAGCATGATCGCTTGACATCCCCGCTGGAACCGCCTACCCTCTCCCCAAGCGCATTTTTCCCCTGGTGGGAGAGATGCGCGTTGTTGTGTGGCATGCCGGGCTGAAAAAGTGCGCTGCGTTCCCTGGTGTCGCTGGCGGGCATCAGGGAGCAGGATGCAGGAGTCTATGACTGCCGGCCACCTCTTCTCTACGATTATTCACCCCAAAAAGCGTGCGGTCCTTGCGGCGTATGCGACGAGCGGTCGCCTCGTCCATGCCTGCAAAAGTGCCAAGACCGATGCCTTTATGCACTACTACTGGATGCGCACCGACCCTGCCTATGCGACGGCGTTTGCGGAAGCGCAAGAGGTGGTGGCGAATCTCCTGGAAGAGGAAGCGATCCGCCGGGCCACCAAAATGCAGCATGCCAGTGATGTGCTCCTCATCTTTCTTCTCAAAGGCGCGAAGCCCCAGAAGTACCGTGATAATGTGCACGTGCAGCAGGAAATAAGCGGCGAAGTCACCTTGACCTGGAGTGATCGTCTTAGCCGCGCCCATCTCGCGTTAGAGGAGCGCCGGAATGGCCACGCTCTGCCTGCCTGATGCCGATCTCCTCGAATTCGCGGCTTCCTGCGTGGATGATCCGCTGCGCTTCGTCCTGGCGGCCTTCCCCTGGGGCGAACCGGGCACGCTCCTGGCGCAGGAGACCGGGCCGGATACCTGGCAGGTGGAGGTGCTCGAAGAGATGCGCGTGCATATCCAGACCTCGACCGTGGCCTTCCGCAAGGCGGTCGCCTCGGGCCATGGCGTGGGCAAGTCCGCCCTCACCTCGTGGATTATCCTGTGGTTTCTCGCCACCCATCCCCACCCGCAAGCCGTGGTGACCGCGAACACGGGCACGCAGCTTAATACCAAGACCTGGCGCGAGCTGGCGAAGTGGCTCCAGCTCAGCATCTATGCCGAGACGTTTGCCTGGACGGCGACCAAGTGTTATCACCGGGAGCACCCGGCGACCTGGTTTGTGGCGGCCGTGCCGTGGCGGGCGGATCGCCCGGAAGCGTTTGCCGGGACGCACGAGAAACACGTGCTGGTGATCAAAGACGAAGCGAGCGCGATTGACGATATTATCTGGGAGAACGTGGAGGGCGCGATGACGACCCCCAGCGCGTTCTGGCTCGCGTTTGCCAACCCCACCCGCAACAGTGGCCGCTTCAAGGAGTGTTTCCCTGGGGGCCGCTTTGCGCATCGCTGGAGTACCACGCAGGTCGATAGCCGCACGGCCAAGATGGCCGACCAGGCCCAGATTACGCAGTGGATCACGGACTATGGTGAGGATAGTGACTTTGTGCGTGTCCGCGTCAAGGGGGAGTTCCCCCGCCAGGCCGTGGGGCAGTTCATCAGTGAGGCGGATGTGGACGCGGCGACGAAGCGCGAGGCGGTCGATGACCCGTTGGCCCCGACCATCATTGGCGTGGATGTGGCGCGGTTTGGGGATGATCGCAGCGTCATTCTGGTGCGCCGCGGGGGGCAGATTCTGGAGTGTACCCTGTACCGCGAACTCGATACCGTGCGCCTCAGTGGCTTTGTGTGCGAAGCGGTCGAGCGCTACCGCAGTCACCAGCCGACGCTGTGTGTCGATGGTGTCGGCGTGGGCGCGGGCGTGGTCGATGTGTGCCGGGCGCGCAACTACCGCGTGGAAGAAGTGCTGAACGGCGGGACGCCCCAGGACCCGGTGCACTATGAGAATATTCGGGCCGCATCGTGGGCGGGCCTGCGCACCTGGGTGCAGACGCGGGCCAGTCTCGACGCACAGGCCCCCTACATGCAGGAACTCCGCGCGGACCTGCTCGGGCCGGAGTACGGGTACGATGCGCAGAATCGGTTGCAACTGGAGCGGAAAGCGCACATGAAGGCGCGCGGCCTGGCTAGTCCTGATTGTGGGGATGCCCTAGCGCTCACGTTTGCCGTGCCGGTGGCCCCCAAGGGGATGCCCGCCGCGCCCGTGCGCCCGCTGCCTTCGGTGGGGGCGGTGCCCCGTGGCCAGAGCTGGTTGGCGTAAAGGAGAGCAACGATGTCTGAGGAGAGGACCCCGTACACCGTGGCCACGTTGGCCTTCCCCGATACGCGCCTGACCAGTGAGCGGCTCTGGGTCAGTAGCGCGCTGTCGGTGCTGCGGGCACGCGAGCACGAGCATATGGGGCGGCATGAGTGGGGGCTGGCCATCCTGACCCGCGATACCATCGCGCTCTTGGCGCGCCTCGAAGCCACCTTGCGCTTACGGGAGGAGGAGGAGCATGCGTCTACAGATTGAGCCCGCGTCCAGTTTTGAAGAACCGTTTCGCGTCTACCCCACCAGCAGTGAGGTCATCGTGGTCTGCACCCAGGACGGCCATCGGTATACGCTGCGCTTTGATACGGCCGAGCAAGCGCTACTGACCGAGGCGCTAGGAGCCCTGAGTGGCTGAGTCTTTTGCCTTTGCGACCACGACCGCGCCCACGCAGGACCCCGACGCCGCGTCGGTGCAGTGGCCCTCGCAGGACGACGCGACCTTGCTCGCCACCGCGCAGACGCACTGGACGCAGGCGGAGCAGGCCGAAAGCGCCTGGCGGACGAAAGCGCGGAAAGACCAACAGTTCGAGGCGGGCGAACAGTGGCCGCCCGGCATTGTCGAGCAACGCGACCGGGACCGGCGCCCCTGCCTCACCATTGACCGGATGGGTACGCATTTGCGCCAGGTAGAGAACGAGGGGCGACAGAGCCATCAAGGCATGGTGGTGAGTGCGGTGGACGATCAGGCGGACCCGGAGACGGCGAAGATCATGCGGGGGCAGATTCGGGACATTGAGCAGCAAAGTGGCGCCGACATGGCCTATACGTTTGCGCGGAAGAACGCCATCGGGCCGGGGCGGGGGTTTGTGCGGGTGCTGCCCGAATATATCGACCCGTTTAGTTTCAAGCAAGAGCTGCGCATTAAGCCGATTCGCAACCTGTTCAGTGTGTACCTGGACCCGGCGCACATCATGCCGGATGGCTCGGATACGAATTGGGCGTTCATTGTGAGTCGCATGGCGAAAGACGACTACGAGCGGACGTATCGGCGCTTGCCTGTCGAGGCCACGCATTGGGCGGCCGAAGGGGACACCTGGTTCAACGGCAGCGAAGTGCAAGTGGCGGAATACTATTGGCGCGAGCAGCACCCGCTGGACATTGCCTTGCTTGAGGGGGGGCAGGTGTTCCCCGTGGATCGGGTGCCGGACGATCAGCGCGGCTTGATCGTGAAAACACGCACCACGCGCGTGCCCTATGTCTGGTGGGCCAAGATAAACGGCCATGAGGTGTTAGAGAAGACGCGCTGGCTCGGGCAGTATATTCCCATTGCGCAGTACGTGGGCGAAATCATGGACCAGGAAGGCGAAGTGGACTACCGGGGCATGACGCGCCGCTTGAAAGACCCGCAACAGATGGCCAATTACTGGTTTACGGCCTTTACCGAGGGGGTGGCCCTCGCACCCAAGAACGCCTTTGTCGGCGCCTATGAACAGTTTCAGGGCTTTGAGGAGTACTGGAACGCCGCGAACACGAGTAACTATAGCTATCTGCCCTACAATCCAGCGCAAGTGGCGGGCACGGTCCTGCCCCCGCCGCAACGCTCCGCCGTGGAGCCTGCCGTGCAAGCCATGATGCAAGGCGTGGCCATGGCGGCCGACCACATCAACGCGATTAGCGGCTACCATGACCAGGTGCAGGACCAGGACCCCGCCATCAGTGGCGAGGCCATCAAGCGGCGCCAGCAGGGCACGAATAATGCGACGTATCATTTCCAGGATCACGAACGCTGGATGCTGCGCCATCTGGGCCGCATCATTGTCGATGCGATCCCGCACTACTACGATGAGGCGCAAACGATTCGCATTGTGGGCGACGATGAACAGGTGCGCCAGGTGCTCATCAACCAACACCATGTGGACGAGGACGGCAAGGCGCAGCTCTACGACGTGACGGTGGGCCGCTACGATGTGCGCGTGGATGGTGGCCCCTCGTTTGCCACGAAGCGCCAGGACGCGGTGGATAAGCTGAGCCCGATCATGGGGAGTAGCGAGTGGTTGCAACATACCATCGGGGATATCTATTTCCGCTCGCTGGATGTGGACTTTGCCGAGCAAGCGGCGAATCGCCTCAAGAAGGCCATGCCGCCCGAGCTGCTGGCCGATGAGCCCGGTGCGGAGAAGTTTGCCAAGGCGCAGGAGCAAATGCAGCTCGCCCAGAAAGCGCCCCTCCTGGAAGAGGAACTGAAGAAAGTCCAAGGCCAGATGATGCAGATGCAACAGAGCATGCAGAGTCTCACGATGGACAACCAACAATTGCGGCTGGCGGTGCAGAATAAAGAGCGCGAACTGGCGCTCAAGCAGCAACTCGAAGAGCACAAGCTGGCGCTCCAGGCCCAGGAGCAGGCGCATGAGGCCCGCATGGCGGAGCTGGAGTTGCAGGTAGCGGAGTTCGAGGCGCGGACCGACCGGATGCAGGCCCTGCAGCCGCGGGCGACGAATGGCGCCCGCGAGGGCTAAGCGAGGACCCCGATGGAACTGACCCGGCGTGACGCCACGGATATTCCGGCAGGGCGCCGCCCCCTCGTGGAAGTGGATGTGCCCGAGGGCTTGCGCACGTTTCTGCTGACGTACTCCACCGTCGATTGGCCGGTGGTGGCCGCGGGGACCGTCACGTTTACCCTCTTTATCACGCGCGGCACCCGTGGCGAGCAGGCCGTGTGGAGCGATACGATTGCCTATGTACGGGCGACGAAGCGTCCGGCTATCCAGTCCCTGGGTGCGACGGTTGATGGCGGAGTCCCCGCTAATAGTAGTCTGCGGATGGAGATTGATGGCCCCGCCCTGCGGACGCCCCTGGTGCTGGAGGGGGACTGATGGCGGCACGGGTTGGAACAGGGGTGACGGG
>Ga0137429_1000218_pt1 | contig 29479 bp, 38 predicted proteins | sample EasRivERMZT736_2_FD_102304 | JGI IMG/M metagenome (GOLD analysis project Ga0137429, IMG submission 102304) | Soil microbial communities from meander-bound floodplain in the East River, Colorado, USA - East River MetaG ERMZT736_2 | ecosystem: Environmental > Terrestrial > Soil > Floodplain ...
GAGCCCGAGGAAGCCACGCATCCCCTCCCTACAGCGCCTTTCTCCGATCGGTGGTACTCCGATCGCGGCGCCATGCCGGGGGAACCGTCGCATTTCCTGGACGGGGAGACGGTCGAGGATGCGAAAGGCGTCCTTATCGAGCGGGTTTCCGAGCAGGGTACGTCCTCCTGGGACGGATACCTCGCCGGCGGCCTCCCGGTTGTGGATCGGGAGACGTTCGAAAACGCCGCGAAAAAGATGGAAGAAAGGGTTGACCGTGATACAATAGAAGCAGGGAAAGGGGGAGAAAATGCTCCAGTCCTGGAAGGAACAGTTCGAGGAGAACTTGGAGATGTGCCGGCCGGATCTCCTGGCGCAATTGAGGAAGCAGGGGAAACTGGAACAGTACCTCGAAAGCCACGAGGACCAGGCGATCGAGATGGCGAAGAAACTCAAGAAGGACGGCCTGGAAGAGGATCAGGTCGTGGAACTCGTGATCGACTCCCTGTTTCTGAAAGAGAAGGAGGATCCGGAGGACCTGTAGAAGAAGCCGTCCTTACGGATGTAGCCCCCGCCGTCGCCGCCGCAAACGAAGAATTCGGACTCACCCCAGGCAAAACCGATTACGTCTTAACTCCCGAGGACGTGGATTTCAAGGGCCGCGGGGCAAAGACTCGTACCCGCGACAACATCGCGGCGATCAAACTCGCCATGCAACTCAACGAGGAAAACCGCCTCGCTACCCCCGAGGAACAGAAAACCCTCGTCCGGTACTCCGGATGGGGAGGGCTCTCGGATGCCTTCCACGGGGCAAGCTACAAGCAGGATTGGATGGAGATTCGCCGGGAACTGTACGACCTCCTGGACACGGAGACGTATTCCGCGGCCAGGGATTCCATCTTGAACGCGCATTACACGTCGATCCAGGTGGTCGACGCCATGTGGGCGGCGGTGAAGGCGGCCGGCTTCACGGGCGGCCGAGTCCTCGAGCCCGGAGCGGGGATCGGGAACTTCCTCATGCGAACGCCCTTGGACGTCAAGGCAAAGACGCGGTTCACGGCGGTCGAGCTTGATCTCATGTCGGGGTCGATCCTGAAACAACTCAATCAGTCCCAGGACGTCCGGATCCAGGGATACCAGGAGACGTCCCTCTCGGATAACTTCTACGACCTGGCGATCTCCAACGTGCCTTTCGTGGAAACGCCGATCCTGTCGGATCCGAGGTTCACCCGTCAGCGGTTCGTCCTGCACGACTACTACTTCGCCAAAACCCTGGATAAGGTGCGCCCGGGCGGGTTGATCGCTTTCATCACGTCCCGGTACACGATGGATAAGAAAGACGCCAAGATCCGGGAGTACATCGCCGGCAAAGCCGATCTCCTGGGCGCCATCCGTCTGCCACGGACGGCCTTCAAGGCGAACGCGGCGACGGAAGTGGTGACCGATATCATCTTCCTGAAACGTCGACCGGACGGGCAAGCCCCCGCGGGGAAGGCGTGGAAGGGGCTCAAGCTGTACGGGACGGAGAAGGGCTCGGCCGATCTCAACGAATACTACTTCGAACACCCGGAAAACGTCCTCGGACGGCACTCGTTCGCGGGATCCATGTACGGGCCAAATCAGTACACCGTCGACGCGGCCGATGAGTACGCAGACCTGGAAGAAGCCGTCCGGACCCGGGCCGAGCGGTTCACGGCCGGGACCTACGAGCCCAGGAAGATCGCCTACGGAACGAAGAAGAAAACCGATCGGAAGGAGATTCAACTCGAGGGGATCTCGGCCATCCCGGAATCGTCCTTCCTCATCAAGGATGGCAAGGTCTACCAAAGGGTTGCGGATAAACTCGTAGAAGTGGCGTCCTCGCCGGCGGCGGTGAAGAAGTACAGGACGTTCATCGACCTGGGCGCCGCGGCGCGGGCCCTCGTCACCAATCAACTGGATCCGGAATACACCGACGAGAAATTCAACAAGGACCGCGGAGCCTTGAATCGCCTCTACGATGCGGCGACGAAGGGCAACGTCCGACTCGGGCACAAGACTAATCAGCAGTTCTTCGGTGAGGATCCGAACTGGAACTTGATTCGGGCCCTCGAGCATTTCGATTCGGATACGAAAACCGTCCGGAAGGCCGATATCCTCACCAAGCGCGTGGTACAGCCCAATCGGAAGGTGGAAAGCGCGTCCTCCCCCAGGGACGCTTTGCTCATCACCCTCCGGGAGACGGGCGAGATCAACCTCCCGCGGATCGCGGAACTGCTCGGGACCTCCGAGGCGAAAGCCTGGGACGCCATCCGTGGAGACGCTTTCCAGACTCCGGACGGGTTGCTCGAAATCCGGGATCAGTACCTCTCGGGGAACGTCCGGAAGAAACTCCGCGAAGCAGAAGCGGCGGCGAAGATCGACCCGCGCTTCGGGCCCAACGTGGAGGCCCTGGCCGCGGTGATCCCGGAGGACGTGCCTCCGGGGGATATCTACGTCAACTTCGGGGCCCCGTGGATCGCGCCGGAATACATCGACGAATTCATCAAGGAAGTCCTCGAGGATCCCTACACCCGGACCACGTTCTACGCGGGTACTGGAACGTGGGGAATCGAACGGGGCCGGGGGTATCGGTCCTCGTCCAACGTGGCGCTTATGCAAGCCACCTACGGGACCAACCGGATAGACGCGATCGAGATCATCGCCCTGGCACTCAATCAGCAGGGGCCGAAGATCTACGATACGGTTCACGACGAGCAAGGCAACGAGCGGCGCGTCATCAATACCCCGGAAACCCTGGCGGCGAAACAGCGCCTCACGGACCTGAAAGCGAAGTTCCAGTCCTGGCTGTGGGAGGATGCGGAACGGACGAAGATCCTCCACCGAGCGTACAACGACAACTTCAACTCGTTCGTGGAACCCAAGCACGACGGGACGAAGATCTACGACGTCGATGGGCGGGTCCTGGTGCCGGATCAGAATACCAACATCACCTTGCGGGCCACGCAGATCAACGCGGTTTGGAGGGCTTTAACGGAAGGCAATACCCTCCTGTGGCATGAAGTGGGTACGGGTAAGACCTTCATCATGGCCGCCCTGGCGAAGGAGCTTCGCCGCACGGGGGCCGCCCAGAAGCCGATGATCGTGGTCCCGAAGGTGATCTTCGGGCAGATTCAACAGAACCTCATGACGCTGTTCCCTGGCGCCAAGGTCCTGGCGCCCTCGGCTGATGATTTCAAGCCGGCCAACCGCAAGCGGTTCCTCTACCGCATCGCTACCGGGGATTGGGATGCGATTGTGGTCACCAAAGAACATTTCCAGAAGATCCCGCCACCGGCCGACGTGGAAGATGAAATGATCCGGGAGGCCCTGGACGAACTGGAACGGGCGATCGTAGCGGAACAGGGAGGGGACCGGGGAAAGAGAACTCCCACCCTGCGGCAACTGATAAAGCTCCGGGACCGCCTACGGGAACAGCTACAGAACCTCGCCAACGTGAAGAGGGACGAGGATACCCTCACGTTCGACCAACTCGGCGTGGATTACGTCATGGTCGACGAGTCCCATTACTTCAAGAATCTCCGGTACACCACCCGAATGAACGGTGTCGCCGGCATGGGGAATCCCCAGGGCAACAAGCGGTCCTGGGATCTCTACGTCAAGTCGACCTACATCAACCGGATGACGAAAAACCGCGGAGTCCTGCTTTCCACCGGGACGCCGATCTCCAACTCGATCGCCGAACTCTACACGATCCAGAGATACCTCTCCCCGGATCTGTTGAAGGAACTCGATATCGCGGCTTTCGACTCCTGGGCGGCGACGTTCGCCTCCGTGGAGACGGGCTACGAAATCACGGTCGACGGTGGGTACAAGGCCAAGGATCGGTTCTCGGATTTCAACAATATGCCGGAACTCTCCCGGATGGTGCGGCAGGTAGCCGATACCGTGACGGCGCAGATGGCGGGCGTCAAGCGCCCCACGGCCGAGCGAATCACGGTCGATTGCCCCGCTTCCCAGGAATACCTGGATTACCAGGATGCGATCTCCGCGCGCGCCGACGCCATCCGGAAACGGGAAGTGGATCCGCATATCGACAACTTCCCGAAGCTCTCCACGGACGGGCGCCATGCGGCTTTGGATATCCGGCTACGGGTGCCCAACGCTCCGGATCATCCGGATTCGAAGGTCAATAAGCTCGTTGCAAACGTCCTCGAAGAGTACAAGAAAGGCAAGGAAGGACGCCTCACGCAACTCGTGTTCATGGATCTCGGGGTAGAGGAAACGGGATCGGCGGCCGGGGTCCGGACCTACACCGACGTAAAGAACAAGCTCCTGAAACTCGGGATCCCCCCGGGGGAACTGGCACTCATCCAGGATAAGAAGTACGACAAGGAGGAAGGACGCCTCGCCCTGTACGACGATATGAACTCGGGCAAGGTCCGGATCCTGATCGGGTCGACCTCGAAGATGAGCGAGGGAATGAACGTACAGAAACGCCTCGTCGCCCTGCACCACATGGACCCCACCTGGACGCCGATGGGAATCATGCAACGGGAAGGACGGATCCTGCGGCAGGGAAATACCAACGAGACGGTGAGGATCTACACCTACCTGACCACCGGCCGCGGCGGCAAGGCGTCGTTTGACGCCTTCATGTGGCAACTGATGGAGTCCAAGGCGGGCCCGATCTCGGAATTGCAGACCAACGCGACCCCGGCCAGGACGATGGGAGACGTCTCGGGGATCGTCTTGAACGCCGCTGAGTGGAAGGCTTTATCCACAGGAAATCCCCTGGTGGTGGAAAAGGTCAAGCTACAGGACGAATTCAACCGCTTAAACGCCCTTGAAGCTCACCACCGATCGGCACAGTTCAACATCCCCTTGCAGATCGAGCGGATCATGGGGGATGCCAAGCAGGACGAGCGGCGTAAGGCGCGAGTGGAAAAAGACCTGGCGATCCTGGCCGCGCATCCGGACAAGGACGTGGTGACGATCGGTGGAAAGACCTTCGACGTCCGTGGCGGCGAAGGACAGAAGGAACGGATGGAAGCCTTCTCGGGGGCCCTGGTCAAGATCCACGAGAAGATGATGAAAACCGAGCCCGCAACCACCTACGAGCAGGAACAGGCCGGATTCCGGAAGATCGGGGAGTACCGCGGGTACGAGATCGTGTCGGTCTACACGAAGTTCTACGATCATGGCGTGGATAAAGAGGCCGTATCAATCAAAATGGAACTCGAGTCCTCGGGTTCGGGGGGCTTCTATAGGATGTATGCGACCCTCGAGCCCGCGGGCGGGGACGGCTTGCGGGTCCGAAATATGCTCGATCGGACCATGAACCAGATCACTCCGGAGGCGATCGACCGGATCCAGGAGGAGATCGACAAGCAGAAGGCCGGCGCCGATGCCCTCCGGAAGGAACTCGGAAAGCCTTTCAAGGACGCGAAGCGCCTGAAAGAGGTTGCCGATCGGCTCCGGGCGGTCGATATGGAGCTTGGGATCACCCAGGAGCGGGCCGAGGATGCCGTCAGCGCCGCGATCGCCCAGGATGAGGTACTCCTGGACGAAGAAGCCGGGGAGAAGCCGGAAGGGCCGGAAGGCGGGACCACGCTGTACGCATCGCCCCTGGATCCCGCCTTGATCGCCCAGGCGTGGAGATCGTTGAAACAATCCACGGAGGAACTGAAAGAGAGGCATCGCCTCGCAAAAAGCGCGAAGGGTCTGGATCTCCAATGGTTCAACCGGAAGGTGAATACCCCCTACTACATCTTCACGGAGAAGTTTCCAAAGTACCGGGGGGTGTTCGACCGGATGCGGGAGATGATGCAGGAGCGGGACGATATCGCCTCTTCCCTCGCGGAGGATGCCGTATCCTTCTTTTCGGGATTGGAATTTGCGGAGAAAGAGGCCGTCAACCGGCTCCTTATCAAGGGACGGTATCAGCGGAAGGTCTACACCCGGGAGGAACTGGAACGCGACGGCAGACTCTCCGCGAAGCAGATCGACGCCTACTTCGGGATCCGGGCCATGCTCGATCGAGCCCTGGATATCTACGAGGACGGCATCATGTACCGGGTCACCAAGGGGAAGATGCAAGCCTCGTCGAATCTCTCGATCCCCCTCATAAAAGACGCCCTGGCCGGCCTCCACTACCCGGACGCGAAGATCGAGCAGATCGTGAAGCTCCTTACGGAAATGCGGGAGACGAAGCGGAAAGGGTACGCGCCGTTCGCTCGGTTCGGGCAATTCGCCTACGGGTACGTCCACGTCGGGGAGGACGGCACTCCGGATTGGCAGAATCCCTCGAACTACTTCGCCAAGGAAGAAACCGCGTGGAAGGCGGCCGAGAAGTACCAGGCGCTTCTCAAGCGGTTCCATAAGGGCATCGAGGAAGGCCGGCTCATCCCTGTACCGCCGAAGGAACTGAAACAGTCCGAGGAAGCGAAGCTCATCCAGGAGATCGGTGGGTTCGAACTGGAAGCCATCCGGAAGATCATGGACCTGGACCCGGAGATCGCGGCGTCTCTCAAGGATACGGTGGAGCAATTCTTCCAGGCTCAGGGGTTCAAAAAGCATTTCTTCGAATCGAAGGATTCCCCGGGGTTCTCCACGGACATGGAGCGGGCCCTTGCGGATTACATCGTCTCCCTGTCGGGGTTCGTCTCGAGGATCAAGGGTATCCCGGAGATGGACAACGCGGCCGCGGGGATGGAGCGCATCCCGGACCTGGCGCGGTATTACCGGGAATGGAAGAATTACTCGATCTCCCCCCAGGAAGAATTCCACCAACTGCGGGCGGGGCTGTTCCTCTACTTCCTCGGCGGGAACGTCAAAAGCGCGGCGATCAACCTGACGCAGACCTTTGTAACGACGATCCCCTGGCTCACGCAGTACGTCTCGCCGTTCCGCGCCGCGGAGGAAGTCACCCGGGCGGTAAAAGATATGACGGCGGCGATGGGAAAGCGGGCGGATGGGTCCTTCGGCGTGGTGGTGGATAAACTCCCCAAGGATATCCGGGAGATCGTCCGACGCGGGTACGACGAGGGGATCATTTCCGAGCAACTCGTCTATGACCTCATGGGGACGGCCCGCAAGCCGTCCTCGATCCGGAAGCTGTCCAAGCAGAAACAGCGGGCGGTGCGGGGGTTCGGCTACCTGTTCTCCCTCGCGGAGAAATCAAACCGGCTGATATCCTTGATCGCGGCGGCCAGGGTCCACATGGCCCTGGCGCAGAAACACGCGGCGAAGATGGAGAAGTTCGAGGCGGGCGGCGGCCGCGGCGCCGGCCAGGAGCCCCCGAAGCCCCCGGGAGGCGGCGGGCCGATGCCGTTCGAAGAGGATCCGTTCGAATTCGGCAAGCGGGCGACGGATGAGACGCAATTCATCTACGCGAAGTACAACCGTCCGGAAATGTTCCGCGGGTGGGGGTCCCTCCTGGGAACCTTCCGGACGTTCGTTATCAACTTCCTGGAATACCTCGCTCGGCTGTGGGGCCGCAAATCCATCAAGGCCGTGGCATCGGTGTTCGTCATGCTGTGGGCCTTCTCGGGACTCCTGGGGATGCCGTTCGCGCAGAACGTGAAGTTCATCCTCGAGGAAATCACGGGTATGGTCACCCACAAGAAACCGGACCTGGAAACGGCCGTCCGTGAATGGGGCTACGACAACATGGGCGGCCCGGAATTCATGGATTACCTCCTGCATGGGCCGTTCCGACACGCCGCGGGATTCGATATCGGCGCCTCGGTAGGGGTGGGAGACGTCCTCCCGTTCTTCGATAAGGATTTCTCCCGCAACCCCCTCGAGGCGATCATCGGGGCGCCCGCGGAAGTCCTACTGAAACGCCCCGCGAGGGCCTATGGATACCTGAAAGAGGATCAGCCGTACCGGGCGGTTGAAACCGTGGCGCCGGAATTCATGCGGAATCCGATGTACGCGGCCAGGGTCCTGCGGGAGGGCGTCCTGGATCGCGCCGGCGGGCAGATCGTGGCGAAGAAGGACGTATCCGCGGGCGATGCGGCCAAGAAGGGCCTGGGGTTCATGCCGACGCAGATCGCCAAGTCCTACGAACGGGAAGAGGCGAAAGCCCGCATCGGAGAGCGGTCGGAACAACTGAAAAAAGACGCCACCAGGGCGCTACTCGCGGCCCTGCGGGTCAAGGATACCAAGAAGGCTATCGCCATCCTGAAATCGACGGGGGCCAAGCCGGGAGTACCGCCCGAGGAATGGATACAGATCGACGAGAAGGCGATCGAGAAGCAGATCGAAAACCAGATGCTACCCCCGGAACTTCGGGGCCTGATGAAGCAACCCGTCCTGCAACGGCCGGCATGGTTGAGAATGAATAAAGTCTACGGAGGGAAATGATGAAAAAGAGATTCGCACAAGTCGGGTGGATCCTGTCGTTGCTTGCGGTCTGGGTGATGACGGCCGCGGGGGCGCCGACGATCACGAAGCGCCTCATCTACATGGAGGACCTGAAAACGGGCTACGGTATAGACAACGTGCCGACCTCTACGGGAGGGTCCATGTCGGTGACCCGGATCCACCAGGAGGCGATCCCCTTCGCGGATAACACCTACCCGTATCCGTTGCCCTACGTCGACGCCCGGAGGTTCATGGACGGGGTAGATGGCCGGCCGACCCTGGCGGCCTGGGTGCTTGACCAGGCCAACGGCAACAGCCCTACCGTGGATACCGTCAAGGCGATTCAGGCGGCGGTGGACAACGCCTTGCAAAGCCATATTTCAAAGGTGTTCCTGGCCGATGGAATGTGGAAAACCACCGGGCCGATCCACCTGGGGTACGGGGAATCCTATCGCCAGGTGATTTTGGAGGGGGCGGGACGGGCGTTTATGTGCGATGTGGCGTTTCCTGGAACGATCATTGATGCGTCCTCCTTCTCGAACGCGCCGGCGATCGTAATTCAGGGAGGACGTTCCTCGGCGGTAAAGAAAATGTCGATCAAAGGGGCAAGCTATAGATACATGACGGACACCTTCTACACCCTCTTCCACTCGCAGACCTTGAGCTATACGCAAGTGTCCAATCCCGCCTCCTGGGTTTCCGGAATCACGGCGAACGGCATGACGAGGTACGCTCCTTACGCGGGAGTCGCTATTGACCCGTATTGCGGTTCGCGGCCTGGGACGTCCTACCCGGACGTCACATACCCCGCGTGGACTGGGATCGGATCCACGCAGTACGGGAAGAACCATTCCAGTCAGAGTACGGTGGAGGACGTGGAATTCAACGGGTTCTATGTTGACGTCGTGGTGAACCCTTCCGCGGAGGATGGGAACGGAGATTTCACGAAGATCATCCGATGCAATTTGATGGATTCGGCTTATGGCGTTTCCGTTGGGCAGACGCAATCCAGAAACGTCTCCATTCAGAACACCGAATTCGCAAATATGCACACGCTCATCACCAATAACAAGCACGGGATCCAGGCCGGAACGCTCAATAGCAATATCGTCAACGTGAGCGGTGGGCAAGTGTTCCAGATATTCGATATCACGCACACGGGAGGGGCGGGCCCGCTGTACTTCGAAAACTTCTACGCGGAGGAGCTTGTCCGATTGGGATACGGCGGCGGGGCGACTTCCGTCAATAGCGGCATCGTTTTTGAAAGTTCCCAGATCTCCTATTTCGGTCTGGTGAATGGTCCCGTCACCGGCAGGGTCTACAACGTGCCGATCTACGAGGGGTGGTCCCCGCTGACCTTCCGGAATTCGCAACTCTTCGGGTCGTTCCCGCTCATGCTTCTCAGTTCCCTAAGTACGGCACCCGTGCGGGTGGAGGATTCAACATGGAGGACCTTCGGCGGGGATGGGGAAATATACGCGATTACCGATAACAACCAGAAACTCGCCTATAACTGGATGGCGGGAGGTTTGGCAAACCTGAACGGATCCCTCTCCGGAACGCTCATGGTATCTTCTTTTACCGGTCTGCCGGACCCCACACCGAAGGGCCCGCCGTTCAAATATACGGATACCGTCGAGGGGATTAGCAACGCGAGAGAGATGGTCCACTCGTACAGCCGATGGGTCAAATACCCGGGCGGGGCAAGGGTTTCTCTTCAACAGGTGGGTATTGATGGGAATCAGTCCATTGCAAAGGCGTCTTTGACTTCGCCGCTGTTCGACGATTCGACGCTCCTTCTCACGTTTACCTATTCCGGGACGGTGCAGGCGAATTATAACGTCCTTCGGCTTGAGCCGGGGAGTATCCTCATTGATCTTACCTCCAAGGCGCTTTTCGTCATCGACAACGTGACCGCGAACGCCGCGGATTGGGACGTCTCCGCGACGATGGTGACGAATTACTGGATCGACAACACTTCGACGTATAACGTCATTACAGAGGTGGATCCCGCCGAGGCCTCGGGATATTTCTACCTCTACCAGACCTTCCATAAGCCGACCTATCAGCAGTTCCGGGGGAATATCGTGAGCGGTTCGGATAACGTCACGAATGTCCACAATTCTCAAGGAACCACGAGCGGCGTACCGACCTACTTCAAGGTGGGAGACTTGATGTTTAATAACCACAATATGTTCGATAACTACTTCCCGCCGGCGACGAAGATCATCGCCACGGGCGACGGGTGGATCCAACTGGATACGAACGTGACTCACGATAATGCCGTAAATGTGCCGATCGAGCTGTACCGATGAATATCGAGCGGATCATCGAGCGGGTAAAACAGGAGGAAGGCTTCCGGCCCGTGGCGTATTGGGACCGGAAACAATGGACCTACGGCTACGGGTGCAAGGCCCCCGGGGAGGGGGCGACGATCACCGAGCCGGAAGCGGTGAAGCTCCTATGGAGGCACATCCTCGAGGCGGTGGGGGGGTTCGTCGACCTGTTCCTCGGGGTTCCCACGCCGATCAACGAGGTTCGGCAGGAGTGCCTGGTGGACATGATCTTCAACCTGGGGGAGGATGGAGTGAGGAAGTTCCGGAATATGGTCCGGGAAATCATGGACAAGGATCCGGACGATTGGACGGAGATCGCGCAACACGCTACGGAATCGCTGTGGTACGGCCAGGTGGGAAACCGCGCAAAGCGGATCGTGTTCGAACTCAAAACCGGCGTGAGCCAGGGGGGTGAGAGATGAAGAAGATGCTCGGGCTTCTGGTAGGAATGGCTATTCTCATGCTGTACGCGGAGGGGGCGAGTGCCTTCACGCTGAATTGGGCGCCCGTGACAACGTACACCGACAACACGACGATCGGTGCGGAGGCCCAGGGAGTGTTCTACAACGTGGAAATGGACGGGGCCGCGGCCTCGGGCAATTTTTCCGGGACGTCCTGGGTCATCCCCACCGTGGCAAAGAAATCCGCGCATACGTTCCGGGCGAGGACGGTACTCGGGACGGGGGAGGTATCGGCCTGGAGCCCCCCTTTTGCGTGGACTTCCCCTCAAGGAAGCCCTGCCGTGCCAGGTGGTATGAACGTCCAACCATAGAATTTTTGGACATGATCCCGGACGCAAAACCTGACGAGTGAAAGGAGATTCACAATGAGCGGATTGGCGGTGTTCGGTTTGGTGGTAGCGGCCCTGGTGGTGGGGTTCGTAGCCGGGGCCCTGGTGATGCGGAGGCATTACGCGAAGATCAAGGCCGCGGAAGATGCCTTGCGAAAGGCGGTGGTCTAATGTCGGTGTTCACCGATCTACTGGCGGGAGGCGCGGCGGGGCTGTTCCAGGGGATTGGTTCGTTCGCCAAGGACCTCCGGGAGGCGATCACCGGGAAATCCATCCTGGATCCGAATCAGCAATCGGAGATCCTCATGAAGATGGCCGCGATCGAGGCGGCGGCGGTACAGTTCCGAGGCGAATACGATAAGTCCCAGATGGAGGGACAGGTCGCTATCAACAAGCTCGAGGCGGCGAACGCGAGGCTGTTCGTATCCGGATGGCGGCCGGCCGTGGGGTGGGTCTGTGTCCTGGGGCTTGGGTATACCTTCCTCCTGAAACCGCTCCTGCCGTGGATGATCGCGGTCGGGGCCCTGATCGTGGGGAAACAGTCCATCGTGCCGGCGCTTCCTCCCGTCGATATAGGGGAACTCATCATCCTCCTGGGCGGGATGCTCGGCTTGGGCGCCATGCGATCGGTCGACAAGTTCAATTCGCAACCAAAAACCACCACCGGAGGGTAAGAATGACGCCCCCAAACTCCCACCAGTACGACCGCCGCCGAGCAGAGGACGTGTTCCGCGTTGTAGAAGAGGAAGTATTCCCACGTCTCGGGGCGATCGACACGAAGATCTCGAGCCTGGAACAAGGAGTCAATAAGATTTCCTTGGACGGGTGCGCCCACCGGCAGGGAGATCTGTTGCGAACGCAACGGGTGGAGACAAACACGGAAAAGATCTTCGATAAAATCGAGGACCTCGGAACCTCCATATCCGAAGCGGCGGTCGATATGGTGAAACAGGTTGGGGATATCAAGACTGACGTGGCGAAACAGGTCGGGGGGATCAAGGCATGGGTCCTTACCGGGGTGGTGATCATCCTCCTGTCGGTTGCGGGTTTCTTCCTGCAAAAGCATTACGATATGCTCTACTCGGATCGGGATCGGCCGGCCGCGGCGAATAGGTAACAGCGATCGCCGGCCTGGTGCGGGATCCGGTTACCCCATAAAAGACGAAAAAACCCCCGGGGGATAGTCCCCGGGGGTTCGAGATCGTCGATCCTGGGCCATCCTGTCAGCTTTTTATTTCCTTAAATAGGATCAAATCCACTAATTCGCATAAAAGGTGCCCCACGGCGATGTGCGCCTCCTGGATCCTGGGGGTGCTATCGGAGGGAATCCTCAACGCGATCGTCGCTAATCCGGCCGCCTTGCCCCGCTCCGCGGTGAGGGCGATCGTTGTCATGCCGATGCCGTTTGCGATCCGGAGCCCCTCGAGGACGTTCTCCGAACAGCCGCTTGTGGTAATGCCCAGGGCTACGTCTCCCACGCGGCCCAGGGCGCGCAACTGCTTGGTGAAGATGCCGTTGAAGAAGGAATCGTTGGCGATGCTCGTGATGATGGACGTGTCGGTGGTCAGCGCGATCGCCGGCAGGGGCGGCCGGATCATGTCGTAGCCGTTTATGAATTCCGCGGCCAGGTGTTGCGCATCGGCCGCGCTACCGCCGTTGCCGAACAGGAAGAGCTTGCCGCCCGCTTTGAAGGAATCCGCGATTGCATCGGCCGCGGCCATGATCTCGGTCGATAGGACGCCCGCGATCGTCTCCCGAAGAATCGCCCCCTCCCGCATTACCTCCGCGATTAGCTTACGGTGCTTCTCGGTGGGGTTCATGCCCCGCCCCCTCTCATCCTTGCGACGATCTCCGTGGTGGAGTGTCCGTCGAGGTACGGGATGAATTTGACCTCTTCCACCAGGTTGCTTCCTGCAATCGGCCGATACTTCCAGTCCGATCCCTTTACCAGGACGTGCGGCCGGACCACCCTTATTAGGTCCTCGGGGGTGTCCTCGTTGAAGATCGCTACATGATCGACGCATCGGATCCTGGAAAGCAGGAAGGCCCGCTCCCTGGCGGTAAAGACCGGCCGGCCGTTACCTTTCAGCCGGCGTACCGAGGCGTCTCCGTTGACGCCTACGACGAGGATGGTCCCGTGCTTCGACGCCTGGTGAAGGCATCGGATGTGCCCCTCGTGGAGAATGTCGAAACAGCCGTTGGTGAATACGATGCGGTAACCGCAAGCCCGGTAGAACTTGCAGAGGATCCAAAGACCTGTGCGCTCGTTCGCCTGGTAGATCATGACGTCCTCCCCATCAAATACGGCCTGAAATCCCTCCTGCGCGTCCCCTGGATGGCTCCAAGGAGCTTCTCCTTGGTAATGGCCGAGGTTCCGACTTCCTCCACCACGACCCCCGCGGCGATCCCGGAGAGGATGGCGGCGTCCCGGGCCGAGCCCCCCGCGGCCAGGGCTCCGGATAGGACGGCGACTACCGTATCCCCGGCGCCGGTGACGTCGTACACGCTCCGGGCAACCGCGGGGATGAATACCGTGTCGCCTCCCCCCTTCCGGAGGATCATGCCGTCCTTGCCGCGGGTGAGAAGCACGGTATCGAGGTTGAATTTGCCGATGAGATCCAGGACGGCAAAGTGGGCCCCGTCGTTCCCTACGATGGGGTAGCCGAGGGCTTGCTCCGCTTCCCGGGTGTTCGGCGTGATGATCCCGCATCCGGAAAACACCGATAGGTCCCGCCGCTTCGAGTCCACGGATACCCTCTTCCCGTAGGTTTTGATCGCCCAATGGATGATGACTCCGGAAACCACGCCCTTGCAGTAGTCGGACAGGATGATCCAATCGAAGTTCCTGGGTGCGGCCTCGATCTTCCGTGCCAGTTCCATGCACTCTTCCTTGCTCGGCCTTTCTTCCGAGTCGATCCGGACAACGTGCTGACCGTTGGCAACGACCCGGATCTTCGAGGTTGTGATCCCCCTCCGGAGGACGATCTGGTGGGATAACGCCATGCCGAACAGGCGATCCCCTTCGATATCGTCTCCCACAAAGCCGGCCAGGGTGACCTCCGCGCCGAGCCCGCGGAGGTTCGCGGCGACGTTCGCGGCGCCGCCTGGGGAATACAGGCGCTTCTGGACCGGCACGACCGGAACGGGCGCCTCGGGAGATAAACGCTCGGCCGTGCCGAAGATGTAGGTATCGAGCATGAGATCCCCGATGACGAGGACCCGCTTCCCGTCGATCTGTTCGACCAGGCCGCGTAGATTTGACAGCATCAGGTGGGTACTCCTTTCTTCAAGATGGTCTGGTAGCCCTTGTGGAGGATCGAATACCCCGCATCGAGCAGGAAGGGGATCGCCTGGGCCCCCTTCCCCTTCCAGGTTTCTATGTCGAATACATCGTCGATCATGATGATCCCCCCAGGGGCCATGATCGGGAGGGCCGTCATAGCGGCGTCTAAGTGGCATTTCTCGGAGTCGGCGGCCGTCTCCACGGTCCAGTCCCACCCGTCGAGGTAGAGAAGGTCGATCCGGGCGCCGGCCCTCTTCCAGATCCGGAGGAACCGGAGCCCGTCCATCGTGACGAGGTTGACGAAATGCGTCCCGGTGGAGTCGACCTTCTCCCCGAGCCCGTACTCCTGGCAGATCCCCCGGGCGGTGTCGGTCGATTCCTTCCGGGCATCGCAGGAGTAGAAATACGAATCGGTCTTTTCGGCAATCCAGGCGAAGAAGGGAGTCGAGTAGCCGTCTCCGTTCCAGTTCCCCCGCTCCCTGGTGGATCCGATCTCCGCGATGAAGGCGCCGCGGCGCCCCAGGAGGATCCCCAGGACGATGTTCATGGACTCGCGCCGGCCGTAGGGGGGCATCATGTGGGCAGGGAAACAGTATTCTTTCTTGCCAACATAACCTCGATTGCCTTGTCGTGTATTTCTGCGGATTTTAACCTGGTGTAATTTGATATAGTAATAGCGGCAATTTTCGTAACGTCGGTTATACTCCTTGCTCCATTCAATACCTGTTTTACTTCCTCTATAGACAGCTTAAATATCTCTTTCATGCTATCCGTGTCGGCGTGACTCCCATACTCCATTACTTTTAATTCCGTAGCTTTCCTGGGCATTGCCTGTCTCCTTTCGGTATAATGCAAGGATTCGTTTCGCATTCAGGACTTCCCGTTGCATTTCTATCATCTCTTTTGTGATTAATATTCTGCTTATTCCTGTTTTCATGTAGATAATAGTCTTTATATATTCATCGTGTAATGTTTTAGATTGTTCCCTTTCCGTTGCCAGTCTTACATCTCTATTTCTAAGATAGTATTGTCTTGGGTGGTCTGGATTTCTTGAATGCCATCCTTGTTTCGCTTCCCTTTGCCTCCCAGGATCCTTTCTGGCGGTACGTTCTTTCTCTTTTACTGGATCATATCTACTACGGGCTTTTGCGTTTATAGAATCCCTGTGTTTTAACGCAAATCTTTTCTGAGCTTCCCTTTTCTTCACGGGATCCCTTCTGGCGGTGCGTTCTTTCTCTTTTACTGGATCATATTTACTGCGGGCGATTGCGTTTTTGCACTCCCTACAAACGTGACTCTTCTTCTGCGGTTCATTTTTATTACATATTTTGCAAAACATCATCATTCCGGGATCTCCACGCCGCTCGGTTCCTCCGCGGCCGGCATATCAATCCCCGGGGCCAGGAAATAGACGTGGCGGGCCTGGAGTACGACTCGCTTCTTGGGTGGTGCGTCTCCGTGGGATGGATAGGGCATCTGACGGGCCTCCCCTTCGACGAACACGGGAGAGCCCTTGCGGAGGTATGTCGCGCATGATTCGGCCTGGGGGCCCCGGATCACAACCTCGAAAAATGATACCTGTTCCGTTTTCCCCGTGGTGCCCTTGCCGCTCAAGGGTCGGCTGTGGGCGATGAAGAATTCAAGCTGTGCTTCGCCCGAGGGCAAGTAGCGCAGACTCCCGGGATCCTTTGCTACGCGGCCGTTGATCGACCATCGGTTGTAATAAAGCGCCATAGTCTTACCTCCCTTTTTGTGGGTAACGCGATCGAGATCCGGATCCCAGGGCCTTGTTACCCTTCTTGACGCAATCCGGGTTCGAGCATAGATCCTTTTCCACCCAGGAGCATCCCTCGGGGCAAGGATCGTATTCCGTACAACCGCATATCCTACAAGCTCGTTCCTCGTAGTAGTCCGGTGGATCGAGGGTAACCGCCGGCGGCCTCGAGCAGCTCCGCGGCGTTACCCCGTTCTCGATCGTGGTATGCCTCCATCTATACTTGGATCCTTCCAGGATCGCCTTACTGCCCGCCCGGAGCGTCCTCTGGAAATCGTCCAGGAGGCGCTCGAGGGTGCGCTTGTTCTCGTTGAGCATCATCGTGATCTGCCCAAGCATCAGGCTGTAAACCATTGCCTTGTGGTAACGCTCGATCTTCTCGAGGGCAAGCTTTTGGGCTTTCGCGTCACCCCCGATGTAGTGGTATTTTCGCTTCCCGCCGTTGGTGGGCTCGAGAAGGTACATCCTCTGCGTTCCCTTCTTCATGTGCGGGTATGCCAGGAGGGTCCCCTTCTTCTCGAGGACGGAGATCTCCCGCTTGAGGGTTAAGACCTGGCGCCGGATCCAGGTATGAACCAGGTCGATCGCGGCGCCCCTGGGCCTTGGTATCCTTGGCATGGCCCCCTCCTACCCGAAAACGACGTGCCACGCGCGTTTGAAGCCGCTGTAGATGAACGTCGGGCGCTTCTCGCCCTTCGCCTCGCGTTCCTTCCGGGCTTGCGCGGCGCCGAGAAGGAGGCACTCCCGCAAGCGTTTCTTGAGCAGGATCTCCTGTACGAGGTTCAGGTTGTTCTCTTTCATCGCTTTTTTACCTCCTTGGGCTTGGGGTTGGCGGCGTCCATCCCCAGGAAGAACCTCTCGAACACCTTGCGGGCAAACTCCGAGAGGGATTCTTCCCGCTGTTCTGCTTCATCGTCGATGCGGGCCCGGAGGGATCCCGGGATCCAGACCGTCATTCGGACTTTGGACATGAGTACCTCCTGACCATTTTCTCGATCTTCTCTTTCAGGTCGGACAGTTCCTTCTGCGATTTCGATAACTGCCGGTTTAAGGTCTGGATGGTGCGGTCCTTCTTCCGGCAATCGTCAGCGAGGTATGCCGCGGCCTCCTCCGGGCATCGCTGTTGTTGGATGGCGAGGTACAGATCGTCCGGCTGATTCCCTTCCGGAACGTAGTTACACATGAGGATGCTCCTTCCGAAGATAACGGAGGCGATCCTCGTACTCCCTCCAAAGCTCGGAAACGGCTTCGGGATCGTCTACCATCATTTTGGCGTCCGTTTCGTATTCCTTGAAAAGCTCTGCCTCGGCGATTATTAGGTTGCACATGGCGTTACCCCGCCTTCACGGCGGCCGGCGTCCAAATGGCGTCATCGGCCAGGGCTTTCGAGCAGATCGGGATGATGATGTTTGCTTCCTGGCGCGTCATGCGGCCGATCGCCTTGGTGATCGTGCCTACGCGGGTGGAGATCTTCCTCTGGATGCCGAGCTTCGCATCCCCGCCGTTGTAGCTCCAAATGCCGATACAGGCGTGTTGACGTTCCCCGATCTCAACGTATTCGATCTCCCGGATCAGGACATCTTTCCCCTCGTCGTACTCATGCTTTGCCATTTCTTCCTCCCATCGTTTGCGCCCCAGGACCGATTGACGGAACCAGGTGCGCGGGTTCATGTTGGACACCGATTACCTTAGTCCATCTGCCGCGGAGTGGTAACGGTACGGTACGACCTGGTTTCGATGTGTTTGAAGGAGTGGTCCCAGGAAAGCCCGTCGTTACTGAGCTTGGAGAGCATATACAACCATTCGGTGATATCAGTTACTTCCACATTGAGGGCCGCCCAGGCGTCATGCCAGATCGGCGTGTCGCGCTGAAATACCTGGATATCACCGAGGGTAGGGGTAACCGGAACCTTCGCCTGGTGGCCGCCGTCGGTTACCTCTTGGTACTTGGGATCCCAAGTCATGGTCTGAAAGGCCGTAAAAATATCGCCGCTTAAAAACATTCCCCCCGGCATCATGGTTTCCCAACCCGCCTCCATGAGGTTGTTTACCTTCACGTCCAGATTGTGCGCCGCGTCGACCGCGGGATACCCTTGAGCCACTACCAGGTGGTACTTGATCTTTAGCATATCGTCCCTCCCCCTTTCAGGCGGTTTCCACGGTGACCGTGCAGGTCGCCGGGATGACGCTTCGGATCTTCCGAGCTACGGATTCCGCTTCTCCGCGGTCGAAGAAGGCATGAGCTTCGCCCTTCTCCTTCACCGGCGGGCCGTCGCTGATGCCCGCATACCGGACCTTCCCGGACTGTGTAACAGCCTTCACGATGTACGCCATCCCCTGTTACCTCCCGTGTTTATTTTGCCCCTATCTTATTTGTACCCGGATTGTCACCAGATTGTCAACAGGTAAATATACTTTGACAGAATATATCCTTTCCCGGTATAAACAGGACATTCCAGAATCGGGGGTTCCGCATGGAAAACGTGAAGGCATGGAGGAAGAAGCACAAAAAGAGACAGGCAGACGTAGCCGAGATGCTCGGGATCACCCAGGCGGCCTACTCGAGGTACGAGGCGATGAAGGTCGTAATGCCTCCCGCCCTGGTGATGCTGATGATCTCCAAGTCCAAAGGGGCCCTCAAGCACTCGGACTTCTACTCCTGGATCGGCGGGACGTTCGGGGCGAAGGCATGAAGCCACGGAGCCAGTACGTTCCAACGAATCTTCGGCAGATCCTTCAAGCCTACGAACTGTGCCGGGACCGATACGAGCTTTTCCTCGAGATCCTGATTTCGCAACATTCGAACATGGTTGGGGTGTTTAAGTGCCCGGATTTCTACCTTTGCGCCGATATGAGTTGGAAAATGGAGGATCTTCAAAAACACCTGGCAAGCCTGGTCGATATAGGGCTTGTGTATAAAGACGAACCGAGGTCCCTCATCATGATAGATCCCACCCTGGGGATGAACCCGATCGAAAGCTACCGGACCCCTCAACAGGTCGAGATGGCGGTTAAGGTTCTGCACCATTTACCGCAAAGCAAAATCTACCGACCCCTGGTGAAGTACCTGACACCCCTCAATAAACCCCTGATAAAGCCGGTGATTAAGAAATTATATTCCTTGTGCGGGCTCCGCGATAACGACTAAAAGGGATCGTCCCTTCGAGGGTGAAAGGGATCATCCCTTTTGGGTCGAAAGGGATCGTCCCTTTGGGATTGTTTCGGGCCGCCCCTGCCGGCCCCGGACGGCGAACACAAGGTATAAGATACAAGATAAAAGATAAAGAGCTTTTCAGTAGCGTCTTAAGGGGGGTTTCGGGTGGTGAGAGTCTGAGAGAGGAGGGGCTCAAAATCTGTGGATAACCCTGTGCATAAGTCGATTTTTCTGTGGATAACTTGCTTTTGCCTGTGAAATGTCGGTTTGAAAATCGTCGAGGAATGGAAAGCGGATTCCTCAAGTCAGCCCCAGGAGAGGAAGATTCTCTTTGTCGTTGATGTAAAAGGCCCCTTCCTGGTTTATGCTGTGGCGGTATAAGTGCCTGATTGCCTTGTTTTTTCTCCTTGACAGGATTTTGTAATTTCCTGTACCGTCTCGGTCCATGAGTCAGAATGCCACAACCGACCAGAACGGCGATCCCCTCGTCCTCACCCGCAAGGAACAAGAATTCATCCGGATCTACCTCCGTACAGGAGATCCTGGGAAGGCCGCCCTCGAGTCCGGAGTAGCCCGCAAGGGTACGGGCGTCGAGGATGCCTCCCTGGTGGGCGCGCGCCTCCTGGAGCGCATCCAACCGCAGTTGCGGATCCTGATGGCCGCAAACGGCCTCTCGGACCAGGTTCTCGTGAAGGCGATCCTCGAGGGGATCACCGCGACGATCATCAAGGTCGTGGTCGATAAGGAGACGAAAGCGGTATCCCACGTCGACACCCTCCTTCCGAATTGGGGCGTCCGGAAGTTCTACCACCGCCTCATGGCCCAGATGGGCTTCCTGATCGGCGTCCCTGGCGACCAGACCGCAAAGAACCAGGTCGACGAACTGGCCGCCCGCCGTCAATCCAGGTACGCCGAGCTTCGCCGGAAGGTGGGCTCCATGTCGGATGAAGAGATCAACCAGGCAATTGAGGAGGCCGCCCGTGCCCGTCAAGGGTCCGTTCGACGCGCTATATCCTGATTGGAGCCCTGAACAATGGTTCCACTACGGCGCCGCCCTGGACGAGGACCCCGCCTCGCGTGTCATCGAGCTTGAGAAGTGCCGGCGATCCTGCGCCTACTGGCTGTTCCACCCCCTCAAATACGTCTGGACGAAGGACGAATACTCGATGAGCGAGACGATCAAGCCCTTCCCGCGGGAGATCGCCCTCCTGGACGTCCTCAACGAGGTGCACAATAACCCGCTCGTGTTCATCGGGAAAAGCCGGCAGTTGATGATCACCTGGTTCATGTGCGCCTATTTCTGTTGGTGGGCCCGCTTCTACGGCGGTCAGCTTCTCTTCATCCAATCGAAGAAGGAAGAGGACGCCGCGAACCTGGTGTTCAACAAGGAGCCCGGTAGCGCCCGGATCGACTTCATCGAGACGCACCTTCCCTGGTGGATGCAGGACTTGAAAGGGCCGAAGCCGGCCTACGGGCAACGGCTGTACGCCAATGGATCGAAGATATGGGGCATCCCCCAGGGTTCCGATACCATCCGGTCGTACACCGGATCCGGGCTGTTCTCCGACGAGGCCGCCTTTCAGCCGTTCTTCCTGCAAGCCTACCGGGCCGCGAAACCTTCCTGCCGGAAGATCGTGGCCGTGTCCTCGGCCGAGCCTTCCGAATTCGGCCGAATGGGGGGGTTCATGACTGATCCGACAAGCTCCTACGCCTTTGCATCATGAAGAAAGAGATCCGCATCGGCCTCGCGGCCGTGGGGTGCATCCTCCTGGGGATCCAGTTCGGGCCCCTGGTGGGCGCCGGCATCTTCCTCATCACGTTGGCTCAAATTGGATAGGAAGCGGGATCCTGTCGTGTCCTCCTGGGGAGATCATCCCCCGGCAGAGGTAACGGCGATCGCCCACCAGGACCCGGATCCGGTTACCTTCCCTCCTTCCGATCCAAGATCCTATCTCCTGGAAGAGTGCATCCAAGCGCGGCAGGAGATCCTGGGCGTCATGGCCGGCATGGACGATATGCCCTGGCTCGGCTTCTTCCCGGAGGCGAAGATCTGCGTCCTGGACACCATCCATAGCCTCCGACGGGCGCTTCTCAAGATCGAGGACGGAATCAAGCTACTCACCGACGTTCCAGGAAAAGGATGAATTGACGAATACACCCTCAACGCTACCGCCGATCCAGGGAATCCAGAAATGGACCACCGAATCGGGTATCCGCTCCATCCGTCTCCATTACTCCGCATTTCCCGCCCGGGATCCTGCCACGCCGGCCGGCCGCGCATGGCGAGACTCCATGACGAAGGGACTCATCGCGGGGGTCGATAACCAGATATGGCGCAAGGAACAGGAGATCGACTTCTCGATCCGCGAGGGGATGCCGATCTACAAGACGTTCAACGAACAGCGCCACGTTGCCCCCTCCCCCCTCCGTCCCATCAAGAACATACCGATGATCCGCGGGTGGGACTTCGGCGGTACGCCGGCTTGTGCCATCACGCAAAGGGTGTTCACGCCGGCGCCGCATTGGCATATCTTCCCCTCCCTGTTCGTCCCGAACGATCAATTCATGGGGATCGTCCGGTTCGGAACCGAGGTCATCAACTACTGCAACCTTGCCTATCCCGGGCACACCTGGCTCGATTACGCGGATCCGGCCGGCAATCAGCGGGCCCAGACCGACGAGCGCAAGTGCTTCGATATCCTCAACGGCTCGGCCGACGTGCCGATCAAGGACGGCGGGGGCTTCGGACTGGACGTGCAGACGGGCGAAGTGTCCTGGCAGGGACGGTTCGAGGCTATGGAGATGGCCCTCGGGCGCCTGGAAGAGGACGGATTGCCCTTCCTGCGCGTCGACCCGCGGGAGCGGTTCATCATCACGGCCTTTACGGGCGGGTATCGCCGGAAGAAGGTCGTTGGGAAGGATATCTACTCCGACGAGGTTGAAAAGAACGAGTACAGCCACATCATGAACGGCCTCGAGTATGTCGCCTCGAGGATCTTTCAGATAAAAAAGCAGGGGGCCAAGAAGAAGCCGGCCCAGGAAGTCGCAGAAACCTACGCCACATAAGGAGGGTTCCATGAGCAGGAAAACGATTCAGGTCCTCACCGTCGCCTTTGCCTTCCTGTTGCTCACAACGATCGTCTTGTGGGCGCCCAGGGTAGACGCCGAGCCCCGCTACCCGGGCACGGAGATCGTCGAAAAGGCTGATTTCTCCAACATCGTGTCGGACGCGACCACGCTCGTCAAATCCGGAGCGGGATCCCTGGCCTGTATCACCGTCAACGGGGGAACGATGGGCGCGATCACCGTCTACGACTCCCTGACGGCCGCGGGTACGAAAATCGCAACCGTCGCCTCGCCCGTGGCGGGGATGGTCCTGCCCTACGGGGTCCGGTTCAAGACCGGCTTGACGATCGTGACGGCAGACAACACGAACCTCACGGTTTCGTACTACTGACATGGGCCGAAGGGCTCTCATAGCCGGCCTCGCGGTCCTCCTGGCGGTCACATCGGCCGACGCGGCAGGTCGTAAGGCTCACAAGGGGGGCGGGGCTTTTACTTCCTCCGTCGGTCTGAACAAGGGGCTTACATTCCACGCTCCGTTGACCGATCCCGCGAATCCTTCCACGATCTACACCGGGACAGGACCTTTCACATTCACCCGTGCCCACGACGCCACGCACACGGCAACCTACCTTCACCCCACGACTGGACTTGTAACGACCGCCTCCGCGGGTCAACTCCGAATCGAAGCGGGCGGGGCCGTCCTCGAGGATGCCGGCACGAACATAGCCCAGAATACGGCGTCCCTCACGGGGCCTTTCTGGTCGTACCTGAACACAACGATCTCAACCACCGATAACACCATCGCACCGGATGGTACTTTGACGGCCGTTAAGGTGAAGGAAACAAACGCCTCGTCTTTCATCGGGATCATCACGCAAAGAGAAACGACTCCCGGGAAATATACCCATTCGGCCTACATCAAGGCGGCCGAGCGCACCGCGGCCGTCCTGGAATTAAACGATACGGTGAACATCGCCGACGTCCTGGTGGATCTGACCGATTGCAGTACCTCTAACGGCCCTTTCGCGGAGGGCGCGATCACGGATAAGACGTTCGGAGCCCTGGCCCTTGATAACGGTTGGTGCCGCGTCTGGGTAACGGCAACTCACGTCGATCAGACGGGGCAACCTCTTCTTCGATTGTGGCTCACCGACACCCCGAATCACCAGGGAGACAACACGGCGGGTCTGTACGTCTGGGGCGTGATGATGAGCGCGGGAGGGTTGCAATCCTACATCCCCAACCCCGCCGATGTTACCGCTATGTCCAGAAACGCCGACGTTCTCACGTTTCCCACCGCCTCGAACGTCGATGACACCGCGGGTACGATCTCCTTCACCGTCGAGCTGTCGGATACCGTCGACGTCCACGGGTGGATATCGGGAGAGGCACACCGCCCGATCTACTCCCAGGCCGTCTCGGGAACGGGAGATTTGCACTACTACGACGGGACGAATAACGCCCTCTTTGGATTAAGCGATGTGGTCGCTAAGACCCCTGCGAAGTGGGCGATTCGGTACGGCGGCGTCACCATTGACGTCTATAAGGACGGCTCACCGCTTCAATACGTCCGGACCTTCGACGGGGATTACGACTTCGGATCCTTCATGAGGGTCGGAGCGGATGCCCTCGGCCGCTACCTGGGCGGCCACATGAAGAATCTGCGGGTTTGGAACCGAGCTTTGTCCGATGCGGAAATGAAAGCACTCACGCAGTAGGAGGATCGAAGATGGAGAAGAGCGACTTCATTGCAAGCCGGCCGAATTTCCCGCTCTTTGGTACGCCCTGGCAACCAAGGGTGGAGGATTGCCGGCCGCATACGATGATGTATATCGACACGGTTTTCGAGGAAACACGTCACTCCCACCAGATCATACAGATCGCACGGTGCCGGGATTGCGGGCTCATCCATGAGATCCCCAGGTCGGTGAAGGAGGCGGGAGCCAAGGGCTCGATCGACATTGACGATCCTCGAGTGCAACGATCCCTCCGTCTCACACCCTCCGTCATGAAGCGGTATTTCGACGAAAAGGATGGCCGCGGGGGAACCAGGCCTGGGATGGAGATCTTCCAGGTCCCGCCTTCCTACGGAGGCCCCAGGTGACCAACGAAAAGCTCATCCTCTTCTTAAATGCCTGTCTCTCGGAGTGCGAGGACACCTGGCGCGACAAGCGGAAGGTCATGCAGGAGTGCTACGACCGCTACCTGTCGTACCGGGATCATTCGAAGAAGAAGTCCTGGCAACATAAGATCGTGGTGCCGGCCGTCTACCCCGCGATCAAGGGCGCCTCGGGACTCATCCGTAGGATCCTCCTTAAATCGGACGAATTCTTCAAGTTCGTACCGGAGCGCCGAGACAACGCGCCGCAAAACGCCGCGGCCGCCCCCGCGGCTCTTCCTCCTGGTGGGATGACGCCGCCCGCACCAGGCGCACCTGTGCCCGGGAACGGGGCCATGCCCGCGGGAATGGCCCCGGCAGGGGCGCCCGTTGAGGACACGATGGATAACTTCGCCCGGGCCTTCACCAGGAAGGTCCGGTTCCATATCGACGAGTGCGATTTCATCGACAAGTTCGCGGAAGCCGTCGAATCGGCGTTCGTCATGTTCTACGGTTGCCTCAAGTTCACCCCCGTCCGATGCGACGAGACGAAGATCGTCTGGGCGTTCAACCCCCAAGCGGTTGATAAGGTATCCGGGCTCTCAGCGCCGCGGTTCGAATTCCTCCGGGAAATCTCCGAGCGCGGGAAGCTCCGATGCGAAGTGGTCAACCCGCTCCTGCTCTATTTCCCCGTCGATCGGTCCTATATCATCGAAGAATCCAGGATCCAACTGTCGGATCTGCTCTACAACGAGGAGGGGATCAAGTACGACAAGCGGGAACTGAATAAGCTCAAACGGGAGGATTACGTCAACGCGGATCAGTCCGAGGCCGAACAGGCGCGCCGGCTCATGCTACGGATCTCGGGCGAGAGGAAGAATAAATACCGCAAGGAAGTGGTCCTCCACACGTTCTATGGGACGATCACCGAAGAAGATGGCACGGTGGTCAAGCGGGACGCCCGTTTCATCGTCGCCAACAAGAAGTACGTCCTCCTGAAACCGGAAGCGTCCCCCTACTGGCTCCGGAAGCATCCGTTCGTTTTCCTCACGCCATTGAAAACCCTGTTCATGGTCATCGGCAACGGCATGGTCGACGGGATCCGGCCGATCATCAACGCTCTGGATAACATCGTGAACATGGCCGGCGATAAGGCCCTCTTCTCCCTCCTGGCGCCCACAGAGATCAACGTCGACGCCTTGAAGGATCCGGAACAGGCCGAGGGAGGATTGACCCCGGGCAAGCTCTACAAGACCAAGGGCCCCCTGGGACAGGCCATGCACCAGATTCAGCAGGGGGATATCGCCCAGGGTACGTTCGTCCTCGCGGATCTGTTCCGGTCGTTCATCCAGAACTACACCGGATGGACGGAATTCATCCAGGGGATGCCGTCTGCCAAGGGAGACGTGACGGCTACCGAGGTAAACCGAAAGACGGAAGCCTCCACCGTGCAGTTCGAAAACATCGCGTCCTCGATCGAGAAAGGCGGGATCATCGAGTCGATCGAAGTGGTCCGGGACTTCACCATCCAGTATTTCATGGACCCCGCGTTCAACCCGGAAACCTCCGATATGTTCGAACAGGAGGGAGTGCCCCTCGATACCCTGCCGGAAGCCGAGCGATACGCTTTCGTCAATAAGCGATATCCGATCCGGGTGAAAGGGCTCTCGGCTTTCTTCGACGCCGATCGGAGGCGCCGGGATATGGTCGAACTGTTCGAACTCCTGGCGAAGGTGCCAGCGATCGCGGTTCGCCTCAACCTCGAGGAATTCCTGTCTCGAGTCCTCAATACCTACGACGAGCCCAATCCGGAGGACTTGATCCTGAAACAGCCTCCGATCGCGCCGGGTACACAGTTGGACCCGAAAACGGGGATGCCGATCCCCGTCCCGCAATCTCCGATGGATGCGGCGACGATGATGAAGATGCTGTCCGGTATGAACCCGCCGCCGGCGCCGCCTGGGGGAGGGGCGGGCGTTCCGGGAATGTTGCCTCAATAAAAAAAAGGGGAGGAAAGGGATGGAAGAGGAAAAGTGGGAAGGATCAAAAGCGTTCCTGGCCTTGAAGGCGAAGAAGGAGAAGGGGATCCGCGCGGCGGCTTTCCTGGAATCGGACTTCTGGAAGCTCGACATGAAGCCGTACCTCGACGGGATCTCGAAGAACTGCTCGGCCAGGATGATCTCCGTCATCAACAACCCGGGGGAGATGGCCTTCTGGTTCGGGTGGGAACGGTCCACGGACGCCATGAACGAGGCGCTTCTGGAAACGGCGAAGGCCGCGAATCTCGACCTGTCCGAGCCCGCGGAGCCCGCCGAACCGAGCATCGAACAGTAGGGGGAAGGATATGCCGATCGTAAACGAGATCAAGCTCAAGTTCTCCTGCACCAAGAACGGGCAGGAAGTGGCGATCGTCAACAAGGTCCCGCGGGTCGTGTCCGTTCTCACGTTCACCCCGGTATTCGATCCCCTGCTCGACCAGGGGAAGTACCTCGAGCTTGCCGGGAAATCCACGCTTCGCCTGGTGACGCCGGAACTGGCCGCGGGCGAAGAGATCGACATAGGCCATGAATACATCGTTTCTCTCTCTCAACCCCCAACATCGACCGGCCAGGGAGAAATCCCCGCCCGGAAGAAAGCCAAGTAAGGAGGCGCAATGCTGAAAAACCTTCTACTCACCCTGGCCGAGCCAGGGTCGGAAGGTGGTAGCGGAGGCGGCGGCGCACCCGAAGCCCCCGTAGTCGGACTTCCACCGTTGCCGAGTGCCGCATCCAGGGAGAAGATCTACGATGCCTCGGATGCCGCGCCGGCCACAGACGCCCCTCCTGCCGAAACCGACAAGAAGGAGACTCCCCCTGCAAAGGATTCGGAGAAAACCGACGCCGGCAAAGGCAAGGAGAAGGCAGACGCGGAAGGCACCAAGGCCGATCCGGAGAAACGGATCAAGGACACCCAGGCCGCGTTCCACAAGACCCGAGAGGACCTGGCCGTGGAGCGGAAAGAGAAGGCCGAACTCAAGGCGAAGCTCGATCTCGTCGCCAAGCACGTCGACCTGGACAAGCTGACGGAGTACGACAAGACCCAGGCCGAGGCCGAACTCGATCAGCCCCTCACCAAGCGGGACCTCAAGGCGAAGGAGGACGCGGAGGCCAAGGCTCGGGCCGAAGCCGAACGGACACGGATCGACGCCGCCGAGAAGGAGGCAACGGATAAATTCGTGGAGAAGTTCGTCACGGATAATCCGCACGTTAAGCCCCATCTCGATTCCGGCGCCGCGAAGGGAGTCTGGGAAGTGGCGGCTACGAGGATCTGGAACGAAAATCCGGAGATCTCCAAGCAGGAGCTTTTGGAGAAGGCCGCGATCGAGGTTGCAGATCACTTCCGCAAACTGGACGCGAATACGCGCAAAGAGGTAGCCAAGGAATTAACCACCAGACGGGAATCGCTCGACCAGGGACGTACCCCGGCATCCGGGGGGGCGCCAAGCGGCGGCTCGGAAGAGGACGATGCTACGGACTCTCCCCAGGCCGAATTCGCTCGACGCAACGCGATCCGCAATCGGGCGTTTCGCCCAACTCTTTGAAAGGGAGGTAGTAAAAACAACCTATGTCGGTCGCCTCGAATTGGGTTTCCCAGGGCTCCTACCTGGCAAACGCCAAACTCAGCCGTACCACCCGCCACGCGGCCCAAGCGGAGATGGTGTTCCGTCAGTACGCCGACGTGCAGGAGGAATTCGGCAAAGGCAAGGGCGACACGGTGAACTTCGACAAGTGGGGCAACATCAGCACGGGAGGCGGGACGCTTGTGGAAACCGCCACCATGCCGAGACGTTCCCACACCCCGTACAAGGGCACGTTGACCGTGAACGAATACGGCAACGGGCACGGATACACGGGGAAGCTCGAAGCCCTGTCGCAGTTCGACGAGTCCCAGAAGATCAACCGCATCCTCAAGAACGACATGGTGGAGACGATGGATACCGCCGTGGAAGCGGAATTCGCGGCGACGAAGATCGTCTACGTCGCGTCCTCGGGCTCGGCGTACAACCTCTACACGGACGGGACACCCGTGCAGACGTGTTCGGCGTCCTTCGATGACTACCACGCGAAAAACATCGTCGATTACCTCTACTCGACGATGAAGGCGTCGAAGTATTCGGGGGGCTTCTACCACGGCATCCTGTCCACCCAGGCGGCCAGGGGCTTGCACGACAAGCTCCAGGCGTTCTGGATCTACACGAAGTACCCCGTCAACGGGGAGATCGGCTCCTACTACCGGGTGCGGTACTCGATGAGCAACCACGCCATTTCCAACGCGATGGGCATTTCGGCGGCGTTCGGCGAGGCGTACATCTTCGGGTCCGACACGGTGATGGAAGCCATCGTCATTCCGGAAGAGATCCGCTACGAAGTCAAGGACGTCGGCCGGGACAAGATGATCGCCTGGTACGCACTCCTGGGCTTCAAAGTGTTCTGGGCGGGCGATCCGGACAACTCGATCGTCAAGTTCGGGGGGGCCTAAACCATGAGCGACACTCGCGGTCGGTCCTACTCGGCTGTTGGGCAAGCGAAGCAGATGCTTCGCATCGGAACCTCTCTCACCCTGACCGGGACCTCGGCGGGAGGCGCGATCGCGGCGACCTCCATCCGGATC
>Ga0137429_1000222_pt1 | contig 28879 bp, 16 predicted proteins | sample EasRivERMZT736_2_FD_102304 | JGI IMG/M metagenome (GOLD analysis project Ga0137429, IMG submission 102304) | Soil microbial communities from meander-bound floodplain in the East River, Colorado, USA - East River MetaG ERMZT736_2 | ecosystem: Environmental > Terrestrial > Soil > Floodplain ...
GACCGGCGCGTTTTTTTGACGGATGGCCGCAACCAGTCGATCCGCGAAGTGTGTCATCAACTCTCTCCATCAATGGGGTCCGTGACACATCCGGCGGGGCTTGATCCGCTTGAAGAATGAACGATTCGCCCCAACGGGGCCGTAACAGGTAAGCCCAGGGCAACGCCCTGGGAACCATAAGACACGAATCGCGCAAGCCCTGAAAGGGCGAAAGATTTGCCACGATTTGTGGGATTGAACATTTTGTTTCGCCCTTTCAGGGCATAGGTCATTGTGGCGCTCTTGTTTCCCAGGGCGTTGCCCTGGGCTGTCATGTTTGCGCCCTTACAGGGCGAAAAAACTGTCATGCCTGCGCCCCTTCAGGGCGAAAAATATACCGCCTAAACTGTCATGTACTCCCATCAATGCGCCGTGTCTTATCCAACAATTACCGCCGGGCGACTATAAGGAAGCCGATGTTTTTCAGCAAACCTTGACACTGGACACACTAGCATAGAACAATGCTCTTGTATGGCCCGCAAACCGAATCGTCGCGTTTCCAAAGAAGGGGAGAAAGTGCGAGTCTCGTTTCGGCGCAACCGCGCCTCGCGTCCCCGGCCCAACGATTGGACCCAGCAGTCCCGTGAGACCGATGGCCAAGTCGATTCCCCTACGAGCGAAAACGTCGTCGCCAAGGGCGAGATGTCCCGCCGACGCACGGTCATCGTCCACGACGACGCCGCCGACCGCCCCGGCCTGCACCAGGGCATCGTCGTCACCATGAGTGGGCGATACGCCGACGTGGACGACGGAACCCGCATTTGGAACTGCACGGTCCGCCGTATTCTGCGGACCCGCCTGATTCAGGGCCGGCACCCCGTCACCGTCGGCGACCACGTCCGTTTCACCGTCGAAGGCGAAAACGAGGGCGTCGCCCAAGAGGGCGTGGCCAAGGAGGGAGTCATCGAATCCGTCGAGCCGCGCACGGGGCAGCTTTGTCGCCGCGCCGGTCGCCGCATCCAGACTATCGTCGCCAACGTCGATCTAGCCGTCATCGTCAGCTCCGCCGCCGAGCCGCCGCCCAGGATCAACCTCATCGACCGCTACATCGTCTCCTCGCTCGTTGGAGGAATCACCCCCGTGATTTGCATGAACAAGATAGACTTGGACGTAAACGGGTACGCCGGCTCTTTGCTCGATCGCTACGCCCACCTGGGTTACCGCACGCTCCGCACCAGCGCCTCCGACGGGGGCGGCATCGACGACCTCCGCGAGGTGCTCCGCGACAAAGCCAGCGTCGTCGCCGGCCAAAGCGGCGTCGGAAAAAGTTCGCTCCTCAACACTCTGCAGCCCGGTTTGGCCCTTCGCATCGGCAAGGTGATCGAAAAGTTCGACAAGGGTTGTCACACCACCACCACCGCCAGCCTTATCCGCCTCGATTTCGGCGGCTACGTGGTGGACACGCCCGGTATCCGCTCCTTCGACGTCTCCGACGTCCCGCGTCAGCAGTTGGAGGTCTATTTCGTCGAGTTCATCCCCTTCGTCCCTTCCTGCAAGTTCCCCGACTGCACCCACACCCACGAGAACGAATGCTCCGTGAAGGCCGCCGTCAACCGCGGGGACATCCACCCCGACCGCTACGACAGCTACGTCCGCCTCTTCACCGACCAGACCGATTAACCCTAGACTGACACCTATCCGCCCCCATAATGTTCACGATCGACGCGTGATGGCGGTGCGTCGTGGGCAATTTTTAGATCGAAACAGTGATGCGTAAGTGCTGTTCTCATAAGCAGTTAGGATTGCGGTATGGGTTACCGGCCCATCGGCGGGCGTTTTCGCTCGCGGAGTTGGTGGTTTCCATTGGCATCCTCGTGTTGATGATGTCCCTCGCCGGACAGGTCTTCAACATCACCGTTCAATCCACCGGCCAGGCGACCGCCCTCACCGAGATCATGCAGCAGTTGCGGGCCTTCGAGCGTACCCTCCGCGAAGACTTACGCGGCGTGCAGCCCGGCAACTCCCTCATCCTCATCCAGGGCAACCCGGTCAACGCCTATTGGACACAAAGCGGCAAAGATGGAGACGACGATCCGACCGTTCCGGACGCAGGTCCATCCACGGGTTACCCGCACGCTGCCGATCCCGAACGAGAGAAAACGGACGGAAGCGGCAACGCGGTTCAGCCGCGGGCCGACATCCTAATGATCTTTACCGCCCGACCGGGTGCGAGCTTCGTTGAAGCGGGATCCTCGCCGGTCACCTCCAACCTCCAACAGGTGGTCTATGGCCACGCGGAGTTGGGGGAATACGTCCCATCCGGAGTAGACAACCCGATATACAATTTCGAGCGCGCGACCGGTGCCAATCCGTATTTTCCGGAAGTTGGAGATTATCCCTCGCCTACTGCGCTCTCATCCGTCCCGGCAGCGCAGTGGCATCTCGCCCGGCGCAGCGTGCTCCTTCTGCCCAACGATCCGCCGACGCCGCTCACTGTGCCGATAACGTCTCTGGACGACTCTCGACTTCTGGAGTGCCAGACGGATGTTTTTCATCGCCAAGACGTGGATCCCCAGAGTAAAGAAACGGATGACAGGGAGAACTTTCGATACGAAGACGAGGTTCTTCGGCCGCAATTTGATCCCGCGACCGGCGAGCCTATCGGCGGGCCATGGTTTCTACCCGCGATTTTCGGCGACGTGACCGCAAACCCAGCGGGGTCGATTAGACCGTTCGCCCGTAGCGAGCTCGACCCCACGCCGCCCGCGCTCTATGCCATCCGCATCGGCCATTACCTCCTCCCCAACTGCGCTTCCTTCAAGGTCGAGTGGACCCTCAACCCGCGCAGCGAATTCGTCGCCGGACGCCTCGACGGCGTCAACGAAGTATTCTGGTTCGATGCCGGCGACAACGGCGATCCGGCCAACCCGTCTGATAAGCAGCCGGACCCGCTCCGTACACTCGCCGTGCGAGTCAAGGAACTGAACCAGGGTCTCCCAGCCTGCCAGGACAATTCTCAAGACCCGAACTACACCACTGTCCGATGTAGGCTCTCGCGTCTACTGACCTCGCGTAGCGATCACCCTGACGGGATGGCGTATTCCCTCTCCGATCGATTCCGCGGCTCTGCTTTCCCTGGCGCTTCTCCGGACGCATGGGAACAACTCGCGCCCGACGATGGGCGCCCGAACTTGGTGGTTTTCACGGCCACTCGTCCAGCCCCGCTACCACCACCGCCCCCGCCCGGACTCCCGCCGCCTCCCCTCAGCGAACCCGTGCTGGAACCGATGTTCCCCGGCGCCTTGCGGATCACGATCGATGTGTTCGACAAGCAACTCCGTTTGGAACGTCCCATCCGGCACGTGATGACCATTCCGATCGGCGGATAAGGGATGAAGTACAGAGGTCAAAGTTCAATGATCAGAGCCGCGGGCGCAAGTCCGCGGACACGACCACCGAAGGTCACCGGGCTCGCGCCCGGTGCTCTGACCACTGGTTCCGCCATCATTCGACACTCGACATTCGACGTTCGACATTCGCGTCGCGGATCGGTCATGGTTCTTGTCATGACCATTCTGGGCATTCTTTTCGTTCTCGGCGTCGCCTTCCTCGCCTCGATGAACTTCGAGGCCGACATGATCGTTTCCGAGTCCCAGCGCGGCCGCGCTGAATCTCGCGTCACCGCCGTCGTCGACCAATTGGGTTCAACGCTTCGAGACGGGCTGATGTCTGAGTCCCGCGTTCCCTTCAGCAACCCCACGGCCGCGCTGTCCGAAACTGCCTACGCCGAAATGCCCGGAGTGCACAACTCCTTCAGCCCCATCGAACCCTATCGCGACGACAGCGGCCTGATTCAGTATCGCTGGTTCACCGACCTGGAAGCCAACAAGCGACGTCCCTTTGCGGGTCCGATGTACCCGGGTTTAGAAGTCGACACGACGATTCCGCCGGGCATGCCGGGCCCCCTTGTCGTATTCGTCGACGCCGATGGCGACGGTGTGGCCGATTCGCTACAGGTTGATGCCAGGGTTTTAGGTCTCTCCGATGCCCAGCTTGCGGCCCTTTCCGCCCGACTCAATCCCGCGTCGAATCCCACCGGAAAGGTTTTTGTCGGGATGCGCGTCATCGCTCACGGCGGGCTGGTGAACCTCAACGCCTCGCATCCCAAGCTTATCGAAAACGTCCTCGACGTCCCGCCCTTGGATCCAGCTAACGACGCCGGCCCTGCATACGGCAACTTCATCCATCGCCCGACCAAGTACCAAGTGGCCTATTCGCCGCTGTTGGAGGAGCCGTCGCTTCGTCGACGAGTGCTCTTCGCCCCGCGCACCATGCCGCCCTCCTGGTTACACGGCGATCCGTTGCTTGATCCTGCGACGGCAGGAAAGGCCGATATGCAGTGGCAGTTATTCCCTCCCCGGGCCGACGGTTCGTACGAATCAGTGTTCCCAGACAAACATCGCCATTGGGCGTTTAGACCTACCTGGGATCCGGCCGATCCCAACGCCGAGTGGTACAGCCCCGGAATTCCCCCCTGGGCCGTCCGCATGGAGCCGTTTACCGCCGAATCGGTTAGTCCGCCGCCCGTGGACCGAACGTCTTCCCTCGAATACGACCGCCGCCACCTGGTCACTACCGTCAGCCACGACGACCTGCTGGCCCGCGGCGGCCGGGTCCCCAACCCTTCCGTCCCCGGCGGCGAGGAAGACATCCTCTCGAAGATGACCCAGGCCAACCTGACCGCTCGGCGGCCCGATGTAATATGCCCCGCTCTTCTTCCGTTTGAATACCTCGATTATCCCAGCACCATTCCCGACGATTGCTGCCCCGCGGATCCTGGCTGTCGGCTCAACGCTCGCAAGGGCCGGTTGCAGCTCAGCCTGCCGTATCTGGACGACCGAATCGACGAAGCGCGCCGTATGCCTGATTCCACGGATGATGAGAGGTGGGAAAAGAACAACGCATTTGAACGCGTCTATCGCCTGATTTACGACACCTTCTTCCTCCTGGTTCGCAACGCCGCCCATGTGACCACGTTGGAGGGCACGCCCTGTTCTTCGAATGTGGACTGTGCATATGCCAACGGCGCCTGTGGCGCAGGCAATCGTTGCACAATCGGTGCCCCGCCCAACCCGTTCAATTGTGCAAGCGCCGCGGATTGCAGCATTCCCGGCTCGGTGTGCCGCACTACGGACGGGGTCTGCACGATTCAAGCCCCCTACTGGCAGGATCAAATCTGTGCGACAAACGACGATTGCCAGGGAGGGCCGGGAGGCGGAGAGTATTGCGATCTGGGCAATTTACCGAAACCCGTCTGCAAGGATGTTTGGACGGGCCAAACCCACAGCCAAGCTCTCGTCTCCCGCACCGCCGCCGCCCTGACGGCCAACCTCATCGACTACGCCGACTTGGAATGTTCGGGCGGTCCTCGCGATACTGAGTCATGCACCTTGGACACGGACTGTCCCAGCGGGACCTGTGCGGACCGGGGGCTTCCCACGCGTGTAGCTCTTCGATCCATGGATTTTACCCCTGGCATGTGCATCGGCGGGGACAACGCCGATGGCCCATGTGAAATCGATATGGACTGCCCGCGCGGCTCATGCTCGCCGCCGCAACACGTGTGTTTCTCGGACAAGTATCGAACTCCCTCGGACCAAGCCAAGGGCAGAACGAGCAAATTTCCGATCGCCCCCGCCGTTGGATGCAATGCCGATTCAGAATGCTCGGCCATGTTCCCGGGGGCCTACTGCGCCGGCGCCTTGCTGTCCGCAGGGCGAGAATTACACATTGGAGTCGACCCGGGTGTCGATCCAGACATGCTGCAGCCGAAGTACGTCTACGGCTTGGAGCGACAACCCTACATCACCGAGGTCGCGACCTTTTCCGTGCCGGGCTCAAACCCTGCCACAGATCCGACCACAATTACGGCCCGCGCCGTGGAAATCTTCAATCCGTACGACCGGGACATCAACGCGACAACCGATCAATATTACCTGTTTGAGGTCGGTTCCGGGACCGGCCGCCCCCGCCCAATCTCGCTCCCCGGCTTGCTCTATCCAAACTCCGGCGTACCTCTCAGGCCCTTCACGACGTTCGTCACGGGTGACCCGGCGTCTGTCGGCAAGCTTGTTGACCCCAACCCACCTTACGGCGACACACCCCGCTACCTCTCCGCCCCAGAAGATTTGAAGTTCGAGAATGGTTGGACTCTCTACCTCGTTCGCCGCTACACCTATCCCGGAGATGTGACTGAGACCGACATCGTCGTCGATCAGTTCGAGGTGAAGGGAGACAATATCGGCAAGGATGGCGTCGGGGCACCCGAAGGCGCTTTCTCCGTGCAGCGCGTAGTGAAAGTGGATTCGCCCTGGACGGCCATCGTTCCAAAGACCTCCGAGTTCCCCATCCCCGATCCACCGACCTCTCTGGGAAATTGGAATGATGCATTGGCAGACGCCCTGCACCCCGTGGAAGTGAACTTCGCCAACACGGGCAGTTTCACGCGGCCGATTATGAACCCGACCCCGCTCAACGATCCGCGGGCGTTCCCGACCACCGGCTCGCTGCTGATGCCCATGCGCCACGCAAATCGGTCCTTACAAGATTACGCCCCGCCGGGCGGGAATCCCGTCACGCAACTGGCCTTCACTTCGCGCCTACTCAGTCAGAGTACGGTCACTGATGCCACCGGCGGCACGATTGTGACCATCTTCGAGGAGGACCGAATCGACAACGGGCGAATGCCGATCTTCGATGAGCCTGAACTGGGTGCGGACAACAACTGGTACTCCGCACATCACCTTGCCCCGTTCGTGACGCAACAGGACGCGCCCGGCAATCTGGACATGCTCTCCTGGGGCCAATTGGTGTTTGACTACTTCACGGCCCTGCCGCTGAGCAACCCCGGCCCCTACGTCGACGTAGAACCTGGCCCTGCGGTCGTCGTCGCTTTGCCCGCCTCGAAGCCCCGCGTCGACCTTGACGGACTGCGCGTCCATGGCCGCATCAACATTAACGCCGCTCCCTGGAAAGTCCTGACCGGGCTGCCTTTTGTTCCAATGCAGCGAATACCCGGTGTTGCGCTTCGCGACAAAATCGCGACTTTACTCGGCATCCCGCCCACCGCATACGAAGAGGCTATTCCAATTGGGCCGGAGCTTGCCCAAGCGATCGTCGCCTATCGCGAGCTGCGACCATTGCCTAGTCCCGCAGTCAACCTCACCGGCAACTATGCCGACGGTACGCCCACGGTTAACCCAACTCCACCCGGTGCCCCGATTGCCTTCGGTCGCGGTTGGGAGCATGCAACGCCACTTGTCCGTCGCGGAACCGGCTTCATGTCCGTCGGCGAACTCGCCAATGTCCGGCATTATGGCGCCGCCGATGCGCTGCACCGTTTCGACCTCGGGGTGATTGACACCAATGCCAGGGACAACAACACCGAAAATTTCGTCGACGCCGCCGCCGCTCTCGTCGCCCTTGGCGATTGGGTCACCGTCCGCTCGCAGGTCTTTACCGTCTACGGCGTCCTTCGCGGCGAGGATGACTTGTCGATTCTCGATCCGGCCGATCCGGTCAATGAGCAGAAGCTCCGTACGCAGGACGCAGACTCCCGTGCCCTGCGCTTCCAGGAGACCATCGACCGACTCCCGACTTTTTTGGGCGAGCCGATGCCCTCGCGGATCGGCGACCGTACCCTCACGCGATACGCCGATGACCGCAACGACTAAACGCCCTCTCCCACCAGGGAGAATGTCCGGGTGAGGGTGAACTAGAGTATTCGGACGAGTTGTAGTCCAATAACTCGGACTGATGAACGGAGTTAGTTTCCGGGCGGACTGCCGGGTATAATGGTCCAAAGCCCTGGAGGGGTTGGGGTGCTGCGATACGATGGTCGTCGCCGTCGTCCGAGGGCATCCTCGATGCCGTTGGCCGGTTCGCGCCAGCCCGCTCCCTTCGCGCACAACCTGCTGGAGTCGATGATGAGAACGCAACGGAAACGGTTTTTACTTGCGGTATCTTTCTTTCTTACCGCCCCCCTCGCGTCCGCGGTCGCACAACTCGATCCCGACACCGGTGACGAAGTCGTGGCCGTATACCCGTGCAACGCCGCCGAGCCCTTTGATCCCGATTGCGTTGACTTCGGTGTTTTTCTTAACCGCGATACCCGCACCTATGTCTACCGCGGCAACGTCTATCGCTTCGCGCGCCGGGCCGCCCTCAAAGAAATCAAGATGGAGCTCGCCTTCGACGGCACGGCCGACCTGCACGTGGCCATCCATCAAAAGCAGCCTGACGGCACTTATTTGCGTTACCTCGACTTGCCCGATGTGATAATCCCCCTCGCTGAGGGTTGCGGGGCCACGGTTTCCCATGTCTATTCGACCGCCGACGCCGATCCGCCGATGGAGCCTGTGATTATCGAAGAGGGCTTCGATTACGCTGTTGCCTTCGCCTGGGCTAACGATTCCATCACCCACGGCTACGGCGGCCAGGGTTACCTGGTGACCTTCCGAGCCGGACAAGTTCTAGGGCTGGTGTACAAAACTCTCTCGCAGATCCCTCCCTTAGTCCCCGACGTCATCAGCCCGAGTTTCTACGCCGGCGTCTACTCCATGGAACTTTGCTTCGATCCGCAGCCCGGCGCGTGTTGCCGCGCTTCCGATCAACAGTGCCATGAAGTTATTGAAAGCGAATGCGCCGGCGCAGGCGACTATTTCCACGGCGAGTACACCCTCTGCGCCGAAACCCCTTGTGCCTTCGGCACGTGCTGCGACCCGTGTGACGCTTGTCACGACCCCTACACTCCGGAGGCGTGCGGGGCTGAGAGGGTTTGGACCACGTTTGACTGTCCGGCGGGCGACCCGGAGCTTCTTTGTCCCATCGTCACAGGCGCTTGCTGCCAAGCGGGTGGGGCCTGCACCGTGATTTGCGAGGGGCAGTGCAGCGGAACGTACCGCGGTGACGGCACAACTTGCACGCCCAACTTCTGTCCGGGGGCGGTCGGGGCGTGCTGCGTGACCGGCGGTTGCCTCAATCGGACGCAGGCTTCCTGCGCAAGCTCTAACGGCACCTACAAAGGCCCCGGAACTAACTGCCTCACGCTCGAAAACGAGTGTGGCGGCGCCTGCTGTCGCGGTTTTAAGAACAACAATCTTGAGTTTTGTCAGCACGTCGCCACTCGGGCGGAGTGCGCCATCGACCCCAAGGGCTTCCCGTACAGTGCCTATCGAGGCGATGGGACAACCTGCCCCAACCTCACTCCGGATCCGAATGACACCTGCAACGATCGCACGGAGGTTGCTTGTTGTCTGCCCGACGGGACTTGCATCAACACGACGACAGGTTTTTGCCAGGCCTCCTGGGTGAAGGGCGAGCCCCATCCGGGTGTCGTTTGCGAAGACCAGCCTACGCTATGTCCTTCGCGCATTAGTTGTTGTTTTCCTGACGGACATTGCGATCCGATGACCCCCAACGGTTGTACGGCATTCGGCGGATTCGCCGGCGCCGGGAACACCTGCGCAGCCGACGCTTGCGTGGCCTTTGTCCCGACCGGCGCTTGTTGTGGCTACGCGCCCGGCCTGTGCGCCGTGAGCACCGAAGCGCAATGCAACTCTCAAGGCGGCCTTTATCAGGGAGACGCTACGAACTGCAATGCACCTGCGGTCATCTGTCCCGGCTTCGGCGCATGCTGTTTTAGTTTGGCCGACTGCTGTTCCAGTGCCGGCGACTGTCGCGAAGGCGTGACTTCCGCACAGTGCGCACAACTTGGCGGCGATTATCTGGGCGACGACACCAATTGCCCCCTCCCGTGCAATGATCAATCCGGCGCCTGTTGTGCGATTACCGGCGCGTGCCTGTCCATCACCGAGTCGCAATGCAACAGTATCGAGGGAGAGTTCTTGGGTTCCGGCGTTTCCTGCGCCGCCGAACCCTGTTCGGTAGGGGCCTGTTGCCTGCAAGGGGCCTGTGAGGTGCGAACGCAGGCCGGTTGCCTCGGTGAATATCGGGGGGACGACACCACCTGTGACGGGCCAAACCCTTGCCCCTGCACCAACGATGCCGATTGCGACGACGTCAACGTCTGCACGGATGACACCTGTGACCCAGAGAGCCGTTGCGCCTTTACCAACAACAGCAACCTCTGCAACGACCAGAACGCCTGCACGACCAATGACACTTGCTCCGGCGGGGAGTGCATAGGCGGTTCGCCGCCGGTCTGTGACGACGGCGACGCCTGCACCGACGACACTTGCGATCCAGCCACGGGTTGTGTCAACCCGCCGACCAACTGCGACGACGGCAACGCCTGCACGGACGACACTTGCGACCCGTTCACGGGCTGCGCGAACTCGCTGATCACCTGCGACGACAGCGACAACTGCACAGACGACACCTGCGACACGGCCACGGGTTGCGTGTACTCACCAATAACATGCGACGACGGCAACGCCTGCACGGACGACGCCTGCGACCCGGTCACCGGCTGTGCGAACTCGCCGATCACCTGCGACGATGGGAGCGTTTGCACAGATGACTCCTGCGACCCGGCCACAGGTTGCGTGTACTCACCCATACCATGCGACGACGGCGACATCTGCACTGATAATAGTTGTGACCCGATCACGGGCTGCGTCAATTCGCCGATTAACTGCGATGATGGGAACGCCTGCACAACCGACACCTGCGATCCAGTGAGCGGCTGTGCGCACTTGCCGATCACCTGCGACGACGCCAGCATCTGCACAAACGACGCCTGCGACCCAGCCACAGGCTGCGTGTTCTCGCCGATCGTCTGCGACGACGGCGACGTCTGCACGACGGACTCGTGCGATCCGGTAACAGGATGCGGGATCGAGCCCATCACATGCGGCGATGGATCGTGTGACACGACCTGCGGCGAGACGTGCGGCTCGTGTCCGCAGGATTGCTGCACAACGGTAACGGTCTTGACGTGGGAGTCGGTGATAACCCACACGCGTTCCGGTCAGACCGATCTGGTTGTTCCACTCGCCATTCCCGACGACAACACGTTTTCTGAGCCGCGGAGCGGAATTAAGAAAATCGTCGTAACCTTTACCGGGGCGCTCGACCCCGCGACGGTAGTCCCGGGAACAGTCATCATCTGCGGGCAGAAGCCGGACCCCAACACACCGGGGCAATTTCTGCCGGTGGACCCGATCCTCATTGTGTTTACGACGGCGACGACGGATGGCGATACGAAGTTGGAGATCAATTTCGCGCCCGCGTTGCCGAATTTCGCTCGTTATCGAATCACGTTGACGACGGGCATCCACGACGCCGGGGGCGGTGCGATACAGGCCGGTACCGGCGGCCTCTCCCGGATATTGACGGCCCTTCAAGGCGACTTGTCCGGTGACCGCCGCGTGAACTCAACCGATGTCGGCGGTTGCCGTACTCAAATTCCGAGGGATCCGATTGATCCGGCTATACTAACTGAAGTGCGTGGAGACCTTAATAATGATAAGCGAATCAACTCCACCGACGTAGGTTTTGCCAGGACCTTGGTGGGCAACGACGCGCGTTTTATTCCCGACCCGGTTTGTCCGTAACGGTCGGGAGGCATGGCCAAGCGCCGCGCCGCCATGCAGCTTCCAATTCAGGCGATTGCGTCGCGGAGAGAGGGTGCGAGGACTTCGCGTAAGCGAGCCAACGCTCGCAGTTCGATTTGCCGAACCCGTTCCTTGGTAACCCCGAAACGCTTCCCAAGCTGTTCGAGCGTGAGCGACGATCCGGGCGTCTCCAGGCCAAAGTGGTTGCTCACCACTTCCCGCTCCCGCTCGGTCAGTTCGCGCATCCCATCGGCGATAAGTTCCTTGACCCGCTCGCGGTCGCCGGCGTGGACCGGTTCGACGCTGCGTTCGGCCGCCGTCTCGAGCACCGTTTCCTGACCGGTGACGTATCGCGCGTTGTAATAATGTTGTTCGGGGATCGACCGGGCGTAGTTCTTCACCACGGCCCAGGTCGCGTAAGTGCTGAATTTGTTGCCGCGGGCGTAGTCGAACTTCTCAATGGCCCGCATGAGTGACATGTTTCCGTCACTGACCACCTCGAAGAAGTTGGACGTCCAACCAACATGCTTCTTGGCGATACTCACCACCAGCCGCAAGTTTGCCCGCGTGATCCGCTGCCGAACATCTTCAATCTGCGATCTCAAAGCTGAAATCATCGCAAATTTCTCGGCCGGGACCGTCGCGGAGACGATCTGCTTTAGCACTTGCGAAGTCTTGAACTTCAAATAATTGTACCGACGGAACAAGTCCTGTTCCTGTTCGCGGGTAAGCAGCGGGGTCAGGTACAACGAGCGGAGATAAGGCGGAAGGTCGCTTGGTATACGCGGCGTGCTTGCGCCTGTGCCCACAGGCTCATGCGCTTCGAGAATGATCGCATCCGCCGTCGGGGCGTCGAAAATCTCGTTGTGGATCCACTCCAGCGGCGCTTGCTGCCATTGCTCGACTTGCACCTGCCGAACGACCGCTTCGATGTCGGGTACCGGACAGTCAAAGGCGGCGGCGATGGCTTCAAACGAATCGCCCGCTTGGCGGCATTTCCAGATGGCCTCGTGGCGTTCACAGCGGATGGCCTTGCCGCCGCTGATGAAAAGCGCCGTCGATTTGTTGGCCTCGTCGTATCGACGGAGTGTGTAGCGGACGGTCTCGACCGCCCGCCCGGTCTGCTCGGAGATCATCTTGGCCGCCGCGTGCAACTTGAGCGGATGCTGGGTCACCAACTCGCGGGCGATGCTCACGATCCGCGTCTTTTCGGCCTCCGATAGTTGCGTGAAGGCCGCACCCTTCGATACCAGCCCCTGGTGTTGTTTGACGAAGCGGTCGATCGTGCTGCGGCAGAATGCCAAGCGGTTGACACCATCGTTGAACACCACGCGCAGGCCCATCAACCCGCGATTACGCCAGCGACGGACGGTCTTGGTGCTGACCCTTAACTCCGCGGCGAGTTCTTCGTGGGTGTCGAACGGCTCCCCCAATTCCGCGATAGCGAGGTTGGCCTTTCGGCTCAAAACCTCTGCCAGCGTTACCAGATCGTTGATGAGGGCCTTGCCGGGGATCGAATATCCCGTGGACGGCCCGCGCTTGCGGTACTTGGTGATGTGGAAGCAGACGAAATCGAACGGGTATGTCCGATCGGCCGAAACCAGTCCGAGGACTCGGTCGATGCCCCGAATCTGCTCCATCCGCAACCGGCGCGGAGAGAGAGTAAGCTGGTGAGCCAACTCCGCCATATCGCTATTAAAGAACTTCACCATGGCTCGGTCCGATGGTCGGGTTGGAGCGATCATCCGCTTGCGCCATCAAGCAACGCGGAGAAAACTCTTTATCTCTGGCGGCGTTGCGCCGCATCGGCAAGTCCGTAAGGCCCGGCCAACCCGAGAGTTAGCCGCACGTTCCACCCATATTATCGCCCTGCGACCTCACCCGGTCAACACACTTAAAGATTTACCGGGCAATGAGCGGATGGGTGAATAGCTTATTAAACTTTTAATGTAGATTTTGGTCAACAGAAAGTCGCATCATGCTAAGCGGGTCGAAGCATCTCAATTGCGAAAAATAGACGCTTCGATTCGCTCAGGGTGCCAATCGTCCCGTAGAGGGTGGGAACAGTTTTGGTCGGGGTGACAACCGCCCCGGTTTGAAGTGAAGGGCAGGCTTGAACCGCCAGAAATCGCTAACTAACTGATTGACGCTCTTGATCACCTCTCCTAAATTAACTTTTTCATGCCCCGCGTTTGGCTTTGCAGGCAACTGGGGTGCGGCCATCGGGCTGGATCGCACTTCCCTAGAACACGACTCGGCGGTGCTTCGCTCGCTTGTGCGTGGGCGACGGAATGGAATGTAGTTGTGCCGGGGCGGTGACGATAGTCCGCGGCGCGTGCGTGCTTTGTACACGAATTGGCCTTGCGGAGGTCATGGGGGTTATTTGCTGTTAAGGCAGCGAAAAGAAAGGTGTTGAGATGAAGAGTGTATTAATCGTGCAGGGCCCAGTGACGGCTGTGCGTGGCAGAAACATGCTGGCTTCTAGCCGATGGGGGTTAGCACTCGGCGTTCTAGCCTTCGCGGTCATGTCGCGGACGGCGCTGGCCGGGCCCTGCAAGGCGGACGGCGAGGCCTGCCGGACGAGCCGAAGCTGTTGCGGCACAAGCGGCAATAACGGGGTGTGCGTGAGGGAGTCGGGCGAGAGGTTCGGCCTGTGCTGTACCCAGACTGGCAACGACACCAACTGTGACGGCCGGGACGACGACTGCGATGGCGTTGCCGACGATGGCTACGTGCCTACGGCGACGACGTGCGGCACGGGCGAATGTGCGAGCACGGGGACCACGGTCTGCGAAGGCGGCTCGCTTGGCGACACGTGCAATCCGGCCGCGACGAACGGCACGGGCTGCACGGACGGGAACGAGTGTACCGAGGCGGACCTCTGCCAGGATGGCACATGCACGGGCATGCCCATCGCGGGCTGTTGTCGGGACAATAACGACTGCACGCCGCCCGAGATATGTATGGGCGGCACCTGCACCTCCTGTGGTGATGGCGTGGTGTCGGGAGACGAGATCTGTGACCCCCCGGGCGAGGTCGGATGTTCTCCCGACAATGGGGGTTGTAACGTAACCGTGTGCGAGGAGGGCTGCCAGACAGTCCGGATCCGTAGTTGCCTTGACGGGAGCTGTGCCGAGTGCGCCGCCGGCCACGGGGTGACGTGCCCGGGGTGAGCCTGTGCGCGTCCCTTGGCTTAAGGTAGGAGAATGTCAGCGAGGTGCGTCGGGCTACGCCCGACACGTTATTGGCGGGCAAAGCCTGCCCTACGCCGCCATCCTGAGCGCAGCGAAGCATCTCTGCCGACCAACCGGGCCATGGATTGACGAACACAGCCAACCGGTGGGAGCCGCAAGGCTCCCCCCGGTCTTGTTCGTAGAGCCGGTTAATAAGTTCCGGGCGGGTTCCGCCCGCCAATAAAAACGGGTAAAAAAAAGGGGGCATTCTGATTGTTGAGCTGGTCTTTCACCCCCGCCCCGGTCCGCCCGGTTAACTGAGCCGCCGTTCTTGGCACGCGCAGGCCCCGCACGGGCAGGACTTCAATCTTCTATTAAACATGCAATTGAATTGATTACCGCGAGTCGCTTGACAGCAGGTAAGACTTTTCACAGAATCTCGTCGATAAAATAGTCGCCGAATCCCGCCAAGGCGGGAACGGGGGACCCGAATCGTTGGGGCGTATCGCCGCAAGGCGTAGGGCAATCTTCGGCCCGAGCCCGTCAGCTAACCTCGTAGGCGTCGAAGAGGAAGCCTCCCGGTTGTCACCGAGAGTTGTTCCTCTCGTGGCACTATGGAGGTTTTCAAATGGCTGGCTCGGTTCAGCCCCCGTTCCGCGCGACTAACGAAAATCCTGAAAACGACTCGACAACGACTTCCCGCGTACGACGTTTGCTCATTGGACGCCCGCGCGACCTGTCCGACCGCTCGCTCTTTCATCGCCTGTCGCTGATCCCGCTCCTTGCGTGGGTTGGATTGGGCGCGGACGGACTTTCATCGTCCTGTTATGGGCCGGAGGAGGCCTTCAAGACCCTCGGCGAGCACACCTACCTCGCGCTGGCGCTGGCCGTCGTCATGGCGCTCACCGTGTGCGTCATCGCTATCGCCTATAGCCGCGTCATCGAGCACTTTCCCCACGGAGGCGGCGGCTACGTCGTTGCCACGAAGCTGCTCGGGGAGCGCGCGGGCGTGATGTCCGGTTGCGCGCTGCTTGTGGACTACGTATTAACCATCACCATCTCCATCGCCGCCGCCGGAGACGCCTTGTTCAGTTTTCTTCCCATTGCGTGGCACGGATACAAGCTGCCGGCAGAAGCGTCGATCATCGTATTCATGATCGTTCTCAACTTTCGCGGAGTGAAGGAGTCGGTCCTCACCATGACCCCGATCTTCCTCCTGTTCGTTCTGACCCACGTGATCCTGATCGGCGGCGGAGTGATCACTCACGCACCGCAAGTCTCCGATACTTTGCAAAACTCCTGGACCGGCTTGTCGGGAGGGCTTACGACGCTCGGCGTGGGCGGGATGCTCCTGCTCTTCGTTCACGCGTATTCGTTGGGCGGCGGTACGTATACGGGCATCGAGGCTGTTTCGAACGGTCTGGCGATCATGCGCGAGCCACAGGTCCGGACCGGCAAGCGGACCATGTTCTACATGGCCGCATCGCTGGCGTTCACGGCGTCGGGGCTTTTGCTTTGCTATCTGCTGTGGGACGTGCGCGCCGTCGAGGGCAAAACCTTAAACGCCGTCTTCGCCGAGAAGTTCGTGCAGGTTGTGCCCCTAGGAATGACCTTTGTCATCCTCACAATGATTTCCGAAGGAACTCTGCTCGTGGTCGCGGCGCAGGCGGGGTTCGTCGACGGCCCGCGCGTCCTGGCCAACATGGCCAACGACTCCTGGGTTCCCAGGCGTTTCGCGGCGCTTTCCGATCGCCTCACGACGCAAAACGGCATCCTTCTCATGGGGCTCACGGCCCTGGCCGCTCTCTTTTACACCCACGGCGACGTGCGAAAGATCGTGGTCATGTACAGCATCAATGTCTTCATCACTTTCTCCATGACCGAAACGGCCATGTGCCATTTCTACTTCGGACTCCGTAGGACGCAGACGGATTGGAAGAAAAAGATATCGATCCATGTAATCGGGTTGAGCATGTGCCTCACGATTCTAACGGTCACGGTACTCGAAAAGTTCCTTGAAGGTGGCTGGATCACTCTATTCGTGACGGGTAGCTTTGTGTTGTTATGTTTTTTGATCCGTGGGCATTACAGGGACGTGATGGGACATCTCGCACGTCTCGATAAGGACCTTTCGCCGATCGAGCGGGAAGAAAAGCCCATGGGCTTTGTGGCGACGGCGCCCGACCCCGCCCAACGGACAGCCGTGATCCTCGTCGGTGGGTACAGCGGCGTCGGCATCCACACGGTCTTGCACGTACACCGCAGTTTTCCCAGTCAATTCAAGAATCTGGTGTTCGTGTCCGTGGGTGTGATCGATTCCGGAGTCTTCAAGGGACGCGATGAGCTTGATGCTCTTCGGAAACACACCGAGGCCGGAATGGAACGATACGTCCAGTTGGCCAATCGCCTTGGTTTTCAGGGCACCTATCGAATTGCCATCGGCACCGACGTCGTCGACGAAGTCGTTGAGCTCTGCCAAGGCGTGGGCAGGGAATTCCCGCAGTGTGTCTTTTTCGCGGGCCAGCTCGTTTTCCAAATGGAACGGTGGTATCAGCGCATTCTTCACAATCAGACGGCCTTTGCCATCCAAAAACAACTGCAATGGCATGACCGGACCATGGTCATCCTTCCGATCCGGGTGCGAGTTTTGTAGGGCCCGCCGTGTGGGCCAATTTTGTCCGACGTGCCAATTGATGGCACGTCGGACGGGCGGTTGTCATTCAGGGTCGATCCGCCGACGGGGATTTGCGGTGCGATAGATACTGAAAGAGTCCGAAAAGCGGACCCTGCTCTCATCTCCTTGATTCTGCAAACGGAGATTAATCGATTTTCCTGATGAATGTTGGGGCTGCGTCCGAGCCGGAACCCGCCTTGAGCAATCGCAGGGCACGCTCGAGGTCGCGTTTGACGGGTGCGTCTTCGGCGCCGGCCAAGACTGTTTCGATTGCGGCCTGATGGGCGACCGAAAGGGCTTGATCCGCTGGGGCCTCGATATCCGGTTTGACGCCGACGCCCTCCCAGTTGGTTTTCGTAATGGGGTTGATGGCTCGGGCGAAAGGGACCATGACCATAAAGGAATCGTTGATCCGCCGGCCGTCGACGGGGTGGGCGCCGCCGCCGGTGGTCTGGCCGACGATGGTCGCCCGCTTGAGGTTCTTGAGGTTGTAGGCAAATTCCTCGGCACCAGAGAATGTGTAGTTCGATGTGAGTACGTAGATTGGCTTGCGGGCGCCGAATCGACCGCCGGGCGGCGGCTCGGCGCTGGTCCGCGTTTCCGTAGTCTCGTCCTCGCGACGGTTGTAGAAGCTGTTGAGGTGCGTGGCCTCCTCAAAGAGGTAATTCGAGAGGAACACGATCATGCTTGGCGATCCGCCCCCGTTTTCGCGAAGATCGAAGATCAGAGCATCGCAATTGGAAACGAAGTTCATGGCCGCGCTAGCGGGCTTTTGGGCTTCCACCGAGGGGCTGAACTGGTTGAGCTTGATATAGCCGATGTTGCCCGGCAGACGCTCGACACATTCGAAACCGTAGTTTTCACGGGCCGATAGGCGCCACGCAGAGTCGTCGTGATCGTGGCCATTGCCGTGCTCCTTCGGCCCCGCGTCGGCGCGAACCCGCAGGTGCTTATCGTTACAGACTGCGCGAAGATCGGATGTTAGTCGATCCGCCAGGGCGCGAGCGTCGGTGATGGAGTCGTAGACGCCGTCCGACTGGTTCTTGCGGAGCAACTCGGCCATGGTTGTTCCCACTTCGGGGAACACGTAGGACGCCTTAAGGACCTTGGCGAGGCGCTGCACCGTGTCCTTGCGGAGTTCGGCGTCGAGGGTCTTGGGTGTGTCACTGGCGATGATGGGCCGCGCACCCCCGCGCTCGATGCGGATGGTCAGCAGGCGGTGTGGTGGAGCAGGCTCTAGCTCGAACTGCAACCGCACGAACTCGTCGTTGGCCTTGGCAATGGCGCCGAGACTAAGCGCCAGGTCGGACGATTCGAACACACCGTCCACGACCAGATCGCCCAAGTCGGCGCGAAGTTTGCGAACCATGGCGATACGGTCATCCATGGGCCGCTCCTTTAGCGCCGATTCGGCACGATGCTGCGACTCAAACGTCCGCATCTTTTCGTCGTCGGCAGAGTTGAAGGCTTCGAAGAAGGCCGTCGCGATCCGTCCCGCGGGTGTGTCGGGAAGTTTGGGGCCGGCCCACGCGGGCGGGGACGCGAGGATGGGCGCCAGGCAGCCTAGACGACAGGCCGCCGCGCGGATCATACGGTTTGTGAACATGATGCCTCCCCTTCGTGGGTTATCGCCGCGCGATGGATCACCGCGCCGTGCAGTTATACACACGGCTTGCCGGTCGAGCGGACGAATATAGGGACGTGTACAAGCGGCGACACCGGTCAGGAAAGGCGGCAACGGGGCATTCTGTTTGGGGATTGGTTTTTTACCCTACTCCTTTCCGCCCGGCGGACTGCATAGGGTCCGCGATCATCGGATGACGTTTCGGCCGCCGTATCCCAAGAAGTTCAAGAACACATCTTGGGTCAAAATGGGGACGGAAAGTGACTTGGCCGATTCAAGCAGCTCGTTATAGAGCGCCCAGACCTTTTGAAGAGGGTCCTTGGCCGCGGCTTGGGCACTATCCGCCCCCTCGCCGGCTGGCTTGGGACGACGGGGAGCCGCCCCAAGAACCACGAAATCCGTTAAAGGCGTGAGTTCCGCAGACACTTTGCCGCCCCAGTTGGTGATGAGCGATTCTAGCGTTGCGGCGCCATCCCGGTCCGGCAGCCCATCGTGATTGAGGTCGAATTCGCCCAAAACGACGAATGTCAACGGGCGTGCCGGGTCGTAGACGGGGTTGGCAATGAGGTCCGCCTCCAGGATCACCTCATTTCCGGCGACATTGACAATTCGGCATTCGGCGGAAGAATCGGAGATAGAGACGACCTCGATCTGAGCCTTGCCCCGTCCATCCTCGGGGATCCCGGTCCGCGCCGAATACACCGCGAACTGAAGTCCCAAGGTCATGCCGTGTTGCCGGCCAAGATTGATATAGACCACATTATCGCCCGGGACGGCAGTGAGCACTTTGCCGTCAGGTTGCCGCGCGGTGGAGAGCTTTTCCGGTCCGACCAGCAAGCCGCCGAACTTTTCCTGCTGGGTCGCAATCCGCTTCTGCAAATCCACCAATCGTTTCTCAGCGGCAGCTCGCTGCTGTCGCTCCTTGGTCAAGTCCGCATCGTTGCGTTTGCGGCCCTCCTCGAACTCACGTTCCAGCTTTTCCACGCCCTTGTCTCGATCCGTGCGGTAGGCGGTCAGTTCAGCCTCAATTCTCTCCAGCTGCTGGACGGTGTCTCTGGCCCGCTTATCGAAGTCGTTTTTCTGATTCGTGCCGGCCTCAACGAACTGGGTCACTTCCGCTTCCAGTTGCACGGCGCGGTCCTCGGCCGTCTGTCGAAGGGCGTGCTCCGCCTTGTAGGTTTCGTAGAGCCTTGCCAAGGCGTCGTGGTAGGAAACGTCATCGAAGGCGTCCGGCTTAGAAACGATCCCCTCCGAGCGGATCAGGCGTAAGAGCTGGTCCCGTTTGTCTCGGATTCCGGCGGCACTGTCGGCGGCCTCGCCGGTTGACAACGTCGCGGTCTGGCTCCGCGCTTCTTCCAGCAAGCCGACGACTGTCGGTCCGTCTTCCTGAGCAGCCTTCACTTGCTCGATCGCCTTCTCTTCCGACGAACTTATCAGTTTTCGATTCGCCGATTGGAGGCGGGTGTTTTCGCTGTGGAGCTCTGCCTGTCCGGTGTAGAGAATCACAAGGAACACGGTGGATGTCAGCCAGAGCGCCACGAACACGATCATCCAAACCGTGATGGCATTGACCCCTTGTTGTTGCCCTTTGGCCATCCGACTCAAGCCTCCTATGCGCCAGAAAACAGCATGTCCAACGATGCACCCCAGGGTCGATAACGCAAAGCCCATTCTTGGGCAGGACCTGCAGCGAGTCAAGGTGGCCTCTTGAGGGGCAATTGCCGGGCCTGAGGCGGGGCTAAACGTCCGGTAAGACGAATCGTTTGCCCGGAAGACGCCTCTGGACATCGGCCGGGGCATTGGCCTATAATGCGGGTGTTGTGTGGGGCGTTGGTAGACCCGCCGGGGGGTTTGGTCGCACCTTACACGGTTATCGCGAGAATCGGGGCGCCAGAAAACCCGCTGAACGGGGTTTCCTTAAGACTAGGGCTATGCGGTCGGATTAGAGTTTTTTATTAGGCTCTCGGACGAACCGTTCCAAAATTCGGTTGAGTCGGGAGTAGAAATGGGCTAGACTAGAGAGGTTAACAACGCGGCAACCAAGACGCTGGTTGCAGTGGGCGAACTGCAGGATCGAAGAAGGGGACCGTATCATGTGGGATGGATTTGCGCGTTTGAGATGGGTCGCATTGGGGTTGGGCGTACTCACGATGGGGTCGGTCGTTGAGGCGTCGAACATTTCATTTAAGGCGGTTAAGAAGAACGGCGTGGTCTTGACGCCCGGCGTGTGCAACTTGACGACGCACTTGTGCACCACGGGACCTGTGGGCAAGGGCTGTGCAAACAATAACGACTGCCCTGTCGGGACCAATAATCTTTCCGTTCTCGCGAACGACACAGTCGAGGTGGAGATGTACCTTTCAAACTGGATCAACGACTTTCCAGTCGACGCCGTTCCCAATAAAGTCCGAGCCTATCAGGTGACAATTAACCGGGCAGGGTACGTCAGCAACGATAATGGATCCGCTAAGCCCCTGGGTTGGTGCGGGCCGGTGGATGAGATCTCATGCACGGATTCGGCTACCTGTCCACCCGAGTACGCCACTTGCCTGCCGGATCCGCTTCCGGGGTGCACGTGCTTACCGCACACCCCGGAGAATGGGGGCTTCATTACCCTGTCGCGAACAGACTTCCTGCTTTTCGGAGTGGACGGTCCTACACCCGAGGCCATCACTACAAACATCGACTTTGTATACTATGGGATAGCCGAGAACACCGTCCAAGCGGTGACGGATACGGGAGTGGCCCGCTATCTCGGCACCTTGATCGTGAAGGTGTCCGCGAACGCCTGCGGCACATTCACCATTGGCTTCTTCGAGAATATCGCCTATACGTTTATCACGGATCCGGGCACCTTTAAGCCGGTTCAGTCGTTGCCGACTTTGACGCCGCTCACTCTTACGGTCAGCGATTGTTCCCGGCAGCTTCTGTCTTGTAACCCGGGTCATTGCAACCTTGACGCCCGCATCGGCCACAACCGGCTTGACGCGAGCACGAGGTTAACTCCGTTCCAAGTGGTGATGACTTTCAGCAAATCCACGACGAGCCCAAACATGACGGCGGCGGACTTTGAGGTCACGGTTCTCCCCGATGGTGCCCCCCCCAACATTAACTCGTTGACGCCGAACCCAGGGGACTCGAAGATTACGACCGTCAGTTTCCTCCCGCGCATCCAGCAGACGCGTTGGACGTGTATCCGCGAGAAGGGGAGTAACAAACGCTGCTGCATGGGCAGCCTTCCTCCGGATGCGGACAATAGCCGCATCAGTCAACTCGACGACGTGTTTGAGGTCTTCGATAACCTCCAGGGGATTGTGAGCCCTGCGCTGACCATCGAAAAATGCGACATCGACCGTAGCGTGCGGTGTTCGCCGGCGGACCTCCTGATGGCCGTCGACGTGCTCACCGGGGCCGATGCGTTCACCCCAACCATGGGCGACTCACTTCCCGCGCTCGTTCCCGCGTGCCCGTCGATGAATATGCCTCCGTGATCGGGGAAGTTGACGGGAACGAACTCGGCGGTTTGTACGAAGCAGCGCGGTGGCGGTAACACACCACTGCGCTTTTTTATGCGCACCGACCACCGTGAGCCGAAAAGAGAACGTGCGCTCAAATCCTCCTCCCTCACAACACTGCGCCCCGCGCTTGGGCATTCTCACGAGCGTAGCCACCCGGCGCCGTTACGTTGTGAATGGTGCTTCGGTCTGGTGATAACGTAGCAGAAACCAGATAGGTACAAACGGGGTATGCCCCATCGACTGGCAGGCCATCTTGGCCGGTGTCGAAGCGAAGATCGCCGCGCTGAATTACGACCGCGATTCGGTTGGTCCAAGGTTGTAACTATGCGTCCGGCGAAGCCGTCCCATCGCGTTGCTAAGCAAGACATGCTCAGGCTATACTGGACCCGTGAGGAGCCGCTCCGATGAGCGGCTCAATCCGTGCCCTGAGGAATGAATAGGCGGAGTTGGTGTTTACCATGAGCGTTCAAACGGCGGTGCAGAGTAGTCGTCTAAGCGGTCCAGACCATATTGAACTGGTCGGACATTTTGCGGCCCATAACTACCACCCGTTGCCGGTCGTGGTCGCGGAGGCGGAGGGAGTCTGGGTTGTCGACGTGGACGGCAAGCGCTATATGGACATGCTGGCCGCATACTCGGCGATCAACTTCGGGCACCGCCATCCCGACCTAATCGACGCCGCCAAGGAGCAACTCGACCGCGTCACCCTGACCTCGCGGGCCTTCCACAATGACCAACTAGGCCCGATGTGCGAGGGGCTCGCCGAGCTATGCGGCATGGAGGCGGTCCTGCCCATGAACACCGGGGCGGAAGGCGTCGAGACGGCGATCAAAACCGCCCGCAAGTGGGGCTACACCAAAAAGGGCGTGGCTGCCGACAAGGCCAAGATCATCTGCTGCTCTGAAAACTTCCACGGACGTACGACCACCATCGTCAGTTTCAGCACCGACCCGCAGGCGCGAAACGGATTCGGACCCTATACACCGGGGTTTACGATCATCCCATACGGCGACATCGACGCCCTCAAGAAAGCAATTGATGACAACACAGTGGCGTTCCTGGTCGAGCCGATCCAAGGCGAGGCGGGGATCATCGTCCCGTCGGAGGGGTACTTGCGTCAGGTGCGTCAGGTCTGTACCCAGCGGAACGTCCTGTTCATCGCCGACGAGATTCAATCGGGCCTGGGACGCACGGGTTACACCTTCGCTTGCGAGCATGAAGGCGTGCAACCGGATATCTACATCCTGGGTAAGGCCTTGGGCGGCGGGATCATGCCCATCTCGGCGGTGGTCAGCTCGCGGGAGATCCTCAGCGTTTTCACCCCGGGCGATCACGGCAGCACTTTCGGTGGCAACCCGCTAGCCTGCGCCGTCGCCCGTAAGGTGATTGAGCTGCTGAAGACGAATCAATATCAGGACAACGCCCGCAAGATGGGCGATTACCTGTTCGCAAAGATCCGGGCGATCAAGACGGACAAGATCAAGGAAATCCGCGGCCGCGGACTGTGGGTGGGGATCGAGTTCAAAACGTCGGCGGGCAAAGCCCGCAAGTATTGCGAACAACTGATGCAAGAAGGAATGCTGTGCAAGGACACGCACGAGCAGACCATGCGCCTCGCCCCGCCCCTGTGCATTACCAAGGATGAGATCGACTGGGCCATCGTGCGGTTACAGAAGGTACTTTCCCAGTGAGCCGCGGGCGTCAGCCCGCGCGGCGCGTTCATGGTATGGACCGGGCGACCTGAAGGTCGCGGCTCGGATAAATGGAGTTGTTGAATCATGTCGACGACGGCGATTGAGAAGGATTGCTCCGGCAAGATGGACAAGGCCGTGGAGTTCCTCAAGCAGGAGCTTCGCGGTATTCGTACGGGCCGTGCCCATCCGGGCCTGGTGGAGCATATCCGAATCGAAGTGTCATCCTATGGCAGCACGATGGAGCTTCGGGAGCTGGCTACAATCAGTGTCCCCGAACCCAGCATGTTGCTGGTTAAGCCGTTTGACCCTGGAACGCTGAAAGACATCGAGAAAGGCATCCAGACTTCGAGTCTGGGTGTGACTCCCCAAAGCGACGGCAAGGCCATCCGTCTGCCCATCCCGCCGCTGTCGGGCGAGCGGAGGCAGTCCTTGCTTCAACAGGTGAAGAAGATGGCCGAGGCCCAGAAGGTGGCCGTCCGCAACGCTCGCCGCGACGCCAACAAGGCAATCGACGGCTTGGAAAAAGCGAAAACCATCAGCGAAGACGACGCCAAGGAAGTCAAAGAACGCATCCAGAAAACTACCAACAAACACGAGACCGACATCGACGCCGTCGTCGCGACAAAGACGAAGGAAATCGAGGAAGTCTAAAGCGGCCCGATGCAGTCATCCACAAGACTGTGAGAGAACTTCAAGACCTGGAGTTCCTACGCCTCTCACTCGAGCTAGGAGGACTATTGACCGAGACGAGCTGCGTCCTGCAGGGCCTCATCGGTAGCCTCAACGAGTAGTAGCCCCCTTGCCTAGTGCATGAGCTTACTGGACTTACCGCACGAGGACAATGCGACCCGCGGCGCCGCCTGAGCTGGGAGCGCTGGTGGCGACGATGACGCCGGACCCGGCGTAGCTGACCGGCTGAATCCAAAGTCCCTTGGAGTTGCCTGTCAATCGAACACCCATCACCCGCCCGAAACGAATCCCGGTCACTCGATAGACCAAGTTGGAGCCGTTGCCGGTGACTTGATCGTGAACCATGAAGGCCGCTACTTCACCGATGACCGTTTCGATGCTACTTTGCAGTGTGGCGCTGAGCCCGGTGTTGCCGGGAATGGAATAGGTGGTCGGGTTGCCGCTGTCATCGTAGAAGGACAGCGTGGACGTTCCGATTTCATCCTCCCAGTCTTCGGGGGAGACACCCTCTTCGATGTCTTCCCGCATGGGGGGTACGCTCCCGTTGTGATTGATGGCGATCGCCCCGAAGTTGCCCGGCCCGATGCCGGAGGGATACAAGTTCACCTCCGGGATGTCATCTGAACCCGACGAAACGTTGTCTGTACTGGGGTCATAATCGTAGATGTCGCTGCCGGCTGCGACCTGGGCGTCGTACTCCGTTAGGCGTATGGAGAACGGCAGGAAGGGCGCGCCCCCCGCGTCGGTATCGTACCCGCTAACCCGGTCATCGTAGGCCGCCGTGGCCGACGCCGATACGTCACCCTCACTCATTCCGAAGATCGACGCGAAGTAAAACTGCACGGCACCGTTTGCGCTCTCCTGCGAGCGACTGGCGAACACGCGGACGGCATTAAACGTGCTCGCCGACACTCCGGTGTTGATGGCCGAAGTGCTGGAAGCAAGATCGATCCATCCAGGCACGACATCGGAGCTTGCCAAAACGGTACCTGAGGCGCCGAAGGACGTGTGGCGTAAGCCGACATCTTGCGCCCGATTGAAGATCGTGGAACTGATTTCGCCAAAGGACTCGTTCGAATTCGCCCGAACTTTGACCATCGCATCACTGGCCAGCATCGAAGCCCCGGACAGCGCCGCGGCGTCCACGGCGTTTTGCAGATCGCCCCGCACGCCATACAGCGCGCCCACGTCAAGCGTCAGGGACGCAAAGCCGATCAGCACGAAGATCGTCACGAGCGTAAAGATCACCGTGGCGCCGCGCCGCCGAGCGTTATTTCTTGCCAAGAAATCAAAGTGCATGGGACGTCCCTTGAGGATACCCCCTCTCCCTACCAGAGTCCGGAAACCCCGGACTACTGGGCGGCGCGACAATCCCGATGTCCATCGGGACTCAACGCTTTGCGTCCCATTCTTACGAATGGTTTGCCCTTCGGGATGTTGTCGTCCCAAGCATACGAAACGTGACCGCGCACCTGCAACTCTGCGGGAGAATTCGTAGCCTCGATGGTATTATCGACTTGTAGTTATAGCTACCAGGCAATAGGCAGCAGGCACTCTTGCCTCATGCCTACTGGCTATTGCTTCTAATTGGGCGATACAAGACTCGAACGTGCAACCTCCGCCTTGTAAGGGGGGGCACTCCATTCCCAAGAAGCGCATTCTCGCCCTCAAAAAGAGGACTATTCGGCACAGTCAGAAGTCCGTTGCACGCCCCGTTGCACGGAAAACGACGACAACCCTGAATCTCACTCTCTGCCTGATTTGGAAACGCGGGCAATCTCTGAGGACTTGAAGGTTGTGCTCGAGGCATGGGCTCAGTTGCCAGAAGCTATCCGGGCGCGGATTGTCGGGCTTGTCGAAGGGGCAAACTCCGTATGCGAGACAGCCAGAGAGAAAGAGGGCTGAGCAATGAAGAGGTTCCTGAACTTGGCGGCATACTGGCTAGCGCCAATTCTGTCGCCTTTGCAATTCAAATGGCTGGATCATATGGTTCGCTGGCAGCTGCGTTCGGGTACGTTGCTCGCGATAGTAAATTCGGTCCCCGGTGGCGATTGCCAAGAGGTGCCGCTTGCAGATATTCTGGTGGCAAGGCTGTCGGTGCTCCCCGCCGTAGGGCGGGTTGATCGCGGGCTTTATTAGGGGCGCGGTGCCCCATCGATGACCACCCGGCGCGCCCTTGGGGGAGGGGGTGGGGGTGTGCGCATGGCGAAAACAACGACACGACGCCGGTACAAGGCCCACAAACCGGCGGCACAGCGCAGGCAAGAAAAGGATCTCCCAACGCTACTGCAAGTGCCCGGGATGAACTTAGCTCTGCCTTACCATAGTATTGTCGAGCAATCACGGGCTGTCGGGGATAATCCACATAGCCCTGCGTACGCACTAAGCGTCGAATTACTCGACAAATGCACGGCCAAGATCCTGCAAATGAAGCTGGACTCGGACAATCCCAATCCGAAGATCGTTCTTCGGCTACAGCGCGGTATCCACGGTGCGGAACGCTGGCGAGTCGCGCGGTACGTGGCGGAGAGTACGCTGGGTGCCGCGGCACTGGCGATGGATGGAGTGAATCAACTGCGCCGATTGCGCGCGGAGTTGAAGGCTGAGAAAGAACAGCAGTGCACGGATCGACACCATCCCGGCATCGGGGTTGCCCATGGCAGTGTATGACGGCCTTTGTACGTGCATTAGTACAGCTTCCAAGGAACGTGAATTGCCGGAATCACTTCCTGTGGCTTGAAGATCGGGTCCCTACCGCGCTCCACGACTTGACGAATCATCTCAAGGCTAATTATGGCTTTCTCCGGTACGACTCTCCTTGGGTTGAACCATCGAAAACTAGTGAAAACCGTACCTCCGCAACTCTTTCGACCACGCTCGAATCGCTGACTCGCAAGCGTATAGGCATGATTTAGGCTTCGGCATTGGATATGCACCGCCTCATTTCTCTCGCCACAATAGGTCACATCATCGACTTGAAGTAGTAGTAACGTGGTAGTATCAGATGCGCGGACCTCCTCGCATGATCGCTAAAAGCCGATGCCGTCGCCCCTTGTGCAAGCGATTGGAATGGCGAAGTCCAGCCGGCCAGGCTGGACGTCCTCGGCTTGGCGGTCCGAGGCGGGGGGAATCGAGTTCGATCGCGAAAACACGGGAGAGTCGCGTTTTTCAATCACCAAATGCGGATTTGCCGAGAATTACGCGAAATCTCTACCTGACCACTCGTGACCCGTTGGGACCCTTCGAAACCATAGAAAACGGCTTCTGGCATGCACTTACCGTGCACCCGTTTTCGTGAACTTCCGAGCGCGCGCTACCGTGATTCCACGTGCTCCTCACGGAGCGGGTAGAACCTTGCTCCAAGGATAGCCGTGTCGCGCTAACTCAAAGGCGCGGTCAAACAGCTTTTTCATATAGACCGGATCAAATTCGTTCGACGGCGGAGCCTCGGAGCCGCTCGGAATGTAGGCAATATTGAAATCGATCCCGTCCCGCTGAGCCGTGGTGTAGAGTCGATCTACGTCACCCAGTCCTTGGGTCTGGATAAGTGTCCCAATGGCCCGGGCCGCGATTTTCAGGGTCCGCCGCTCGACGCATGAAGCGGTCGATTCGAGGTGGGCGTTACGGATGACATACAACCGACAGTCACGATGACGAAGCCCCGCTGCGCGTAACTCCGATTCGAGGACAAACGACGGCGGATAGAAGAACACCTGTTGCATGACCCCTCCGTCGACGTGCATCTCCTGGTAGCGGTCCCCGTCAACTTCCACGTCCATCATCACCGGCGGGAAGGCTCCGGGAATCGAAGCGGAAGCGAGCATGACGCGGCGAAACAAACGGAGTGATTCCGGGTGCCGACTTGCGGCGATCGCGGTCATGTTCCAGATCACCGGCCGTTGAGCGTCAAGATCCACGGTGAGCATCAGCAAAGTTCGACCATTCTGGTAC
>Ga0137429_1000223_pt1 | contig 28743 bp, 31 predicted proteins | sample EasRivERMZT736_2_FD_102304 | JGI IMG/M metagenome (GOLD analysis project Ga0137429, IMG submission 102304) | Soil microbial communities from meander-bound floodplain in the East River, Colorado, USA - East River MetaG ERMZT736_2 | ecosystem: Environmental > Terrestrial > Soil > Floodplain ...
ACGCCCGCGTTTTTCATGCTCAACCTGATCGAGCTGAAGCTCGTTGAAGAGCCAGAGCTCGAGCGCAGGCTGGGCGGGACATACAGGGACTACAGACAACGGGTGCCGATGCTACTTCCGAAACGGCCAGGGGTCCGGGGTGCGAAGCGCTGCCCAACATGGCCGTGAAGCTGCCGGTCCACGCTGTCACGCGTCGTGCTTGCGCCCGCCCCGCGCCAGCGCGTCCCGCAGCTTACAGCTGGCGCTACCCCGCGGAGGGGAAAATGAGTCAAGCGGTCCGTCGCGGCGCCATGACGCTGGGGATTGCTGTTGTCGGCGTGGCGCTGCTCCCTGGTTACATTCGGGCCTACACGATATCCGGCGACTCCGATGCCCCGGCCTATGTCTCTGGTGACCGGGTCGTCGTGAATCTTGCCGCCTACGACTTCCGGATTCCGTATTCGAACCGAGTGCTCACGGCCTTCGGGGATCCAAGGCCGGGGGACATGGTTCTGTTCCGGGAGCACGATGGGCAGCTGGCCCTGAAGCGGGTGGTCGCGGGATCAGGAGTTGACGTCGCGATGCAGAACAACCACCTGGTCCTCGACGGTCGTCCCCTCGAGTATCTACCGGTTTCCGACCAAGAGAGGTTTCGAAACAGCCGCGGGATGCTCGGAACGTCGCTCGAAATCGAGCAGGCCGACGAACGCCAGGTGTATGTTTCCTACACGCCGGGCCTCGGGGCGCATGGGAGCTTCGAGCCGGTGCAGGTTCCGAAAGATATGTATTTTTTGCTCGGCTCGAATCGGGACATCTCGGCGGATTCACGGACTTACGGCCTCATCCACCGCAGCCAGATCCTCGGTAAGGTCGTCGGACGTGCTAGGACTGCAGGTTGACCAGAGCATGCAGGTGACAGCGTGCGCCGGCCGGAGCTTGAGCTCGACGTACGTGGCTTCGTCGTCGGAGAGTCCGAGAAAGTCCTTTGCGGTCCCGAACTTCCAGCCCTTGGCCTCGAGTCGGCGTCGCTTGACCTCACGCATGAGTGTACTCCTTCAGCCTTCGCCTGCAGGCCGCAATCATGGCTCTGGGGGTGGCCTGCGTCTTCTGCCGGAACACGTCCAGAATCACGATGGCATCTCGGGCCACCTGGTACACGATTTGGAGCTTTCTTGGGATAAGGAGGAGATCATGACGAAAGCACCCAAACAAGCCGTCGTTAGGGTCCACCCCGCTCGCTCCGTCGTGCCCGCCGCGACGGCCTCCAAGTACACCAAGACGTCCGGCAGGAAGCCGGCCCTCCTCGCAGGCGGCAACCCTCAGATCGGGAAGGGCGACGGCGACGCCCCCGTGCAGGCCTACATCGCGGCGATGCCGGGCTGGAAACGCGACCTCGGGCGCCGCCTCGATGCGCTCATCGTGCGCACCGTGCCCAACGTGCGCAAGGGCGTGAGGTGGAACTCCCCCTTCTATGGCATCGAGGGGCAGGGCTGGTTCCTGGGACTCCACGTTTTCACCCACTACGTCAAGGTGGCCTTCTTCCGAGGCACGTCGCTGCGTCCTGTCCCCCCCGGCGAGTCCAAGAGCAAGGAAACGCGCTACCTCGACATCCACGAGGACGACAAGCTCGACGAGAAGCAGCTGGCGACCTGGATCAAGCAGGCGGCCTCCATCCCCGGCTGGGACAGCGGATCCCCGCGCCTCTACGGCGGAGTCCGGCTCTAAACAATCGGAGCCTTGTGACCATGACGAACCCCACGTCGCGAACCGAGCTCTGGTTGCTGCTCGTGGCTGGTTTCACCGCGTGTCTGGCCTATCCTCTCGGTGTATTCGCTCCATTGCCGATTGCAGTGCGCACGCTGCTCCTGACGTTCTTCGGCCCGCTTCTTGGCCTGGGGAGCTTCGGGCTGTTCCGCGTTCTCAGCCTGAATCGGAACTCGGTGTGCGGTGGTCTTGGTGCCGCCTCCAATGCGATTGCGGGCGCCCTCTTTACGGCGATGATGCTCGTGCAGTTGGCCGCCGGGCATCGGGGCGTTCGGCGGCTCGCATGACGTATTCGTCGTGGGCGAGGTCCATGAGCTTCAGAGTCGAGTCGCCGCCGTTGAGAATCGGCGGCGTTTGCGACAGCTACGACGAACCAGGAACTTTGGCGGTCCGCTCAACCTGATCGGAGGGTCGAACCCATGTCCCGCAAGACCGCGCACGATTTCAATCAGGATCTGCTCGTCCTGTTCGACGCCTACGTCCACGGCGCCATCGACCGCCGCACCTTCCTCGACAAGGCTGCCAAGTTCGCCGTCGGTGGAGTCACGGCGATGATGCTGCTCGATCAGCTGAGCCCCAACTTCGCGGCGGCGCAGGTGGTCGGAGCGGAGGACAAACGGATCGTGGCGAAGCATCTCGAGTACGACTCGCCCAAGGGGTACGGGAAGGCCCGCGGGTACTTCGTCCATCCGGCGGCGGCGAAGGGGAAGCTTCCGGGCGTCCTCGTGATCCACGAGAACCGCGGCCTCAACCCGCATATCGAAGACGTCGCACGGCGCCTTGCCGTCGACGGCTTCGTCGCCTTCGCTCCCGACGCCCTCTTTGCTCTGGGCGGCTACCCCGGCGACGAGGACAAGGCGCGTGAGCTGTTCCCGAAGCTCGATCAGGTCCGGACGCGTGAAGACTTCCTCGCCGCCGCAGCGTTCCTGAAGGCGCGGCCGGAGTGCACGGGCAGGATCGGTGCAGTGGGCTTCTGCTACGGGGGAGGCATGGTGAACTACCTGGCCACGCGCCTGGGCGGCGATCTCTCCGCCGCCGTCTGCTTCTACGGCTCCCCCCCCGACCCGGAGGACGTGGCGAAGATCAAAGCACCCCTGATGGTGCACTCGGCGGACAAGGACGAGCGCATCAATGCCGGCTGGCCGGAGTTCGAGCGGGCGCTCCAGGCAGCGAGCGTCAAGTTCGAGCGCTTCCTGTATCCGGGCACGCAGCACGGCTTCAACAACGACACGACGCCGCGGTACGACGCGGAGGCGGCCAAGCTCGCCTGGGGGAGGACGCTCGCGTTCTTCGAGAAGCAGCTGCGCTAGCCCCGACTGACGCGAGGACGGGTTGGCGGAGTGGGTCCGTTCCAGGAGTAGAATCAGGGTCATCGCCGCGTCCGCGGCGCGACACGACGGCGGCCAGCCGGCCCGCCCAGGGGGTTCCGATGCCGTATGTCGATGGGTACGCATTTCCCGTGCCGACGAAGAACACGCAGGCGTATCGCCGCCTCGCGCAGAAGGCGGGGAAGATCTTCCGCGAGCACGGGGCGCTGGAGTATCGCGAGTGCATGGGCGATGATCTCAACGTGAAGTTCGGAGTGCGGTTTCCCCGCGCGGTCAGGGTCAAACGCGGCGAGACCGTCTGGTTCTCGTGGATCGTGTTCAAGTCGCGCGCGCATCGAGATCGGGTCAACGCCAAGGTGATGAAGGACCCGCGCCTCGCCGCGATGGTCGACCCGAAGGGGATGCCGTTCGACTATCGGCGGATGGTCTACGGAGGGTTCAAGCTCGTTGTCGATCTCTAGAGGCGGCGCCGGGCTCGCGTCCGCGCGTGGTCAGAGGTGTGCGCACGGGCGGCGTTGCTGCCGCGGCGGCGAGGTGTGGGCGTGCAGGTAGGTCCGCCGCGGTTGATCGGACTGCCGTACGACGCGAGCTCATCCTACCTGCGCGGCGCGGCGGCCGCGCCGCCGCTGATCCGGGCGGCGCTGTTCTCTTCGGCCGGGAACCCCTGGACGGAGCGGCTTCGGGACCTCTCGTCGCCAGACGGGCTGTCGGACGCCGGAGACGTCCCCCTCTCGCAGACGGACGCGGCGCGCGGGGAGATCGAGGAGTCGATCGACGCGATCTTCGTCGCCGGCGGCCGCCCGCTCGCTCTCGGTGGGGACCACTCGGTCACCTACCCGATCGTGCGCGCCGTCGGCAGGCGGCACCGGCCCTTGACGATCGTCCACGTCGACGCCCACCCGGACCTCTACGAGACGTTCGGCGGGGATCGGTTTTCGCATGCCTCTCCCTTGGCGCGGATCATGGAAGAGGGGTTGGCGACGCGCCTGCTCCAGATCGGGATCCGCGCTCGCAACGCCCACCAGCAGCGGCAGGCGGAGCGCTTCGGCGTGGAGACGCTCGACATGCGAGCGTGGGTGGCAGGGGTCCGACCTTCCGTGGACGGCCAGGTCTACCTCTCCGTCGACCTGGATGCCCTGGACCCGGCATACGCGCCCGGGGTTTCGCATCGCGAGCCCGGGGGCCTGTCGGTGCGTGACGTGGTCGGGATCGTCCAGGACCTCGGAGGAACGCTCGTGGGTGCGGACGTAGTCGAGTTCAATCCAGTTCAGGACGTGGCGGGGCTGACCGCAATCGTCGCCGCGAAGCTCGTGAAGGAGATCGCCGGCCGGATGCTCGCGGACGGTCGTCCGCCCGGTTCCGGGTAGCCCGGCAGGGGAGGCAGCATGCGGCAGGCGGCGGCAGGGATGGTGTGGATGGTACTCGGGCTCGCGGGCTCCGGTGCCCCCGCGGCACCGGAGGCTCCCCGGATATCGGTCTCGCTGCCGCCAGACCTGGACCGCGTGCTGCGCGACTACGAGCGCGCCTGGCGGGCCCGCGATGCGCGCGCGCTCGCCGACCTGTTCACGGCGGACGGATACCTCCTCGCGGACGGCCGGCCGCTCGTGCAGGGGCGCAGCGAGATCCGGGCGGCCTACGCGCGCTCCGGCGGGCCGCTCTGGCTGCGAGCGGTGAAGTTCGCGGCGGAGGGTCGCACCGGATACATCATCGGGGTCTACGGGCACGAGGCGGCAACGCCGGAGCAGGGGAAGTTCGTCCTGGCGCTCGAGCGTGGTGCCGCGGGCCGCTGGTTGATTGCGGCCGACATCGACAACGGCCTGGTCCCCAGGCGATCACCCTGACCCCGGTCGGCCTGGATGGGGGGCGCGGACCCCGCCGGCCGTGGGATTGCGGGCGATTTCCACGAAACCTCTTGCCGGACCGACGGATCGAGGCGAGAATACCGACTCGGGGCAGTCGCTTGCAGCGGGGGAGGGCTTGATCGATCCGATGACGATCGTCGCCGATTTCACCACGGTCGCCGGGGCCTGGGTTCACTACCTCGCCAGCGGCCCGCCGCGAGCCAAGCCGGTCGTGCTCCTGCACGGACAGGGTTTCTCCGCCGAGACCTGGCGCCAGATAGGCACGCTGGACATCGTGGTGCGCGCGGGGTTTCGCGCGGTGGCAGTCGATCTCCCCGGCTTCGGGCGATCGGCGGCGTCCCCGGCGTCCCCCTCGGCGTGGGTCGCCGAGATGCTGCGCCGGCTGGGGATCGAAAGGCCCATTCTCATCACCCCTTCGACCAGTGGCCGGTTCGCGTTACCTTTCCTCGCCGAGCACCCCACCGAGGTCGCGGGGGTGGTGGCCGTGGCTCCCGTGGGCATCGCCGCACATGCCGACCGCCTGCGGAAGATGACGGCGCCGCTGCTGGCGGTCTGGGGGGAGGAGGATCGCACCCTGCCCCGGGCGGAGGGGGAGCGCCTCGTGGCGGCCGTGCCAAACGGGCGCCTGAGCCTCATCGAGGGGGGCGGCCACGCCCCCTACATGAACGCTCCGGGCACCTTCCACGCCGAGTTGCTGGCGTTCCTCGAGGACTGCCGGGGCCGGCGGCGGGCGCCGGTGGCGGCGGCCGCGACCCCCGCACGACGCCAGCCTGCGAAGCGGAAGGCAAGGGCGGCCGTACCGGCGCGCGGGAAGGTCCCGAGCAAGGCGAAGCGGAAGGGGGCGGCAAAGGGAGTGGCGAAGGAATCCGGAACGGGAAAGCGCACCGGGAAGGGAAAGGGGAAGTCTCGATGAGCGGCACGGTGGGGATCAAGGTCGGGACGATCTGCTGGACGGATCTGACCGTGCAGGACGCCGAGCGCCTGCGCGACTTCTACGCGGGTGTCGTCGGGTGGGACTGGAGCCCGGTGGAGATGGGGGGATACAGCGACTTCAACATGCAGGTTCCCGGGTCCGAGGAGAGCGCCGCGGGTGTCTGCCACGCGCGCGGCGTGAACGCCGACCTGCCGCCGCAGTGGCTGGTCTATCTCACCGTGGAGGATGTCGATGCCTCGGCGCGGAAGTGCGTCGAGCTGGGGGGTGAGGTGATCGCCGGGCCGCGCGAGCTGGGCGGCGGCCGCTTCTGCGTCATCCGGGACCCGGCGGGCGCGGTGTGCGCCCTGTACGGCCCCGCCCGCTAGCGGTTTCTACCCGCCGCTCCCCAGCTCGAAGAGGTCGAGGATCCGATCGCGCGGGAGTGCGTCGGCCGCCAGCGTCTCCTGGCGCTCGCGCACCGCGGCGTCGTAGGTGGGCGGCGGCTCCGGATCGCGGAACAGCACCCCGGTCCACAGCGTCCCGCCGTACTCCTGGGCTCGCGCCATCGCGCGCAGGCGGTCCGAGGGGTCGTGCCCCGCGGCCTCGAGCGGCTGCATGCGCGCCTTGTGATCCTTGAGTTGCCGATCCGGCTCACCGAAGGTGACGCAGGGGGACTCCACGTTGATGAAGGCGAACCCCGGATACCGGATCCCCGCCTCGATCAGTTGAGCGAGCCCCGCCATGTCGGCCGGCGTCCCCTGGGCGACGAAGCCGGTGCCGAACGCGAGCATCATCAGGAGCGGGTTGATCGGACGCTCCAGGCTCCCGTACGAGGAGGTCGCGGTGCGCAGCCCCTGCGGAGAGGTGGGGGAGAGCTGCCCCTTCGTGAGGCCGTAGATCTGATTGTCCATCACGAGGTAGGTCAGGTCCGGGTTCCGCCGTGCCGTATGGGCCAGATGCCCGCCGCCGATCGAGAAGCCGTCGCCATCCCCGCCGGCCACGAGCACGAGCAGCTCCGGGTTCGCCATCTTGATGCCGAGCGCGATCGGCAGCGCTCTCCCGTGCACGCTGTTGAAGCCGTAGGCCGTGGTGTATCCGGGGATGCGGCTCGAGCAGCCGATCCCGGAGACGAAGGCGATCTCGTGGGGTGGCCGCCCGATCGCCGCGAGCGCGCGCGCCAGCGCCTGCACCACCCCGTAGTCCCCGCATCCGGGGCACCAGATCGGCTTCCGATCGCTGCGGAACTGCTTGGCATGTGTGGTCGCGGAGGTGTGAGGTGTGGGGCTCATGTCGGGCTCACTCCTGCGGCTGCAGGGCCGGGGCGGTGCGCTGCCGAAGGTCCGCCGCGCACTCGTGCAGCCGCCCGGCGACCTCGGCCGGCAGGAAGGGGTTCGCGCCGCTGCGCGCCAGCATCCGGACCCCGGCAGGGAGATCGAGATACATGCGCAGGATCCGGTAGAGCTGCCCTTGGTGGGATTGCTCCACCACCAGCCCCGCCTTGACCGACGCGAAGAACTCCCGGTAGATCGCTTCCGCCACCGGGAAGAGGAGGATCGGAATGAGGAGCTTGGCGCGCAGTCCGTCCGCGCGCGCCAGCTCCAGCGCCTCGCGGCAGATGCCGGCGGTGCTGCCCCAGCTCAGGAGCGCGAGCGGCGCGTCCGCGTCTCCCTCCACCCGGAAGAGATCCCGCCGCCGCTGCAACGGCCGCAGCTTGCGGAAGCGCTTCTCGTTCATGCGCAGGTGAGCCTCGCCGCTGGCCGTCGGCGACCCGTCCTCGAGATGTTCGATCCCGGACGCGAGATACGTCCCCCCCTCGAGGCCGGGGTGGCTGAGCGCGCTGACGCCCGAGTCGGTGAGGCGGAAGCGCGCGTACCGCTCGAGGTCCGCGGCCGAAGGAAGCTGCCGCTCCTCCACCCGGAGGTCGGCCACCTCGAAGCGGTCGAGCGACTCCTTGCGCTGCGCGATCTCCTGGTCCGAGAGGATGATCACCGGGGTCTGGTAGCGCTCCGCCAGGTTGAACGCCTCGACCGTGGTCGCGAACGTGTCGCCCACGCCGGTGGGAGCGAGGACCGGCCGGACGACATCCCCGTGCGCCGAGAAGACCGCCTGGAAGAGGTCCGACTGCTCCGACTTGGTCGGCATACCGGTGGACGGTCCGCCACGCTGGACGTTCACGATCACGAGCGGCAGCTCGGCGATGCTGGCGAGCCCCAGGATCTCGGTCTTGAGCGACATGCCGGGGCCGGAGGTCGCGGTCATCGCCTTGCTGCCAGCGAACGACGCTCCCACCGCGGCGGCCACGCCGGCGATCTCGTCCTCGGCCTGGAGCAGCGCGCCGCCGTACTTCCAGATTTCGCGGGACAGCACCTGCATGATCTCGGACGAGGGGGTGATCGGATACCCGCCGAAGAAGCGGCAGCCGGCGAACAGCGCCGCCGCCGCGCACATCGTGTTCCCGTCCGCCAGGATCTTCGGGGGGGCGCCGGGCTGAGGCGACGTGAGCGTTTGCGCGAGCGCCAGCGGATGCTCCGCGGCGTAGGCGAGCCCGGAGCCGAAGGCGCGCTCCGCAGCCGCGACCACCTCGAGACCCTTGCGCTCCAGGCGGTGGCGAATCCCCTGGAGCAGCGTCCCCGCCTCGAGGCCGAGCCAGCGCGCCAGCATCCCCAGCACGACCGTGTTCTTGGCCCGCTCGCTGCCGGCGGCCTCCATCGCCAGGTCGGTGATGGGGGCCGAGATGACCTCCGCAGGCCGAACGCCGACGAGCGGCACGACCTCCGGGAGCACGCCGCTGGCGGTGTCGTAGACCACCACGGTGGCGCCGCCGACCGGAAGCTCCGCCCCGAACTTCAGGAAGTCGTCCCAGCTGAGAGCCACGGCGATATCGAGGACACCCCCGCTGCAGTGCACCGGGGAGGTGGAGAGGCGCACGCGGCAGGAGGATTCTCCGCCCCGGATCTGCGACCCGAAGCTCTTGGTCATCACCGCGTAATACCCCTGGCGGGCCGCCGCGTGGATCAGCGCCTCTCCGGCGGCGACGATGCCGTCTCCACCCGCGCCCGCCATGCCAATCACTCGATTCTGTCGCATCCTCGCTCCCACGCCGGGGCCAGACGAGCCGCGGGCGAGCGGTCGACCTCACCGATGCCTCCGGAACTGCAAGCCAGGTGCCAGCGCTGCGAGAGGGGATCGGCGCGGGAGTGCCGGAGGAGGAGAGCGGGTTGGGGTTCGGTCAGAATCCGGGTAAGGGGGATTTGACCCACCGGTGGGCGCGGAGGGAGGAGGCTAGAACCTCGAGCCGATGTTCAGGTAGACCCGGCGGCGGCCCCCGTCCGCCACCCCGTAGGCCAGGTAGACGGGGCCGAGCGGAGAGTTGGCGCCGAAGAAGAGGGCGGCGCCGGTCTGCAGCGAGTGAAAGGTGAACGGCTCGCCATCGTCGAAGATGTTCCCGGTCTCCAGCGACAGGCCGGCGTACACCGGCGTGCGCAGCGAGCCGACGCCGAGGTTCCAGAGCTGGCGGTAGTAGAGGAACCGGCCGAGGCCGCCGCTGCGCCCCAGCAGCTCGTTCGTGCCGAGGCCGGACAGCCGCAGGAAGCCGCCCAGCGGGTACGACGAGAGTAGCGTCGTCGGACCGTCCAGGATCGCGCTCGCCTCGACCGAGGGGATGAACGTGTTGTTCCCATGGCTGAAGGCGTAGCCGATCCGCCCCAGCGCGCGCTCGAACGACGCGTCCGACCCGAACGCCTCGAACGACCGGGTGTACGAGATGGTGGCATCCCAGCCGCGCGTCGGGAAGACGATCGAGTCCAGCGTGTCCACCCGGAACGAGACCTGGATGCCGGCGTCGCGCTCCTTCACCTCCGGATAGATCGGGTCGCCCACCTGCAGCTCCGTCTGGATGTCCGCCACGAACGCGCCCACCCGCACCTCCCCCCAGTCTCCCAGGACGCGGCCCAGGTCGAGGCGGCCCTCGCGCGACGAGATCCGGAAGTCGGCGATCGGTTCCCCGTCCTCGAACACCGACTGGTTGATCCGCTCCCAGGAGAACTTCGGATCGGCGAACCATCTCATGCCGAAGTCGAGGGGCTGGTAGAAGTCGGTCGACAGGGCGGCGGCGTCCCCCATCTGTCCGATGTTCTGCCACTCCCCCCCCATCCGGTTCACGGCCAGGAGCTGATGCCGCACCGCCAGCGAGTAGGTGGACGTCCCCTGGAAGTCGTCCTGGAGGCTCAATCCGAACTGCAGGCTGTTGCGGCCGTACGGCTTGCGCGGGGTGGGCACGGTGAGCACGTTGCCGTCCGGCTCGCGCTGGAACGACGGCTGGATCACGCCGAAGTAGTCGAGCGCGTGCAGCTTGAGGATGTCGTGCGCGAGCGCATCGACATCGAACGGCTTCCCGATCTCGACGTGGACGCGCCGCTCGACGATCCGGTCGTCCACCGGCCCGTGATTGTCGAAGCGCAGCTCGTCCACCCGCAGGTCGGTTGGCGGGTCGCGGCGGTGGCGGGCCTGAAACGCGTCCCACTCGGCGGGACCGAGCGCGAACCGGGTGAGCGCTCCGGCCTGGGCCCTCGCCGCCTGTTCCCCGGCCTCCATCGCCTCCTCGACACGGTCGAAATCATTGAACGCGAAGTCCTCGAGCGCTGGCAGGAGCAGGACATCCCCCTCGTGCAGCCGCTCCAGATCCCGGACGCGATTGCCAACGGTGAGGAATGCGGTCTGCTGGCCCAGGATCGAGAACAGCGACCCGAGCTCCTCCTTGGCGCGCAGCGGGCTCGTGATGTCGATAGCGATCACCGCATCGGCCCCGGCGTCCTGCGCGACCCCGATCGGCAGGTTCGCCGTGACACCGCCGTCCACGAGACGCTTGCCGTCGATCTCGACCGGCGGGAGAACGACGGGCGCCGCCATGCTGGCGCGCATGGCGCGCACCAGGTTGCCGTAGGCGAGGACGACCGGCTTTCCCGAGGCGATGTCGGAGGCGACCGCCCGGAACGGGATCGGCAGGAGGTCGAAGTCCTGCACTCCGGTCGTCTTGAGCCCGAGGGTGGTCAGGAACAGGTCGAGCCGCTGCGCCGCGATCACCGCGGGCGGGATGTAGGGGCGGAGCCCCTTGAAACGGAGCTTCAGCGGGATCAGAAAATCGGTGTCGTCCTGCTTGCGGCGAAAACTCTTCTCCTCCCGGCGCGGACGATCGCTGTAGAGCCGGTCCCACTCCGTCTCCCGCAGCAGCGCCTCGAGCTCCGCGGTGCTCCAGCCGGCCGCGTAAAGCCCGCCAAGCAGCGACCCCATGCTCGTCCCAACGATGATGTCCGGGGCGATGTGCATCTCCTCGAGCACCTTGAGGACCCCGACATGCGCCGCGCCGCGGGCGCCGCCGCCGCTCAGCACGAGGGCCAGGCGGGGACGTGGTGGACCGGCGCCGGCGGGAGGAGTGGGGTCGTCGAGCGTGGCGGGGGAGGCGGCAAGCGCTGGCAAACTCGCCGCCACCAGCAACACCCGGAGCCAGGGGCGCAACATGGAGACGGATTCAACGCCGAAAGGGGGAACCACGTCAACATCCTCGGAGCCGGATGCCGCCCTGGCGATCGGCTCGGCGTTCAAGCTCTACGTCCTGGGAGATCTGGTGCGCCAGCTCGAGGCGGGGGAGCGCCGCTGGGAGGAGGTTGCGCGGCTGCGTCCGACCTTGCTACCCCTCCTTCGGAGGGTCGATACCGAAGTAGCGCTCCCAGTCGCGAACGTCTACGTGGGTGGGCTTCTCCGGTCCGGCCGCCTCGGCCTCTGCGGAGGCTTGCACGAGCGGGCGGAACTTGTGGCACGGGAGGATCGTCGCCCCGAGGCTCCGGGCGCGATGGCCGAGCGCCGAGTCCGAGGTGACGACGGTGAGATCCGCGGGGGAGTGGCTGGCCGCGACGATTGCAAGTATCCGATCATCGGCGCTCATCGCGGAGCGGCCCGCTCCGGCGTAGAGCACGCGCACCCCGCCGAGGACGGTGCTCTGCGGGCCGCCGGCCGGGGCGCCGCCGTCGAACACCACGGTCACCCCCTTGCGCGTGCGCCGGGCGAGCGCGCAAAGAGCCCGCACCAGCGCCTGGCGGCTCTCCGGGTCACCGATGGGCAGCCGCTTCTCGTGGCCGATGACGTTGTTGCCGTCCACTAGGAACTGGATTGCTCCCTCCCCTTGGAGAGGACGATGCGCAGCATCGTGGTCGCCTGCTCCCCGAGATCGGTGCGCCCGGCGTCCTCGAGAACCGTGGACATGAGCCGCGCGGGGGAAGAGCCGGCGTCCCAGCCGAGCGCCTGCTTGAGCGCCCGGATCGCTTCCGCGCGGCGCGCGTACTTCGCGTAGTAGAGCCCGAGCAGGACGTGCGGCGCCGGGTTCGTGGGCGCGAGCTCGATGGCGCGCTTGAGGTTCGCCTCCGCCTCCGCCTTGAACCTCGGGTTCAGCGCCTGCACGCCGCCGAGCCACTCCAGGTGCTCGGAGCGAGTCGCATCCGCCTGCACGGCGTTGGTCAGGAAAGGAAGCGCCTTGACGAACTGCCCTGCCTCGGCCAGCTCCTTGCCGCGGCGGAAGTTGTTCCGTCCCAGGTCCCGGTTCGCCGCCTCCTGCACCGAGCGGTGGTCGGTCGGCCGGGAGCTGAGAGATGCCGTGTACTCCCGGCGCGAGTCGGGGTCGCGGAGGACCTGGTACGCCTCGGTCATGTGGGCGAAGAGCCGCTCGAGCGCCGGGTGCAGATCCTCCACCTCGGGGCGATGAAAATGGTCCGGATGGTAGGTGCGGGCAAGTGCGTAGTACGTGTGCCGCAGCTCCTCGGCTTCAACCGTCGCCGGCACGCCCAGCACCTCGTAGTGGTTCTGGCGCTCGCACTGGCGGATCCGCTCCTCGAGGCGACCCCGATCGACCCCCAGGGCGGGCGGCGCGGGGCGCGCCGGGGCGGAGCGGACGGCGGGACGCGGCACGCCGCCCTTGGCGGCCTGCGGGGCCGCGGCAGCGGCGGTGGGCGCCGGAGCGGGAGGGGTCTTGGGGGGCTGGGGGCTCGACGCGGTGGCGGTGGCGGTGGCGCGTGCGTCGGGCGTGGCACCGGGATTGGCCCGGCGCGGTGCCAGACGGATGAGCCCGGCGGCGGTCAACCCATAGACGGCGCGCAGCGTCTCATCCTCCCCGACCGGGCTCAACTGGCAGATCTGACGGATGCTCGTGGCGCCGTCCACCCTCGACAGCAGGAACCCCTCCTGCGCCCCCAGCGTGATCCCCGTGCCGCCAGCCCTGCCGAGCTCGGTCAGCGCCAGGGGAAAGTCGAGGCTTCCCAGGGCGTCGAGCAGCGTGGAGGTCTCGGGGATCGCGCGCGCGGAGATGAGGATGAGGTCGGCGAGCGACACGGTGGCCCCGCTCAGCTCCTGGGGCTCCGCGCTGAGCCGGAACTCGGCCGCGGAGACCGCCGTCGCCCGGGTGACGTCCGCAATCGGGTCGGCCCCGCTGGCGCCGACCCGTCCCGCCGCGATCTGGAGCACGCAGATCGGGGTCCCCTCGTGGACGATCTCCAGTCGTCCACCCAGGCCCCGCCGATGGATCTCGCCCAGTACGGCCGGCAGGGGGCGGTCCGTGAGGCTGCCGCGCAGCACGGCGTCGCTCATGATGCCGTCCTCGCGAGCGCCTCGCCCCACGCCGTCAGCGTCTCGCCATACCCCGCGCCGAAGGCGGCCTGGAAGGCCGCCGCGTCTCCCTCGCCGCTACCGAGGCGCGCCAGGAAGTCGAGCAGCGCTCCGAAGCCGCGCTGGGAGATGAGGTGCTCGGTGAAGGCGAGCGATGAGGCGTAGTCGAGATCCGCCGCGAATGCCGAGCCGCCGCTCAGGCGGTAGGCGCGCGCCAGGTGCTGCGAGGTCGTGGCGCTGGAGCGCTTCCCTTCCTCGCGCTGGGCCAGCCCCTCCTGGATCCAGATCGGGGCGTTGCCGCGCGATTTCGCGGCCACCAGCGCGTGCGTCAGCTCGTGCACCAGGACGCGGCGCAGGCGTTCGTCGATGACCCGAACTCCGCCGATCGGCACGCGGATCTTCCCGTCGTAGATCCCCCCCGTCCACTGCGGAGTCTGGGTGACCTCGTGGAACTCGCGCTCCGGGTAGAGGATGACCACGAGCACCGATTCCGGCAGGGAGTTGTAGCGGCTGACCAGCTCGTCGAAGCGCTCTTCGAGGAAGGCGAGGATCGCGCTCCCGAGGGCAGGCTCGGCGCGGGTGCCGTCGTAGCGCAGGGTGAAGTGGGCGCCGGCGGAGGCGCGGTACTCCCCGCCCACCTCCTGCTCACGCATCGCCTTCTCCAGGCGTGCGCGAGTCCGCTCCGACGGGGCGAGGGCCTCCGCGCGCTGCCAGACCTCGATCGCCTCGCGGACCTGGTCATCGCGATAGAGCGCCTCTCCCAGGTGCACCAGTGCGTCGGGCTGGTCGGGGGCAAGCGCGAGCGCGGTCTGCAGGCGGGAGAGCGCCTCGCGCGTTCGCCCCTGCTCGAGGAGCGCCACGCCGAGGTTGACGTGGGCCGGCGCGAGGGACGGGTCGAGCCCAACGGCCCGTTCGTACGCGGCGACGGCGGCGTCGGCGTCCCCTGCGCGCAGCGCCTCGTTCCCCATCAGGGTGAGCACCTTCGCCATCCGCTCCTCGGCCGCAGGGCGCGCCGCGATATCGGTGCGCGCGAGCGCCGTAAGCGCCTCGAGCTGCCGCGCCAGCGAACCCTCCCCCTCGCTGCCGGGAGGATCGGGTTGAATCGGCGCGAGCGCATCGACCGGGAGGGTGGCGGGGGAGTCCGCGGCCGGCGGGAGGGCGCGCGCGGCACGGACAGCGCCGCTGGCGGGGGGGGGATCACGCCGATCGGAGCCGTCGCTCCCGTCGATCACCCTCTCGACCGAGGCGAACGGGATCCCGATGGTGCCGCCGTACTTCGGGTAGATGAGCAAGGCGCCGTCGGTCCACCACGAGTCGACCTCGATCCGGCGGCCATCGTGCAGCAGCAGCGTATCGCCGGCGCGCCCGATCGACGTGGACGACAGCCATAGCGCCAGGAGGCACCCGAGGCGGAGACGCATCAGCGCTATTGTGGCAGAGGCGCCGCGACGCCTGCCAGCGCGGCGCGGGAGTTCAGGGCACCAGCCGGCCGAGGAGGACCGGGAGCGGCTTCTCCCCGCTCCGGAAGTAGGCGGGGACGGTCGCGCGGGCGGCCTCGGCCGCGTCGCGGTCGCGGTGGACTCCCCAGCAGACGCGGTAGCAGGCGCGTCCGCGGACCTGGACCGGCGCGAGGAACAGGGAGGTCGACGGATCGACCCCGCGGTGAATCTTGGCGAGCGTGTCGGGCTCACAGGCGATGAGCACCTGCAGAGTGTAGCGATCGGGATGGGCCCGCACCGGGTCCAGGGACCAGAGGGCCGCGGCCCGCGCCATGTCTCCCCTGCGAAACGCCGCAAGTCCGGCCTCGTACCCCTCCCCCTCCAACAATTTAGCGTCCCCCTGCGGCTTTTCAAGCACTGCGGGGGGGGGCGGCGAAACCCGCGGGCCGGGCGCCGCCTGGGGCGGAGTTCCGCTCGGCGCCGGGATGACGGATTCCGACGCGGCGCTCCCTGCAGGCACTGCACCGGGCGAGGAGTCGGGAGGCGTCACTGCCGGCGGCGTGGCCCCCACTGCCGCAGGGGGCGCCTCGAGGGTGCCGGCATCCCCCGCTCGTTCGAGGCGGTTGGTGGTGTCCAGGCTCGGCGCGGGGGAGTCCCCGTTCAGGAACGCCCAGCCGACGAACAGCCCCAGGACGATCAGAATGCCTCCGACGAGCCAGGTCCGGTGCGATCCACCGGCCGGTCGCGGCGGCAGCGCGTTCATCGCGAGGCGCTCGCCTTCGGCAAGCGGCTCGTCCCAGCCCGGATCGTCCGCGTCGGCGCGAGCCCGCTCACCCGCCCTGGAGTCGTCGCCGGCGCCTGCCTCATCCGGCCCCTCCTCCCGCCGGTCCCAGTCCGCCTTCACCTCGTCGGCCGCGTCGAAGGGGAGCTCGGCAGTCGTGGCTGGCTCGTCCCAGGCGCGATCGAACGGGGTGTCCGGCCGGGGAACCGCCGGCGGGTCGCTGAACTCCTCGTCGAGGCCGAGCGGGTCGATCGACCGATCCGGCTCGCGTGTCGCGCCGCGCTCGGCCGGCAGCGCAACCTGGGGTGACGGTGTCACCGCCCGTCGTGCGACCGACTCCGGCGCTTTCGGCTGCACCAGACCGAGGGCGTACAGGCCCAGGATCACCTTCGCGGCCTCGAAGTCATCGAGCGACGACTCCGCGAAGACGCTGCGCAGGTCCCGGCGCGCGTCGAGCAGGCGGACCAGCTCCTTCTCCTGCTCGCCCAGCGGCGGGACCTCGGCGCCCGGAACCAGCTCGAGGACCGCGTCGAGCGTCCCGATCGAGGCGGTGACCTGCTGCCGCGTGGCGAAGGCCCGCACCGCGCTCAGGACGACCGTCGGCAGGGTGAGCTTGAGGTTCACGGCACGTTCCGGCAGCGGCCCGGGGCGGGCGCGGAACTGCCCCTCGGGCCACTCCGCCAGCGAGGCCACGACCCGCTCGACCTGGCGCTTCGCCCCCCCGAGCAGGTCGGCAGGACCGATGAACCCGAGGTTCACGAGGACGCTGCCGAGCGCCTCGCCGGCGACGGCCTTCTCCTCGGCCAGCTCGAGCTGCTTCGCCGTCAGCCTTCCCTCGCGCAGGAGTAGCGGGCCGAGACGATCCTCCGGATCCGTGCTGCTCGCGCACGCCAGGAGCCCGTCGTTGAGGTAGAGGACCTTGACGACGCCCTCGCGCTCCGCTCGCAGCGAGCCGCAGAACTGCTCGGCGACCAGCTCCCGCAGCAGCGGGATGGCGGGCTCGGTGGCGAAGCTTCCGGATCGCTCCGCAGTCGCAGGCATGATGTCTCCGGGGCGGGATTGAGGCCCGCGGTCAGGGCCGAGCGGCGTGGAGGGCCCCGCGAAGAGCGAGGCGGCGCCGCCGAGCGAGATTATAGGAGGGCGCGCGCAAACCTGTCAAGAGAAAGGTGTTCTGGGAGCGTCCGTTCGCGGCCCGCGAACCTGCGTGCTACAATCGCGGGCGGCGGCGTCCTCCGCCGTGGAGAGAGTCGGGATGCCGTCCGAGCCACCCCCCGCGGATCCCTCCCCGCTCCCGCGCCCCGGGCAGCGTCACGGCGCGTCTCTCAGCACCGATTTCCTCGTGGTCGGCTGCGGCATCGCGGGACTGCGCGCCGCCATCGAGCTGGCGCAGGAGGGCGCCCGCGTGCTCGTGATCACCAAGGACAACCCGATCGACTCGAACACGTGGGAGGCGCAGGGAGGGATCGCCGCCGCGCTCAGCGAGGAGGACGATGTCGCGCTCCATCACGCCGACACGCTGGTGGCGGGAGACGGGCTGTGCGACGCGCTCGCGGTCGGGATCCTGGTGGAGGAGGGACCTCGCTACATCACCGAGCTGATCTCCTGGGGGATGGAGTTCGACCGCGACGGATCGCGCCTGGCGTTCACCCGCGAGGGGGCCCACAGCGCCCGGCGGGTGCTGCACGCCGGCGGCGACTCCACGGGGCGGGCCATCGCGCAGGCGCTCCTGTCGCGCGCGCGCACCCTCCCGACATTGCGCCTGCAACCGCAGGTGTTCACGGTGGACCTCCTGCTCGACGCGAACGGGCGCTGCGGCGGGATGCGCTGTCTGGACGAGCAGACCGGCGAGCCGTTCGACATCCAGGCTCGCGCCGTGCTGCTGGCCACCGGCGGCTGTGGACGCCTGTTCCGCGAGACCACGAACCCGCCGCAGGCGACCGGCGACGGGATGGCAATCGCCTGGCGCGCCGGAGCGGTGTTGATGGACATGGAGTTCGTGCAGTTCCATCCCACCGCGCTGCGTCTGCCCGACACTCCGTCCTTCCTGATCTCGGAGGCGCTGCGCGGCGAAGGGGCCTACCTGCGCAACATCCACGGGGAGCGCTTCCTCGCGGCGATCCATCCGCAGGCGGAGCTGGCGCCGCGCGACGTGGTGAGCCGCGCCATCGTGGCGGAGGTCGAGCGCACCTCGGCGCGCAGCGTTTACCTCGACCTCACGCACCTCGACTCCGAACGGTTGCCGGCCCGCTTTCCCAAGATCTTCGACACCTGCCTGCGCTTCGGGATCGACATCCGGCGCGATCTGATCCCGGTCTACCCCGCCGCGCACTATGCCATGGGCGGAGTGCGCACCGATCTGCACGGGCGAACGGACCTCGCGGGGCTGTACGCGGCGGGGGAGGTGGCCTGCACCGGCGTACACGGCGCGAATCGCCTGGCGTCAAACTCCCTGCTCGAAGGGCTCGTCTTCGGAGGCCGCGCGGCGCGGGCGCTGCGAGCGGACTCGACTCCCGCGGCGCCGGGTCTCCCGCTCGCGCCGGGGGGAGACGCGCAGGCGGTGCGCGCGACGGAGGCGCGCCTGGTTGCGGACCGGGTCGCGGAGACGATGTGGACTCGCGTCGGGGTGGTGCGGGACGGGAAGGAGCTGCACGGCGCCCGGGAGGAGTTCGAGCTGCTCGCGCGCCGCCAGGGGTCGCATCCCCTCACCCGGCGCGGGCTGGAGGCGCGCAACCTGCTCCTGCTCGCGCAGGCCGTCGCCGCGGCCGCGCTGGCCCGGTCCGAGAGCCGCGGCGCGCATTACCGGCGCGATTTCCCGGCCCGTGACGATGGCGCCTGGGGGCGGCACTCCGTCTCGCCGCCGCGGCGGGCGGCTAGCGGATGAGGGTGAACATCCTCGACCAGCGGGTCTTGTCGAAGAGGTGGGTCACCTTCGCGGCGATCAGCGCCAGGCGGTCCCCGAGCGCGGTCTTGCGGTAGGCATCCGACTCCTCCTCGAACGAGTACCAGATCAGGAGGGCGCGGCCGCGAATGAGGGAGCGCGGCACGAATCCCCAGGTGCGGCTGTCCGCGGACTGGTCCCGGTTGTCCCCCATGCAGAAGTAACTGTCGGGAGGAATCACGATCGGACCGTAGTTGTCCCCCTGACGCAGGCGGGGGGGATAGGCGTGCTTGACGTACGGCTCGGTGAGGGGAGTCCCGTTGATGTACACCGTGCCGTCGGTCATTTCCAGCCGTTCTCCCGGCAGGCCGATCACCCGCTTGATGTAATCGGTCTCGGGCTCCAGCGGGAACTTGAACACCACGACATCGCCGCGGGTGACGGTGCGCAGAGGCAGCAGCGCCCGCTCCAAAAAGCTGGCGCCAGAGCCGTAGGCGAACTTGTTCACCATGATGTAGTCGCCGACCAGCAGCGTGTCCTTCATCGAACCGGTCGGGATCTTCGACTGCTGGAACACGAAGGCGCGCGAGAAGAGCACGAAGATCACGCAGACGACGATCGTCTCGAAGTAATCGCGGATCAGGCTCTTCGGATGAGGCGTCACGACGGCGTGTCCCCCTGGCGGAAGCGTTCGAACTGGTCGATTCCCAGGGCGACGAGGGCGACGGTCTCCTCGGGAGTGGCCGCCAAGCGTACCACTTCACGGTGGTGCGGCTCCAGGATCCCCCACCCCTCGAGGGCCGCCACCGCCCCCTGCCACCCGCTCCCGAGGAGGACCACGGGACGGGGACCGAGCAGGTCCGCCCGGTGCAGGGCCCAGACGAGGAACAGCTCGGCCCAGGTACCGGATTTCCCGGGGAGCACGACGAAGGCGTCGGCGAGCTGCAGCAGGGTCCGCGTGCGCAGCAGCAGATCCGGCTCCCGGATCTCGCGCGACAGGTAGGGATTGCCGCCGCCGCGCCGCGCGAACTCGTCGGTGGTGACGCCGATCGCCTCGCCTCCCCCCTCGCGGGCGCCCCGGCTCGCGCCTTCCATCACCCCGCCATAGCCGCCATTCAGGACCGCGAAGCCTCGGCTGGCGAGCAGGTGGCCGACGCGGCGGGCGGCTTCGTAACCGGCGTGCCCCGCCGGTGGCTCGCTGCTGCCGAACACCGCCACCCGGCGGGGCCCGGGGAGCCTCCCCGCGGCCTGGCTCACGCCGCCCCGTCGCGAGAGCGCGGCGCCGCGAGGCGGTCCCGCAGCCGCCCGATCTCGGCGCGCACCGTACGCAGGCGCCAGCCCAGGCTGACGATATATCCCCCCAGCAGGAGCCAGATCGCCGCGTACCCCCAGAACAGGAAGCGCAGTCGCCGCGCCTCCACGGCACTGAGGCTCGCGTCCCCCGCCATGCTGGTGGCGCCCGTCTCGGGCGCGGCCGACGCCCACACCGGCGTGCAGACCAGCAGGAGCGCGCCGGCCAGGAGCAGAGCCGCGAGCGCGGCGGGGAGCAGGTCGCGGAGGTTACTGCGTTGCACGGTCATCGATCGCGCTCCAGCTCCCGGACCTGGTCCAGCTCCTCGCGCGCCATCCCGAGCTGCATCCGCAGCCCGAGCAGGACGAAGAAGAGCAGGAGGATGGTCCAGAGATTGAAGAGGAACACCTGCCGCATCGCGGGGTCGAGGTTTCCCTTCTTGAGGACCCCCGACGGATGCAGCCCCTTCCAGAGGTACACCGAGAAGTAGACGAACGGGACCAGGAGGAATCCGAGGATCCCGAGCACCGCGGAGAAGCGGGCCCGCTGATCCGGCTCGTCGACGAACATCCGGAGCAGCAGGTACGCGACGTAGATCAGCCAGAGGAGCAGGGTGAGGGTGAGGCGAACCTCCCAGGTCCACCAGGTCCCCCAGATCGGGCGGGCCCAGATCGGTCCGGTGACGAGGACGATGGTGCAGTAGAGCACGCCGATCTCGGCGGCCGACTCCGCCACCAGATCCCAGCTCCGCCCCCGCCGGATGAGGTACCCGACGCTGCCGATCAGTACCACGAAGAAGCCGAGGAAGCAGCCGATGGCGAACGGCACGTGGAAGTAGAAGAGGCGCTGCACGTTCCCCATGGCGCTTTCCTTGGGGGCCCCGAGGAAAGCGCCGTGAATCGCCACGAACATCGCCAGGACGACGAGGATCGTGAGCACCCCGTCGAGGCGTCGCAGGAATGTCGGCACGCTCTCAGTCCTCCACCGCATACTCGAATGTGAGCAGGCTCGCAACCAGCACGATCACATCGTAGCAGGCCGCGAACAGGACGAACACCCGCAGGTCCTTCCAGCCGCCCCCCGCGACCACGAACCCGGCGGCGCGGACGCAGGTCATCACCAGCGGCAGCAGCAGGGGGAAGAGCAGGATCGACAGCAGCACGTCGCCGCGCCGGGCGAGCGCGGCGATGGCCGCAAACAGCGTCCCGAGCGCCACGAACCCGACGGTGAACAGCAGGAGGATGGCGGCAAGTCCCCGCACGCTGGCGGTGAGATCATAGTTGAACAGGACAGCCGCCAGCGGCAGCAGGATGACCTCCACCAGCGTCACGAAGGCCAGGTTGGAGAGGAACTTCCCGAGGTACACCGCGCTGCGATCGCCGGGGGCGAGGAGCAGCCCCTGCAGGCATCCCTCCTCGCGCTCGAGGACGAACGAGTGCCCCAGCCCCACGGTGCCGGCGAAGGTGATGCAGACCCACAGCACGCCGACGCCCACCTCCTCGAACCCCCGCCCCTGAAAGTCAAACGAGAAATGGAGGGTGACGAGGAGCAGCAAGGCGAAGAAGGCCATCGAGGAGATCTTCTGCCGCGTGCGCCATTCCAGGCGCAGATCCTTGAGCGCGATGCGGCCGGCGCGGGCGAGATAGTCCATTTCAGGCGGCGCCCAACCGTTCCTGATAGAGGCGCGCCAGATCCCCCGCCGCCACCTGGTCCGGACGAGCGTCGAGCGCCCAGCGGCCCCGGTGCAGGACCAGGAGCCGCGTGGCGAGGCGGTGTCCGAGCTCCAGGTCGTGCGTCGTCATGACGATCGTCCGTCCCTGCCGGTGCATGCCGGCGAGGCGCTGTGACAGCAGGTCGGCCGCCAGCGGGTCCAGCCCGGTGTACGGCTCGTCGAAGAGCAGGAGATCCGGATCGTGGACGAGCGCGCGCGCGATCGACAGCCGCTGCAGCATGCCGCGCGAGAACGTCCCCACCGGATCGTTCGCGCGGTCCGCCAACCCCAGCTCGCCCAGCAGTGCCGCACAGCGCGCCTCGGGATCGGCGACACGGAACATGCGGGCCTGGAACAGGAGGTTCTCGCGGGCCGTCAGACCCGCGTAGAGGAACGACGCGTGGCCCACCATGCCGAGGCGCGCGCGCGCGCGGTCACAAGCCTCGCCGTACAGGTCGACGCCGAAGATCCGGATCGACCCCGCCGTGGGGCGGCTCAGCCGCGCGAGGAGGCGCAGCAGCGTCGACTTGCCGGCGCCGTTCGGGCCGAACAGGCAGAGAAACTCGCCGGCCGGGAGGGTGAGGTCGACTCCGTTGAGCGCCAGGCGAACGCCGAAGCGGCGCGACAACCCCCGCACCTCGACCGCGTGGGCCGTCGCCGCCTCGGGAGGCATCAGGCAGGGGAGGCGGGCGGGCTGCCGCGACGCGTCGGTGCGGCCGCGGGGCGCATCTCGTCCTGCCGGCGAATGACCGCTACCGCATCCGCCCGCAGCCGCTCGCGCAGGGCGCGATGATCCTCGTCGGATAGCTTGCCGGTCTGCAGCTCGAAGTCGGCGTCCTGGATGGCGGCGAGCAGGTGCTGGTGCCGTACCTCGAGCTCCGCCAGCTCGTCGGCCACGGCGTGGGGGTCCTCGCGCGGGGGCTCGCGCAGCGGGAGCGCAATCCAGGCCACCGTGGCCCCGATGATGAGGATGAGGATGAGCGGCGTCACCTCGTCACAGCCCCCGGCGGCGCAACTCCTCGTCGAGCCGGTCGGCATAGCGAGGATCAAGCTCGGGCCCGGGTGTCGCGGGCGTCGCGGTGGCCGGGCGCGTGCGCGACCAGCGGTGGATCTGGAACGCCAGCAGCAGGCCGACGATCATCAGCACGACGGACGGCAGCAGCCAGCCGAGCAGGTTGAAGCCGCGCGCCGGCGGCTCGATCAGGATGCGGGTCCCGTAGCGGTCGACCCAGGAGGCGACGATGGCCTCCCCCGATTTCCCCGCGTTCAGTTCGCCCAGGATCTTGGCGCGCTCCTGCTGGGCGATCCCGCAGGAGCAGTAGGCAACCGACTGGGTGCTGCAGCCGCAGTAGCAGACCAACTGCTCGGCCACCGCCCGCACGCGCGGGTCGTTGGCGGGCTCCTCGGCGGCGCGCGCCGGCAGGCAGCAGACCGCGGAGAGCGTGAGCAGGGCGAGAGCCCGCCGCGCGCCGTCAGACCGGGCGGGCAATCTCGCTCTCGCCGGGGACCGCGACCCTCGCGGGGACCGTCGCGCGCAGCCACTCCGGGAGTACGCAGACGAGCGTGCCGAAGATGCAGATCATCCAGCCGGTCCAGACGAACTTGATGAGCGGGTTGTGGTACGCCTTGAAGATCGCGGTGCCGCCCTGGGGATCGTGGTCCACGAACACCAGGTAGAGATCGCCCCCGAGCGGTGTGTAGCGATCCACCTCGCTGGTCGCCTGCTCGGGATGATGGAAGAAGCGGCGCTCGGGGCGCAGGGTCGTGAGCTCGCGCGCGCCGGTGGACACCTTCACGGTCGTCACGACCTGTTCCATGTTCGGCGTCGTGGCGGAGGTGAGGTCCGTGAACTCGAGACGGTACCCCTCGAAGTCGAAAGACTCGCCGGGGCGGAGGGTGGCGGTCTTCTCGGTCTGGAACGCCTGCGATCCGGTCACCCCGATGAACAGCACCATCATTCCCAGGTGCACCAGGTAGCCGCCGTAGCGACGCTTGTTCTTCGCGACCAGGCCGGCGAGGGAGGCGGCGAGCCCCGTCCCGACCGTCCGCCGCCGCGCCAGCGTGCCGCGCCAGAACTCGAGCGCGACGGTGAAGATGACGAAGGCGGAGAAGGCGAACCCCATCAGCGGCAGCGGCCGGCTGACCCCGGCCACGAACAGGATCGCCGCGGTGGCAAGCGTGCCGCTGGCCGGATAGAGGAAGCTTCGCCACAGGTGCTGCGGCGTCGAGCGGCGCCACGCCACCAGCGGGCCGATGCCGGTGAGCGCAATCAGCGCGAGCGCAATGGGCACGTTCACCTTGTTGAAGAACGGGGGGCCGACGCTGATCTTCTCCCCGAGGATCGCCTCGGTGACCACGGGGAACATCGTTCCCCACAGCACAGAGAAGGCGGAGCCGACCAGGAGCAGGTTGTTGAACAGGAACGCGGACTCCCGCGAGACGAACGACTCGAACCGCTGTTCGGTCTTGAGCGCCGGGAGACGGTAGATCAGTACCGCGCTCGAGATCAGGACGATCGCCGCCAGGAAGGAGACGAAGATCGGACCGATCCACCCGGACTGGGTGAAGGCGTGCACCGACGACACCACTCCGCTCCGCGTCAGGAACGTCCCGAAGATCGACAGGCAGAACGTGATGATGATGAGCGCCGCGTTCCACACCTTCAGCATGCCGCGCTTTTCCTGGATCATCACCGAGTGCAGGAACGCCGTCGCGGTCAGCCAGGGGAGCAGCGCCGCGTTCTCCACCGGGTCCCAGGCCCAGTACCCGCCCCAGCCGAGCTCCAGATAGGCCCAGTAGCCGCCCAGCAGGATGCCGGTGCCGAGGCAGAACCAGGCGAAGAGCGTCCAGCGCCGGGTAGTCTTGATCCAGGTCTCGTCCAGCCGGCCGGTGAAGAGAGCCGCCATCGCGAACGCATACGGAATGGCGAGCCCCACGTACCCGAGATACAGGGTCGGCGGGTGGATCACCATGTACGGGTTCTGGAGGAGCGGGTTCATCCCGGTCCCGTCGGCGGGCAGGATCCGGTTCACCTCGAACGGGTTGGTGCTGAAGTTCAGCAGGACGAGGAAGAAGGTGACGATGGCCGAGAGCGTGGCAATCACGTACGGCATAAGCAGGCGGTTGCGCCGCTGGTTCTGAACGATGACCACCGCCATGAAGGTCGCGAGGATGGCGACCCAGAGCAGGAGCGATCCCGATTGCCCGGCCCACATCGCCGTCATCTTGTAGGCGCGCGGCATGTCGCGGTTGCTGAAGCTCGACACGAACCTCAGATCGAAGCGGTCGTTCACGAACGCCCAGATCAGGGTGAGCGAACAGATGAGGATCAGGATCCAGGAGGCGAGCGCCGCGCGCTCACCGCTCTGCACCAGCGGGTAGGAGCGGGTGCGGGCGCCCAGCACCGAGCCGAGGATGGCCCAGGTCGAGACGGCCAGCGCGACGAGGAGCAGCGTGTTTCCGAGCAGCGGCATGCGTCAGCGGCCCCCTGCCGGTGGTGCGGTGGGCCTAGCGCTTCGAGTCGCAGCTACGTCCACGTATCTTGCCTGAGTGTCCATTCGATCCTGCTCCCTCAGCACTAGGTCCTGAGGGAAATCGAAGGACCTAGGAATGCGGCGGCGTCTCGCCGTTCGCGGCGGCGGCCTCGTACTTCGACGGACACTTCGCCAGCAGCGTGTGCGCCTCGAAGACGCCATCCGGCCCGCGGGAGCCCTCGACGACCACCTCGGCCTTCTCCACGAAGGTGTCCGGCACCTCGCGCGCGAAGCGGACGGTCATCTGCTGGCCGCCATCTCCCATCGCGAAGACCACGCCGAGCTTCCCCGGGGTCTTCTCGATCGTCCCGGCGACGACATGCCCGTGGACCCGGTAGTGGCGGGGGAGAGCCGCGCCACCGGTGCTGAGGTAGTCCGCAACCTCAATATAGTAGGCGCTGTTCTCCTGGACGCTCACTCCGACCAGCACGCCGATCGCCGCCACCACCACCAGGCCGCCGATCAGAAACTTCCAGTTGCGGTTGGTCACCCGACGCCTCCCCCGACGATGGCAGGGTGGAGAATCCGCCACCACAGCAGTCAGAGCGGATGTTAGGGGACGCCCCGAAGGGAGTCAAGGCGCCGACTGGATCCTGGGGCGGGCCGGGCACTCCACCGCGGCCGAGCGTTGGCCGTTCGCGCCGGGCGTCGGGTATACTGCCGCGGGTCTGGCGACGGGCCGGCGTGCCGTTTGGGGCGGGCCCGAGAGTGAGGAGGTCAGGGATGCGCACCCGGCTGGCCGACCGGCTCGAGAAGGAGCTGGCCCGTCTGGATCGCGAGCTGAAGATCGAGCTGCCCAAGGCGATCAAGCTGGCGGTGGCGATGGGGGACCTGCGCGAGAACGCCGAGTACCAGGCGGCGCTCGAGCGCCAGAACTTCGTCCGCCTGCGGTGCGGCCAGATCCGCAAGAAGCTGGGCGAGCTCGCGCTGATCCGCATCGACACGATCCCGACCGATCGCATCGGCTTCGGCAGCCACGTGACGCTGCTCGACGTCGACCTCGACAAGCAGGTCCGCTACGAACTGGTGCTGCCGGACGACGGCGACGTGGCGGAGGGGCGCATCTCCGTCGCCTCCCCGATCGGCAAGGGACTGATGGGACACCGGGCGGGCGACGAGGTCACCATCCGCACCCCCTCCGGGGACCGCATGTACGAGGTCCTCGAGGTGAAGACCCTGCACGAGCTGGCGGAGAAGGACGAGGCGCCCGAGGAACCGCCGCCCCCCGTGGCCGCCTCCCCGGACCCGGAAGCCGACGCGTAGCGTCACTTCCCGCGCTCATCCCTCCCTGTAGAGCCGGAAGATCGTCCCCAGGATCCCGTGCCCCGCGCGGATCGTGCCGCCGATCGTGCCGGTGATCTGCGAACGGCCCACCCGCCGCCGGTAGCGCACCGGCACCTCCGTGATCCGCAGCCCGCGCTGCACCGCGCGCACCTGCATCTCCACCGTCCAGCCGAACGCCCGATCGCGCATCTGCAGCGCCGCCAGGGATCGCCAGCGGATGGCGCGGAACGGCCCCAGATCGGTGTAGCGGTGGCCGAAGAGCCAGCGAATGAGGTGCACCGCGAGCAGGTTTCCGAACCGGGCCTGCGCCAGGAGCGCGCCGGGCTCCCGCTCCCCCAGTGCGCGCGAACCGATTACCAGGTCGAAGTCGCCGCGGCGGATCGGATCGACCAGCCGCTCCATCTCCTCCGGGTGGTCGCTGTGGTCGGCATCGAGGAAGACGGCGATCTCGGGCTCGAGCGCGGCCGCCGCGGCGATCCCCGCCAGGCAGGCGCTGCCGTACCCGCGGCGAGGCTCGTCCACCACGCGGGCTCCAGCGCGTCGGGCCGCCGCGGCGGTGCCGTCCTGGGAGCCGTTGTCGACGACCAGCACGGCTTGCGCCAGCCCCGGCGGGATCTCGGCCAGCACCTGCGGCAGCGCCGCTGCCTCGTTGCGCGCAGGGATGATGACCACGGTGCGCATCTGCTTTGACATCCTCCGCCCCAGGTGCTAACTTTTCAGCGCTTTATCGGCGCCCCGCCCGGCTTCCAGATGAGGTACCGCTGACCCCAATGGAGCCCGCGATGCAGACGGGTACGGGCGCCCTGCCACGCGGGAGCGCCGTCGGAGGGCTGTTGCGCTCCCTCCGCGCCAGCCAATGGATCAAGAACTCCGTCATCTTCGCGGCGCTCATCTTCGCGCACCGCTTCGCCGAAGGCCAGGCGCTGGCGCGCAGCGCCTACGCGTTCCTGCTGTTCTGCGCGGTGTCGAGCTCGGTCTACCTCATCAACGACGTCCTCGACGTCGCGGCGGACCGGGCGCATCCGACGAAACGCCTGCGGCCGATCGCCGCCGGTCAGGTCTCGCCGGCGCTCGCGGCGGGGTTCGCCGTCCTGCTGGTGGCGGGGGCGCTCGGGGGCGCCGCACTCCTGTCGCTGCCGTTCTGCGCGGTGGCCGCGACCTACTTCCTCCTCAACCTGTCCTATTCCACCTGGCTGAAGCGGGTCGTCATCGTCGACGTGATGGTGATCGCCTCGGGGTTCCTGCTGCGCGCGGTGGCGGGCGCCGTCGTGCTCGAGGTGGAGATCTCCCACTGGCTGGTGCTTTGCGCCTCGTTGCTGTCGCTGTTCCTGGGTTTCTGCAAGCGCCGCAACGAGCTGGCGATCCTGGCGGAGCGCGCCGCCGACCACCGCTCGATCCTGAGCGAGTACTCGTTCCCGTTCCTCGATCAGATGATCTCGGTCGTCACCTCGTCGACGCTGGTGGCGTACTGCTTCTACACCCTCAGCCCGGAGGTGGAAACGAAGCTCGGAACGCGTTACCTCCCGCTCACCATCCCCTTCGTCCTGTACGGCATCTTCCGCTACCTCTACCTGGTGTACCGGCGGGACGAGGGGGGCAACCCGACGCGCACCTTCTACACCGACCGGCCGCTGCTCGTGGACGTCGCCCTGTGGGCGCTCACCGCGCTGGTGGTGCTGGCGCGGAGCGGACGATGACGGCGGGGGAGCGCGGATGACCGGCCCGGGGCGCCCGCTCGTTGCGGTCGTGAAGACCGACGTCGACCGGGTCCTGGACGACTACGCCCGCGTGATGAAGCTGGCCCGCTACCGCGAGACGATCGACCCGGCGGGGGAAACGCTCCTCAAGCTGAATCTCTCCTGGACGAAGTACTTCCCGTCCTGCTCGAGCCAGCCGTGGCAGGTCGAGGGGGTGGTTCGCACCTTGCTCGACGACGGCTTCGACCGGTCACGGCTGTTCCCGGTCGAGAACAAGACGGTGGTGACGAACCCCCGGGAGGGAGCCGTCAACAACCGCTGGCTGCCGGTGCTGGAGCGCCACGGGCTGCCGTTCATCCCGCTGCCTGAGGTCCCCTGGAAGGTGCACCGCTTCCGCGCGCCGCTGCTCAAGCTGAACCAGATCTTCCCCGACGGGATCGAGATCCCGGAGATGTACGTCGGCCGGCAGGTGATCCACCTGCCGACGATGAAGACCCACGGCCATTCGACCACCACCGGCTCGATCAAGAACTCGTTCGGCGGGCTGCTCAAGGAGGTCCGCCACTACGCGCACAAGTACATCCACGAGGTGATGGTCGACCTCGTGATGATGCAGAAGGAGATCCACCCGGG
>Ga0137429_1000229_pt1 | contig 28234 bp, 24 predicted proteins | sample EasRivERMZT736_2_FD_102304 | JGI IMG/M metagenome (GOLD analysis project Ga0137429, IMG submission 102304) | Soil microbial communities from meander-bound floodplain in the East River, Colorado, USA - East River MetaG ERMZT736_2 | ecosystem: Environmental > Terrestrial > Soil > Floodplain ...
GAAAGTCGCCCAACCTGCCGGCTGAAAGCCAGCGCTACGTAGCGCCGGCTTTCAGCCGGCAGGTTGGGGGACATTCCTGTCCCCAGTTTCAGAGGTACTATCTCACCCACTTTTAATCACACCTGGCTCGCCGAACGATTTGCGAGATGAACGCCCATAGTCAGGTTCAACGAGACGCGCCTCAAACGCCTGGCAAATAGATCGCATCGAGGGGCGCTCTCGGATTACGCTGTTCGGTCAGTGAAATTTGAAGGCTCATTGCTTGGCCGCCGGGTTGTATCCCGTCCGTGGCTCCTGGCCGGCTGTCTCCTGATGCTTGTCAGTGCGGGATGCAAAAAGCCGGCAGCCCCCCAGCTTGTCACCAAGGAAACCTCTGCGTGGTTCGAGGAGGTCACCCAGCGCTCCGGTCTGAACTTCGTCCATTCTGCTGGCACGAACTTTTTCATGCCGGACCAGATGGGCTCGGGCGGCGCGCTCTTTGATTATGATAATGATGGCCGGTTGGATCTTTACCTCGTGCAAAATGGCGGGCCGAAGTCACGCCGCACGAACCAGCTTTTTCATCAGGAACCCGAGGGGCACTTCAAAGATGTCAGCGCCGGTTCAGGTTTGGACGTGGCCGGACATGGGATGGGCGTGGCGGTCGGCGACGTGAACAATGACGGCTGGCCTGACGTGCTTGTCACGGAATACGGGGCGCTGCGGTTGTTTTTGAATCAGGGCAATGGCAAGTTTGCGGACATCACTCAATCGTCCGGCCTGGACAATCCTCGCTGGAGCACTTCGGCCGCTTTCTTTGATTACGATCGGGATGGCTGGCTGGATCTGGTGGTGGCGAATTACCTCGACTATGACCCAACGCAGCAATGTTACGATGTGAAGGGCGCACTGGAGTTCTGTGGTCCGCATGAATTTCCCGGCCTGGCGACAAGATTATTTCGCAACCTTGGCGCTGGGGACGGGGCGGAATCCGCATCGGCTGCAAACGCGAATCCATTCTCCGTTTCGGCGCGTGCGGCGGCCGGGACAAAGGGCCGCTTCGAAGACGTGACCGTACGCTCAGGCCTGGCCCGTGTGCCCGGCCCGGCGCTTGGCGTTCTTTGCGCGGACTTCGACGGCGACCGCTGGCCTGACATCTTCCTGGCTGACGACGGGAAACCAAATCGACTCTTCGTCAATCAGCGTAATGGAACCTTCAAGGAAGAGAGTGCCTTGCGCGGCATCGCTTATAACGCCATCGGCCAAACCGCAGGCAACATGGGCATTGCCATCGGCGACGTGGATGGCAACGGAGCCTTTGACATCTTCGTCACGCACCTGGCCGAGGAGTTTCATGCTTTGTGGATGCAAGGTCCGCTCGGAGTTTTCCAGGACCGCGCCGCCCTGGCAGGTTTGACCAGGCAGGGCTGGCGTGGAACTGGTTTTGGCACTGCGCTCGTGGACTTCGATCACGATGGCGCGCCGGATCTCGCCTTCGTCAACGGCCTCGTCAAGCGAGCCAAAGAGATTCCATCCGAAGTGGGTGCTGTCGATCCGTTCTGGATTCCTTACGCGCAACGGAATCAATTGTTCGCCAATGACGGTCGGGGAACATTTCATGACATCTCGCTTCAAAACGCTGCCTTGTGCGGTAAGGCGATGGTCGGCAGGGGCCTGGCCTGCGGGGATCTCGACAACGATGGGGCCGTCGATTTGCTGGTGACCAGCATTGGCGCTCCGGCTCAACTCTTCCGGAATGTGGCCTCGCATCGGGGACATTGGCTGATCGTTCGCGCGATCGATTCGGCCGCAGGCGGACGCGATGCGTATGGCGCGGAGATTATTGTTCAAGCCGGAAACCGTCGCTGGTGGCGTTTGCTCCACCCGGCGTACGGTTATCTGTGCAGCAACGATCCTCGCGTTCATTTCGGCCTTGGAACAGCGAACCGAGTGGACTCGATGCACGTCATCTGGCCCGACGGCTCGGAAGAGACGTTTCCGGGCAGCGCTGTGGACACCATGTTGTCTCTTCGCAAAGGAGCTGGACGGGTTGAAGCGAAATGAACAAATCAAGGAACACGCGATCGGCTGCTGCCAAAGGCGCTCGCAAGAGCGGCATCCGTCCAGGCCGCGCTCGAGGGGTGCTCGTCGGTTTCGCGATACTGGGTCTCGCCGCTGTGACCGGGTATTATGCCTGGCAGTGGTCCACTGCTCCGAAGCCGCCGGTGATTGTGAACGATGGATTGGATCGCCCCGTGATCACCCAGATTACTCAAGCCTTGAATGACGTCCGTTCATCACCTCGTTCCGACAAGACCTGGGGAAAACTTGGATTGGCCTTGCAGGCTTCCGAATTCAAAACGGAGGCCCGATTCTGCTTCGCTCAGGCAGAGCGCTTTGACGGCGCCGAGCCGCGCTGGCCCTACTTCCAGGCTCTGTTGCTGACACAGGACCACCCGGAGGAAGCGACCGCGAAGTTCCGCAGAGCCGTGGAATTGAGCCGCGATCGATCGGACATTCCACGCCTGCGCTTCGCACAGTTTCTGGCCGAAAGAGCAAAGCTCGATGAGGCGGAGAGTCACTTTAAGGACCTGCTGCGAGTAAATCGAAATCATGGACCGGCGCTGCTGGGACTGGCGCAATCGAGTTTCGCTCAAGGCCGGCTGCAGGAAAGCACCGAGTATCTCAACCGTTGTTTGAAGGATGTTCATGTCGCAAAAAGCGCCTACTTGCTCTTGACGACGGTGCAGCAACGAATGGGAAATGCCCGTGCCGCTGAGGGCGCTGCCAGCATTGCAGCGGTGCTGCCTCCCGATCGGACCTGGCCCGATCCTTACGCGAAGGAGGCGGCGGAATTCCAAATTGCCCGCCAGGCGCTCGTCGATAGAGGGCTGCAATTGGTGAAACACGGCTACTTGGACGAAGCGCTTCCTTTGGTTACACGCGTCCTCCAGGATTACCCCGAAGATCCGGAAGGCTGGCTGCTTCTGGGCCGATTGCATCTGCTACAAAAGGATTGCGCGGCGGCCGAGCGAGCCATTCGGCGTCACCTGGCTCTCCGTTCGCAATCGGTGAATGGCTATGCCCAATTAGGCATGGCGTTGCTCTGCCTCGAACGCTACTCCGATGCGGCTGCGGCCTTTCAAGAAGCCGTGCAATGGAAACCGGATTTCGGCGAGGCCCATTTCAATCGCGGATTTGCCTTGGCCCGGATGGGCAACGGCATCGATGCCATCCAGTCGTTTCGGGAGGCGATCCGCTGCAGTCCAAATTTGATCGACCCTTACATCACGCTGGCGGACCTGCTCAGTCAGAGCGGGCAAAAGGCGGATGCGCTCTTCTATCTGCATCGGGCGCTGGAATTGAATCCCGCCGACGAACGAGCCAAGGTTCTCCTGGAGCGAGCACGGCAGCGGTAAAGGCGAAGTAGGTCCCAAGACTGGCTGTTGCGCGCGTTTATTCAAAGTAAAAATGGCAAAAACGTTTTTTTGCTGCTGAGCGGTTGCGACCGGAACGCGTCTGACTGGATGTATGAAAAAAATATTATTGCTGACAGCGGTTCTCATGGGAGCTGCTGCGGCATCTCAAGCAGCCGTCAGCGTGAACATCGGAATCGGTTTTCCGGTTCCAGTCCCGCCCTTCCTCATCAGTCGGCCCGCGCCGGTGTACGTGCATCCAGCGCCGCCGGTGGTTTGTGCGCCAGCAGCGCCGGTCTATGTGGCTCCGCCGCCTGTTTGTTACGGCCCGCGAGCGGTGGTGGTAGCCGCGCCGCCGGTGTATTACCATCCGCATGGATACCGCCATTACGGTCATCATCGACGGGGAGGGCACCACGGAGGGCACCACGGGCACGGTTACCGCTATTGGCGGTGATGTGGCCGTTGCGCGGAGAAGTTGAAGTGCAGGTAACACGAAGCCGAAACGATTGTTTCGGCTTTTTTAACTACATCGATTGCCAAAAGTAATTTTCCAAAAGGTGGGCGACGCCCTGCTGGGCGTTGCGGCAAACCGGCAGGTTTGCCCCACCTTTTGGGAAATTACTTTTGGCAATCGCTAGTTCAAGGGCACGTTCTGCTCGATCAAATCGTCGAAGGCAATCACCCGGATCTCCGCCCGGGTCGCAAGGTAGTCAGCGGTCTGATGCAGAATCTGGATGAACCGTTCGTCGGGTTCGTTCTTTCGGAAGTATTCCCACCAGTGGGTTACCAGGACGGTCAGCTTTTGATTTGCGATGCTTTCCCGGATCCGGTCCAGCATGGTGTCGCAGGAACGATTGCTGGAGAGCAAACAGCCCGGATGACTCAGCAGCAGCGTGTGTCCCGTTTGCCAATGTGGCGTTCGTCGCAACTTTTTGAGACAATAGCGCGGCCACCAGGAAAGCGGCAGCCGGCCCAGTTCAAACCATCCTGTGGAAAGAACGCAAAAATGTCTGGCCACTTCCCGCAGGCTCACCTCGGAGAGTTTGTCGTAGGGCGCCACAAACGTGTGGGGACGAGGGAATCCGGCCTGGACCAGATTGCGGGTGCCCTGATCCAGCCGGCGCACGATGTCAGCGCGATCGTCGCCGTCAAATTCGAAATAATCGTGATGGCAACCGTGCTGCAGGATGTGGTAGCCGGGATTTGCCAACAGATATTCGACCAGTTTTTCATTGTCGCGCATCGGGATCGTTTCCGGCGCCGGCGCATTTTTGGCCAGCAAAAAACCCTCCGGCTCGCCATTAGGCAGCCTCACATCGGTGCGCACTTCGGGAATGACGGCCAGATTGATCGGCAACCCGCGATCCAGAAACGGCCGGTAAAGTCGCTCCAGACATTCCACCGGCGTCAGCGCATTCGTGTCATCGTCGCGAAGAATGACGTAATGCATGTTTTTCCTCGAGGAGTTGTTCATAGAGCGTTTTGACACGGTTGGCGAGCACGTGGATGTCATAATTCTCGGCCACCAGTTTTCGCCCCGCCTCGGCAAGTTGTTTGGCGAGGGCGGGGTAAAGGAGCATCCGGTCGAGGGCTTCGTGAAAGGGTTGCGGATCGGCCAGATCAAACAACCAGCCATTCTCTCCGTGCCGGATGAGGGCGGACGCACCGGAGGTGCGGCTGGAAAGCACAGGGACGCCTGCCGCCCAGGCTTCCAGCAAGACCAGGCCAAATGTTTCGGAGATGGAGGGCAGGATGACCGCCCGCGCGTCCTGCATTAATCCGATCAACCTGGGATCGCCGGGGGGCAATCCGCCCGTCAGCAGCACCTGATTCTCCAAACCAAGTTCGTCAATGCGGCGCTGGAGCAATTTTCCATAAGACTCATCGGTGCATGCACCCGCCAAAACCAGGAGTGCGTCGGGATGCTTGAAGAGGATGGCCGGCGCGCGTTCGATTAACCACCCCTGGTTCTTCACCGGATCGATTCGTCCGATGGCAAGCAACACATGCTTGTGCCGAATTTGCGGGAAGGCCGCTCGTGCCTGCTCGCGGCAATCTTCCTCAAAAACGTGCATGGGAACGCCATGAGGCTGCACCTGGATGCGTTGGTGCGGAAATTTCCTCTGCAGTAACGCGGCCTCGCGATGATTGCAGGTGAGGATGGCATCGGCTTCGGGCAAAAGGCGGCGGGAGTGCAGGAGCGCGCCGAAGACCTTGCCCCATTCCAGGCCACGCGAACCTGCCTTGTCAAAGTCCTGTTTCACTTGCGCGGGCAAATCAAGCACGCCCCCATGGATGGTGACGACGAGCGGGATCTTTTTGCGGTGAGCCATCGTCAACCCGATGCCGCCCAGCCGCCCCAGCGCGTGCGTGTGAATGAGCGAAATGTCCGGTTCCTTCAACAGCGATCGAATCAGATCGAAGGACAGCAGGTTGCCGCCGACGGAAATCATTTGTTGTTTTTCCGCGCGCGAAATTCCAAGCACCGGCACGCAGGCCCGAAAGCGTTTTATCGTGCAACCGGCTTCGGCGAGCGGATCTCTGACGCCGTTTTGTTTGATGCGCGGGCAATAGATAATGGGCGTCACACCGCGCGGGCGCAGGCCGTCAAAGAGGCGCTGCACGGCCGTCTCCGTGCCTCCCCATTCGGCCGGATTGTATTTTCTAAGGATATGAACGACGCGCATAATCATCCTTCAGCGAAAGCGGCGGCAGGTTCAGAGGGAGCGATTTCCTCTTCCGCAACAGCCTCTTCGCGCCGTCTCCTGGCAGCCTGGCGCTGGAGATAGTACAGGCGGGCGAGGGCGCCGAGCACAATGTTGAACGTCAAAAAAACGGCCGTCTGCCGGTAAACCCACTCGGTCAGACTTTGCAAAAACATTCCGCAGAGCGCGAAAAAAAATCCGGTGCCGATGCGATGGATGGCCTGGGCGGAACGCTTGCGAAGAAAGGTGAGTCCCATCTGAAACCATCTCATCCAAAGCAGGGCGAACAGCGCCAGCCCGGGCCAGCCCAATTCGCCAGCGGTGATCAAGCCCAGGTTATGGGCGGGCGGCGCAAAGTTGGCCGCGATATCGTAAATCTCGGGCGATTCCAGCAAGGCCCGGGGAATGGTGGCATAATTATGGTAACGCGCGCCGGTCTTCGGGCCATAACGGTTGCTCACCCACCAGGACCAGTTGTTCAGCCCGACTCCCAGGGGATGTTCCCGGAGGATATTCTTGCCGAGCACAAAGTATTGGCCGCGGTTCTCGAATTCGTTTCCGGCCAATTCCTTTTCAATGGAGGACCCATCCCAGCGCGACTTAAGACCGTCCCAGGACAGAAATAGTAGTACGCCTGTCCCGACGATCACCGCCGCGCCGGTCAAGATCTTTTGCAGTGAGAAGCGCCACGACATACAAAAGAGCGTTGCGCCGATCATCACCAGCGCAAAGACGGGAATACCTGCTCTCGAAACGGTTAACACGATGCCCACACTGGCCAGGACGATGCAGGCGATCGACAGAAAGCGCAGGTATCTGGGCAAATTGGAATTGAGCGCGGCCACAAAGATCGGTCCCGTCATGCAGAGATAAATGGAGAGACTGTTCGCATGGTCGAGGCTGCCGGTGGCCCGTTCCAAGCCGAGCAGAAGGCGATGTTTTATTGCGAGCAATCCCTGCAGCGCGACAGCACACCCAAGAGCAAGAATGAAAATGCGCAGCTCCCTTTCGCCGCGGACAAACAACGCCGCCGCCAAAAAGACGATCATACCTCGAATCATTTTCGAGAGCTCAAACAAGCCGAAGAGTTTTGGCTCGGAAATAGAAACGGAAAAGGCGGCGTAGCAGAAATACAAAATCATCAAGCCCAGGCTCGCGGGCCAATACCAGCGCTTCTCGCCCGCGCGCGGTATCAGAATGGAGCTGAAGACCAAGCTGATAGCCAGGACATCGACGAATGAAAATTCAAGTCCGCGCGTGGTGCCGCGATACCATTCCCGGCTCAGAAAGTTGATGTCCAGCCGCTCGTTGAACACCACGCCCGCCGTGAGCAGAAAGAAGGCGACGTCTCTGGCCCGTTTGGAACCGCAGGTGACGAGCACTCCCATCGAGATGGCCATCGGGATGAGCAGCAGGCCAACTAAATCTTTTATTTGCATGGTGGCTTCCTGTCATTCGAACAATGGTCGCAGCGCTGTCGCGTCGTGCCGGAGTCGCTAGTAAAAATACACATCGGTGCTCGTCACGCCGGGGCGGCAGGGTCCGACACTCTGGAAAATCTCAAAGCGTTTGGCGCCATGGCTGGTGCGCAGGATGGGGTATCGCCACGAGTCATCCACCACAATGATGCCGCCGGGTTTTATGTGTTTCTCGGCATGGTGGAAACATACCGGGCGCACCTGGGTCCATTCCTCGCTGCCATCGACTACGATGACATCAAACAACTCGTCGGGGATGGCGTGAAGGTAAGAGGACTTCTCGAATCCGACCGGGTTCTTGAAGTCAAAGGGGTATAACTTGAGGTTCACATTCATCAGCTTCTTGTCTCGCAGCCGTTGGGAGAGGCGCTGAAACCATTCGGCGTTGTCCTCAATCGAATACACGAACCGGGTCCGCTGCGCGAAGAACAGGGTGGAGCCACCGGAGCCGTACTCGCAGACCATCATGTCGAACTTCAGAAACGTTTCCAGGAAATCGATGGCCGCGTAGGAGAACCAGGGGATTTCCAGATCGAGCGGCGTCCTGCCGTTCAGCAGATTGTGCCGCGCGCAACGCGGGATGTATTGCGGATGTGAAATGAGATCGCCTACCAGGCGAATCACTTTTTGGGGAAGCGTGCCTTGCATAAAGTTCGATCAATTCTGGGTTGCATCGGTGATCAGTGAACCGCGGTTCGGCATTTTCTGGCCCGGTACGAAACCCTTCAGGCGCGGGCTTTGTGTGTCGGGCCAATAATTGATGTAGCCGCGACGCAAAAAGCGCCACGCCATCCAGGATGAGATCACACTGACGACAAACCCTGCCAGGGTGGCGGGCAGATAGAGGAGCTTTTTCATGCCTCGGGTTTGCCACCACAGTTGAAATCGATAAGTGAGGATTCCCGGAAAGAGCCGCCAAAAATACCGGGTCTGGCGCAGGTGCTCGCCAATGAGTCTCTTGAGCCAAAGAGGGTCGGCACTCTCCCGTTCCTGAAGTGTTTCCGCAAAGTTCAACTTCTGTTCCAGCGGCCAATTTTTGAGATGCTGGTCCACCAACAGATGGACGATCGTCTGCCCGATCATCTGCCGCTTCTGGTTTCTGATAATGTCGGCGGGCGAGGTATAGGCCTGGAAAATATGGGAGGCATTCTCGGCTTCGACGATGCGGCCGTCACAAGGGGCGCGGGTCAAAAAATAGGTGCACGCGATGGTCTTGAGGAATCCATCCTCGCAGGCGACCAGATCTTTTGGCAGATACATGTTCCGCGCCACGGCCGCCTTGATGCAGTAGAGCTGTCCGCTGAATTGCGCATCGCACGTCTCCGTCATGCGCGAGGTAGCCAGTGAAATTCGGTCCCAAAGCGACTTGTTCTCTTTGAACTCGATGTCCTTGAGATGATCGCCCGCCGCGATGGTGGCCGTGGAATCGTTCTCCAGAGCCAGGCACATGTTCCAGAGCGTGTCGGGATGATGCAGCACAATGTCTCCATCCATCAAAAACAGGTAGGCGGCCTCTTTTGCCGAAAGGCCGTGCACGAATAAGTTCCAGGCGTTGAGTTTGCTCCGCTCCGGAACGTCCACAACGCGAGCGGATGAAATGCTCCGATGCGAAGGAGCTGATTCCGCAAAAACTTCAGACGCGATAGCCGCGGTGCGATCGGTGCAGCCGTTGGCTACGCAAAGGATCTCACACTTCAGATTTTGTTCGGCCAGCCTGTCAAAAAAGGACTGCCCGAACAATGACTGCAGCGCAGCGCGGATAACCTTCTCTTCATTCCACACCAGAATGCCAATGGAAATATGCGTGGCCGCGATGGTTTCGGGCGCCGCTCTGGAAGTTCTCGTCCACATCGGTGCCTTCCATCGTGTCTTCCTGCGAAGGCCTTTAGAAGTGGGGCAATACCTGCAATTGGCGTGAGGGAAAGACCCTATTCTGCCGCTCCTCTTGTCCGTCTATGTGTATCCAGGGACCGCTTGTCATCAGCTACTGCCACGGAGGGATTGGTGGAAGTTATCGTGCAACCGGAGCAATCCGTTGCGGCAACGAAGGCAGAGTAGCGTCGGGGAAGTTGGGTTTGACGATCAGATTTCCAGCCAGGAAACGATGACAAAAATTGCCGGCGGCCCCGATGCACCCAGGGCCTCGTCAAAATGGAAATTATAATGGCCATTAACCGTAATGTTTTTCATGATGCAGGCGCCGACGAAATCCTGCACGCCGCTGCCGCCTCCGGACAGCCGCAGCTCGGCACTAGGCGCGTAAATCGTTCCCGTGAACTGGCCGTTGCCAGACATGGTGAAGCTTCGGTTGTTGGGCATTCCGAAATAACTAAAGCTGGCAGCCCGGCCCATATTGTTGATTCCCTCGCCCCCAATTTTCGTCCCTGGCCCGGCAACATAAAGTTTGAGGCTGCCGGGAGGAATGATGTCGATGGCCCCGGACAGGTCCACATTCCCATTAACTAACAAGATCGCGTTGCCCGTCACAGCCATCCGGTCAGAACTGCCCATATTTAACTGCCCCATCTCGTATTTCTCATCACCGAGCACGTAGGTGTAGTTGACGTTACTGACAGAGCCGCTCCCTGGCGGCGGATAGGCCTGCGTAAAAGGCCGGTCCACATCCGGGAAGCTCATGTTCATGTCGGCCGAGCTCCAACCGGGCTGTATGCCGTTGCGCATGGTGGCATGCCACGCCAGGCTGCCCACTTTTCCACGCGACCCCACCGTCGCCGTGCCACCCGGTCCGGTTCGCAACCGTCCTTTGATGTTGGCGTTGCCGACGCCAATGGAGTCCACCAATCCGGAGACCGTGGCGACATCACCGTTGTCCTTAACTTTTGTCGGATCGTAGCGACCATCTGGCGTGCTGAAATTCGGGTCTGAGGAGTCGAAGCTGTCGGTGGTAATGTTGTTGCCATTCATATCAATCCGCTCCCTGGCAACCATCGCTTTGACGTATCGCGGGGTCTTTTTAGCCTGAACCCGCACTGCTCGTGAAACATATTCCTTCAAATTCAAACCGGCTGGAAAGCCGGCCTGTGCCACGACCGCCTGAGCGTTTTGGCCTACCAGCACAGGCAAACGAACATACCCGGTGCAAACGATGACCGGCTCGAGGACGTTCGTAAACTCGATGCCGACGACATAATAGCTCTCTCCAAACTGACGGGGCGGCCTGCTGTAACGGCCGCCGGAGAGAGTCCAGCCGTTGGCCGTGAGGTTTGTGTCCTTGTTGTTATTCAGGTGCGCCATGGCTTCCTCGATCCCCGCCTCGATGACGGGAATGCACGCGTTCCAGGCCTGTGAGCGGACGACGTAATAATTCTGCTTCTGAGCCAGGCTGAGAGCGACCACGAGGGCGATGCCTATGACGGCGATGATCGAAAGGGTCACCAACAGGATATTTCCGAGTTCGTGCCGGGATGAGTGCGGTATGTTCATCAGTTTTGCTTGTTGCGGATGACAATCTTAGCGGCCTGTGCGTTCTCAGTATTGGCTTTGACGCCGAGCACAGTTCGAGAACAACGCCAGTTCACGGCCACCACTTTGCAATTCGTAACTTCGGTGGCCGGGATCAGGTCGTAGGTGTTAGCGAGGGGAACGCATTGGTAGATAGAAAACTGCAGGGCATCACATTCGCGGAGCAAAAGGGTTGTAGCATTGGTCTTCTTTCGCACCAGCATCCGATCAGACGGCGAGTATTCAAAAACCACAGGCTGGCCGTCGTTGTCCATGAACGTGAGGCGATTGGTTGCGAAGGCTGTCAGGTAGTTTACCTGGCGGATGTCTCTGTTGAGATGGTCCAGAGCCACACGATTAAAGTGATCCAGCTCAACATAGTTGGAGATTTCGGCAAAACTGCGGGTCGTGCTGACGGAGAGTCCGATGATCGCGGTGGCGAACAAGGAGATTAGTCCCATGGTCACCATGAGCTCCACGAAGGTCAAACCAGCGCAACGATGAGTTCGCATGTGAAGGTTAGTAGAGGTAATTCTGAAGTCCAGTGCGGCAAACATAAGTGCTGATTTCACGCCTGCGTTGCAGATTGCCCGAAGTCCACTTCAGTTCCAAGGTCACGAGGCGGAGATCGTCGGCATAAGACAGAGCATCGGTAAATTGTGAGATGGTCAGTTTGCCCTTATACGCCAGGCCCGAAGGCGCGGCGTCGTCGTAAGGCACTGAGAAGTTCTTAAGAATGAAGGTCGGTGAGGTGATTTGGTCCCAGTTGTAAAGACGAATCGCTTCCATCTTCTCAACCAAAATTTGTGTCGCGCGAAGGTCTTCGCGTGCCAACCGCACCGTGGTGAAGCCCCAGGAGATGCCACCATATAATGCCGTTACCACCAATCCGATGGTGACCATCGCCACCATCAATTCTACCAGAGTAAAAGCAGTGGTGCGCCTCGAACCGGACTGCCATTGGAATGAGTGCTTGATATTCATCTAGCCTAAATCGTATGCGTTCTCAATCGGCGTGTGCCAGCGGAACTTGATTGAGTTGAAGCAAGTACCGTAGATTTGCCTACCGCCGGTTACGGGGAAGTTCGAACAGCCCTTTTGGAACCCCCGTTCAACCATCAGCACGCTGGCATGAAAAGCAAGAATGGCGCGGACCAGACTGGCCCGCGCCATTGAAGCGGCGTGAACTGCTTTAGGGCAACTCGATGTCTTCGCCGCGAATCATGCGCACAGATTCGACTGTCACCGAACCGTTGCCGATGAGGGCGCGCGCTCTGGCGGAACCGGCTTGGGCGCTGGCGCCGAGATTGATTCGGGCTTGCACCTGGATGTTGTGGATGCCCGATGGCAGATCAGCCATGATAAAGTTGAATGCGTTAGCGTTCATCGTCTCGAGGATTAGGCCCAGCTCTTCGGGACGGACGCAATCCGGGTCAATCACGACAGACCAGGTATTGGTATCCACCGCCAGGCAGCCATCGATGATGCCCTGGAAGGTCGCGGTCAACGTCTGCGTGCGGCGGCCAAACACGACGCGGCCGGGTAAGGCTTCCGCCCCATCAATCAGCACGCGCACTTCCACGCCAGCCGATGCCATCGATGTGTCGGAAGCGCCGTTCTTGCTGCGAACGAGTGTATCCGTGAGCAAACCCACTTCCAGGGAAACGCTCACAAACACGTCTTTTTGATTGGGCGTTTTGAGAGTGTTGCTCAGGATGGTTTGCCATGTGCCAGCAGTTGAACTGGTCTGGTTGGTAGTGACCGACAGTTCATTGAGCACATTGATATAGCCTACCTGGGCCGTGGCTTTGGCAGCGGGTTGATGTTGGGCATGCACCGAGCCGACCTGCACCAGAAAGGCTGTTATTCCAACCGGCAACAGTTTGCTGATTGCTTTCGTTGAACCAATTATTCTCTTCATAGCTACTAACGTTTTTTTCCATCGCGCCGCGATTGTTTTAAGTCTGACTGTGCCCGGTCGGGCCGATGATTTTCTTGCCGGGCTCGGTCTTTTTTCACATTCCCGGCATCTTTTGTTACGGGAACGCAAAAGAAACATCGACCGTGGTAACTGCTATTTAATCCGCTGATCTACTCGAGGAATCATAAGGGAGTCCCCGATCTGGCAAGGGGGAGCAAGTCTCGCAATTCACCGTTGCGTTTTTGAGCAAAAGGCTTGCGCTTTTGTTCTTCTCAAAAGTGAATTGATCCTCTTCCGGACACCGTCGCACCTATCGCGAAGTGAGCCGCGCGGTCAATCACGCATCGGTTGCATTGTTCAAGCGAAATCGCCGTCGAATAGCTTTCCCGCCAATTGGCTGAAAGTGGCAGCGAACGGGCTGTGTCGTCCTCTCCTTCGAATCAGGATCCTATGCGAGATTGAACGCGTTGAAAGGACTTATACGCGCCTGGCCAGTTCCGCCTGGCTGGCAGCAAAAACATCCTTGTGAAGGGAATTGCCGTGGGAATCCATCGTCACCACCGCGGGAAAGCGCTCCACTTCAAATTCCCAAATGGCCTCCGGCGCGCCAAACTCCTCAAGCAGGTAAACATTGCGCACGGACTTAATGCACTCGGCCAGCACCTGGGCAGCGCCGCCGACGGCATGAAGGTAAACACACCCGTGCTCTTTGCACGCCATCAGGGTCCGCTCGCCCATGCCCCCTTTGCCGATAACGCCCCGCAAGCCAAACTCCTTGATGATTTGTCCTTGATACGGCTCTTCGCGGATGGAAGTGGTGGGGCCGGCAGCCGTCACTTTCCAGCGTCCTTGCTCATCCTTCAGGACGACTGGTCCGCAGTGATACAAAATCCCGTCACGCAAGTTCACCTCAGGCGGCAGCTTCCCACCTTCATGCAGGTATTTGTGCACGGCATCGCGGCCCGTAAAGACAACTCCTGAGATCTCCACGGCATCGCCGACTTTCAGTCCGCGGACTTTCGCTTCGGTGAAGGGGCTTGTTAGTTGAATCATAACCGGATGATGCGGCCGCAGAATAAGGGCGGGCTAATAGAGCCAACGTTCGATTGTTCCGGAGTTGTTGAGTGCGACGCCTTGCCGGCGGTAGGCCCAACACATGTAGCTTACGCTCACGAAAAACGACGCGGGCAGCCGGTTGGCCGCGCAGATCTTTACGCCAAGCAAGGTGGATTTTCCGCCAAAACCCATGGGGCCAATTCCCAATTCATTGGCCGTGTTCAAAACGTCCTGCTCCAACCGGTCAAGATCAGCGACCGGGTTGCGATCCGGAATCGTGCGGAGAAACTGTTGCTTGGAAAACTCGTAACCGGTGGCGCGGTCTCCGCCAATGCACACTCCCAGAATGCCGGGTCCGCAGCCTTTGCCCTGCGCTTGAAGCACCGCGTCCAGAATAACTCGGCGGCAGCCGTCCAGATCGCGATTGGCCTGGAGCTTTTCGTTCGGCAACGAATATTGGGCTCCGACATTCTCACAGCCCCCGCCTTTAAGAATCAGGCGCACGTTGACTTCGGGCGAGCGGTGCTGGTGGAAATGAACTGTGGGCGAGCCGGGTCCCACGTTTGTTCCATCGTTCACGCCCGTGAGGGAATCGACCGAGTTTTGCCGGAGATAACCTTTTTGGGTCGCCCGTCGCACTGCATTTCGGGCCGCGTCCTCAAAAGCGATCTGATCGAAGCCGCTCGGGCAATCGACATAGAAAATGATGCTGCCGGTATCCTGGCAAATCGGCTGCGACTTTTGCTTCGCCAGGTCAATGTTGCGCTCAATGATTTTCATTGCCGACTCCGCAATCGTGCCTTTCTTTTCCTTTTCCAATGCGTCGAGGATGGCCGCTTGCACATCATCCGGGATTTCCGCCGAAGTGCGGCGAATCAATTCCAGCAAAGGGTCCTGAAGCGAGTCCATGGCGTTCACCGTAAGATGTTGCGAAGACGGTGTCAACGCATCGAACGGGACGCGCGTGTTGTCGATCGTATACAGGCGCAAGCAAAGGGCCTGTTGCCCAGACCGACCGGAGTGCGCCCGTCCTCGGGCGCAGCAGTGTCCATCCGCTTAAAACGCTCCCTAATTCACGAGTGCGCCGCCTGCTTTTTTACGTTCTGCGCCCGAGGACGGGCGCACTCCGGGGTTTGGGAACACGCCCCAAAGCCACGCCCACTTTCCTCCTCATGCCCACAATTTTTCCATCGCCAGCCGCCACGGAATACCCTAAATGATACCCACCTTATGGCAGACCGTAATGCACCGAAGCTGTCCAAATGGCCGTTCTACCTCGGCGATGCGCTTTTGCTGGGCGTCGCCGCCTGGATTGTCCGACAAAGTCATTCTCCGTTGGGTCCGTGGCCGCTTTTCTTTCTCGTTACGTGCGCGATTGTCGGCGCGTGGGTTTCCGTCACGCCGTTCCTGGTGGAATATCGCGCCACGCTGAAATTCGCTGAGGCCGATTCACTCACCACGGTCGTGAAGCAAATCAACGATCTTCGCGCGTTCACAAATCAGATCAGTTTCGCCACCGCGCAATGGCAGTTGGTCCAGGAGCAGGCCGGCAACACTGTGAAGACCGCGCGCGAAATTGGCGAGCGCATCACCGCCGAAGCCCAGGCGTTCAGCGAGTTCATGCGGAAGGCCAACGATGTTGAAAAGGCCCACTTGCGCCTCGAAACCGATAAGTTGCGCCGTGCCGAACAGGATTGGTTGCAAGCCATCGTCCGTTTGCTCGATCACGTGTACGCCTTGCATCAGGCCGGCTTGCATTCCGGTCAACCGGTGCTTATCGAACAACTAGGAAACTTTCAAAGTGCGTGTCGCGATGCGACTCGCCGATTGGGCCTGGTGCCATTCGAAGCCAAACCAGACGAACCGTTCAACGACACGTCGCATCAACTGGCCGATCCTGAAACCAAGCCTCAGGTCGGCGCCTGCGTGGCCGAAACCATTGCCACGGGCTACACCTTCCGTGGTCAACTCCTGCGCCCGCCTCTGGTCAGCATCAAGCCTCCCGCGGAGTCCGCCCTGGATACCGATGCGCAACTTCTGTTTGGCCAGGGAACCTTAAGCTCCTGATGGCGCGGAAGACCCTCTGGTTTTCACATCACACTGGAAAACATCGCCGAGCGGATCATGCTCGCCAGCGCACTGCGACAGGCACCTGGTCTTCCCAGGCCAGATAGTACGTTCCCTTCTGCTTATGCCTGAACTTGCCGAAGTCGAATACTATCGCAAACAATGGCACGCCGGAGCAGGGGACAAAATCCTCGCTGTAAAACTGCACTCCCAGACAAGGGTCTTTCGCGGGACGAATGTCGGCCTTTTGCGGCGGGCGCTTCCAGGAACCCCTTTGGCAAGCTCCGAGACGCATGGCAAACAGATGCTGTTCCGATTTTCGAATCACCTTTGGCTCGGCTTGCACCTGGGAATGACCGGCAAGTTGCGCGCGGAAAAACCCGACTACGAACCGGCCCCTCATGATCATCTTGTTCTTTACCAAACAACCCGCGCGCTGGTTTTTACCGATCCCAGGCAGTTTGGCCGCGTTCGATTTCATCAGGGAATTGACCCACCCACGTGGTGGTCGTCGCTGCCCATCCAGTTAACTTCAGCCGAATTTACTCCCACCGTGATGCGCGCATTTTTGCAACGCCATGGCCGGTTGCCGATCAAAGCGGCCTTGCTTTTGCAGAACGGTTTTCCTGGCATCGGCAATTGGATGGCTGATGAAATTCTTTGGCGCGCCAGAGTGAATCCGCAAACTCCCGTCAGGCAACTCCAAAACACCGAAATAAAAAATCTCTGGCAGAAACTCCGGTTTGTCTGCCGGGAAGCAGTTCGAAACATCGCCGGTGCTTTGTCTGACCCGCCACGCGGCTGGCTTTTTCACGAACGCTGGCGTCGGCAAGGGAACTGTCCGCGTGACGGGATAATGCTGGCGCGCGAAACAATTGGCGGTCGAACGACTGCCTGGTGTCCGAAGTGTCAAAAGAGACGCTAGCATCTGCCAGAAGTAACTTCCGATGAGCGAGAAGGGCGAACATGCTGCGGGTCGCAGACCCGCGCTCCGGAGCGCGCTTCTGTGAGGCGCAGCGCGTCGGGAACTCATGTGGTCTGGAAATCATTTTGGCAGTCACTCTAGAAAAGCCCAGTTTTTACCATTCCTGCATGATGCCATTTCGATTGCTTCCTTCCCCATACCATATACTGTTCATCTGAACAGTATTTAATGAACCCTGATTTTCTCGATTGCACGACAGATGCAACCGATTACGAACATCGTTCAGTTGCGGCAGCTCCTGGCCGAGCGCTTTCCCGCTCTGCGCCAGTTTTCGGAGCAACCCTCGCTCAAAGCCGCTTCCTGGCCGACGGGCCTTGCGGCCATCGACCATCTCCTTCGCGGCGGCCTGCCAAAAAGCGCCATCAGCGAACTGGTGAGCAGTCAACTCAGTGCCGGAAGCGCCCTGATCGTGGCGGCTCTGCTGCGTCAGACCTGTCAAACCAATCAATGGCTTGGTTTGGTCGATGGCCGGGATTGTTTTGATCCGGCGCCGCTGGACAACACGCTCTTAAGCCGTTTGTTGTGGGTCCGCTGTCGAGAGACAAAGCAAGCGCTCAAAGCCGCCGACCTTCTTTTGCGCGACGGGAATTTGCCATTGCTGGTGTTCGATCTGCGATTGAATCCAGCCGCCGAACTTCGACGTATCCCGGCCACAACCTGGTATCGGCTGCAACGCATCGTTGAACTGGCGTCGACGACTTTGCTCGTGCTCACGCCGCGTCCCATGGTCCAAGGCGCACAAGTAAGATTGTCGTTGCAGAGCCGCTTCACTCTGGAGGCATTGATGGAGACAGAAGAAGAACTTTTGTCGCGATTAAAGATCGAGTTGGTGCAGCGCCGTTCGTTTGCCGGCCAGCAGGAAGGGCACGCCTGGATCGCGGAGGCAGGTTGATGTTTGCCGTCATCCACATTCCCGATTTTTTTCTTCAGGCAGCGTTGCGGCTGGAACCGGAACTGCACTCGTGTCCTGTCGCGCTGGTGGAGGCGAATCTGCCCAAACCTGTCATCCTGCAATTGACTCAGGCTGCCCGTGATGCCGGCCTCAGCGAAGGGATGACTCCGACTCAAGCGCTGGCCCGTTGTCCGGTCATTGCTATCAAAACGCGTTCCGTCGCTCAGGAAACTGCAGCCAGCGAAGCCCTGCTCGATTGCGCTTTTGCCTTCTCCCCTTGCATCGAAGCGACCGGCCCCGGTCTCTGCACGCTCGATTTGAAAGGATTCAAGGATCTTTGCTGCGACGCGATGGGAAAAAAGATTTTAAACCGGTTGCTCCAACTCCATCTGGCCGGGCAGGTGGGTGTGGCGGAAAATCCGCTGCTGGCTTTGCATGCCGCTCGATTTGCCCATCCATTTCTGCTGGTTGAAAATTCCGGAGAATTTCTGCGCGCTCTGCCTGTCGAGAGCGTCGAGCCATCGAGGGAAATGCTGAGCATTTTGAAGAAATGGGGCATTCATACACTGGGAGCGTTTACAGCTCTGGGCCAGGAAGCGCTCGGGGAGCGGCTTGGGCCGGAGGCGCTGGCGTTATTTGAGAAAGCCACCGCCACCGCAACGCGGCCATTGAAATGCGTCCATCGGCCCGAGACCTTCGAAGAAGCCATTGATTTCGAGCACGAGTTCGAAACCGCCCAGCCGCTCTTGTTTGTCCTCCGCCGGTTCATCGAACAGATCTGTCTGCGGTTGGAAATGGTTTATCGGGTGGCCGACGAACTCAAACTTCGTTTGATCTTTTCCGACGGACCGGACTACGAGCACGTGTTCAAGATTCCTGCCCCCACGCGCCAGATCGACACGCTGTTTCGAATGCTCCAAACGCATCTGGAGACTCTTCAGACAGCGCACCCAATCCGAGGCCTTCATCTCTCGGCCAGGCCTGGTCGTGCCACGCCACAGCAACTCGGTTTGTTCGAAGCCGCCTTGCGCCATCCGCATCAGTTTTATGAAACCCTGGCGCGGCTGACGGCACTGGTTGGCTCCGACCACGTCGGTACGCCTGCAATTGAACCCACCTACCGGCCCGATTCGTTCCGCATGCAGCCTGTTCCTTTTGTTGCCATGCTCTCGGAGCAGGGATCGACACAGCCCCATGACAGGATGCAAGCGCTACAAGGATTGTGTTTGCGCCGGTTTCGCCCGCCTTTGCCGGCGCAAGTGGAATGCAGCGATCGCCATCCTGTCGCCATCCAGAGTGCGCAGTTCAACGGGCGCGTTTCCAAAGCGAATGGTCCCTGGCTCATCTCCGGCAACTGGTGGGAGCACCCGTCTTGGGGCCGTGAGGAGTGGGATATTCAGATGCAGGATGGGAATCTTTACCGGTTGTTTCAACAAGGCAGCGATTGGTTTCTCGATGGCGTTTATGATTAACGATAAAAATGAAAATATCGCGCTACATCGAACTTCACGCCCGCAGCGCGTTCAGCTTTTTAAGAGGCGCTTCGTTTCCAGAACACCTTGCGGAGACAGCCGCGAACTTGAACATGCCTGCCATGGCGCTGTGCGATCGCGATGGCGTCTATGGCGCGCCGCGATTCTTTGCCGCCGCCAAAGAAAAAGGCGTGCGTCCGATCATCGGCAGCGAACTGACGATGGAAGACGGCACGGTATTGCCGGTGTTGGTCGAGACACGCACGGGTTATCAAAACCTGTGCCGGCTCATCACGCAGGCCAAACTGCGGGCGCCAAAAAACGAAAGCGCGGTTCGCTGGGAGGAACTGCCGCAGTTCGTGGAAGGGTTAATCGCTTTGACGGGAGGTGATGAAGGGCCGCTGTTGAAAGCGATTTCAACCCTTGGATCGACGCACCCCCTCACCCCATCCCTCTCCCCCAGTCGGGGGGAGGGAGACCGACCCCCTCGCTCCACCCTCTGCCCCAGTGGGAGAGAGGGTGCCCGAAGGGCGGGTGAGGGGGAACGGCACGCGCCACAGCACATTCTCGAAAAACTCCTCCGCATCTTTGGCCCGAAACATCTCTTCGTTGAACTCCAGCGTCATCGTCTCCGCGGTGAAGAGCGTTTCATCCGGTCACTGGTTCAGCTCGCCGGGCACTATCGATTGCCCGTGCTGGCAACCAACGGCGTGCTCTACGCCCAACCGTATGGTCGTGAAGTGCTCGATGTCTTCACGTGCATTCGCCATCACACTCATCTGGATGCCGCCGGGAAGCTCCTTACCCAAAACAGCGAGCGTTACCTCAAGAACGCCGAACAGATGTGCGAGCTCTTCGGCGATTTGCCGGAAGCGATTGAGAACACCAGAAGTCTCGAGGAGCGTCTGCAATTCACCCTCGCCGATCTGGGTTATCAATTTCCAGTGTATCCCACCGCCCCGGGCGAACGGATGGATGAGGTTCTGCGCGCACACACCTACGCCGGGGCCCGAGACCGTTACGGCGAAGTGCCCGACAAAGTGCGACAGCAGATCGAGCATGAGCTGGCTTTGATCCAAAGGCTCGGTTTTGCCGGATACTTCCTGATTGTCGCCGACCTCGTGAAGTTTTGCCGCGAAAACAATATCATGGCCCAGGGACGCGGCAGCGCCGCCAACAGCACCGTTTGTTTCTGCCTGAGAATCACCGAAGTCGATCCACTCAAGTACCATACGTTGTTCGAACGGTTCCTGAGCGAAGGCCGTAAAAGCTGGCCGGATATCGATATCGACCTGCCCAGCGGCGACCGCCGTGAGCGCGTGATTCAGGAAGTCTATCGCCGTTATGGCAAGCACGGCGCGGCCATGACCGCCAATGTGATTAGCTATCGTGGCCGCAGTGCCGCCCGTGAGATCGGCAAAGCCTTGAATGTCTCCAACGATGTGCTGGACCGCTTTTCACACCTCTTTGCCAACGGCGATTTCCCGCACACCATGGAGCTTCGCGCCCAAATGGAACAGGCGGGTCTGCCCCGGGCGCATCCGCGCGCCCGGGCTTTCGTTTCTCTTTACCAAACAATTTACGGATTGCCGCGCCATCTGGGCCAGCATTCCGGTGGCATGATTATTTGCCAGGACCAACTGGATTCCATTGTGCCGCTGGAAAATGCCTCCATGCCGGGCCGTGTCGTCGCGCAATGGGACAAGGACGATTGTGCTGACCTGGGCATTATCAAAGTCGATCTGTTGGGGCTGGGCATGATGTCCGTGCTTCAGGATGCCATGGAGTTGACGCATCAGCGTGGTCATCCGATCGATCTGGCCAGGCTGCCTGAGAACGATCCTGCCACCTTTGCCATGATGCAAAAGGCCGACACCATCGGTGTTTTCCAAATCGAAAGCCGCGCCCAGATGGCCACGCTGCCACGCATGAAGCCGGAGTGCTTTTACGATCTGGTGATCGAAGTCGCCATCATTCGCCCCGGACCGATTCAAGGCGACATGGTTCATCCCTATCTGGCGCGAAGGGCGGGCAAGGAACAGGTCACTTATTATGAGCAAAGCTTGCAGCCCGTGCTGGAACCTATTTTAAAGCGCACCTTGGGCGTGCCGCTCTTTCAGGAGCAGATGCTGGAAATGGCCATGAAGCTGGCCGACTTTACCGGCTCCGAAGCGGAAGAGTTGCGGCGGGCGCTGAGTTTTCATCGCTCCGAGGAACGAATGCAGCGCGTGGAGAAGAAACTCCGCGCAGCCATGGAACGGAAAGGTCATGGGTCGAAGGTCATTGATGAGATTGTGGGCGCCATCTCGTCATTTGCGCTCTATGGATTTCCCGAATCGCACGCCATCAGCTTTGCCCTCCTGGCTTATGGCAGCGCGTATTTGAAAACGCATCGAGCCCCTGAATTTTACGCCAGTCTGCTGAACAATCAGCCCATGGGCTTTTATGCGCCCGCCACTCTGGTGAAGGACGCCAAACGCCACGGCGTGAAGATTCGCCCCGTGTGCCTGGAGCGTTCGGACTGGCGCTGCATCATTGAAACGGACGGCGCCGTGCGGCTTGGCTTTTGTGTCGTGCGTGGATTGAGCCAAACCCGTGTGGAACAATTTTTGAAAGAACGCGCTCGCGCGCCTTTTGGTTCATTGGAAGATTTCAAGGCACGCGCGGTATTGAACAAAGATGAGCTGCGGACGCTGGCTGAAATCGGCGCCTTGAACTGCTTTGCGGCGCATCGTCGCAATGCGTTGTGGCAGGTGGAGAAGCCGCACCGGCCTGAGGAATTGCTTCAAAATGAGAAGAACGGTCCGAAGCGAGAAGCACGCACCGACCGAAGCCCTCTGCTGCCTATGACGCCAGTGGAACGCCTGGCCGCGGATTATCGTGGAATGAATTTAACCACCGGACCTCATCCCATGGCTCTAATTCGCTCGCAACTGCAGAACATCTGGCGTGCGATCGATCTTCCCAAAGCACGTCCTGGCCAGACAGTGCGAATTGCAGGGAACGTCATCTGCCGCCAACGGCCTGGCACAGCCAAGGGTTTCGTCTTCGTCAGCCTGGAAGATGAAACGGGCGTCTCCAACGCGATTGTAGCCCCGCCGTTGTTCGAAAAACTGCGGCTGGTGATCACCCAGGAAGCCTTTCTGATCATCAAAGGTCAGCTTCAAAATTCTGAAGGTGTGGTAACGGTCAAAGCGCAGCACATCGAAGGCCTCTGTCACGAGCAATTGATCGGCAGTGCCTCGCACGACTTTCATTAACGCACGGCGCCAGGATCTGGAAATGGACAACGGGCGAAACCCAATCTTCAGGCTTCAGCATGTTCCGAGAGAAAAGCGGTAGAGGACTACCGCACTCCAAGACGCTTCGCGAGTCACTGGGCCGCTGGAAACTCCGCCATGTCTTGGACTGCGCCAGTCCTCTGGCGCTTTGGCAACGCACGTGGGATGGGCGGCGGCCTCTCGCGGCAAACCACAAAGCTCACCATTCGGGAGCAGGATCGAAATCGTCGGGCACTTGCAGTTTGTCGGTGTTAAAGCGGTAGATGGTCTTTACTTGCGCGGGCGAGGCGGTCCGTTCGAACCACGCCGCCGAACACCAGGGATACTGGTTGGCCAGCGGCACCAACCCGTGTTTCACCGGGTTCTGGTGCGTGTAGTTCAGTCGTGCGAAGTAGGACCTCGGATAGCTCAAACGTGTCTCACGGAAGTTGAACCACACTTGCCGTGCGGGTGTGCTATCCAGGCGATTGACCCAGCCCGAAGTTTTCACATGCAGCGTCTTCAACATGAGAGCCAGCGTCTCGGCGGTGGGCTTGTCGGCAGGGGAATGTGCGATGAAATGGTAGTGATTAGAGAAAACGGCCCACGCTTCGAGTTGCCAGCCGTAGTCCCGCGCCACTGTGAGGAGTCCGCGATGTAGTATCCGCAAGCGGCCGGCACCACGGAAATGATGCGCCTTGAGATAGGTGCTGGCGGTGACGAAGAACGTGCCGCTCGTAGCCAGCTGATGCCTCGGCGCGTGGGGCCACGGAGTCTTTGGCGCGGGCATAAAGGGAGCGTATCAGTGGGCGAGGGGAGCGTCCAATATCGCGTGCGGATTCTGCCGTGAGTATTTGCCGGCCATCTGGAACGAAGCGGTAGAGGACTACCGCACTCCAAGACGCTTCGCGACCAACGGGGCCGCTGGGAACCCCGCCAGGTCTTGGACTGCGCCAGTCCTCTGGCGCTTTGATGGCGGACGTGAAATGGACGAGGGGCGAAACTTGGTCCGCAGCGTCACCACCCTCCGAAGAAAAGCGGTAGAGGACTACCGCACTCCAAGACGCTTCGCGACCAACGGGCTGCTCGGATTGCACCGCTCAACGGCAACGGCTTTAGATTCCTGCTCTTGCATTGACATCTGTCCCCGCGAGGAGATTAGTGATGCGCATGCCGGTTCAATTTCAGGACATCCAGGCGGCGGCCGAGCGCATTCGCGGCGCCATCATTGAATCGCCCTGTCCCCTTTCCATCCCGCTATCCGAGGCGACGGGGCTGAAGGTCTATTGCAAGCTGGAATACCTGCAACGAACCGGCAGTTTCAAGGAACGTGGCGCCCGCAACGCGTTGCTGCTGCTCGCGCCGGAACAGAAAAAGCGCGGTGTGATCGCTGCCTCGGCGGGCAACCATGCCCTGGGCCTGGCTTATCATGCGCAATTGCTCGGAATTCCGGCGACCGTCGTGATGCCGCGATTTGCTCCGTTGACCAAAGTCGTTAACTGCCGGCGACTGGGCGCGACCGTGCTGTTGCACGGCGCAGACATTGCCGAAGCGCGATCTCACACGGAAAAAATCGTCACGGAACAAGCCCTCACTTACATCAACGGGTACGACGATCCGGCCGTCATTGCCGGTCAGGGAACGATGGGGCTCGAGATCGCTGCTCAAGTGCCGGACATCGATGCGGTCATTGTCCCCGTCGGTGGAGCGGGCTTGATAGCGGGCTTGGCCGTCGCTTTGAAGACGCTCCATCCCGCGATTAAGATCATTGGCGTCGAACCCGAACGCGCCGCCAGCTTCAGCGCCGCGCTGGCTGCCGGGCGGCCGGTGGGCGTGCAAATGAGACCGACTCTGGCCGACGGGTTGAGTGTGCCTCAGGTGGGTGATAACGCCTTTCAGATTGCCCGAGGCCTGGTGGATAAAACCGTGCTCGTGGGCGAACACGAAATCGCCCTGGCTATCTTACGACTGCTGGAGCTCGAGAAGGCCGTCGTCGAAGGCGCGGGAGCAGCGCCGCTGGCAGCCTGTCTTGCCGGTCTCCTCCCGGAGCTGGAAGGCCGGAACGTCGTGCTGCCATTGTGCGGTGGCAACATTGATACTCCCATGCTCGGCCGTGTGCTGGAACGGGGTCTGGCTTCCGACGGACGCCTCTATCGTTTCACGGCCACCATCAGCGACCGGCCAGGCGGTCTGGCCCGATTTGCGGCGCTGATCGCCGACGAGGGCGCCAGCATCATTGACATCGCCCACGATCGCGCCTTTGCGAGCGACGACATCAATACGGTGACCGTGCATTGTGTCGTGGAAACTCGCGATACGCAGCACATTGCGGCCCTGAGAAGCCGCCTCAATCAAGAAGGGTTTCAAGTGGCGATGTCAGAATCAGAACGCACGCCGCCGGGCTGAACCGGAACGGAGCGCGGACGTCTCGTCCGCCGGAATAGCAGCGGGCCACTTGCGCCAAATGTCTTCGCCCAGGCGAATTCACGGTTTGGTGAAAGGGTTTCGCCTGAGTCAGTCGCTGCTGAATGGCGTATCAGGCTGGTCATTGGTAGGGTCGTGCGGACGAGACGTCCGCGCTCCGTTCTTGAACCGTTCCGGCACCAGCCACGTTCGTTCACTTCGAGCCCGTTTTCCGGCAAATCGGTCGTAAACTTCCATTGCACATCGAGCTGCTTCAGTGCGGTGCGCCTGGCTTCGCGGCGCGCCGGTCCTTAAACTCCGAAGCAGCCTTCCATTCTGGATATTTCGCGCCCTCTGCCACACGCAAGCCCACTTCAAAGAGCAGTCGAAGGTCCTCCACCCCACCGGACAGGTCCCAGTCCGGTTTCATTTCGTCGCTGACCTTGTGATAATCGCGCTCCGTGTATTCGTCGCTCCTTTTTTTGCCGAATTGTGGCGGCTGCCCGATAAAATCCACGCCCGCTTTGATGTAGAGGCCTGGCACGCCCCGCTTGGCGAACTCAAAATGGTCGGAGCGGAAGAACCGGCCCTTCGGTGTCTCGGAATCGGGTGTCGTGACACGGCCAAGGGCGGTCGCAACCTCGCGCAAGACATCTTCCAAAGTCGAATTGCCGTAGCCGACGATTTCAATGTCACGCGTGCGTCCCCAGGGATTGATGCCGTCCATGTTGATGTCCGCCAATGTGCGTTCCAAAGAATATAACGAGTGTTCGACGTAGTATTTGGCTCCAAGCAATCCCTTCTCTTCGGCGGTCACAGCCAGGAACAACATGGTCCGCCTGGGCGGAATCTTGAGTTTGGCAAAAGCCTGCGCCAGCTCCAGCAGGCCGGCCGTGCCTGTGGCATTGTCGAGGGCGCCATTGAAGATCTGATCGCCCTCGAGCTTCTCGTTCCGCCCGAGGTGGTCCCAGTGCGCGGTGTAAATCACATACTCGTCCTTCAGCTTCGGGTCGGAACCTTCGAGCTTTGCGATGACGTTTTGAGAAGCCACTTCGCGAAGCTTGTTTTTGATTTGAAAGCTCGCCCGAGCCCCCAGAGCGACCGGTTTGAAATCCTTCCGCAGAGCCGTCGCCTTCAAAATATCGAAGTCCTGACCGGCCGCGGTGAACAATTGCTTCGCCTTGGTCAGCGTGAGCCATCCTTGCACGGCCACCGCGCTCCTGTTTTCATTCGGAGATTGGAGTTCGAAATTCTCCCTGGCATGACTCGCCACCAAAACGAAATAAGGATAACCCGCGGGTCCGGTCTCATGCACGATGAGCGCCGCAGCCGCTCCTTTCTCGGCCGCAATTTCGTATTTGTAGGTCCAGCGTCCGTAGTAAGTCATGGCCCGTCCTTTGAACATGGCTTCGTCGAGCCGGGCCGGGTCCTGCGGATCGGGAATCGGCGGATCGCCCACCAGCATGATGATGGTCTTGCCGCGCACATCCACGTCCTTGAAATCGTTCCAGCCATATTCGGGCGCGACCACGCCGTAGCCGACAAACACGATGTCCGTGTCCAGCACGGCGACCTCAGGGAGAAACCAGTGCGAGGTCGCGATACAATCGCCGGGCAAGGCCAGTTCCAGGTCCTTCCCGCCGGCCCGCAACGAAACTCTCGACTCGGACGTGATTCCCATGAGCGGCACTCTCTGGATGAATGTGCCGCCAGGATGGCCCGGCTTGAGGCCCATTTGCCTGAACTGATCGACCAGGTACCGGACGGTCAAGTCTTCACCCTTCGTCGCCGGAGCGCGGCCCTCAAACTCATCCGAAGAGAGAACCGTGATGTGACGAAGCAGATCGTTCGTGGTGATGCTTTCGAGCGCGGGCTTTATTTGCTCTTGCGCGCGCTTGCCAGCAATCAAATCGGCGGCGCTGATGTCGAGCACCAATTGGCAGGCGAACAACGGCACGCACAGAGATTTGAATTTTGGGCGGCGGCCCGCTAACGCAGAAGACGCGGCGGGGTTCGCAAAGGTCGCAGAGCAGACGTCGTCCTCTGCGTTCCTCGGCGTGAACCTTTGCGTCCTCTGCGTTAAGACTTCACGTGGCGACGGCAAAAGGTTGCGCGATATTTTCATTAGATTTTAACGGTCATAAAGCTCGAATCTCTGCGTAGCGGAAGCAATTTACCGTGTGGTCGTTTACCATTCCGACGGCTTGCATGTAGGCGTAACAAATTGTGGAACCCACAAATTTGAACCCGCGTTTCACGAGGTCTTTGCTCATGGCATCCGATTCAGCGGTCCGGGCGGGAATCGGTTTGCCTGCCTTCCACCGATTCACCTTGGGCTTGCCGCCGACGAACCGCCACACATAGGCGTCAAAAGTTCCAAACTCCTTTTGTACCGTGAAAAAGGCCTTGGCGTTTTGAATGGAGGCAGCAATCTTGAGCCGATTGCGAATGATGCCCGCATTGGCGAGCAGCTTCCTGACCTTGCGCCCATCGTAAGCAGCGATGGTTTGCACATCGAAATGATCGAAAGCCTCACGGTAATTCTCTCGCTTGCGCAAAATGGTTTCCCAACTCAGTCCGGCCTGAGCGCCTTCGAGGATGAGAAACTCAAAGAGCACGCGGTCATCGTGCTGAGGCACGCCCCACTCGGTATCGTGGTAGGCAATGTTCAAATCGCTCTTCGCCCAGGAACAGCGGTGCATGTGAGAAGGAGAGCGGGAAAGTCAGAGGAATTCAATCTCCAAGTCGGATCTGGGGCGAAACCAGGCAAATGAGCGAACCACGAAACACACGAAATGAACGAAAACATAGGCATGGCCGTAGCGGCGTCTCGGCAGAGCGCCGTCTTTTTCCCATTGTTTGCGGCGCTCTGCCGAGACGCCGCTACGCCGATCAACTTTCGCATTCCGGAAATTACGGGCGTGTTGCCCAAATCATCTCAGGGGAGGGCGAGCGTCCTCGCGAGCCATGGTGGAGCAAGAATGACCAGCAAAACAGGGCTCGTCAGGAGCCCACTGGTGTCCAGCTATAACTCTCAGAACTGGAAGACCCTCTGGATAACAGTGCGATTGACGCAAGAAGAGTCGTCCTGAGCATTGGTGGTAAAGATCTCTGTGGCAGGAGCTTGCTCAAATA